>Ga0153915_10006121_pt1 | contig 11246 bp, 9 predicted proteins | sample Opewatmetagenome_2_FD_107003 | JGI IMG/M metagenome (GOLD analysis project Ga0153915, IMG submission 107003) | Freshwater wetland microbial communities from Ohio, USA - Open water 3 Core 3 Depth 3 metaG | ecosystem: Environmental > Aquatic > Freshwater > Wetlands | place: USA: Ohio, Lake Erie...
CCGGTCTTCGTCTTCGACGGGCCGCCGCCGGAGCTCAAGCGCAGGGAGATCGAGAAACGCCGGGAGATCCGGGCGAAGGCCCAGCAGGAGTACGAGGAGGCCGTGGCCTCGGGGGACCTCGCGACGGCGTGGTCCAAGGCGGTCACCGCGACGCGGCTCACGAGGGCCATGGTCGAGGATGCAAAGACGCTCCTCACCCTCCTGGGAATTCCCTGGATGCAGGCGCCGAGCGAGGGCGAGGCCCAGGCCGCGTTCCTCGCGCGCCGAGGCGACGCGTGGGCCGCGAGTTCCAAGGACTACGACTCCCTCCTGTTCGGGGCGCCGCGGCTGGTTCGCTTCCTCGCCGTGAGCTCGACGGAGTTCCTCCCGAGCGTGGGCCGCAGCCGCGCGGTGCCTCCGGAGGTCCTGGACCTCGAGGAGAACCTCCGCGCGCTCGGGCTCACGCGGGAGCAGCTCATCGACGCGGCGATCCTCGTGGGGACCGATTTCTTCGAGGGCATCCAGGGGATCGGGCCGAAGACGGCCATCAAGCGCATCCGCGAGTGGGGCTCCCTGGATCGTGCTCCGCCGGAGATCCGGGACCGGTTGCCTCCCGAGGTCGACGCGATCCGCGCGTTCTTCCGGGAGCCGCCGGTCGTGGAACCCGAAGGCCTCCGCCCCGGGCCCGTGCAATCCGAGGCGATCCTCCGCTTCCTGTGCGACGAGCGCGGATTTGCGGTCGCGAGGGTCGAGGGAGTCTTGGACCGCCTCCGAGCGGTTCGACAGATGTCCCATCGCCTCGAAGAGTTTGGCGATCCGGGCGTGTAGCGTAATTACAATGCTATCAAGTGACAGGCTCTAGATGGCGTTTGGAACCCAGCCTGCACTGATGCCGTCACGGGTGCTGGGGGAGGGAAACCGTGCAGAAGAAGATGCTCTATGCACTAGTGGCAGTAATTGTGGCGGTGATCGTGATCGGCTCCGTGTCAGCCTACGTGCTGCTCAACCAACCGGCGCCGACGGAGAAAGTCCTCGTGGTGGGCACGACGGACGACGAGATCACCTTTGACCCAGCGGACGCGTACGACTACTTCTCCATCAACATCATCCAGAATACGATGGGGATGCTCCTGACGTACGTCCCCGGCACGACGAACCTGACCCCGGATCTCCTGACGACGGTGCCGAGCCTGTCCAACGGGGGAATCAGCTCGGACGGCCTGACCTACACGCTCCACCTCCGGCCCAACCTGAAGTTCGAGGACGGCACGCCGATCAACTCGACCACCCTCAAGTACTCCCTGGACCGCGTGGTCAAGCTGAACGGTGAGCCCGCGTTCCTGCTGGGCTACATCGTCGGGACCCAGGAGTACTGGAACGCGATCGGGACCGCGGACGAGGCGGCGAACTACACCGCGTACGAGCAGACCGCCGTCAAGGTCGTGGACGCGACCACGGTGACCGTGGAGCTGCGCGCGAAGTGGTCGCCGTTCAACTCCCTGCTCGCGTTCTCGATCACGACCCCGGTGAGCCCGAACTCCTTCACGAACGACAGGTTGTACCCGAACGTCGTCGTGGCGAGCGGCCCCTACCGGCTGACGGGGTACATCCCGCACCAGCGGTACGACTTCCAGGCCAACCCGAACTACTACGGCACGCCGGCGAAGACGTCCCACGTGACCATGATCCGCTATACGACCGCGGTGGACCTGAAGCTCGCGATCCAGACGGGCGAGATCGACGTGGCCTACCGGAGCCTGTTGCCGCAGGACTTCCAGACGTTGAAGCAGAACCCGAACCTGAAGTCCGACCAGGGCCCAAGCCCGTTCATCCGGTATGTGGTCTTCAACATGTGCAGCTCCGCAGACCATACCGCGGGTGAGTGCCCGCGAGTCACGCCCTTCTCCGATGCGAACGGCGCGCTCGTTCGGAAGGCGCTCGCCTACGCGACGGACCGCTCGGACATCGCCTCGAGCGCGTACAACAACACGGTCAGCCTGTTGTACAGCTTGATCCCGATCGGGATGACGGGTCACGAGGACGTGTTCAGCACCGTCTACGGATCGAGCCAGAACCTCCAGGCGGCCGAGAACCTGCTCACGCAGGCGGGCTACAGCACCACGAACAAGCTGGCCTTCACGCTGTGGTACACCCCGAGCCACTATGGAGACCCCGAGATCTTCGTGGCCCAGGCCCTCAAGCGCGCCTGGGAAGCCACGGGGATGGTCTCCGTGACGATCAACCAGCAGGACTGGGCCGCATACAAGGCGTCCTGGCGTGCGGGGACGTTTGACGTGTTCCTCCTCGGCTGGTTCCCGGACTACTTCGACGCGGACGACTACGTGTACCCGTTCCTGCACTGGGCCTCGGGCGGTAGCGCGTCCTTCGGGAACTGGTACCACAACGCCACGATGGACACGAAGATCGAGGCGGAGGCAGCCACCGCGGACCTCACCGAACGCAACACGCTCTTCGGTGAAATCCAGGATGGTCTCGCCGCGGACGTGCCCTACCTGCCGTTGTTCCAGGCGCCGCAGACCGTGGTGTACAAGCCTGCCGTGTCCGGGATCATCCTGGACCCGATCCAGTTCTTCCGGCTCTTCCTCATCTCGATCGGCTGAGAGGGAGCGCCGGAACCCCTTTCCTTTTTCTTTTTTTTCACCATCCTTTCCCCGGGACTGAGGAGGCGTCGCTGACTTGGCAGGCTCTACTGCATCCCTGAGGGCCTACGTGATCACGAGGCTTCTCCTCCTGATCCCGATGCTCCTCATCCTCCTCACGTTCACGTTCCTTCTCCTTCGGGTCGCGCCGGGGGATCCGGTCCGGACGATCTTCCGGGAGGGCACCCCGGAGTCCGTGATCGACCGGGTGAAGCGGGAACTCGGCCTGTACGATCCGCTCTACATCCAGTACTTCACGTACCTGAGGGACATCTTCACGGGGAACATGGGCACATCGATCGTCACGTCGAAGCCCGTGTTCCAGGAGGTCTCGGACCGGATGCCCGCGACCCTGGAGCTGACGTTCGCGTCCATGATCGTCGCGAGCCTCATGGGAATCGGCCTCGGGGTCCTCGCGGGCACGCGCCGCGACCGGCCCGCGGACTTTGGCGTGCGCCTGTTTGCGGCCCTCGCGTACAACATCCCGATCTTCTGGCTTGGCCTCATCCTGAAGCTCGTCTTTGCGGTGAACTTAGGCTGGTTCCCCGTCTCCGGGCGGTTCTCACCGCGCCTTACCCCGCCCCCCACGGTGACCGGTCTCTACACGATCGACAGCCTGATTGCGGGGAACCTCGTCGACTTGGCGGACGCGGTGGACCACCTGATCCTTCCCGCGCTCACCTTGGGCACGGTCCTCGCGGCCTTCTTCGCCCGCATTACCCGGGTCAACGTGATCCAGATGATGAACTCGGACTTCGTCGAGGCGGCGCGGGCCCGGGGCATCACGCGGATGAGCGTATTCTATCGTCACGCGTTCAAGAACGCGCTCGTGCCCGTGGTCACCACCATGGGGCTGAGCTTTGCTCTCCTGTTCAGCGGGGCCATCCTGACGGAGACGGTCTTCTCCTTCGAGGGGATGGGCCGCTACGTGTTCTACGCGATCAGCTACCGCGACTATCCCGCGATCCAGGGGGCCGTCGTGTACTACGGGATCATCATGCTCATCATCAGCCTCCTGATCGACATCGTGAACGCCTACATCGACCCGAGAATCCGGTATTGAGGGAGAGCATGGCCACCTGGTTCGCTCGGGGTCGGACTTCCATGGTAGGGCGTCTCCTCGGCAAGTTCTGGAAGCACTCGAGGACCGGGGCGGGCCTCGCCGTCTGGGCGGGCATCCTCATCGTCCTGGCCATCCTGTTCATGGCCATCTTCGCGCCCTGGATCGCCCCGTTCGACCCGAACACGAAGGTCGCAAATCCCGAGACGCCCCCCGGTGGCCCGTTTCCCATGGGGACGGACCGATCCGGCCAGGACGTCCTCAGCCGCATCATCTGGGGCGCGCGGGTCCCCCTGGCCATCGTGGGCGTCTCCACGATCCTCTCCCTGTCCATCGGGTTGCCGCTGGGCCTCCTCTCCGGGTTCAAGGGCGGTCGGCTCGACCGCCTACTCGTGCTCATCATGGACTCCGTGTACGCATTCCCGGGCCTCCTCCTCGCGATCACGATCGCCGCGATCATCGGCCCCGGGATCGCGAACATCTCCGTCGCGATCGCGGTGGTCTACGCGCCGACGTACTTCCGCGTGATCCGGAACCACGTGAGCAGCGTGAAGCAGCAGTCGTACGTCGAGGCAGCCACTGCGTTGGGCGTCCCGCGGGGCGGGGTCATCTCCCGCTACATCCTGCCCACCGTCTCCCAGAACATCCCGGTGATCTTCAGCATCAACGCCGCGGATGCGATCCTCACGGAGGCGGGCCTCACCTTCCTGGGCCTCGGCCTTCCTCCCGGGATCCCGGACTGGGGCTTCGACATCAGCCTGAACTGGCAGCGGTTCGACTACTCCTGGTGGGCCACATTCTATCCCGGTTTGTTTATCCTGATCTTGGCGACGGCCCTCACCTTCGTGGGGGAGGGTCTGAACGACATCCTGAACCCGCTCCTCCGGAAACGGGCGGCTCCCGTGGCGGGGGGCACATGAGCGCGCTTCTCGAGGTCCACGACCTCTCCGTGACCTTCGAGACGGAGGCCGGGCGCGTCCATGCGATCCACCACGTCGACCTGGAGCTGCCGCGAGGGACCACCCTCGGTCTCGTCGGGGAGAGCGGCTGCGGGAAGAGCACCCTGGGCCGCGCGATCCTTCGGATTCTCGCGGAGAACGGGGCGATGACGGGACGCGTCGTGTTCGATGGGCGCGACCTCTCCGAGATGAAGGAGAAGGAACTCCGGACGATCCGCGGCCGGAACATGGCCATGATCTTCCAGGACCCGGCCACACGGCTGAACCCGCTCATGCGGATCCGGGACCACTTCTTCGACACCCTTCGTTCCCACGAGCCCAACATCGAGACCGAGCAGGTGCTCCAACGGTCCCGGCGGGTCCTCGCCGACGTCCGCGTGCCGCCCGACCGCCTGGGCATGTACCCGCACGAGCTCTCGGGCGGGATGCGGCAGCGGATCATGATTGCGCTCTCCTTGCTCTTCCACCCCACGCTCCTCATCGCGGACGAGCCGACCACCTCGCTGGATGTGATCATCGAGGCCCAGATCCTCGACCTCCTCCGAGACCTCATGAGCCGGTACGACATGGCCGTGCTCCTCATCACGCACAACCTCGGGCTCGTTGCCCAGTTCGCGGACCGTGTGGCGGTCATGTACGCCGGAGAGATCATCGAAGAGGCGGACACGGTCCCCCTGTTCCAGGTACCCAAGCACCCGTACACCCAGGGCCTCCTGCGCTCCGTGATCGACCTGGAGACGAACCACCTGTACTCCGTGCCCGGTTCGCCGCCGGACCTCCTGGGCGAGCCCAAGGGATGCCCGTTCCTTCCGCGCTGCGGCTTCGCGATGGAGATCTGCAAGACGGTGGATCCTACGCCTCGATCCGTCGGAGCCGAGGGTCGGCGCGTGGCGTGCCATCTCCTCCAAGAGGCGTGAAGAATGCGACCCTTGGTGGAGTTCGACGACGTCCGGGTGCACTTCCCGGTGTACAAGGGATTCGTCCAGCGCCTGCTCGGCGGCGGCGACGTGCGCGTGCACGCCGTGGACGGCGTGAGCTTCTCCATCAAGGACGGTGAGGTGTTCGGCCTCATCGGGGAGAGCGGCTGCGGGAAGAGCACGATCGCGCGGACCCTGGTCGGACTCGCACGACCCACGGGGGGCCGATATCTGTACCGCGGTCAGGACGTCACGAATCCCAACCCGGGAAAGCTTTTCCGCTTGCGCGAACGGGTCCAGATGATCCACCAGGATCCCCACGCGGCGTTGAGCCCGGCCATGACGATCGGCCAAGCCATCGCGGACGTCATCCGCATCCATGGGATTCGGTCCGAGTCCGGCTCGTCGACCTCGGTGACCTCGGACGAAGAGGTCCGCAAGGCCGTGTACCGTGTCCTGGAGGAAGTCGACCTCCGCCCCCCGAGCTTCTTCTACACGAAGTACCCCGATGAGCTCAGCGGTGGCCAGAAGCAACGCGTCGTCCTCGGGCGCGTCCTCGCCCTACGGCCCAAGGTCGTCGTGGCCGACGAGCCCCTGGCCATGCTCGACATGTCCGTGCGGGCCCGCATGCTCGAGTTCCTCTTGGACCTCAAGGCGCGCTTCGGTCTGACGTACGTGTTCATCACCCACGACCTGGCGACCGCTAAGTTTGTGTGCGATCGGATTGCGATCATGTACCTCGGGCGAATCGTCGAAATGGGACCCGCCAAGGAGATCTACGCGGACCCGATGCATCCGTACACGAAGGCGCTCCTGTCCGCGATTCCCATCCCCGATCCCACGAAGCGTGAGAAGAAGGAGCTCCCGCGAGGCGAGGTCCCGGACGCCGTCTACCCGCCCCTGGGTTGCCGATTCCATCCGCGGTGTGCCGTCGCGCTGCCGACGTGCGGATGGGAGGGACGCGACGTCCTTGACTTCCTCGAGGAACGGTGGCTCGATGCGGAGATCGAGAAGCGCGAGGCTGCCCTCGGTCCCATCGAGGAATGGAAGGCCGAGGGCTTGGAGGCGCGGAGGCACGTAGAAGGCTCCGGCGAGACGGAGCGAAAGCTCTTGGACACCGCTCTGGAGAGCGTGCCCGCGGCCATGCGCGCGGCCATCGAGCGCATCTCCTCGGAGGACAGGACCTTGCGCCTCACGTTCCGCGCTCCCGCGACGCTCGAGCCGAAGCAGGTCGGGAATCGGAGCGTCGAGTGCCTGCTGTACTGAGAGCCAAGGCTTAAGCGGGTCGCCGGATTCGGGACCGGCGATGGAGGACCTCCGCGACTTCGCGTCCTCGTTCCCCCAGTTCTGCGACCGCGCCGCGGTCCGGGTTCCTGGCCACGGTCCGTTGCCGTCGCTGGAAGCCGCCCATCCCTTCGAGATGAGCGCGGAGAACCTCACGGGCTTTCGGATTCAGGAACCGAAGGATCCCGAAACCTTGCCCGCCATGCTGAAGCTCGGTCCCGAGGCGGTGGCGTTCTATGTCTCCTTCCGGCTCGAGCCCGAGCGATGGGGGATCTACCTCCGCGGCCGCGGCGTCAAAGCCCTTCAAGAGGAGTACCACAGGATTCTGTGGCGGGACCTGGGCAAGTACGCGGATCGCGACGTGAGCGACGTGGCGGAGCGCGTGGAATACAGCTTGGTCCTGGACTACCTGCTCACCCACGCCAAGTTCCACTTCCTCGTCGACCGCACCGCGGCCCAGTGGGAGCGCGAGGGCGGGGCCGCTCGCTACGCACCCTACCAGGCCAAATGGTACGGACCGCCTGCCAAACCCGTGGCGCAACAGCCCGAGGATGTCGGGAACCTGGAGGAGGCGCTCGCGAACCTGGACGCGTTCCGCATGTACATCAACCCGACGTACGGAGAGGGCGTTGCCGCGGTCGTCGACGGCCGACTCGATCCGAGGAATGTCGACGAGTGGAAGGCGTTCTTCATCGGCGGTCGCTTCGCGGTGGAAATGGCGAACGTGTTCTCGAGGCAGCCCGCGGGCTGGAAGGACTTCGCCCGATTCCTCAACCGCAAGACATCCGTCGGATCGACGAACTACGTGCGGATTCAGTATTCCTACAGCCCCGAGCTGCTCGAGCGCGGACAGAAGGAACTCGCCAAGCGGCTGGCGGGCGACGGGACCCCGAACCCCGAGAACCCGTTCAAGGATGCGAGCGTCGAATTGCCCAACGTGTACCTGCTCTGAGGCGCTCGCGGGCGGCTCCGACAAGAGCCGGGCCTACCCTTTTATTCCACAGCCTCGTTCGGCGGCCGTGGACGCGAGCGGGGGGAAGGAACCGGCCTGGCTCCTCCAGGCCTCCATGGTCGTCCTCGTCCTGTTCTGGGGCCTCGCGTTCGTCGCGATCAAGGCCGCGGACGAGCACATGTCGTGGGTGACGCTCACCTTCCTGCGCTTCGTCTTCGCCGACATCCTCTTCGTGGGCTACCTCGCGATCCGGAAGAGTGAGCGTGTCGTCCCTCCGCGGAAGGATTGGCTCCCCCTGCTCGCCCTGGGATTCCTCGGCTTCACGGGCTACCATCTCTTCCTCAATCTGGGCGAGTCGAACCCTGACGTGACCGCGGGCACCGCGGCCCTCATCATCGCCTCGGACCCGGCGTTCATCGCCCTCTTGGCCGTGCCCCTCCTCCGCGAGAAGATTCACTCCCTGCGCGCGGCAGGGATCGTCCTCGCGTTTGCCGGTCTCGCCGTCATGATCCTCTTCGCGGCCCCCGGGAGCCAGCTCCGCTTCTCCCTCTCGGTCGGTGCCCTCGAGGTGGTGCCCTCCGTCATCTTCACCGCATTCTACCTCGTCCTCGGGAAGAACTACCTCACCCGATACCGTCCGTTCGTGTTCGTCGCGTACACGATCCTCCTTGGGACCCTCCTGACCGTCCCCCTCGTGGTTGCGGTCTGGCCGACCTTCGTCCACGACATCGCGACCCTGAGCTGGGCGGGCTTGCTCCCGGTCCTCTTCCTCTCCATCTGCCCTACGTTCATTGGGTACAGCCTCTGGTTCCGTGCCGTGGAGCGGATGCCCGCCGCGGCGGCGGGTGCGTGGCTCTACGTGAGCACGCTCATCGCGGTCACGGGCGGGATCCTCCTCCTGGGCGAGCCCGTCACGGAGTCCATGCTCCTCGGCGGCGCCATGGTCATCGGGGGCGTGGTCGTCGCGCAGCATCTCAGCCGAAGCCGCGCGGCTGCGCAGGCGATGTCCAGCCAGTGAGGGGAAGGGCTTTCATACCGGGGCGGCGCTCGCTCGCCCGCGGACATGTGGACGGCGCGAGTGGCCACGGAGGCAGACCTTCCCGCGCTCCGCGAGCTCTGCGTAGCCTCCGTCGGTCCGGACGACTACGTGCTCAGCTTCGTGGAGCGATTCGTCCGGGACTCCGTGACCTTCGTCGCGGTTGACGGACCGCGTGTCGTGGGGATGATGGTCTACGATGACACGCCGGACGGGAGCGTATGGCTCCATGCCGCGCGGACGCACCCCGAGTACCGGCGCCGGGGCGTGGCCACGGCCCTGAACCGTGCATCCACGGTCCTCGCCCGATCGCGCCACCGGGAGAGCCTGCGGCTCTGGGCCGATGCGGCCAACACGGCCAGCGTCGCGGCGGCCCGGCGCGACGGTTTCGAGGAGCGTGCGCGATTCACGCGGATGAGGGTCGGGGCCTCCCGGTCGAGCCCGGGCGTGCGGCTCGAGCCCTTCGACCCCGCCGAGGGATGGCCCGTCCTGACCTCCTCCCCTTTGATGCGCCTGGGCGGTGGATACGTCTTCCACGACTTCTACTTCCTCCCACTGACCCGCGCGAACGCGACGTGGCTCGCCCGAGAGCGGGCGCTTTGGCGTTTCGGCTCTCAGGTGATCTCCGTGTCCGAGGACTTCGAGGATGCGTGGGGGAAGGACCTCCAGATCCAGCTCCTCGCGGGGGACCCGGCTACGATTCTCGATGCGGCACCGGGGATCGCGCGATCGCGGGGAGCGGACCGTGTCGAGTCATTCCTCCCCCATGATCCTGCAGTGCTCGACGAGGCCCGGCGTGCGGGCTTCGATCTCATGGACTGGGGTCGCGAAGCCGTCCTGTTCGAGAAGCCCGTGCTCCCCTAGGGACCTCGTCCGTTCGCCGCCGCCTCGACGGCCTCGGCCTTGATGATTCGCCGCGCCTCCCGCTCGCCCGGACTGTGCCCCGCCCAAACCACGAGGCCCGCGGAAATGATCGCCGCGATGAGGACCACGGTCGGGATGATCGAGAGGATGAACTGGACCTCGGGAGCGGGGAGGATCCCGCTCTGGGCCGCAAAGAGGATGAGCACGACGTCGGTCATCCCGCGCGCCATGGACGCAAAGATGGCTCGGGTGTCCCGCGGGTAGAGGACGAGCCCCCATCCCAGGCCCGCGGACGTGGGGAGCCGCCCCAGGAGGAAGGTGGCCACGATGAGCGCGGACGCGAGAAGGGTCCCCAGCCCGCCCCACTCCGCGGTGAGCAGGAGGCCCAGGTAGATGAAGAAGAACGTTCGGAGGGCGAACGTGATTTCGGACTGGAAATTCCGGAGGTTCTCCGTGGCCGAGGCTGCGCCGTTCCCGTTGGCGGCCTGGGGTCCATCCGTGGCCTCGACGAACCGCGAGAGATCCCGAAGGACCTCTTCCTGGCTGCGGGGAGGCGATTCGGAACCCGCCTTGGCCCTCACGATCCGTTCGTACCCCAGGACAATCCCGAGCACGAAGACCGCGACCGCGCCGTTGCCACCCAGGAACCCCTGGGCCGCAGCGAAGACGACGATGGCCAGGGCGAGCGTGGCGATGTACACGAAGCGCTGCTTCACGAGCCGCTGGACCACGCGGCCCCATCCGAACCCCATGGCTGCGCCGACCGCGGCGGCCTCCGCCACTTGGAGGATGTAGGGGAGGAAGAAGAAGCTCCCGGGCGCCCCATACCACTCCAGGACGACGAGCACCCCGATCACCGCGATGACGTTCGTGAGCACGCCCTCGAGCACGATCGCGCCCTCCGCGCGCGGGTCGAGGTGCATCCGGGGTGCGAAGCTGAGCGCGATGGAGGCGCTTGGCCCCGAGAACGCCATGGCGACGACGAGCGCGGTGGGCGTGGAAAGCCCGAAGATGCCCGTGAGGAGGAAGTAGATCAGGATCGCGGTCAGGCCCATGGCGACGACGCCGTGGGCCACGATGGCCGGGATGCTCCGCCCGACCTCCCGGAGGCGGAGCGAGAGCCCGCCCTCGAACAGGATGAACGCGATCGTGAGCTGGGTGAGGAGCGGGAGGAGCGGTCCGAGCGAAGCCAAGAGGCCCGGGCCGAACGGCGGTAGGGGAATCTGGCTGAGCCCCGCTCCCAAGAGAAGTAGGACGATGAAGTCGGGCACCCGGTAGCGGTGGAAGGCCAGGGAGGCGGCGAATCCCGCCAGGAGGAGGGTCCCCGCCACGAGGAGGGAGACCCAGGTGTCCACCATCGAAGCGTCTAGCCATTTAGGCTACTTGAAATCGACGGTCGCCGTCCCGCGGGAGATTCTCTTGGGCGGCGTCAGCGGATGCGCTCGAGCTGGAACGAGCCGATCATGATCGCCTTGTTGGTGAACTTGTATGGCACCCAGTCCCGGGTCTGCACCTCGCTCAGCCCGGCCACCTGC
>Ga0153915_10006122_pt1 | contig 11246 bp, 10 predicted proteins | sample Opewatmetagenome_2_FD_107003 | JGI IMG/M metagenome (GOLD analysis project Ga0153915, IMG submission 107003) | Freshwater wetland microbial communities from Ohio, USA - Open water 3 Core 3 Depth 3 metaG | ecosystem: Environmental > Aquatic > Freshwater > Wetlands | place: USA: Ohio, Lake Erie...
GCTGTTTCTCCCGGCCAAATTGGCGGTGAGCCTGGCATTGATATTTCACGAGCTCGCCACCAATGCCGGAAAATATGGCGCGTTTTCCTCGCCGCGCGGGCTGTTGCAGGTGTCGTGGTCGGTGTCGGACGACCGGCTCAACATCAGCTGGGACGAAACCGAAGGTCCCGCGGTCGAAGCGATAGGGGAAGCCGGCTTTGGCACTAGGCTTTTGAAATCGGCACTCAGGCCGTTCGACGGCAAGACCGAAATCGCCTTTTTGAAAACCGGGATTCATTGCACCATGCAATGCCGCATCCCCAGGGACTGACCGGCTTTCGCCTTCGCGAGCAAGACCGCCAGGTCCGCGCGCAGCGATTGCTGTCGTCGCTGATCCGCGCACGGACCGTCCGGCCAACCTTCAACCCGAAAGACCTTATTTCGACAATAGCGGCAGCGGCGGCACGCTGTCGTTCGGCGCGCCGCGCCTGAACTGCCGATTTTTCAGTCGTTTTGACATATCGCAAGGCATTTGCCGCGCGCCTTGCTCTGCTTCCCCGGCAACGCATGCCAAATGCGCGGGGTGCAAAAAGGGGAGGAGCGCAGTGAGCCAGCATCCGGCCTTGCCCTATTTGCGCAACCCGGAGAAGGGCAAAATCGTCACCGCGGCGGAAGCCGTTCGCCTCATTCGCGACGGCGATACGGTTGCCACCGGCGGTTTTGTCGGCATCGGTTTTGCGGAGGAAATCGCGCTGGCGCTGGAAGAGCTCTATCTCGCCGGCGCGGGCGAAGCGCCCTACACGCAAGACAAGCCGCGCAACCTGACGCTGGTCTATGCCGCGGGGCAAGGCGACGGCAAGCATCGAGGCCTCAATCATTTCGCGCACAGGGGGCTCGTCAAGCGCGTGATCGGCGGCCATTGGGGGCTTGCGCCCAAATTGCAGGCGCTTGCGATATCCAACGAGATCGAGGCCTATAATCTGCCGCAGGGCGTCATCACGCACCTGTTTCGCGACATCGCCGCGCACCGCCCCGGCCATATCTCGCGCATCGGCATGGGCACCTTCGTCGATCCGCGCAACGGCGGCGGCAAGCTCAATGCCCGCAGCACCGAGGACCTGGTCGAGCTGGTCACCCTGGGCGGCCAGCAATGCCTGTTCTACAAGACGTTTCCGATCGACGTCGGCATCATTCGCGCGACCACCGGCGATCCCGACGGCAATCTCACCATGGAGAAGGAAGCGCTGACGCTGGAGGCGCTGGCGATCGCCATGGCGGCGCATAATTCCGGCGGCATCGTGATCGCGCAGGTCGAGCGCGTGGCGGAAAGCGGCAGCCTCAATCCGCGCCAGGTCAAGATACCCGGCATTCTCGTCGACTGCGTCGTGGTGGCGAAGCCAGAAAACCACTGGCAGACCTTCGGGACCCAATATAACCCCGCCTTCAGCAGCGAGATCCGGGTGCGCGCCGGCTCGCTGCCGCCGATGCCGATGAGCGAGCGCAAGATCATCGCGCGACGCGCGGCGTTCGAGCTGAAGGCCAACAGCGTGGTCAACCTCGGTATCGGCATGCCCGACGGCATCGCCGCGGTCGCCAACGAAGAGCGCATCATCGACCTCATCACGCTGACCGCCGAGCCCGGGGTGATCGGCGGCATTCCCGCGAGCGGGATCGATTTCGGCGCGGCGATCAACACGCAGGCGGTGATCGATCAGCCCTACCAGTTCGATTTCTACGACGGCGGCGGTCTCGACGCGGCGTTTCTCGGCCTCGCCCAGGTCGACCGCGCAGGCAATCTCAACGTCAGCAAATTCGGCCCCAAACTCGCCGGCGCCGGCGGTTTCATCAACATCAGCCAGACCGCCAAGAAGGTGATCTTTGTCGGCACCTTCGGCGCCGGGCGCCTGCGCATCGCGCTGTCCGACGGCAGGCTCAAAATCCTCGACGAGGCCAGGGCGCGCAAATTCGTCGAGGCCGTGGAGCATGTGACGTTCAGCGGCGCCTACGCCGCCGCGCGCGGGCAGAGCGTGCTCTATGTCACCGAACGCTGCGTCTTCAGCCTTGGTACAAGCGGACTTGAGCTCACCGAGGTCGCGCCGGGCATCGATATCGAGCGCGACATCCTGGCGCTGATGGATTTCAAGCCGCTGATCCCGCGCGATCCCGTCGCCATGGACCCTCGGATTTTCCGCGAAGGCGTCATGGACCTGCGCACCGACATGCTCGCAATTCCGCTCGATCAGCGCTTCATGCTGGACGAGCAGCAGAACCTGTTCTTCGTCAATCTGGAGCGCTACGCGCTGCGCAGCCGCGCCGACATCGACGCGATCGCAGGAGCCGTCGAGGCCAAGCTCGGCGGGCTCGGCCACCGCGTCTACGCGATCGTCAATTATGACAACTTCTCGATCGTGCCCGAATTGTTCGACGAATATTCAGCCATGGTGCGAAGCCTCGCCGACCGGTTTTATTCCGGCGTCTCCCGCTATACGACGTCGGGCTTCCTGCGCATCAAGCTGGGCGAAGCCCTGGAGAAACGCGGCGTCGCCGCGCATATTTTCGAAAGCGCGGAGGAAGCGCAGTCGGACTGGCGAAACGTCGCAGGGATCGCAGGCCCCCACCCCGACCAGCCCGGGCGCGCGGTGCGCGGGGGAAGCGCATGAGCCATTCGCATACGTTTTTAAACCGCCCGCAGCCGGAACGTTGAATTGCAATGTTCGTCCAGCTGTGCAAATCGCTGTGCTAATGTGAATTCTACAACAGGAGGAATTGCCGTGCGTTTACCATTTATTCTTGCAGCCGCTGCAGTCGGCCTGATCGGAAGCGCTGCCGCGCAAGCCGAGGATCTGAAGATCGCATTGATCTACGGCAAGACCGGCCCGCTGGAGGCTTATGCCAAGCAGACCGAAACCGGCCTGCGCATGGGACTGGAATATGCCACCAAGGGCACCATGACGCTGGACGGGCGCAAGATCGTCATCATCACCAAGGACGACCAGAACAAGCCGGATCTGTCCAAGGCGGCCCTCGCCGAGGCTTACCAGGACGACAAGGCCGATATCGCCATCGGCACGACATTCTCGGCCGCGGCGCTCGCGGACCTTCCGGTGGCGGAGGAGAACAAGAAGATCCTGATCGTCGAACCGGCGGTCGCGGACCAGATTACCGGAGAAAAGTGGAATCGCTATATCTTCCGCACCGGACGCAATTCATCGCAGGACGCGATCTCGAACGCGGTGGCGATCGGCAAACCCGGCGTCACCATCGCGACGCTGGCGCAGGATTATGCATTCGGCCGTGACGGCGTCGCCGCGTTCAAGGAAGCGCTGGCCAAGACCGGCGCGACGCTCGCTGCCGAAGAATATGTGCCGACCACCACCACCGACTTCACCGCGGCCGGCCAGCGCCTGTTCGACGCGCTGAAGGACAAGCCCGGCCGCAAGATCATCTGGGTGATCTGGGCGGGCGGCGGCGATCCGCTGACCAAACTGCAGGATATGGATCCGAAGCGCTACGGCATCGAACTGTCGACCGGCGGCAACATCCTGCCCGCACTGGCCGCTTACAAGCGACTGCCCGGCATGGAAGGCGCGACCTACTACTATTACGACATCCCGAAGAACCCGGTAAACGACTGGCTGGTCGCCGAACATCAGAAGCGCTTCAACTCACCGCCGGATTTCTTCACCGCCGGCGGGTTCTCCGCCGCGATGGCCGTGGTCACCGCCGTCACCAAGGCGAAATCCACCGACACCGAAAAGCTGATCAGCGCCATGGAAGGCATGGAGTTCGATACGCCCAAGGGCAAGATGATCTTCCGCAAGGAAGACCATCAGGCGCTGCAGAGCATGTATCACTTCAAGGTCAAGGTCGATCCGAACGTCGCCTGGGCCGTGCTGGAGCCGGTGCGTGAACTGAAGATCGAGGACATGAACGTCCCGATCCGCAACAAGCGCTAGCTGCATCCGTCATTGCCGGGCTTGCCCCGGCGATCCGTCTCCTCTTCCAAATAGAATTCATTTTTGGAAGGGGATGGATGCGCGGATCAAGTCCGCGCATGACGTCGGGGTGTAGGGCGACACTGCTGAGACCAGATGACAAACCTTTCGATGACACTCGAATGACCCACACTCTCGAAACCCGCGACCTGACCATCCACTTCGGCGGCCATGTCGCGGTCAACCGAGTCAGCTGCAGCTTTCGTCCGGGCGAGCTAACCGCCATTGTCGGCCCCAACGGGGCCGGCAAGACCACCTATTTCAATCTGATCTCCGGACAGCTGCGCCCGAGCGAAGGCAGCATCCTGTTCGATGGCCAGGACATCACCCAGCTGTCCGCGCCGCTGCGCACCCGCGCAGGCCTCGGCCGCGCGTTCCAGCTCACCAATCTGTTTCCGAACCTCAGCGTCGAAGAGAATGTCCGGCTAGCCGTGCAATCCGAAAGCGGCGTGCATTACGACATGCTGCGGCCATGGATGACGCGCAAGGACCTGATCGCGCGCGCCGACGCCATTCTCGACAAGGTCGCGCTCGGCGGCCGGCGCAGCGTGGCGGCTACCGCGCTGTCGCATGGCGATCAGCGCAAGCTCGAAGTCGCGCTGATGATGGCGCTCGAGCCGAAGGTTTTCATGTTCGACGAGCCCACCGCCGGCATGAGCATCGATGAAGTCCCTGTCGTGCTCAACCTGATCGCGCAGCTCAAGCAGGATGCGAGCAAGATCATCCTTCTGGTCGAGCACAAGATGGACGTGGTGCGCTCGCTGGCCGACCGCATCATCGTCCTGCACAACGGCCAACTCGTCGCCGACGGCAAGCCGGCCGAGGTGATCGCCTCGCCGATCGTGCAGGAGGCCTATCTCGGCATCGCGCCCGGAAGGAGCGCGGCATGACCGACCTGCTGACGCTTGCCGGCGTGCATACCCATGTCGGGCGCTATCACATTCTGCAGGGCGTCGATTTCGTCGTGCCCGAGGGGCAGACCACGATGCTGCTCGGCCGCAACGGCGCCGGCAAGACTTCGACGCTGCGCACCATTATCGGGCTGTGGCAGGCCTCCGCCGGCCAGATATCGCTCGACGGACAGCGCATCGAAAGGAGTGCGACCCCGGACATCGCCCGGCTCGGCGTCGGCTATGTCCCGGAGAGCATGGCGGTGTTCTCGGATCTTTCGGTGAAGGAGAACCTGGTGTTGGCGGCGCGGGACGGCCCGCTCGACGATACCAGGCTCGACTGGATCTTCGGCTTCTTCCCCGCTCTCAGGCGCTTCTGGCTGTCGCGCGCGGGCGCGCTGTCCGGCGGACAGAAGCAAATGCTCTCGATTGCCCGCGCCATCGTCGAACCGCGCAAGCTGTTGTTGATCGACGAGCCGACCAAGGGTTTGGCGCCGGCGATCGTGGTGGCGCTGATCGAATGCCTTGCCGAGATCAAGCGCCGCGGCGCGACCATTCTGCTGGTCGAGCAGAATTTCCATGCCGCGCGCGAGCTTGGCGACAAGGTGCTGGTGATGGATAACGGCAAGATCGTCCATCGCGGCGAGATGGCGGCGCTGGCCGCCGACGTCGCGTTGCAGGAGCGCCTGCTGGGCTTGAGTCTGGAGGCGCATCAATGACCGATCTTGCTGCGACAGGTGCCTTGCCGAAGCCGAAACGGGATATTGTGCCGGTGCTGTTGCCGGCGGCGCTGGCGCTGGCGATGCTGCCCCTGATCGGATCGGGCAGTTCCTGGGTGACGCTGACGGTGGCGAGCCTCGCCATGGGCATGATGATCTTCATCATGGCTTCCGGCCTGACGCTGGTGTTCGGCCTGATGGACGTGCTCAATTTTGGTCACGGCGCCTTCATCTCGGTCGGCGCCTATGTCGCGACCCTGGTGCTGCTGCCGCTCGCGACATGGGTGCAGGCCGACTCGCTCCTGACGAATCTCGCGGTGCTGGCGCCGGCCGCGCTGCTATCGATGGCGGTCTCCGGCGCGCTCGGACTGGTGGTCGAACGCGTGCTGATCCTTCCGGTCTACGGCCAGCATCTCAAGCAGATCCTGATGACGACGGGCGGACTGATCGTCGCCGAACAGGCGCTGTATGCGCTGTGGGGACCGCAGATCATTCCACTGCCGCTGCCGACATCGCTGCGCGGCTCCTTCATCATCGGCGACATCGCGATCGCAAAATACCGCCTGCTGGCGATGCTGGTCGGTCTGATCGTCTTCGTGGGCATTCAGCTGGTGCTGAACCGGACCAAGATCGGGCTTCTGATCCGCGCCGGCGTGGAAAACCGCGAGATGGTGGAAGCGCTCGGCTACCGCATCCGGCGGCTGTTCCTGGGGGTTTTCATGGTCGGCTCCGGCCTCGCCGGGCTCGGCGGAGTGATGTGGGCGCTGTATCGCGAGCAGGTGCACGCGTCGATGGGCAACGATCTCACGGTTCTGGTGTTCATCGTCGTGATCATCGGCGGCCTCGGCTCGATCGGCGGCTGTTTCATTGGCGCGCTATTGGTCGCGATGGTCGCCAATTACGGCGGCTTTCTGGTGCCAAAACTGGCGCTGGTCTCCAATATTCTCCTGATGGTCGCGATCCTGATGTGGCGCCCGCGCGGGCTTTATGCGGTGACAAGCCGATGATGATCCTTTCCGGCGACCCGCCGCGCAGCCGCGCGCTCACGCTCATCCTCGTCGCCATCATCGCGGCGCTGGCGATCACGCCGCTGGTCTTTCCCGGCGCCAAGGCGATGAACGTCGCGACCAAGATCTGCATCTTCGCGGCACTGGTGGCGTCCTACGACCTCCTGCTCGGCTATACAGGCTCGGTGTCGTTCGCCCACACCATGTTTTACGGCATCGGCAGCTATGCGATCGCGATCGCGCTCTATTCGATGGGGCCGAGCTGGGCCGCGGTCGCAACCGGCGTCGTGATCGGCCTGCCGCTCGCGATGCTGCTGGCGCTCGCCATCGGCCTGTTCTCGCTGCGGGTCGAAGCGATCTTTTTCGCCATGATCACGCTCGCGGTGGCGTCCGCCTTCCTGGTGCTGGCCTCACAACTGTCATGGCTCACCGGCGGCGAGGACGGCCGCAGCTTCCAGCTGCCGGAACTGCTGCGGCCGGGCACGGTGCTGATTCCCAAAAGCGCGTTCGGCTTCGAACTCAATGGCCGCGTGCTGACCTATTATCTCATCTTCATCGCCTCCGCCGCGATGATCCTGGCGCTGTTGCGCGTGGTGAATTCGCCGTTCGGCCGCGTGCTGCAGGCGATCCGCGAGAACCGTTTCCGCGCCGAGGCGCTCGGTTTCCGTACCGTGTTTCACCTGACCTATGCCAACTGCCTGGCCGCGCTCATCGCGGCGAGCGCCGGCATGCTGAACGCACTGTGGCTGCGTTACGCCGGGCCGGACACCTCGCTGAGTTTTTCCATCATGCTGGACATCCTGCTGATGGTGGTGATCGGCGGCATGGGCACGATCTACGGCGCGATCATCGGCGCCACGATCTTCATCCTAGCGCAGAACTATCTGCAGGCGCTGATGGGGGCGGCTTCCAACGCCGCCGCCGAGGCCGGGCTGCCCTTGCTGCCGGGGCTATTGCATCCCGATCGCTGGCTGCTGTGGCTCGGGCTGTTGTTCATCGCCAGCGTCTATTTCTTTCCGACCGGCGTGGTGGGACGGTTGCGAAACCCGCCGCGCAAATCGGCTTGAGGCCTTTTCCTACGCCAACGAGTCTTGCATGGCCAAAATCGAATCCCGCCTCACTGCTCTCGGCCTGGTGCTGCCGCCCGCCTTTGCCCCGCCGCCCGGCATTGTCCTGCCGTTCGTCAATGTGCGCCTGATCGGCAACCGCGCGATCCTCGCCGGGCACGGACCGCAGAGCCCCGAGGGGCCTTTGGCAAAACCGTTCGGCAAGGTCGGGCGCGAGCTGACGGTGGAGCAGGGCTACGACGCCGCCAAGCTCACGGCGCTGTCGATGCTGGGCTATCTCCAACGCGCGCTCGGCGATCTCGACCGCATCACCCATTGGGTGCGCATTTTCGGCATGGTCAATTCCGCGCCAGGCTTCGTCCAGCAGCCTGCCGTCATCAACGGCTGCTCCGACCTCATCCTCGAACTCTGGGGGCCTGAGGCCGGTGCCCATGCCCGCAGCGCGGTTGGGATGGCCGAGCTGCCGTTCGGGATGCCGGTGGAAATCGAGGGCGAGGTTCAGATCTCGGATTGAACGCAATTCGGTTTGATTGTCCGGCCTGTCGTCGTAGAGCCTCGGTTCCGATCGAATCAGAACCGAGGCTCTATATCCTTTGTTTGACGCGTTTTCTTCACGCGAACCGGTATCCACTTCGCTCGAAAACGCTATAGGATCGGCAGCATCATTCCGCGCCGACGCGCGTCACTCCAATTGTGAAGAAATCGCATGCCCCCTGTTTCGATCTTGCTGAACATCTGCTGGATCGTGTTCGGCGGTCTGTGGATGGCATTCGGCTGGGTGATCGCCGGGATCATCATGGCCATCACCATTATCGGCCTGCCCTGGGCGAAGGCTGCCTTCACGATCGCGGCCTATACCTTGCTGCCGTTCGGGCAAAAGGCGGTGCGCCGCGACAGCCTGACCGGCCGCCCCGATATCGGCACCGGGCCGCTCGGCCTGATCGGCAATTTGATCTGGCTGGTGCTGGCGGGCTGGTGGCTGGCGCTCGCCCACATCGTCACCGCGGTCGTGCTTGCCGTGACCATTATCGGCATTCCCTTCGCCTGGGCGCACGTCAAACTCGCAGGCCTGGCGCTTTGGCCGATCGGCAAGGAGATCGTTCCCGCTTAAACCTTACCGCCAGCCTTGATGCGCTTCACTGGGCTGGTCGCTGGCCCAGTGCGGTCGCAGCAGAACCTTCAGGCCGGCCTCGAACGGCAGAACGCCGATCGGACGCGAGTCCTGGGTGATCTGGATCGCCCAGTTTCTCGGAACGGTAGGATGCTCTCGCACCAGTCTTTGAACGATGCCGGCGGCGAACAGCATGGCATCGATATCATCCGCCAGCGCGGCGCCGTCATGGCCATGGCCGTCGAGGCGGTTGAGGGGGTCGCAGACGTGAAATCTGTAAAATGGCATAAGATAACGATGCCCAGCCCCCTGTGTTACCGCTTTGACATCGATCAAATTGCTGATTCTTGCGGCAATGGAACCCCGGCCGGGACCGTCATTCGGGCCTTCCTTACCGGAACCAGAGGGGTTCAGTTGCCAGCGCCTGCCGGCCGGACTTTCTTGCCGAGCGTCTGAATGGCCTCCTCGACGCTGCGAAAGGAATGATCCGGACCGAGCAGCTCGTTGATGCCAAACCGCGCCATCGCTGCCTGCGCCCGGATCGACTCCAGCCGCGCGATGGCGAAATCGACGCCATCGGCGTGGCACCTGCGAATGAGGTCGCGCAGGATCTGCGCCGCCGTGAAGTCGATCTCGACAATGCCTGTCGCCTCCAGCACCAACAGCCGCGCCGTCTGCGCCCGGGATTGCAGCACGTCGATGACGTCGCCCCGAAAATGATAGGCGTTGAGAAAAGACAGCGGCGCCTGAAATCCTGCGACGATGATTCCGGGCTCCTGCTCGCCGGGCAGATTCGGGCTCGACGGCCACCAGATCGAGGTTCCGGGCACGCGTTCGAATACCACCAGCCTCGCCCGCGTCGTGCTCCATATGCCATGCAGCAGTGACAGCGCGATCCCGATTGCAACACCCTGCTCGATCGGGAGCACGATGATCGCCGCCGCGGTCGCGGCGATCAGAAGGAATTCACCCAGCGACTGCCGGTAGATCGCGACGATCTGATTGAAGCGGACGATCCGCAGGGCGACGAACAGCAGCACGCCGCCGAGCGCGGCGTTCGGAATGCGGGCAAGCAGCGACGCGCCGAATGCCAGCAAGGCGATGACGATGGAAGCGGCGGCGAGGCCGGCGAGCTGGGAACGTCCGCCGGTTTCGGAAACGACCGCGGTGCGCGGCGGGCTGGCATTGACCGGAAACGCGCCGATCAGGCCGGACAGAATACTGCCGACGCCGACGCCGACGAAATCGCGGTCGACATCCGGCGGTTCGTCGGAACTGGATGGAAAGGATCGCGTCGTCGCCGCCGTCTGCACCATGATCACGATCGAGATAATGAGACTGAGCGCCACCAGACCCGGCAACCGGCCGGGCGAGATGTCCGGCACCGCGAGCGCCGGCAGCGCGGCGGAAACCGCGCCGAGAACGCCGACGCCGCGGCTCTCGAGCCCGAGCAGCAGCACCGCCGTGCTCGCCAGCGCGAGGCCGATCAAGGCGCCGGGAATGCGCGCATCGATCCGCTCGGACAGAGCAGTGATAGCCAGAACGCCGATACCGATCACGAGCGTGAACGGGTTTGTCTCGTTCAGATGCGTCGCGAGGATAGCCATGCGCTGCAGCATGGGACCGCTTGGCGCGGCTATTCCAAGGATCCCGGGCAGTTGGGACATCAGGATGTGCACGGAGATGCCGGCGAGAAAACCTGTTGTCACGGGTATCGACAGCAGATCCGCGATCGAGCCCAGGCGGAAAATTCCGGCGGCGAGAAGCAGGAGCCCGACCATCAGCGCCAGCGCCGCCGCCAGCACCAGATATTGCGGATCGCCGGAGGCGGCCAGCACCGCCAGACCTCCGGCGAAGATCGGCGTGATAGTCGAATCCGCGCCGCACGACAGGAACCGATTGCTTCCGAACATGGCGAATGCCAGCGAGCCCGCCAGAAAGGCAAAGAAGCCGAGCTGCGGGGCAAATCCGCCGAGCCGGGCCGTCGCCATCTGCTCGGGAATGGCGATCGCGGCGAGCGTCAGTCCTGCGAACAAATCATGGGTGACGAATTGAAGGCGATACGATTGCAGCGAAGCGAACACAGGCCAGGCCTTGCCCGCGAAACCTGAACCCGGAGAGCCGGAGATATTCGCCATCACCCTTGCCTCCTAGGGCCGTGCTCCCATGCGATCGAATGCAAAGCCGTCACCGCCGGGTTCCGGGATCGAACACCGCGCCCGGACGACGGCTCGAATCATGCCGCAATGCGATATAATGCATTTTCCTCATCATCTCCGCCCCCGGCGAACCCGTTAAGCTTTAGGTAACCGGATTTGCTAACGGGTTATGCCATTTATGCATTGTATGCATGTTCCCGGGAGTCGGGAATGCGATTGGTTTCCAGCATATCGGACGCAGCTAGGATACCCGGGACCGCGGCGACACCGCCGCGTCACCTGCTTGCGCCGTTTCGGCGGGGCCCGGTGCTCTGGCTCA
>Ga0153915_10006123_pt1 | contig 11244 bp, 9 predicted proteins | sample Opewatmetagenome_2_FD_107003 | JGI IMG/M metagenome (GOLD analysis project Ga0153915, IMG submission 107003) | Freshwater wetland microbial communities from Ohio, USA - Open water 3 Core 3 Depth 3 metaG | ecosystem: Environmental > Aquatic > Freshwater > Wetlands | place: USA: Ohio, Lake Erie...
ATCCTGAGATGAAAGATCAAAACGAAGCGTGACGAACTCGCTCTCCCGTTCCAGGTCATTCAGGTCGGCCTGAGAAATGGCAGTGCGGCACTCAGGGCACCAGATCGCCGGCGCCTTTTTACGGTACGCCTGCCCCTTCCGCGCCAGCTCGATGAAAGAGTGCTGCGAAATGCGCCTGGCCTTCTCGCCGATCGTGCGATAGGTGTAGCGCCAATCAATGGATAGGCCCAATCTTTGCCATAATGCCTGGTAATCTGCCTCGGACTCCTCGCTGGCTTGCAAGCACTTTTCAATAAAGGCCTGCCGTCCGATTTTTGTGGCGTGAACACCCAGCGTCTTCTCGACGAGCTTCTCGGTAGGCAGTCCGTTATCATCGTAACCCATCGGGTAAAACACGTTATAGCCACGCATGCGCTTGAAGCGAGCGACCAGATCGGCGTGGGTGTAAGAATACACATGACCCAGATGCAAATGCCCTGAGACGGTTGCAGGAGGCGTATCGATCGAATAGACCGGCTGGTCGGCACGGTCCGAGAAATGATAAATCCCCTCCTGCAGCCAATGCGCCTCCAAACGGGGCTCAGCTTCTTGAGGGTCATAGCGTTTTGGCAATGACATCTAGACCTCCTCTCTAACAATAAAAAACGCCCTCTCGTCCCATAGAGGACGAAAGGGCGAGCCTTCCGCGGTACCACCTCAATTCGCCAGCCATCGACTGGCGCACTCCTCACCCCGACGGGCTCTCATAACCACCATCAGTCATCCTTCTTCCAATCAGGGCTTGGCTATAACGGGCTCCCCGTGCCGTTCTACTCTCGGATACTGCAATCCGGTTTCTTCGGCAAAAGTCCGGGCGACCTTCGGCAGGGGGTGACTGTGGGGGCTCTCAGCCTGCGACCATCCCATCTCTGTGCAGATCCTTGCCTGCCTACTCCTCCCGGCATACTATTTGTTTGTGAGGGTTATTATAATCTGATGTGTACAGGCGGTCAACGAAACTGATTACTCTGCGTGAACTCCATTCACCGAATTTACTCCGGACCGGCCTCGTGGTGAGAATTGGAGGTTCATCGGGAGTAAGGCCGCCAAACTTTTGTTAGTAGGCTGTACGTCAACAGCTTCCTCGTTCCCCATCAATACTGCCAGGATTGGAGAAGATTCGACTTCCACTGTAGCCCACATATTGCCGACCAATTGACCATCATGCCATACACCCCCGCCGGAGTCGCCGCCTCTGATCGGTTGATCATCCAGGCTGAGCAGTCTGTATGCAGGTAATCCATCGAATGGAATCGTTGCTGTTTACCTGGTGAGGCTTGAAGATCTAATGGCGCTGGCCAAGACGCGACTGACGCGCGGCTTTACCCAGGTGGAATGCCAGCAGTATCTCCATGTGGCGACCTGTCCGCAAGCGCCCTGATTGGTAAAAGATTAATATTTCTTGACTTTCACCCCCGCTTTGTGCTATCCTCCACGGACGAAAAGAACACCGGGGAAGGTCAATGATTCAAAGAGAGCGCATCGCCGATAACGTCTATTCATTCCAGAGCGATCTATATGCGCAGGTTACCGCCGGAGCGGTCATCGGCCCAAATTGGGCAATCGTGATTGACACGCTGGCTTTACCGGAAGAAACGCTTGCGATTCGTGAATTCATCGAGCAAGAGCTGGGCGTACCCGTTCGCTACGTCATCAACACGCACTATCACGCCGATCATGCCTGGGGGAATTATTTTTTCCCGGGTTCTACGGTGATCTCACATGCCTTATGCCGTAAATGGCTGGAAGAACGCGGTATCCCCTCTATTGACAATGTTCGCAGGCAGAATCTATCCTTCCGAAACGTCAAGATCATTCTCCCTCAGATTACCTTTACGGACGGCAATCTGGGATTACGGGTTGGGAAAAAGACGCTGAGCTTAATCCCCCTGCCCGGTCACTGCGCTGATAACCTCGCCGTTCTGGTCGAGGAAGACCGCGTGCTTTTTGCCGGTGATGCCTGCATGCCTCTTCCGTATATCGTGGACGGCAACATTGATGACTTAACCACTTCTTTAAAGAAAGTAGCTCGCATGGGCCTGGAAAATATCGTCCAAGGTCATGGTGACATCATCTTACGCGGTGAAATCGACGGGTATATTAAAGATAACCTCTCCTACCTTTCAGCCATCCGCAAGGCAGTGCGCAGAGCCTCGAGGCGAAAGTACCCCATGGACATTTTACAGGAGATCACCGTGGAGGATTGCGGTAAAAGCCGCGTGCTCATTGGTGGTTTAGCTGAGGAATTACATCGCCGTAACTTGCGCGCCTTGTACCAACAATTATACGGTGAAATCCCTATGGGCTCACCGGATGACGAGGGGGATTATGAAGACTATGATGAGGGGGAAGAAGAGGAAGAAGAATAATCGTTCTTGGTACGGCGGCGCTTTGCTCGCAGTCCGACAAGCCTTTCAGACCCATTAAACAGGCGCGCAATGTTCGGGCGTAGCGCCCAAATCACCACCAATTCTGCGATCACACCATAAAGAACATACTGCCATGGCGATACTCCGATCCAGGCGCGGTACAGGAAGATCAAGATGGCAACCAGCGGGATGCTTAAGGTTGCCACAGAGGCATATCCAACAAAATAGAGGATTAATGCCCCCGCTGGAGCAATGAAGAGCAGGCTGGGCAGCCACAAACCGAATGCTCCTCCGGCTGTCGGACCGCCGCCTGCGCCTCCTCGGAGCCGAATTTTCCCATCTTCACCGCGCTCAACCAGGAATACCGAATAGTTATGTCCGATAATCGCCATAACAGGCGCCAGGATGTGTACCCAGTAAGCTCCAGGCATGATCAGACGAGCCAGCCAAACGCACACTGCAGATTTAAGCATATCAAAGATCGCAGTTCCTAATCCAGCCCAAAAACCAGCCGCCCGCATTGCATTGGTCCCCCCAGTTCGTCCACTTTCGACCTTCCGGATATCCTTTCCCGTACTTAGTTTTACAATCAATAATCCGGATGGCACTGAACCTAGTATATACGAGCCAACCAATAACGCTAGCGAGAATGCAATCAGCATCTAGACCATCTCCTATATCGCTGAATAGAATTCGCTTTAAAAGTTAACACACATCCACACACAGAGTTACTCCAATATGACGACCGGGATCTCATCGATACCACCATCGCGGATATAGAAACCCCGGCAGCGCCAACCTCCTCCCGTTGCGAATATGATGATATTGACCGCTTCGGGATAATAAGCCTCACGGATGTCTGTGATCGAAGGCTGGTCCGGACCGCGTGGGTGAGAATGGTAGATACCAAGCAACTCCCAACCGTTCTCTTCAATTTGCTGAAAGGCTTTGAGCTGTTCGTATGCATCCATCCGAAAGAGCACGGGGCTGCGCAATATATTGGTCACCGGGAAGACCATCTCGACTTTACCGTCAGCAGGTCCCGCCAAGAGCCCGCACGTTTCCTCGGGAGCAAGGCGCTCCGCCTCAACGACGACTGATTCCCATTGCGAGCGAGATAACCGGATGCGATCAAGCCGTAAACCGTCTAACCTATCCACAAAGCACTACCTATTAATATCACGAGAATAATGGCTGGCTCCAGGATTGCCTGGCGTAATGGGTCACCTTCATTTAAACTGGCGATCAGGCTGGTCAGCCCATAGGCGGGTCCAGTCAACAACAAGCCATAAGCTACAGGTGAAACCGGCAAATAGTGCAACGCCGCCGCGATTTGCGAACAGACCAAACCTACAACGCCTGCCTGGAGAAAAAACCAGCGACCGTGCAAGCGCAGATGCAGTGTACGCAAACACACCAGCCATGCAGCCAACGCTAGCGGCGGTACAATCAAAAAAAGACGCAACCCCGAGAATCGCAGTGCAATCGCCAGGATGAGATATAGAGCGAAAGAGACTGTAGTCAGCCCAGCGGCGGCGATGGGCTGACGAACATCCTGCGAATCGACGGTGATATACTCCGAAACCAGAACTAACATCAACAGGGCCCCTCCTGCGATGAAACCTAGCCACCACTGGGGGGCGCCCGAAATTTGCGAAAGTGGTACGCCGATCGTCCAAGCCGTCAGAGCCGGCACCAACCAGTGTTCGAAGGTGCGGTGACCATGAATCGAAGGGTGCGTGCGCAGCAGCCAATCAGCACCGCTCGCAGTGAGCCCGGCTACCATCAACGCCGCAACTGTGTGCACGTTAATTTCCATCGCCAGATAAACACCGGGCAGTTGTACAGCCAATTGGCGCGGTGGCAGCTCGATAAAACTGGCCAAAGCATAGGCGAGCAAGATCATTGCCGCCAGGATACTCAGCCGATCGGCATCGGGAAAGTGCCGGCGCTGCATAGTGATTGGATTTTACTCCCTTCCTCTTCTCATGCGTAGGGTCATGGTTTCTGTGCTCAAAACCTACATTGGAACATTGTTAACAGTATAATTGTCTAAAACCACTTATCACCTGATCAATGCAACCCGGGAAATGCAGGATTAGAATCCAATTGAGGTCCGCATGAGAATTGGAATGATGGCTGATTTGTATAAACCACACATCAGCGGCATCACCACCTATATTACCCTCAACAAAACGCATCTTGAGAAGATGGGGCACGATGTTTTCGTCTTCACCTTTGGCGATGAAAATTATGTCGATGAAGAAACCAATGTGATCCGCTCGCCAGGCTTGCCTTTACTTGATACCGGTTATTACATCAATTTGAATTACAATACAAAAGCCCGCCATCTCCTCTATACCATGCAGGTCGTGCACGTCCACCACCCCTTTCTGAGCGGTTCCCTGGCCTTAAGGTATTGCCGGCCGCGTGGCATCCCGATCCTCTTTACAAACCATACGCGGTACGACTTATACGCCCATGCCTACTTGCCCATCTTGGGTGAATTCATCACCGAGACCAGTATGGCGACCTACCTGCCCGTTTTCTGCAGGCTGTGTGACCTGGTTATTGCGCCCTCGGCCGGCATGCGCGATGTACTCATCAAGTTTGGCGTGGACGCGCCGATCGACGTCGTACCCAATGGATTGAATATCCGTCCGTTCCGCCAAGTACCTGAAAAGATGGATCGCAGCCAGTTTGGTTTTAACCCGCAGGATGTCCTGCTGATCTATGTCGGGCGCTTGGGGCCAGAGAAGAATTTAAGTTTCTTGCTCAGATCGTTCGCCGGCGCCGCTAAGGCTTATGACCACATCGGCCTCATATTGGTGGGAGATGGCCCAGAACGGGACAACCTTCAAGACCAGGTCCGTTATATGAAAATAGACAACCGGGTCTGCTTCACGGGCATGATCCCTTACGAACAGATGCCCGGCTACCTGTGCATGGCGGATGCCTTCGTTACCGCTTCCGTCACCGAAGTACACCCTTTCACGGTCATCGAAGCCATGGCAGCGGGGTTGCCTGTGCTGGGCATCCAATCTCCTGGTGTGGGGGATACAGTCGAAGATGGGGTTACTGGCTTTATCGCAGAAGAAGAAGATCTAGCAACTTTCACAGCCAGGATGGTACGCCTGGTAACGGATCACCAGCAGCGGCAGGAAATGGGACAACGGGCCCAACAGGCGGCAGAAAACTATGCGATTGAACGCACGACACAAATGATGCTCGAGCGCTACCAGGCTGTCATCCAAAAGTCATCCGGACGTAAAAACGTCTTCCGCGCCGCCCTGCGTCGCCTCCTGGATATGTGGAATTTTTAATGCCATACCGCCAGAGCCTGGGTCGTTGGGGAGAGAATCGGGCAGCTGAATTTCTCTCCAAAAAGGGGTATACCATCCTGGAGCGAAACATCTACACGCCCTACGGTGAGTTGGATTTAATCGCGCAGCATGCAGATGGGTTGGTCTTCGTAGAGGTCAAGACACGATCTTCGAGTTCGCTTGGCCCGCCGGAGGTTTCTGTCACTCCGGCCAAACAATCCCACTTGCGCTCTGCTGCCCAGGCTTACCTTCAAGCGCATCCAGAATCTCCATTCGACTGGCGTATCGACCTGATCGCCATCCTGAAGGTCCCTGGTCAAGACGTGCAAATCGAACACTTCGAAAATATTATCACCAGCGAAGCCTAATGTCTGGCGACACTCAGCCACCTCTCATTACCATCGTAGGTCCCACTGCTGTTGGGAAGACAGAGATTGCCATCCAACTTGCTGAAAAGCTGGATGGCGAAATTGTGTCTGCCGATTCTCGCTTGTTTTACCAGGGGATGGATATCGGCACAGCCAAACCTACGCTGGACCAACGCCAGCGTGTACCTCATCACCTGATCGATATTTCCACCCCTGACCACATGTGGAGTCTGGCGCTTTTCCAGGCTGAAGCACGCCGTGCCATAGCCTCCATCCATTCTCGCCAGCGCCTTCCTTTCCTGGTGGGTGGGACAGGGCAGTATATTCATGCGGTTATCGAAGGGTGGCAGGTGCCAGCAGTTGAGCCACATCCAAAACTACGCCAGGCACTAGAAGATTGGGCGGCGCAAATATCGCCGGTCGGACTGCATAGCCGGCTGGCTATCCTCGACCCTAAGGCTGCCCAACGGATTGATCCACGCAATCTACGACGCTCGGTGCGCGCCCTCGAAGTAATCTTGAGCACTGGCCGGCTATTCTCGGAACAACGCCAGCGTAGTCCCGGCCTCTATCATAGTCTGATGATTGGCCTCAACCGACCACGCGACGAACTATATGCCCGAGTTGACACCAGAATCGATTCTATGTTGGAAAATGGGCTGGTCGAAGAAGTACGAACCTTGCTGGGGTGCGGCTATGCACCCGATTTACCAACGCTTTCTGCGATCGGATACCGACAAATCATTGCCTACCTGCTGGGGAAGATCAGTCTGGAAGAAGCGATCGTCCAAATCAAACGCCAGACGCGGGTATTCGTACGCCGCCAGGCTAATTGGTTTAAACCGGATGATCCCAATATTCACTGGTTTAATGTCACCTCAGTAACGGTTGAACAGATCGAATCATTCATCCGAAATTGGCTTTGAACTGGATCTTCTGGAAACTGGATGATGCGGGTGCTTTGTGCCCGCATCATCCAGTTACCGGAATATTCCAAGTCCTACTTACCCTACGATGTTAACCAGCTTGCCCGGCACGACGATCACCTTTCTGGGGGGCTTATCTCCCAGGAATTTCTGCACAGCCGGGCTGGCTAAAGCCGCCTCTTTAGCGGCGTCTTCGGTGATCTCCGCGGGTACCGTGATACGGTCGCGCACTTTCCCGTTTACCTGCACCACCAGGATTACCTGCTCTTCGGTTACCGCGGCCTCATCCACTTGCGGCCAGGATTGGTTGTGGACAGAATAAGGCTTGCCCAGGTAAGCCCATAGTTCTTCAGCGATGTGGGGCGTCACCGGAGCCATCATGCGCAGGTAGATATCCACCGCTTCATCCCACTCAGCCGTTCCCCCCGCACCCAGGTCGCGCGCCTTGCTCATCTCATTCCACAGCTCCATCAGGCTAGATACGACCGTATTGAACTCAAATTGCTCGAAATCGCGGGTGATGTTCTTCAAGGTCTGATGCACCTTACGGCGCAGGGTACGTAACACTTCAGCAGAAGGCCTACCGCGCGTCGCTGGCTCTGTGAACAAATTCCACGCACGTCGTACCCAGCGCGCAGGCCCCTCAATCCCGGAGCTATTCCAGGGACCACCCATATCCCAGCGAGCGAAGAACATTAAATATGCGCGGACAGTATCTGCACCATAGCGGCTCACCAGATCGTCGGGGGAAACCACGTTACCGCGGCTCTTGGACATCTTCTCTGAATCCTCAGCCAATACGATCCCCTGGTTGCGTAGTTGCGACATGGGCTCGGGTCCCTGGACGACGCCGATATCGTGGAAGGCCTTATGGAAGAATCGCGTGTAGATCAGGTGCATGGTGGCATGTTCGATGCCACCTGTGTACGTATCCACTGGCATCCAGTACGCATATTGCTCAGGGTCGAACGGGCCACTAGCGTAGTGCGGGCTCAGGTAACGCAGGTGATACCACGATGAGCACATGAAGGTATCCATCGTATCGGTCTCACGCTCTGCGGGCTTGCCACACACCGGGCAGGTAGTGTTCTTCCAGGACGGGTGCAATTTCAAAGGCGATTGACCCGTGGGTAGCCACTCGACGTCGTCCGGCAGCAGCACCGGCAGCTGCTCATCGGGGACATCTACCGCGCCATGTTCCGGGCAATAGACAATTGGGATCGGCGCGCCCCAGTAGCGCTGGCGTGAAATCAGCCAGTCGCGCAGGCGGTAATTGATGGTCCGCTTCCCTAGCTGGCGCTCCTCCACGTAGTCAATGCTCACGTCGAAAGCTCGGTCACCCGGGGTGCCGGTCAGAGGACCGGAATTAACCATGGTGCCGTTGGCAGGCACAGATTCGACCATGGTAGCCCCGTACAATGGTGGCTTGTCGGAGGGTTGGACCACGACGCGCACCTCCAGGCCGTATTTGCGGGCGAATTCAAAGTCGCGCTGGTCATGGGCAGGGACAGCCATTATCGCGCCGGTCCCGTAAGTCATCAGCACGTAATCGGCGATCCAGATCGGGATACGCTCATCATTGACCGGGTTGATGGCATAGGCACCGCTGAAAACGCCGGTCTTTTCCTTATCAGCAGCCTCACGCTGGATGTCGGTTTGTCGAGTCGCTTGCTGGACATAGGCATCCACCACCGCTTTCTGCTGCGATGAGACAATTTTCTCAACCAACGGATGCTCTGGTGCCAGTACCATGAAAGTAGCGCCCCACAACGTATCGGGGCGTGTGGTGAAGACTGTTAACCGAGATTCCAACACAGACAGGCTTTCATTGTCAACCATGAAATGGACTTCAGCACCCTCCGATTTACCAATCCAATTGGTTTGCAGCAGTTGTACCCGTTCGGGCCAGTCCATATGCGAGAAATCCAACAACTCCTCGGCGTACTGGGTGGTGCGGAAAAACCACTGTTCCAGGTCTTTCTTGATCACTGGCGTACCGCAGCGCTCGCAGTGACGGTCCTCACCCCACACCTGCTCACGGGCCAGGGTTGTGTTGCAATTCGGGCACCAATCCACGGGTGACATTTTGCGATAAGCCAGTCCATGCTGGCGCAATTGAGTGAAAAACCACTGCGACCAGCGATAGTACTCTGGATCTGAGGAGATCGCTTCCCTACGCCAATCCCACATGGCTCCCATGCTACGCAATTGGAGGCGCATCCGTTCGATATTGGCGTATGTCCATTTCTTCGGATGCACTTGGTTCTTGATGGCAGCATTTTCAGCTGGGAGGCCGAAGGAATCGAAGCCAATCGGGAACATCACGTTAAAGCCGCGCATCCGCATGAAACGGGCCCGCGCGTCCGATGGTGTCATGGCGTACCAATGCCCAATGTGCAAATCCCCTGACGGGTAAGGCAGCATGGTTAAGGCGTAATGCTTGGTCCGTGCTGCGTCAATATCTGCATGGTACAGACCATCCGCTTCCCAACGCTTCTGCCATTTCGATTCGATCTCAGCAGAGATATAAGAAGGTAAATCAGCCATTTTGTTCTCTCACTGATCTCTGGTTTCGCTCCACCGGTGTCAGCCATCCATGCCGGTCTGGAAGCTTGCCCAGGACGATACCAAAATACTCATCTTGTAGCTTTTTGGTAACCGGACCACGCCGGCCGCTCCCAACCACTATCCGGTCTATCGAACGAACCGGTGTGATTTCGGCAGCCGTTCCGGTCAGGAAAACCTCCTCGGCGAGGTATAGCATCTCACGCGGGATGTTTTGTTCGCGGATTTCATAGCCAAACTCGCTCGCAAGTGTAACCACATATTCGCGCGTGATCCCCATCAGCACCGAAGCTGACGTTGGCGGGGTGTAGATGATCCCACGTTGAACGATAAAAATGTTCTCCCCGCTACCCTCGCTGACGAAGCCCTGGATATCAAGGGCGATTCCCTCTAAAAATCCGTTATCTACTGCCTCCATCACAATCAACTGCGAATTAAGGTAATTCCCGCCGGCTTTGGTTAGCGCCATCAAAGTATCTGGAGCCACTCGCCTCCACGAGCTGACCATTACATCCACACCCCGGTCGGTGGCTTCCTCACCCAGGTAGCGACCCCATTCAAAAGACACAACCGCCATCTCGGTGGGACAGTTACGACCGTCCAGGTTGAAGGTCTCCGAGCCGCGAAAGATCAGTGGGCGTATGTAACAATCGGCGTGGTGGTTACGCCGTACCAACTCGAGGATCGCACCTCTAATCTCAAGTGTGGAATAGGGTACCTCGATACGAATCAGACGGCTCGAATCCGACAGACGACGGATATGCGCGTCCAATCCAAGGACGGCTGGACCTGCAGGGGTTGGGTAAGCACGCAGGCCTTCGAACACACTCGATCCGTAATGGAGCGCATGCGTGGTCACGTGAACCCGCGCCTCATCCCAGGGAACAAACTGCCCGTTATACCAGATCCATTCAGATTTTTGGAAAGGCATTCCAGCACCTCCAATAAAAAAGCCCTCCGTCCAAATACAGGGACGAAGGGGGCTCCGCGGTACCACCCTGCTTGTCTTCTCTTGGTTGAAAGTTGAAGGTTTGCAGTCGCAGGTTCACTCATTGATGACCGAACCTGCAATTTTCAACTCGCAACTATAAAAAGACCGCTCTGGTACGCGCTAACGGGCGCATCCCGCCACCGACTACGGATTTTTCACCGGTGGAGTTTGCCCTGTTGGGCAGCAGGCGAGTTCAGCCCTTTATCCGATGTGCTCTGCGGGCACCTTGCCAGGCTCACACCTCGCTCTCCCGGCTCGCTGGCAGATGGCTTACTACTCCTGCTATAACTCTTCTGTGGACCCAGAGGGATTCGAACCCTCGACCTTCTCAATGCCATTGAGACGCGCTCCCAACTGCGCTATGGGCCCTAGCCAATTGCGACAGAATTGTAATCGTAAAAGCTGGTTCCGTCAACGAGTGGACCTGGCGGGATTCGAACCCGCGACCTCTTCAGTGCGATTGAAGCGCGCTCCCAACTGCGCTACAGGCCCAAGAACTGGGTGGCATGATTGTATCTGAGTGCTAGGATGCTGTCAAGCAAAACTCAGTTGCGTGAGAACATGCCAATCCCGCTACGACTGCTCTCCGTCAACAGTGCTCTCATCAACGGCAGCTCACGGTTGAGCACTAGGTCCAGGAGTGCAAGCTGCTCTATGGCGCTC
>Ga0153915_10006124_pt1 | contig 11244 bp, 10 predicted proteins | sample Opewatmetagenome_2_FD_107003 | JGI IMG/M metagenome (GOLD analysis project Ga0153915, IMG submission 107003) | Freshwater wetland microbial communities from Ohio, USA - Open water 3 Core 3 Depth 3 metaG | ecosystem: Environmental > Aquatic > Freshwater > Wetlands | place: USA: Ohio, Lake Erie...
GGGTACATGCCCGGCATCTCGGCGGTTTCGCCGCCGATCAGGGCACAGCCGGAGAGTTCGCAGCCCTTGGCGATGCCGCCCACCACGGCCGCGGCGGTATCCACGTGCAGCTTGCCGCAGGCAAAGTAATCGAGGAAGAACAGCGGCTCGGCGCCCTGCACCAGCACGTCGTTCACGCTCATGGCCACCAGGTCGATGCCCACCGTGTCGTGCATGTTCCACTCGAAGGCCAGCTTGAGCTTGGTGCCCACGCCGTCGGTGCCGGAGACCAGCACCGGCTCCCGGTAGCGCTTGGGCACCTCGAACAGGGCGCCGAAGCCGCCGATGCCGGCCAGCACGCCTTCGCGCATGGTTTTCTTGGCCAGGGGCTTGATGCGCTCGACCAGCGCGTCACCGGCGTCGATGTCGACGCCGGCGTCTTTGTAGGACAGGGGGGTGGAGGTGTTGGAGGTGCTCATGGAGTGGGGCGGAACGGCGGCGGGCGCCGGCCCGATAGAATTTGACCTGATTTTAAGGGCTGTCCCCCCGGCCCACCCTCCATGCCCATGACCACCCCCCAAAAAAGTGCCCTCGCCTGGAGCGCCGTGGCTGCCACGCTGGCGCTGATGCTCTGGCTGCTGGCACCGGTGCTCGCCCCCTTCATCGTGGCGGCGGTGCTGGCCTATGTGCTGACGCCCATGGTGGACCGGCTCGACGCCCTGGCCCGCGGGCGCCTGCCGCGCCTGCTGGCGGTGCTGCTCGTGGAGCTGCTGTTCATCCTGGTGGTCATCGGCCTGCTGCTGCTGCTGGTGCCGGTGCTGACGCGCGAGTGGCCCCTGCTGCGCGAGCAGGTACCGCAACTGCTGGAGCGCCTGAATGCCGGCATCCAGCCCTTGCTGGGCTCCTTGGGGGTGGAGTTCTCCCTGGACTTGGCCAGCCTCAAGCCCGCGCTGATGAAATACCTGAACGCCAATATGGAGGACGCCCTGGGTTCGGTGCTGGCCTCGCTGAAGATCGGCGGCAGCGTGGCGTTGACGGTGCTGGGCAACCTGATCCTGATCCCGGTGGCCCTGTTCTATCTGCTGCTGGACTGGAAAGGCCTGGTGCGGCGCGTGACGGAGCTGGTGCCGCGCCATCTGCGCGGCAGCTACGACCGCTTCGTGGCCGAGGCCGACGGCGTGCTGGGTCAGTACTTGCGCGGCCAGTTGCTGGTGATGCTGATCCTGGCGATCTACTACAGCCTGGGGCTGAGCCTGTTCGGCCTGGCCCTGGCCCTGCCGATCGGCATCTTCACCGGGCTGGCCATCTTCGTGCCCTACGTCGGCTTCGGCATCGGGCTGGTGCTGGCGGTGCTGGCGGGTTTGCTGGAATTCACCGGCGCCGGCGGGCCGACCCGCGTGCTGCTGATGGTGGCGGTGGTCTACGGCCTGGGCCAGCTGATCGAAAGTCTCTACCTCACGCCGCGCCTGCTGGGCGAACGCATCGGCCTGCACCCGCTGGCGGTGATCTTTGCCCTGCTGGCCTTCGGCCAATTGTTCGGTTTTGTGGGTATCCTGGTGGCGTTGCCGGCCAGCGCCGTATTGCTGGTGGCGGCCCGGCGCATGCGGCAGCGCTACCTGGAAAGCAGGTTGTACCGGGGATGAAACAGATCGCACTGGACATCGGGTTGAGCAGCGGCCCGACTCTGAGCAATTTCATGGCCGGCCCCAACGAGGCGGTGCTGCGCCACCTGCAGCTGTGGGTGGGCGATGGCAGCGGCGCGGCGACGCGCTCGCCGGTGCCGACCTACCTCTGGGGTCCCTCGGGCAGCGGCAAGACGCACCTGCTCAAGGCGGTGCGCGAGGCGCTGCGCGAGCAGGGGGCCACGGTCGGCTGGCTGGATGCGACCATCGCCGAGCCGCCAGCGTTCGACGAGCGCTGGGCCGCCGTGCTGCTGGACGACGTCCACCTGTACACCGCGGTGCAGCAGCACGCCGCCTTCAACTGGTTCGTGCACGCCCAGACCGGACACCAGTGGGTGCTGGCGGCGGGCGAACTGGCACCGGCCGGCCTGAAGCTGCGCGAGGATCTGCGCACGCGCCTGGGCTGGGGCCATGTCTACGGCCTGCAGCTGCTGGGCGAGGCCGAGCGGCGCGCGGTGCTGCGCCAGGCGGCCGATGCGCGCGGCATCTTGCTGGGCGACGACATCATGGATTTCATGCTCACGCGCTTTTCCCGCGACCTGGGCAGCCTGATGCAGTTGCTCGATCACCTCGACGGCTATGCCCTGCAGACCCAGCGCGCCATCACCATTCCGCTGATCAAGGCCATGCTGGAAAATGAGTAGCCCCCCTGAGCGGCTGACGCCGCTTCCCCCCAAAGGGGGGACAACGCCAGTGGCCCGGCAAAGCCGGTTCCACGGCGTTCCCCGACTGGATCACCTCGTGCCTTGCGATCTTGGCGACGAGGTGCGGTGACTGCCATGACGAAGAAGACCAAGCTCGCGCTGTTCGACCTGGACCATACCCTGCTGCCGATCGACTCCGACTACTCCTGGGGCACTTTCACCACCGCCATCGGCTGGACCGACCCGGTGGAGTTCGCGCGCCGCAACGATGAGTTCTACGCCCACTACCAGGCCGGCACGCTGGACGTGCACGACTACGTGCGCTTCGCCACCGAGGCCGCGCGCCGGCGCGGCCCGCAGGAGGCGCTGGCCGCGCGCGAGCGCTTCATGCGCGAGGTGATCGCGCCCGCCATCCGGCCGCAGGCGCTGGAGCTGGTGCGCCGCCACCAGCAGGCCGGTGACGAGGTGCTGATCATCACCGCCACCAACGAATTCGTCACGCGCCCGATTGCCGAGGCCTTTGGCGTGCAGCAGCTGATCGCCGTCGAACTGGTGCGCGACAGCCAGGGCTGGATCACCGGCGAGATCCAGGGCACGCCCTCCTTCCGCGAGGGCAAGGTGCGGCGCTTTGACGACTGGCTGGCGGCACGCCGGCTGGCGCGCGAGCAGGCCGAGGTGACTTTCTACTCGGATTCGATCAATGACCTGCCGCTGATGGACAATGTGGACTATCCGGTGGCGACCAACCCCGACGACCGCCTGCGCGCCCTGGCGTTGCAGCGCGGCTGGCGCGTGCTGGATCTGTTCTAGCCGGTTGAGGACAGAACTGAAGGGCGGCGACCCAAGCCGCATACGGCGGGGACAGCGCTGAAGGCCTGTCCCGCAAGCTCCAAATGTTAGGGACAGGGCTGAAGATCTGTCCCGCAAGAGAATAAAGATGATCAAGAAAATCATTGACAAACTGCTGGGCAAGGCGCCCGCGACCCAACCCCTATTTGGCAAGCGCCGCGAAATCGGCGCGGCCGAGCACGGCATCGACCCGACCCTGGTCGACAAGCGCGCTCTGGACGTGGTGCACACGCTCAAGGACGCCGGCTTCGAGGCCTACATCGTCGGTGGTGCCGTGCGCGACCTGCTGGTCGGCCTGCGCCCCAAAGATTTCGACGTCGCCACCGACGCCACGCCCGAGCAGGTCAAGGGGCTGTTTCGCCGCGCCTTCATCATCGGGCGGCGTTTCCGCATCGTGCACGTGGTCTACGGGCGCGGGCGCGAGCATGAGGTGATCGAGGTCTCCACCTTCCGCGCCTATATGGACCACGCGGCGGCCGAGCAGGTGGCCGGCAACGAGCGCACCAGCAAGAGCGAACTGGCCGGCATGAAGCACGCCGTGGATTCGAGCGGCCGCGTGCTGCGCGACAACGTCTGGGGGCCACAGCACGAGGACGCCGCCCGGCGCGACTTCACCATCAACGCCATGTACTACGACCCGGAGACGCAGGTCGTGGTCGACTATCACGGCGGCATCCAGGATGCGAAGAAGCGCATGCTGCGCATGATCGGCGACCCCGCCACGCGCTACCGCGAAGACCCGGTGCGCATCATCCGCGCCGTGCGCTTTGGCGCCAAGCTCAGCGCCCTGGGCTTCAAGCTGGAGGCCAAGACCGCCAAGCCGCTGGTGACCATGAAGGACCTGCTGGCCGATGTGCCGCAGAGCCGCCTGTTCGACGAGATGCTCAAGCTGCTGCAGACCGGCCATGCCTTGGCCAGCGTCGAGCAGCTGAAGAAGCTGGGGCTGGCGCGCGGCATCTATCCCTTGATGGACCTGGTGGTCGAGCGCGCTGCCGAGCCTTTCGTGCGTGCCGCGCTGGAAGACACCGACCGCCGCGTCGGCGAAGGCAAGCCGGTGGCGCCCAGCTTCCTGCTGGCTTGCGTGCTCTGGTCCGACGTGCGCGATGGCTGGGCCCAGCGCGTGCAGCAGCGCCAGCATGCGCATCCGGCCCTGCAGGACGCCATCGACGACGTCTTCAACGCCCGCATCGGCGACGTGTCGGGCCGCGGCAAGCTGGCGGCCGACATGCGCGAGATCTGGATGATGCAGCCGCGCTTCGAGAAACGGGTGGGCAGCGCGCCGTTCGGCCTGGTCGAGCAACCGCGCTTCCGGGCCGGCTTCGATTTCATGCGCCTGCGCGCCGACATCGGTGAAATTGATGTGGTGCTGGCCGACTGGTGGCAGGAGTTCAGCACCGGCGACGACAACCTGCGCCAGGACATGGTCGACCAGGTGCGCGAGGAGCAGGCGCGCCAGCGCCCGCGCACGCCGCGGGTCCAGCCGCGTGCGACCGCCGAACGTGCCGAACGCGCCGCCCCGGCGCCGCGCGAAGCGCATCCCGAAGCGCGGCCCGAAGCGCAGCCCGAAGCGCAGCCCGAAGCCGGCACGGACGAGGCTGCGGCGCCGAAGAAGCGCCGCCGCCGCCGCCGCCCCGGCGCCAAGAAAGCCGGTGACGCGGCGCCGGGCACGGGCGAATAATGTCCGTGCGGCCCGGCCGGGTGACGGCCTATGTCGCACTGGGTGCCAACCTGGGCGATGCGCGTGCCGCCGTGGCGCAGGCCTTGCACGATCTGGGCACCTTGCCGCGCACGCAGCTGCTGCGGGCTTCCTCGCTGTACCGCAGCGCACCGGTCGATTCCTCCGGGCCCGACTACATCAATGCCGTGGCCGAGATCCGCACGGACCTGTCGCCCGACGAGCTGTTGGCGCAGCTGCAAAGGCTGGAGCAGGCCGCGGGCCGCGAGCGTCCCTGGCGCAATGCGCCGCGCACGCTCGATCTGGACCTCCTGCTTTACGATGAACTGCGCCTGGACAGCGCCACGCTGACCATTCCTCATCCGCGCATGGCCGAGCGCGCCTTCGTGCTGGTGCCGCTGGCCGAAATCGCTCCGGACCGGGTGACGGCGGCGCAGTTGCGGGCGGTGGCCGGCCAAGGGATCAGCCGGCTGGCCTGAGGTGTCGGCTCAGCCGATCTCCGCGATCAACTCGATCTCCACGCAGGCCCCCAGCGGGATCTGCGCCACGCCAAACGCGCTGCGCGCATGGGCGCCCCTGGCGCCGAACACTTCGCCCAGCAGCTCGCTGGCGCCATTGGTCACCAGGTGCTGTTCGGTGAAGTCGGCGCTGGAGTTGACCAGCGACATGAGCTTGACGATGCGCTGCACGCGATGGAGGTCGCCCACGGCGGCCTGCAGGGTACCCAGCAGGTCGATGGCGACGGCGCGTGCCGCCGCCCTGCCTTCCTCGGTGCTCAGGGTCTTGCCGAACTGGCCGACCCAGGGCTTGCCGTCCTTCTTGGCGATGTGGCCGCTGAGGAAGACCAGATTGCCGCTCTGCACATAGGGCACATAGGCCGCGGCCGGCGTGGCCACGGGCGGCAGGGTGATGCCGAGCTGTTTGAGTTTCTCGTTGACGTTCATGGGGCCTCCTGGGGAATCTGTAACGCAAAGCGCGTCATTGTCGGGTATTGTTGCAGCGGGGTTTCACCCGCCGATTTCCTGTTCATGACGAATCCGCTTGCCAACCTTCCCCGCGACAGCCGCGACACCCTGTTTCTGCTGGCCGTGATCGCCTGGGTGCTGCTGCCGCATTTCGGGCACCTGCCCGGCTGGTGCAGTCTCCTGGCGGTGGCCATGCTGAGCTGGCGCGGCTGGCTGGCGTTAACGCTGCGCCCGCTGCCGGGGCGCTGGGTGCTGCTGGCTTGCGTGCTGCTGACCGTGGTGGCCACCCTGGCCACCCACCGCACGCTGCTGGGACGCGATGCCGGCGTGACGCTCATCGTGGTGTTGCTGGCACTCAAGACGCTGGAGTTGCGGGCCCGGCGCGACGCTTTCGTGGTGTTCTTCCTCGGCTTCTTCACGATGCTGACGAACTTCTTCTACTCGCAGTCCCTGCTGACGGCCGCAGCCATGCTGCTGGGGCTGATGGGCCTGCTGACGGCGCTGGTCAACAGCCACATGCCGGCCGGCCGGCCTTCCTTGTGGCAGTCGGCGCGCATGGCCACGCGCATGACCTTGCTGGGCGCGCCCATCATGGTGCTGCTGTTCGTGCTGTTCCCGCGTCTGGCGCCGCTGTGGGGTACGCCCGGCGACGCCCTGAGCGGGCGCAGCGGCCTTTCCGCGCGCATGCAGGTGGGCAGTATCGCCAGCCTGGCGCTGGATGGCAGCGTGGCCATGCGCCTGCGCTTCGAGGGTGACGCGGTGCCGCCGCAGGGCGTGCTGTATTTTCGCGGGCCGGTGCTCTCCACCTTCGACGGCCGGGAGTGGCAGCCCCTGCCAGCCACCTTTGTCCCGTCGCTGCAAGCACGGGCGGCCTTGCAGGTCAGTGGGGCGCCGTTGCGCTACGAGGTGACGCTGGAGCCGCACAACCGGCCCTGGCTGCTGACGCTGGACGCTGCGGCCTCCGCGCCCGTGCTGCCCGGCGACCTGAGCGCGCGCATGAGCAATGAGTTGCAGTGGATCGCCAGCGCGCCGGTGAATGACCTCCTGCGCTATCGGGCGGAGAGTTATCTGTCGTTCCGCCACGGTCCCATGCGGGCCGTCGCCAGCCTGCAGGACTACCTGGCGCTGCCGCCCGGCTACAACCCCCGCACCCTGCAATGGGCCAGGGAATTGCGCCGTGAGACCGGTAACGACCCGGCGGCCCTGATCGAGCGTGCGCTGCAACAGCTGCGCACCGGCGGCTACACCTACACGCTGGAGCCGGGCGAGTTCGGCCAGCACACGGCCGACGAGTTCTGGTTCGACCGCAAGCGGGGATTTTGCGAGCACATCGCCTCGTCCTTCGTCGTGCTGATGCGCGCCGCCGGCATTCCGGCGCGCATCGTCACCGGCTACCAGGGCGGCGAGCGCAACGCGCTGGACAACTACTGGGTGGTGCGCCAGAGCGACGCGCATGCCTGGACCGAGGTCTGGCTGGCAGGCCAGGGCTGGCTGCGCGTCGATCCGACGGCAGCCGTCGCGCCGGGGCGCATCGGCAGCCTGCAGCGTCTGGAGGCGCCGCGTGGCGTCGTTGCCGCGGCGGTGGGCACGATGGTCGGTCCCAATCTGGTGCAGAGCCTGCGCGCCGTGTGGGAGGCGGTCAACAATGCCTGGAACCAGAAGATCCTGAACTACACGCAAAGCCGCCAGCTCAACCTGCTGCGCGCACTGGGCTTCGAGTCGCCGAGCTGGGAAGACCTGGGCCTGCTGCTGGCCGCGGCGCTGGTGCTCACCGGCCTGGGCGGGGTGGCCTGGACGCGCTGGGAGCGCCAGCGGCACGACCCCTGGCTGCGCCTGCTCGAACGTGCGCGTCGTTCGCTGCAGCGCGCCGGCCTGACGCTGGGCGCGGCCGCGACGCCACGGGAAATGGCGCGGCGGCTGGCGCAGATGCGCGATCCGCAGGACAATCGGGTGCGGGCCATCCAGGCCTGGTTGCAGCGCTTTGAGCAGCTGCGCTACGCGCCGCGCAACGGCCGTAGCGCCGCCGCCGACCTCGCCCGGCTGCGACGGGAACTGAAACAATTGAACTGGCCGACGTGAGTAAACGACATCTACCGACCATTGCGCTGCTGGCGATCCTGGGATTCCTGCTGGCCGGCCTGCTGCCGGCGCAGGCGCAGACTTCCGGCAAGCCCCGGCTCAAGCGCGTGCAGGAGCTGGTCAGCACGCCGGTCGTGGGCAGCGGCCCGGCCTACGCCGGCCGCCCCGAGGCCATGGCCCTGGCCGACGACCTCGCGCAGCGCTACGAGCTGGATCGCAATTGGGTACGCCGCACCCTCGGCAAGGCGCGCCAGATACCGCAGGTCGTGCGCCTGGTCGTGCCGCCGCCGGTGAGCACGCCCAAGAACTGGCAGCAATATCGCAGCCGTTTTCTGGAGACCGAACGCATCCGGGCGGGGGTGGCTTTCTGGCAAAGCCACCGTGAAACGCTGGAACGCGCGAGCAGCACCTATGGCGTGCCGCCGGAAGTCATTGTCGGCATCCTGGGCGTGGAAACCTATTTCGGCCGGCACCAGGGGCGCTACCGCGTCATGGACGCGCTGGCCACCCTGGCGCTCGATTTTCCGGCCGAACATCCGCGCGCGGCCCAGCGCGAGGCCTTCTTTCGCGCCGAGCTGGGTGAGTTCCTGCGCCTGACGCGCAAGGCCGGTCTGGATCCGTTCAAGGCCCGGGGCAGCTATGCCGGCGCCCTGGGGATCCCGCAATTCATGCCCTCGAGCTGGGCCAAGTACGCGGTGGACTTCGACGGCGACGGGCGGATCGACCTGTTCGACAGCGCGGACGACGCCATCGGGTCGGTGGCGCACTACTTCCAGTCCTTCAACTGGAAGCCCGGCATGCCCACGCATTACCCGGTCGATTTCGACTACGAACGCATGGACATGGAGACCCTGCTGGCGCCCGACATCAAGCCGACCTTTCCGGTGGAGCTCTTTGCGGCCAAGGGGGTGATGCTCAATGGCGCGGCGCGCCAGCACCGCGGTCCGCTGGCGCTGGTGGAACTGCAAAACGGCGACTACTCGCCCAGCTACGTGGCCGGCACCGAGAACTTCTACGCCATCACGCGCTACAACTGGAGCAGCTACTACGCGCTGGCCGTGATCGAACTGGGGCAGGCCGTCGCGGCGGCCCTGCCGCCCCAGATGGCTCAGGCCGGCAGCATGCCCTCGAACACCGGCTGCAGCGCATCGACCCAGACGTCGACCTCGGCGATGCCGATCTGCAGGTAGTTCAGGCACGAGGCGCCATAGCGGTCCCACTCGCGCTGCGGCCGCACCCCCTCGAAGTCCGACACCAGGTGCTCGGCCACGGCGGCGATCGCCACCAGCGTGCGCACCCCGGCCGGGATCGAGGGGACGCGCAGCACCGTGTAGTCATGGTGCAGGCGAATCGCATGGACGATCGACGGTGACAGGTGCCAGCTGCGCGCCACGATGGCGCCCACCACCGCGTGGTCCGTGCGGTGCGCGGCGCGTTCCGTCTCGGTGCCGCCGCGCTCCTGCCGTGCCAGGGCCTCGGTCAGCGTGTCGGCATAGCCGGGCACGCCCTGCAGCAGGATGGGAATGCCCACGTGCAGGAACAGGCCGCAGGTCTGTGCCAGGTCGGCATCCACGCCATAGAGCTGGCGCGCAATCCAGGCCATGGCCCGCGAACGGCGGATGGAGGTGTCCCAGAAACGCTCGACCATGGGTGAGGGGACGCGGATGGCGCTGCGGGTCAGGAAAGCCAGCAGGACGGCCGCCGCCTGGCTGGTGCCCAGCATGGCCACCGCTTCGGCCGCGGTATGGGCCGGGCGCGCACGGGCGTAGAAGGGACTGTTGGCCACGCGCAGCAAGGCGGCGGCCATCGCGACGTCGCTCGCGGCAAGGCGCGTGATCTCGGCCGGGTCCGGCTCGGCCTGGCGCATCTCCTGTTGCAGGGCGCCCAGCAGCGCGGGGCGGGGCGGAATGACCAGGCTGCGCACCGGCTCTTCAGTCCGGGCCAGGTCGAGTTCTTCGCCGATGTCCGCCACTTTCATTGCCTTGCGCCTTGCTGCGCGTCATTATGCGCAAAAGGGGCGACGCGCTCCTGGCGCCGGGCGCATGGCAGCGCCGCTGCCTGACAGGCAAGGACCCGGCCACGTCACGGTGCCCCATCCGGCCGGTGCTGCCAATAGCGCGCTTGCAGCGCGCGCTCGCACGCCATCTGCTGCGGCTGCGCCGATTGCCAGCGCGCCGCCCCGCATTGCGGTGTGGCAATGACCTGGATGCCGCGCGCCGCATAGCGCGCCAGCACTTCCGGCGCCGGATGACCGAAGCGGTTGCGGTAGCCGGCCTGCACCAGCGCCACCCGCGGCGCGACAGCGTCGAGGAAGGCCGCGGTGCTGGAGGTCTTGCTGCCATGGTGCGGTACCAGCAGCCAGTCGGCCCGCAGCGCGGCACCATGGTCCAACAGTCGGGCTTCCTGCGCTTTTTCGATATCGCCCACCAGCAGCGCGGTCTGGCGGCCATTGCTGATGCGCAGCACGCAGGACAGGGCATTGCTGCGGCGCGCGATGGCGTAGTCCGCCAGCTGCGGGTGCAGCACTTCGAAGCGCACCCCGTCCCAGTCCCAAGCCTGGCCGGCCTGGCAGCGCTCGGAACTGCGCTGCGCATGCAAGGGGTGGCCGTCTTCGAGCGAACTCAGCAGCTGGGCAGCCGCCTGGGCGCCCAGCACGGCGGCAGCGCCGCCCGTGTGGTCGCTGTCGCGATGGCTCAGCACCAGGCGGTCCAGCCGCACGTCGTCGGCGCGCAGCAGGGGGACCAGCACGCGCGCGCCGGCGTCGCTGTCGTTGGCGTAGCGCGGGCCGGCGTCGTAGAGCAGGGCGTGCGTGGCGGTGCGCACCAGGACCGCATTGCCCTGGCCGATGTCGGCCGCCAGCAGTTCGAACTGGCCCGGCGCCGGTTGCGCCGGAAGCCAGCACAGCACCGGCAGCAGCAGTGGCAGGGCCGAGAAGCGCAGCGGCCAGGGCAGGCGCAAGACCAGCAGCAGGCCGCCGAGCACGCCCGCCGCACCGGCCCACAGCGGCGCCTGCGCCAGCGCGAGCGTGGCCAGCGGGAACGTCGCCAGCTACGCCAGCACCCAACCCAGCCACTGCACGGCCAGTGCGGCCACGTCCCACAGCGGTGCCCACACCACTCCCAGCAGCGCCAGCGGTGTCACGACCAGGGTCACCCAGGGGATGGCCAGCAGATTCGCCAGCAGACCCACCAGGGACACCTGGCCGAACAGCAGGAGCGTGAGCGGCGCCAGCGCCAGCGTGATCAGCAGTTGCTCGCGCAACAGGCCCAGCAGGCGCTGCCGCAGCGTGAACGGGACCTTTTGCGCAGTTTCGGCAGCGCCGGCAAACAGCACGCCGACCGCGACAAAGCTGAGCCAGAAGCCGGCCTGCA
>Ga0153915_10006125_pt1 | contig 11244 bp, 10 predicted proteins | sample Opewatmetagenome_2_FD_107003 | JGI IMG/M metagenome (GOLD analysis project Ga0153915, IMG submission 107003) | Freshwater wetland microbial communities from Ohio, USA - Open water 3 Core 3 Depth 3 metaG | ecosystem: Environmental > Aquatic > Freshwater > Wetlands | place: USA: Ohio, Lake Erie...
CGGGAGCTGATCTTCTTATCAGGGCCAGGCTGCTCGAAAGTCAATTTTCACCGCTGATCGGCAGGGAACCATCCTCGACTATCGACAGCCTATGCAAGGAAGTCAGCCGAAAAATCTCGACCCGCGTCACCGTAATTCTGCCATCGGGGAAAGTGATCGGAGATTCACAGGAAGACCCGTCAAAAATGGACAATCACAGCGATCGCCCCGAAGTAATCGACGCTTTAGGTGGAAAAAACGGCGAAAGCGTTCGATTCAGCTATACTCTCCGCGAGAACATGATATACGTGGCGCTGCCACTTCAATCCGACGGTGAAATCCGGGCTGTTCTCAGGGTATCTATTCCGCTGCTTACGATCAGCCAGGCTCTCGCGCCAATATATGTGAGAATCATAATCGGTGCGATATTGGCGGCGCTCTTTCTGGCGCTTGTAAGTTACCTGATAGTCAGAAAGATAAGGCGATCTATCGAGCAGCTAAGAAGAGGGGCCGAAAGGTTCGCCCGGGGGGAATTCGACCGCAAACTGTACCTGCTTGATTATTACGAAATGGGCGCTCTGGCCGAATCGATGAATGACATGGCCGCCCAGCTCGATGAGAGGATAAGAGCCATAGTTCGGCAGAGGGAAGAGATGGACGCCATACTCTCAAGCATGATGGAGGGAGTCCTGGCCGTCGACCCGGATGAAAGGGTGCTTATCATGAATCAAGCGGCGGCTCGCATGTTCGACGTGGATAGCGTGAAAATCCCGGGGCAGAGTATCCAGGAGGCCGTGCGGAACATCCACGTTCACAGATTCGTGGATCGAACTCTCGAATCTCCGGAAAGGGTGGAAGAGGAGATCGAGGCGGGGAGCAGCAGGGATTCGGTCCTGCGGGCTCGGGGCACGGTTCTTCGCGACGAGAACGGGGGGAAAATCGGCGCCCTTATTGTTTTCAATGATATCACCGATCTCCGACGCCTGGAGAATATTCGACGTGAATTCGTGGCCAATGTCTCTCACGAGCTCAAGACTCCCATCACCGCCATAAAAGGATTCGTGGAAACGCTGCAGGGCGGCGCGATCGCCAATAAAGAAGAAATGGAGAAATTCCTGGCGATCATAGCCCGCCATGCGGATCGTCTGGATGCTATTATTGACGATCTTTTGAGTCTATCGAAAATAGAACAGGCCGGTGATAAAGAAGATATAAAATTCGAAAATGTGGAACTCTGTGAAGTTATCAAATCATCGATAAAGTCCCTGGAATTGAAAGCCGGGGAAAAGAATATCGGAATCAAGCTCGATTGCCCTGCCGATTTACGGCCATCGATAAACGCCTCCCTGATCGAGCAGGCTGTCACGAATCTACTCGATAATGCCATCAACTACAGCGATCCCGGAAGCGACGTGGAAGTCAAGGCCGCCAAAGCGGAATCCAATATAATTATCTCGGTTAGAGATCGCGGATGCGGCATTGAAAAAAGACATCTGCCGCGCCTCTTTGAGCGTTTCTATAGAGTCGATACCGCCCGCAGCCGCAAAATGGGGGGGACCGGACTGGGTCTGGCCATAGTGAAGCATATCGCGCAGATACATGGCGGGTACGCCACGGTTGAAAGCGAACCCGGTAAAGGAAGCCTCTTTTCTTTGAACCTTCCTTATAAATGACCTTCTGATTCTAATAATTAACTAACATCTTCCTAATTCGTCTCTAACATCGTCATGGTTAGATACTTCCGAATGGAAGCCATAAAACGAAACCATCCGCGGACTAAACCAACGTCTTTTGAGATAACAACGACGAAAGGAGGAATTGCTTTAATATTCTTGCGATTTTGAAACGCTCTCGATGCGAAAACAATGGTGGTCGTCATCAGCAATAAAAAGGAGTCAAAATGGAAAATCGAATAACTGCTCTGCTTGCAATTGTAATTCTATCGATCGGGCTTTTTCCCATATCGGCTTCGTACGCTGAAACAAGCGTAGGCGGCGAAATATATGGTCAATGGGTGATGGACTTAAGCAAAGGTGCCAACAATTTCAACGAATTTTCGCTGTCGCGGTCGTACCTGACGGTCAGGTCCACTTTATCGGATTACACCAGCGTCAGGGTGACCTCGGATCTGAGGACCATCGATAATAAATACGATATCATTCTCAAATACGGCTATTTCGATTGGACGCCCGCGTTCGGGGAAAAGTATCTGAGATTGCGAATGGGGCTTCAGCCGACCCTGTATATCGACGAGATGAGCAATCTCTGGGGACGTCGATACCTGGAGAAAACTATCGGTGACAGATTGAATTTCTTAACCAGCTCCGACCTTGGCCTGTCGGCTACATTCAATCTCGATCGGGAAGCGAAGCTTGGCTTCGTCAACGTATCGATATTCAACGGCACCGGCTATTCCAACGTGACGGAAAAAAATGCTCAAAAGGACATAAATGTATTGGCCGAGTTGAATCCTTTGTCTTCGAGCTCTTTGCTGAAAAAAAGCAGGCTATTGGCCCAATTTTACGCCGGCACTCAAAATGAGGCGATCGGCGATTCGGTCAGGGCTTCCGATTGGAAAAGGCAAATAGCATCGATTGGCGGGCTGCTTGCTTACAATGATGTAATCGATCTTGGATTTGATCTCAATTTTGGCACCGACGGTGCGGGTCCCGGAAACAGCGAGATTAAGAAAAGCGGCATTTCCGTTTTTTCCTCGATATATCTGGACAAATTTGCCGGCGGAACTCCGTTGCTCAAACCGCTTGATCTTTTTGGGCGGGCCGATATTTTCGATCCCGATACCGGCCAAAACGATGATGGCGAGACGCTGATAATAGCGGGGATCGAATACGCACCCGCCAAAGGATTCAAGGCATCGATAGATTACCGGATGACCGGTTTCGAGAACGGGGCGGCTAATGATAACAAATCTATTTACCTTAATACGCTGGCAAAATTCTAGGAGGTGTCAGGAAAAAAACGGAAACTTGACCTGGAATAGCGGCATGAAGATAGCTTTTTAATGTCTTTCTAACAAAACTCTAACAATGCCCTAACAATATGATTGTATTAGTTAGGATGAAGTACTACAATAAAAACTCAAAGAAGGAGTCGGAGATGAACACGGCCAAGAAAACATTCATGGCTTCAATAATGGCGGTTTCGTTTGCTTTTTCCCCGGTTTTTATGTCGGGAAAGGATGCCGGGGCCCAGGAAACTCAATACGTCACCATAAAAGGTTCCGACACCATGGTCCATCTGGTCAGCGCCTGGGCCGAGGCTTTCATGACGGCGCATCCGGATGTCGAGATATCCGTGACCGGCGGCGGTTCCGGAACGGGATTCGCAGCGTTATTGAATAAAACGACCGATATCTGCGCCGCCTCAAGGCAAATTAAGGATCAGGAACTAAAACTGGCATCGGAAAAAAACATTAATCCTAAAGAGATAGTGGTTGCTCGCGACGGGATAGCGGTAGTAGTCAATCCGGCCAATCCCTTAAATTCTCTAAGCATAGAGCAATTAGGCAAGATTTATACGGGGGCTTACACTAACTGGAAGCAGGTAGGCGGCCCCGACGCCGAAATAATGGTTCTCTCAAGGGAATCGAGCTCCGGCACCTACGTATTCTTCCAGGAACACGTTCTCAAGATGAAGGATTACACTCCGAAAGCTCGCCTCATGCCAGCGACCTCATCGATCATACAGACCGTCGAGACCGATAAATGGGCTATCGGTTATGTCGGATTGGGGTATGCCGTGGAAGCGGGTAGCAAGATAAAAGCCTTATCCGTCAGCGACGGCGGCAAGACGGTGGCGCCGTCGGAGGCCACGGTCAAATCCGGGGAATACTCGATTTCTCGTCCCCTTTACCTTTATACCAACGGTGAGCCGACCGGCGCGATCAAGCGGATTATCGATTTCTGCTTGGGCTCCGAGGGACAGAAAATCGTACGGGAGACCGGATATATTACTGTTTCCAACTAAATGAGAATCTCCGGGCTAAAAGAAAATGTTGTAAGACTGGCATTCCTGGGCACGGCATCGATCAGCATAATAATCGTTATGCTGATCTTCGTCTTTCTGGGAAAAGAGGCTTTTCCATTTATGAAGAATCCGGGCCTGTCACAACTGCTCGGCTCTAGATGGGCGCCGGTCTCATTCATAAAAGAAGTGTACGGCATTTACCCGCTTTTGACCGGTTCTCTCTTGATAACCATTCTGGCAACCTTGATTTCAGTGCCGATCGGCGTTTGCGGCGCGGTGTATATCTCCGAGATCGCGGGAAACGCCGAAAGAGAATTTTTCAAACCGTTTATCGAAATTCTGGCCGGGATACCATCGGTGGTCCTCGGATTTTTCGGCCTGGTGACAGTCGCGCCGCTGGTAAAAAGGATATTCAATCTTCCCTCGGGATTAACCGCCCTGACCGGTGCTTTGCTTCTGGCATTGATGGCCATCCCCACAATCATTACGATCTCCGAGGATGCTATCAGAAGCGTGCCGCGATCATTTAAGGAAGCCTCCCTGGCGCTTGGGGCCAGCAGGCTTCAGACGACCTGGAGAGTGACGGTTCCGGCAGCCCTTTCGGGGATCATCGCCGCTATCATGCTCGGCATGGGTCGAGTAATCGGAGAGACCATGGCGGTCTTGATGGTCACCGGCAACGCGGCTGTAATTACAATGTCGCCGTTTGAGTCGGTCAGGACCATGACAGCCACAATTGCGGCGGAGATGGGCGAGGTACCGTTCGGGAGCGCTCACTACAGCGCGCTTTTCTGGATAGGAATCATCCTCCTCGTCGTCACATTCGCGCTTAATATGGTAGCCATGAGAGTGCTTAAAAGATACAGGATGAGCTGATGCGCAGCAGAAAAATAGAACCGGCGATCCACTGGGGCATGAGGCTTGTCACTTATTCTATCGTGATCGTCATTGCCTTCATAATAATCGATATTGTTTGGAAAGGGTTGCCGGTTATAAGCTGGAAATTCCTTTCCGGTTTTCCTAAGAAAAGCGGCGCCGAGGGCGGTATTCTTCCGGCCATTGTCGGCACTTTGGTGCTTGTGCTGGGGACAATCGCCGTAGCGCTTCCTCTGGGAATGGCCAGCGCCGTCTACCTCTCCGAATATGCGAAACAGGGTAAATTTACCAATACTATAAGATTGGCTATAATTACCCTGGCAGGTGTCCCCTCTATAGTTTTCGGGCTGTTCGGATTGGGTCTGTTCGTCCTGTTTTTCGGATTCGGGGCGTCGATACTGGCGGGCTGCCTTACTCTGGCCTGTATGATCCTCCCCATCATTATTGTCTCCAGCGAGGAGGCGCTGAAAGCTATTCCGCAATCGTTGCGCGAGGGAAGCCTGGCCCTGGGCGCTACCAAATGGGAGACGATCCGGAGAAATGTTCTTCCCTATTCGATGTCCGGGATGTTAACCGGATCGATTCTGGGTATAGGCCGCGCCGCGGGAGAGACCGCCCCGATACTGCTGACGGTGGCGGCGTTTTACCTGCCCAAATTGCCTAATTCGATATTCGACCAGGTCATGGCACTGCCTTATCATTTGTATATTCTGGCTACGCAGCTTCCCGACGCTGACGCGGTCAGGCCGATGCAATACGGAACAGCCCTCGTACTCATCGCGCTCGTACTGGGCGTGAATATGTTTGCCATCATATTTCGTAACAGGGTGAGGAAAAAATATCGATGGTAGCCAAAAGCGATATTATCGTAAAGACGAGCGACTTGAATTTCTTTTACGGTCCGGTTCGGGCTTTGCATGGCATAAACATGGAAATACCATCCAGGCAGGTCACCGCTTTGATCGGGCCGTCCGGATGCGGCAAATCGACTTTCCTGCGCACGCTAAACAGGATGAACGACATTATCGACGGTACCCGGATCGAAGGCCAAGTCCTCGTTGACGGCCAGGATATCTACGAGAGCGGAGTTGACGTCGTTTCGCTGCGCATGAAAGTGGGCATGGTTTTCCAGAAATCAAATCCCTTTCCCAAGACAGTCTTCGAGAACGTGGCCTATGGCCCTCGCATTCACGGAGTCAAAGATAAATCCGACCTGATCGGCATCGTGGAAAGAAGCCTGGAACGCGCCGGTCTCTGGAATGAAATCAAAGATCGGTTAGGCGAGAGCGCTATGGATCTTTCCGGGGGGCAGCAACAAAGGTTATGTATTGCCCGAGCCCTGGCGGTGGACCCGAAGATTCTTCTCATGGACGAACCGGCCTCGGCTCTCGACCCGAAATCCACCGCGCGAATAGAGGATTTGATAGGGGAGCTTCGCAACAATTACACGATTATAATTGTAACTCATAATATGCAACAAGCCGCCCGAGTTTCGGATCTTACCGCGTTCTTCTACGAGGGCAGTCTGGTGGAATTCGGACCTACCAAAAGGATTTTTACAAAACCGTTGAAGAAACAGACGGAAGATTACATCACCGGGCGTTTCGGATAAGGAGGGTTGCTTCTATGCCGGTTCATCTTAAGATAGAGATCGAAAAACTCAAAAAGAAAATCCTGCTTCTTTCGGAAATTGTCGAGGACAGGGTCAAGAGCGCTCTGAAAGCGGCTGATGAGAGGGATGAAGCGCTGGCCCGGAAGATTATCAATGAGGACGTCGAGATAGATCGGTTCGAGGTCGAGATAGAGGAAGATTGCCTGAAAATCCTGGCACTGCATCAGCCGGTGGCCATAGATTTACGTTTCATAATTGCCATACTGAAAATAAACAACGACCTGGAACGTATCGCGGATCTGGCGGTCAATATCGCCGAGAAGGTAACCATTCTCGCGAGCAAGAAAAGAGTGGAGGCAGCGGCCGGGTTCCCGGGGATGGCCGACAAGACTTACGGCATGCTGCGAAAAAGCCTTCAAGCCCTGATAAAAATGGACAGCGCAATTGCCCGTGAGGTCATTGTCACTGACGACGAGGTCGATACCATAAATCGCGAAATCTATGACTGGACCAAAGAGCGGATACGCGAAAGCCCCGAAAATATCACCCAGCTATTGACGAATCTGAGCATTTCCAGGCACCTCGAGAGAATCGCCGACCAGGCCACGAATATCGCCGAAGATGTCATCTATATGATCGAGGGGGAAATCGTCAGGCATAAAGAAATATCCGGTCTCAACCCATTTGAAGGATAAATCCTTCGGCAGGCTATGCGTTTGGAAAATCACTGCCCGGCATACCAATCATCCCTGGTCAATGGCAGCCCGCTGGGCGATTTCTCCGATCTAACCAGCAGGGCTTGATAGACATTCAGCCTGCCCGATTGAAACCCGTGAGCCGAGCCAGACATATATAGCCGCCAGATCCGATAAGTCGTCTCGTCGCTGGCCTGGATGGCTTTCGATTTATTGGTCTCCAGACGCCGCACCCAATGACGAAGCGTCAGAGCGTAATGTTCGCGCAGGCTTTCGACATCGCGAACTTCGAAACCCTCGCTTTCGGCGATCTTAAGCGTCTTATTGATAGGCAGAAGCTCTCCGTCGGGGAAAACGTAATGATCGGAGAATGACGGGCCTTTCGGGGCCCGGTGATTGGCGTTGACCGCGATGCCGTGGTTGAGAAACACACCCCCCGGCCTGAGAAGAACCCGGGCCTTATTGAAATATTCCGGCAGTTTGGATTCGCCGACATGCTCGAACATGCCGACACTGACGAGCTTGTCGACACACGATGGCTCGCCTATCTCTCGGTAGTCGCGGACCTCCACCCGGCACCTGTCGGATAATCCGGCCTCTTCGATCCGTCGATTGGCCAGCTCCGCCTGGGGACGGCTCAGCGTGATGCCGAGAGCGTCAACTCCGTAATTCAGCGCCGCGTGGACGACCAGCCCGCCCCATCCGCATCCGATATCGAGAAGGCGTTCTCCTTTTTTGAGCCTGAGCTTGCGGCAGATATAATCTAATTTTCTTTCCTGGGCCGTGTCCAGTTCATCATCGCGGCCCGCGAAATAGCCGCAGGAATAGACCATGTTCTTATCGAGATATGTAGCGAAGAAATCATTGGAGACATCATAATGATATGTGACCGCCTGCCGGTCGCGGTCGACGCTGTGGCGAGATCCGCTCAGGCTGGCCTCGCTCCGGCCGCTTTCGGCGCGCTTATATGACGGCAATTTCAAAAGCTGTCGCGCCAGGCGCAGCTTATCGAAAAATTTCAGGCGGCGGCCAAGCAGAAATTCGCCGAGGTCAAAAACGCTCTCGCAATTTCCCTCGATATCGATGTCGTCGTAGATATACGCTTTGCCGAGCGAAAGCTCGTTAGGCGACCAGAACATCTGCCGCAGGGCGCCCGGATGCTTGATAACAAGAGTGAACCGCGAATATGCGCCGGGATCGGGATCTATTGTCGAATTATCCCAAAATCGAACGGTGAAATCCCGCGGATGGTAATCGCGCAATAGATTTTCGAAAAACGATCTGGCTATATTCGAGTACTTATCGGAAGGCTTGGATTCTGTCATCATTGTCTCCTTGCCGCCGGCGATGATGACTTATCAATGAGGGGCACTCACGTACCGGTCTAATGAGAAGTAATTTCGCAAAAAAGGCTCGATTCGTCAATCTCTATAATTTTCACCGTCGCATCAAGACCGGCGGTCAATGAAAGAAAATCTTCAGCTGATAGAGTTGACGCAGTAAAACCGTCTTTACATATTATCAAACCATCGCCCGTCTTTTCGTAATCGATCTCGCCGAGGAGCTTTTCCTGGGCCTGAAGCTCGAACCATTCGAGGCGATCGGCCCAAAATTTGTCGGAATATGACGAGAAAAGGACAATTCCTCCCGGTTTGGTTACGCGAACGCTTTCCGCGATCAAACGTGTCTGATCCACATGGAAGCTCGAAATACCGTTCTGGATACAGATTACGACATCGAAAATGCTTTCGTCGAACCCGAGGGAGGCGGCGTCCATGCAAAGGAGATTGTGGTTGGCGATTCCCGCCAGCAGTTCCCGGCCGAGGCGCAGGCTTTCTATCGCACTATCGATCCCGACCACCATCTTCGCCTTTTTCGCCAAGCGCGGGATGACCCGTCCGTAGCCGCAGCCGAGATCGAGGACCATATCCCCCGGCTTGATTTTAGAGAGGGCATATTCCAGCTCGACATCGAGATACTGCCTTACCCGCGGCGTGGCGATATCATAGACCCGCTTCAAACGCAGTCCGGAGAGTTTTTCGGAGTAGTAGGGCATGGAGAGATTATATTACGATTACCGATAATTTGTTATAGAAAATTTTCCTGAACCGCCCCGCCGCCTGACCTGATACTCTTGAGGCCCGCGTCGGTCGGGTGGGGCCTCCCAACCGCACAAAGGAATACTAACATGATTTGATAGCGATGCCGAGGAGTACGCCAAGAAGGACAAGGATGAAACGGCCAACGAACAGAGGGGTGGCCATAGTCTCCTTGACAAAATCCCATGATCTTACTACGATCGGTACTTGTGAATTGGCGGCCTTCGCAATTAGGTCGTACAATTTAGCTTGGGCTTTCCCATAATCTGGCATTGTCCCATTCCAGTAGACAGAAGAGTGGGGACCACCTTGACCACGATGCTTCTCAATAGAAGCTAAGATGTCATCTAGTTCCTGAAGATCCTGCCCATTGAGGGTCTTGAAGCTCTTCAAATCGAGAATAATCACCTTCTTGAAATGAATTATGCTGTCGAAAAACGAATCCTTCGATTTTTCCAGAGTCGCAAAATCCTTCAAATCTCTGAGCCTTGCGAAAAGATATTCCCTGGTTTTCTGCGCCCTATCCATAAAAAATAGCTTTTAGATCGGGTTGCGAATCGAAGCGGAGAAAACTGTTAGCCATGAATTTCAATCTTGCCTTTCTGCTTTCCTAATTTGAAATCGGCCGTAGGCAGGAACTGCACCGGAACCGCCGCAAGCATTGCTATATTGGTGGTACCTGCTTGATCCAGTCCCGTCGCAGCTACCGCATTTCAGAACAGGAACATCTTCATCCTCGCACACGATGGTTACATGCCCCGAACCGTTCCAGGCAGTACAATATTGGTGATATCGGCTCGAGCCTGTTCCATTACAACTACCACAGCGGACAACGGCAGCGTTTCCGGTTCTCTCTATTACTACTATCTGGACTGTCATAAATCCTCCATGCTCAATTCATAATGTACTAAACAGCCTCGTTCATGCACGCCAATTTCCCCCACATCTTCGCACGGGTACCCCACAGCTTGCTGTGAGTTACTAGCAATTAGCTAATGTTTAATTACTCTTACAAAAACATTTTGATTTAATTCAAAAGTGTCGATGAATTGATTTATGTCTCGAATAAAACCCATGTCATATACAAGAAACAATACACCCTCACATTTTGTAAGATAAGCCAATATGTCATCATTTATTTCAGCAATTATTTCCTTTTCCCTAGTATCCTTGCCACATAATTTTAATTCAACTGCTAGATTGATATCTTTTATAATAAAATCAGGAATATATTTCTTGGAAGAATACACAATTGTCTCTGATTCTCTTGAATAACCAATGTCGGCGCCGATTAATAAGCTTTCGAAGCTATTCTGTACTTCTTTTTCATTTTGAGGCTTATTTCTAATTACTTTTCTTAGCTTTCGTTCGCCGATATCGATAATTCTAAAGATTGCACTTGTCTCTTGTTGAATGCCTCTCCCTTCAAATACCTGTGATAAGTCAGACTTCTTTAGATGGTCTTGGGCAGCCTGTAATAAACCCCTGGCACTTTCGAGCTGAGATAAATATGCTTTATGATGTCTTCTTTCAATCGCCATCTGCGGGTCCCAAACCTCATCTTTATGAGCTACGCCTCCAATGACGAAGCTACCCGTCTCACGCCATTGATAATCGGCGAAAGTTAGATAATATTTTGAATTCTCGCCAAACACCTCTTCTAATAATGTCATAGTCTTCGCGATCCATCGCGTATGTTCCGAACTATATCTTTGTTGCGACGAAAGATTAGATATCTCATTTATAAGATCGGAGAGTTCAATTAATGCGGTTTCTTTAGTCCAATTAGACATAATATTGTACGGCTGTCTATCGTCTTCATTCATCAATACAAAGAACCGCGAAGCCTAAACCACCTTCCCCAAAATCACCGTCGAAATCTATTATCTTCTCAACTCCCCAATCCCGTTTATAATAACGGCTCTTGCGATACTTTGTCAATGGCAAATATATCAGACAACGTGCGGGGAGACGAGCTCCCCGCCTACGGGACTTA
>Ga0153915_10006126_pt1 | contig 11242 bp, 11 predicted proteins | sample Opewatmetagenome_2_FD_107003 | JGI IMG/M metagenome (GOLD analysis project Ga0153915, IMG submission 107003) | Freshwater wetland microbial communities from Ohio, USA - Open water 3 Core 3 Depth 3 metaG | ecosystem: Environmental > Aquatic > Freshwater > Wetlands | place: USA: Ohio, Lake Erie...
ATGATGTCATATTTGCTGAGCCGATAAATACCAGATCGCGGTCCAGGATCAAGATCTTTTGATGCATTAGCCCGCTTAACTGCACTGCATGAAGATCGGCATGTTTAAGCTTAGAGCAGATCTGCGCAGATTCTTCTGCATCGTAATAGATTGTTGTGGGCACATTTGGAATGCGGCTGGCTAGTGTTCCGACGATGGCGGGATCGTTTAAGCCGAACATAACAAGGTAGATTGATTGGTGTGCTTGCCGGATAGCGTTTACGTAAATTAACCGTAAATCCTGGCGGCATTGGTTAGAATAGAGACTTGGAGGCTTGTCAATCTCTGGAAGGGGAGGGTGAAGAGAGGAAAAAACAAGCCAAATACAACAACAGCTAACGATAGTAAAAGCGGCTGCAACGATTATTCTTCGCATGACAGCCGCGAATGGCGGTTATTTTCTGATGTCACGCATGACAGCGGCCAAGCCTTTTTTGTCGATCGTGCGCAAGGCAGCTGTTGAAAGGCGCAACGTGATGAAGCGGTTTTCTTCAGCAAGGAAGAGGCGTTTTTTCTTCAAATTGGGCTGAAAGCGGCGGTTTACGATTCCAGTGACTTTCAAGCCAATCCCTTTTTTCTTTTTCGCAATACCACGGAAGGTATAGCTTCGGCCGGATGAGGGTTTGCGGCCAGTGATCTGACATGTTCTGGGCATAGAAAAACCTTTCAATAAAAATGAATCATAGATCATACCAGCGCGGCTGGTTATTTACAATGCACTTCATGCTTGAGCTTAACTGAACGTGACTCAAAAATCGGCTTTGGCCAAGCCGAAAAACCGATTTTTCAGGTTCTTTGGGTATACGATGTTTGCATTAAAGATTTGACGGATTTATCTGGAATATTACTTAATGAATTAAATTAAATTTTTTGATATTCTTGGGAGGGGGCTATGTGCAATTGGAAAACAGGTATGGATATGATGAATAGAACTTTGCGATGTTTGTTTGGGTGTTTTGCAGTATTTTTAAGTTGCGTTGGAGGGGAAAATATCTACGCCGAAGAAACTGGAGTGGGCTTAATTGGCGGATTTGTGGGGTCTACGCCGGCTGCTTATGGTGCAATTGTAGTAAATGGATCTGTGTCATCCAATATTCTGAGTGCATCAACCTCCCTTAATAGTGTTGCACTGAATGATTTGGGTGTCGGATTAGTTGGCGGTGCGCACTCTGGTGTATATTCGGTAGTCTCCCATAACGGAGTATCTACGACTGTGACGCCAATTACGCCTGATCAATCGGCAAGCCGTTTGAATTATGTTGCGATTAACTCGTCCGGCGTAGGTTTGATTGGAGGAACCGATGCTAGTTTGAACACATATGTAGCGGTTGTTTCCGGAGGAGTCGCGACAGCTGTAAGTAATCTTATTTTGGGATCTGTAATCGAAGGTGTTGCAATCAGCGATTCCGGGATGGGAATAATCGGAGGAAGCTACCGCATTTCTGCCGGCCCTTTAGCTTATGCTGCGCTTGTGTCAGGCGGGGTAGCTTCTAGCAATCTTCTTGCGCTTGATGCGAATTCTGAGATTCTAAGTGTTGCGATCAATTCGTCTGACGTAGGTTTGATCGGGGGGTACGATACTGCAGGAGGCGCCTATGTTGCCATAATTTACAATGGCACAGTTTACCCGCTTTCTCTTTCGTTGAGCGGCTCTATAGAAAGTGTTGCAATTAATGATTCCGGGGTTGGACTCATCGGAGGAATAGGCAATGGCGGGGCATATGCTGCGCGTCTCGTTATTTCTGGCACTACAGCAACAGTAACGCCGATTCCAGGGCTGCCGACTGGAAATGCTTTGATTTACAGTGTTGCGATTGATTCCTATGGGGCGGGCATTATTGGGGGAAGAGATGGCAATAACACTGCGTTTGCTGCGCTTGTCGATAATCTTGCTGTGCCTACTACGATCGATACTTCTTTAGGATCTGGCAGTATAATTTATAGTGCTTCGATTAATGATTTCGGATTTGGCTTGATTGGGGGAATAGACGGTACAGGCCTTGCATACGCTGCGCTTGTTGACGATCAGGGGGTGCCGACAAGACTTGTTCAGCACACCGGTCAAATTACAAGTGTCTCGCTATCAAATTATGCATCCGTGCCGATAACGATTTCCGGTTTCAGATTGAATGACGACTTTGTTGTCGTGAGCGAGTTGTTCAATGTTTTGTCATGGAATAATCCGTTGCCGCAACAAATAGCGAGTTATCAGTTGTTGCGCAATGGTACATTAATCGCTTTGCTTGGCAGCAATGCGACATCCTACGAGGATCACAATCGTTTATGTACGGAAACAGATGTATATATTCTAAATGCGTATGACGCTTTGGATAACCTCTTAGGAACGGCTTCTATCACCATCTATGGAAAATAACTATGACATTAAAATATATTGCATCTATTTTATGCTTTGCGCCTTGGATTGTCGGATCAGAGGAATCGCTTCCTGTTTGTTCAGAAACAGAAGTCAGTTTTTTTGGCTCGAAACCTGTGGTTGCCAAAAAAGCTTGTAAAATCGAGGAATCTTCGAAGTCGGATATCGAAATCAAGGCGGGGTATTTCTTTTTTGCGTCGCCGCGTATGCGAGATGTATATAATAGCGGCGGAGCGGATGTGCAGGTTTCCGGAGCATGGGGGTTTTGGCACTGGCTGAGATTGTACGGCAGCGTAGAATACCTCCAGAGATCGGGCCATGCCCACACGAAAGAAGTTCCCATTTTTATTGAAGAAGATTCCAGTACGATTTGGGAAATTCCAATCAGCCTCGGGTTGCAAGCCAGATTCACTCACGCTTTGACACATTCATCCAAGAAGATATCGGGCTATTTTACGATTGGTCCGAAATATTTCTTCGCGCATGTACATAATCGTTCTCATTATGTGGATCGTTCGATGAATCAAAATGGTTTGGGTGGATTTTTGAACGTGGGAATGGCCGTTGCTTTAACATCGCATTGGATGGTGGATTGCTTTGGCGAAGGTTCCTATTGCAAGCTGCATTTCAAAAGCTCTCACGAAGCTGCGTATGGCCATAATGTTCAAGTTGGTGGCATTACGTTCGGTGGCGGCTTTGGATATATCTTTTGAACGCATCACTTGCCGCATCTCCCTCTTCAGGGGCGGGTCAAGACAAGCGATTTACCAACCGAAGCAGCTGAAAGCCGCTTCGGTTTTTAGTTGATAGACGGCTCTCTAAATTCTTGTTATAGAGCGCTAAATAGCGCGCCAAGAACGATCAAGGGTGCTGCCGCAACAGCTGTTACTGCCAGCACGGGAATGGCAACTGCGGCAGTAATAGCTGTTGCCGCGATAATAGGCACAGCCGCGCCAACCAGGATGACTCCTGCTACTGGCACTAATACAGGTAAAGCAGCCAGGGTTGTTACAGCGGCGATTGGAATCATTGGCCCCGCGCATGCGATTGCAGTTAAGCCCGCAATCCCTATTACAGCTCCAACGTTAATGTTTATGTTTTCTTTCGGTTGAATCTTAGTCCACTGAATCTCAGTCCACTCGTATTTTGCGAGAGGACCCGGGGTTTCTTTGGAGGGAAACGAAGCATTGAAATTATGATTGAAGAACAAACCTTTGTCGCAGCGGCTTAAGCTTGTGAGATGGCCGAGTTGAGAAAACCTTGCTGTGATATCAGTATCTTCGTAGCCATACCAGATCTCGCTGTTTTGAGGAGGGATCTGTCTTTGCAAAATCTGTTGAGCCAAGCCCATGATCGCAGCATCTGACTTGGGCGCAGCTGTGATCAGTTCGGATGCTGCTCTTTTGGCATAATCATCTGGAGATATTAATTGTACTGACGACATGGAACTTCCTTGATGCTCAATTTTTTGTCTTAACTTTCTTTTTAAGAATATTTAATATTAACTGTGTTGAAAGTTTTCAGGCAAGTTCTTGGTGTACAGTTCGGATCGCAAGCTCTGAAAGTTTTTAGTTGAGCTCGCCCGTAAGGAGCTATACTGCGCCCGGTCTGAAATGGTGAATTTGGGTCGCGTCAAAGCCCATAGAATCGACGATTGCAAGCTGACCTGCGGTCGTCTATTCTACGGAGCTTTGGTTCAGTTTATTGTTAAACAACTCCTAATCAAGCGGAGAGGGAAGCTAGACCGTGTTTATTCCACCAATAAAATGAGGGCTGTAGGCAGTAAGATCGGCAAAGTCATCAAACTTGTTGAAGCGATGATTGAAATTATTGATTTGCATGCGATCGCAGTTAATCCTGCAATCGTTATTGCTGTTCCAACGCTAACGGTTTTGTTGGAGGGAAAAGAAACATTGTAATTATGATTGAAGAAAAATCCTTTGCAACGATACCGGATTTCGTTGTTTTGAGGGACGATTTGTCTTTGCAAAATCTGTTGAGCCAAACCCATGATCGCAGAGTCTGACTGGGGTGCAGCCACGATTGGTTTAGATGCTTTTGATTGCAGCGTTGTCGGGGTTTTTAAAGCGTTTTGTTTTTGCGGACCTTGAACAACAGGCTTGGATGCTTGCGTGGCTGTTACCGACATCTTAACCTATTTTTAATGTTTTGTTAATTCATCTTAACTGAATTTAAGCTTTTTAAGCAAGTTATACGGATATAGTCGATGGTTGTTGTTATTGTGGTTGAATAGTTGTTTTAAATGAGTTAGTTTTGCGTGTTTTTTATTAAATTTTTAAATGTGTATATTAGTCTTATTTGAGTTGATTTAATTGCGGCCGCGCTAAGATGATATTCCTGTAAAACGGAGTGTTTTATGTTTATAGCTGATACAACCCCAACAAGTTTACATGCTCATTCAACGAACTTAACAAGTTTACAGATTCCTCATCCGAAATATTGGATGACCGAAGCGATTTTAAAGATCTTGAACGATCCGCATCTTCAAGATTTGGATTCGATCATCGAAATTCGCAAGAATGATGAAGGATATTTATTGATCACCAAGACTGGCGAAGTGCAAGTCGATGTGAAATATTTGCCGAGATCTCCTATCGGAGCAAAACCTGATATTCAAATTGAATTCCATGATCCGGTAACGGCTCAAAATTCAGGAGAAGAGATCGACATTTCGGAACTCAAAAGGATTCTGCAAGACGACACTCTTTTCGAAAAATTGGGTGGTGAGTTCATTTTGAAAATCTCCAAAGAAAATGGCAGATATGTCATTTCCGCGAGATCATTCGAAATCCTGGTAGATATTAATCCCGAGACTCTCGAGATTTATTTCAGCGAACCTATCCCTACTGTAGGTTAATATTAAAAACTCATCGGGAGTTTCCCGATGAGTTTTATCCTGAATGACACGAGAAAACTCGGCACTTCAGGGCCGAGATGAATAGTGCCCAAGATGTTAAGTTGGCGATTTTTGCTGTTCTATATATTGTTTAATTACGATTAGTGGTGCACCTCCGCAAGCTCCTGCAAAATAGCTAGGAGACCAAAGATTCTGTTTCCACAAAGCTTTTTGAATACTCGGATGACCATTTTTTCGTATTAATCTCGAAGATACGCCTTTGAGACTGTTTACGAGTCTTGATACGGCTATTTTGGGAGGATATTCCACAAGCAAATGGACGTGATCGCTTTCTCCATCGAACTCAGATAGTTTAGCTTCAAAATCACAACAGACATCCTGGAAAATGCTTTTCAGCTCTTGCAAGATTAAGTGCGTGAACACCTTTCTTCTGTATTTTGTGACAAAGACCAAATGGACATGCATGAGAAAAACGCATGACCTTCCTCTTCTTAAATCTTTTGACAAATCCATAGACCAATGCTAGCGTATTTCCATGATTGTATTAAAAGCTTTTCGATACAGGTTGAAGCCTACAAAAAAGCAAGCAAGAATGCTCGACGAGCATTGCGAGGAATGCCGGTGGTTGTACAACGAGCTTTTAAGTCAGCGTATCCTTGCCTATGAAGAACTGAATATTTCATTGAGCAAATACCAACAGTTGATGTTTTTGCCCGAGCTGAAATTAGAAAGGCCGGGTTTGGAAAAAGTACACTCTCAAGTTCTGCAAAATGTAGCCGACCGCTTGGATAAATCATTTCAGGCATTTTTTCGCAGGTGCAAGAATGGAGAAAAGCCAGGATTTCCGCGGTTTCGAGGAAAACATCGCTACAATAGTTTTTGTTATCCGCAAAGCGGATTTTCTATCGAAGGGAATATCCTCAGGCTTTCTAAAATAGGGTGCATTCAAATCAAAATGCATCGTCCGATTACGGGAAGGATTAAAACCTGTACTCTCCGAAAGAATGCTTCAGGCGATTGGGATGTGTCGATTTCTTGCGAAGTGGCTGTGCAACCGCTTAAGCCGACAGAAGAGGCCATCGGCATCGATGTTGGCATTGAACATTTTGCTACTTTGTCCAATGGAAAAGAAATCGCTAATCCGCACTTTTTTAAACAAGGAGAAAAAGCCCTCGCCAAAGCACAAAGACAGCTTGCAAAATTAAAGAAAGGCACTCCTGAAAGAAGGAAAAAGGGTAAAGCTGCGGCAAAAATCCATGAGCGCATCAGTAATCAAAGGAAGGATTTTTGTCACAAAGAAGCGAAGAAAATCATCAGCGAATATCAGTATATCTGCATCGAAGATCTTGATATCAAAAAAATGATCGAAGGATCTTACCTTGCAAAAAACATTACAGACGTCAGTTGGAATCAGTTTCGACAATTTCTCACCTACAAAGCGGCAGAGGCTGGTAGGAAGTTAGGATTGGCGAACCCTGCATATACAACGCAAACCTGTGCAAAATGTGGAAATCGAGAGTCGAAGAAGCTCTCTGAGCGGGAACATTGTTGCAGACGATGCGGGTATAGAACGACTAGGGATTGCAATGCGGCGCAAAATATTTTAGCCATCGGACTAGATGGCGTGGGCGAAAGCCCTAGAAGCCCTCGCCTTTAGGCGAGGGAGTAGTCACTTTACTTCGTATCGTATCCGATATTCATTACCAGTTTTTGATCCGGTTAGCAGCAGCTCGCTGTGGGCGGGAATTTTGTTTTCCAGGATTGCAGTTGCGAATAAGTTAACTACTTCTTGCTGGATTAACCGTTTTAACGGACGGGCGCCAAAAGCGGGATCGTAACCTTCTGTTGCAAGGTGCTGCACAATCGAAAGATCCCATTTGAGAGCGATATGGCGTTCTTTGAGCCTTTCAGCGACTTTTTCAAGCTGCAAGATGACGATCTTCTCCATGTCTTGCAAACGCAAGGGGGAAAAGGGAAGAATTTCGTCGATGCGGTTCAGGAACTCGGGACGGAAAGTTGATTTCAATACGGGATCGACGACCGCGAGGATCTCTTCTTTCGTCCAGTTTTCTTTTTGCTCCATTTTTTTTAAGATGAGATCGGAACCAATATTTGATGTCATGATGAATAGGGCATTTTTGCAGTTGACTTTGCGGCCCTTGCTATCAGTTAAACGGCCATCGTCAAAGATCTGCAGCAGGATATTGAATACATCGTGGTGCGCTTTTTCGATCTCATCGAAGAGCACGACTGCGTAGGGCCTTCTTCGGAGAGCCTCTGTCAACTGGCCTCCTTCTTCATAACCTACGTATCCTGGCGGAGAGCCCACGAGGCGCGAAACGTTGAATTTTTCCATATACTCGGACATGTCGAGCCGGATGATCGCGTCTTCCTTATCAAAAAGCTGCTCTGCCAAGGCTTTGACAAGTTCGGTTTTTCCCACGCCTGTAGGACCGAGAAACAGAAATACACCCAACGGACGGTTCGGGTCGCTCAAGCCCGCGCGCGAACGCCGCAATGCTTCGGAGACAGCTTGGATCGCCAGGTCCTGGCCCACAACGCGTTGTTGGAGATGTTTTTCGAGATGCAGAATTTTTTCGGCATCTTTCTCCATCATTTTATCGACGGGAATACCCGTCCATTTAGCGACGATTTGCGCGATAAGGTTTTCATCGACTTCTTCCTGGAGCATACGCCCTTTGAGATGATGGAGATTTTTTTGCGCTTCATCGATTTCTTTTTTGATGGAAGGGATCTGATTGTAGCGGATCTCGGCGACTTTATTGTAATTGGCACTTCTCTCTGCTTCTTCTTCTTGAAAACGCAGCTTTTCCAAAGCATCTTTTTTTTCGTTGAGCGTTTGGATCATCTGTTTTTCTTGGTTCCATTTTGCGCGCATCGTCCCTAATTCTTCCTTGGCCTGGACGATCTCTTTTTCGATTTCGGAAACATCGGCATTTTCGCGCTTCAACGCTTCCTGCTCTACGATGAGTTTAGCCAGCGCCCGTTCTTTTTGATCGATCGGCAACGGCATGCTGCCGATTTGCATGCGGATCAAACTGGCCGCTTCGTCAATCAGATCGATCGCCTTGTCGGGAAGTTTTCTCTCTGTAATGTATCGGTTGGAGAGAAAAACGGCTGCATGGAGCGCGGCTTCAGTGATGCGCACGCCATGGAAGATTTCGTAACGCTCTTTGAGTCCGCGCAAGATGGCGATGGCGTCTTCCAAAGAAGGTTCGTTGACGAGTACTGTTTGGAATCTGCGCTCGAGGGCGGCGTCTTTTTCGATATATTTTTGATATTCCGCTAGCGTTGTCGCTCCGATGCAATGCAAAACACCGCGGGCAAGGGCGGGTTTTAGCAAATTGGCGGCGTCCATGGACCCTTCTGTAGCGCCGGCTCCGACAAGGGTGTGTACTTCGTCGATAAAGAGGATGATATTTCCCTCACTTTTTTCGATATCAAGCAAGATCGCTTTGAGCCTTTCTTCAAATTCGCCGCGATATTTCGTGCCGGCAATCAGGCTTCCCATATCGAGCGCCATCAATTCTTTTTTCTTGAGGGAATCGGGACAGTCGCCTTGGATAATGCGATGCGCGAGACCTTCAGCAATGGCTGTTTTTCCTACGCCAGGCTCTCCGATCAGCATCGGGTTATTCTTTGTCCGGCGGGAGAGTACCTGGATGGTGCGGCGGATTTCTTCATCGCGGCCGATGACGGGGTCGAGCTTGCCCATTTTTGCAAGCGAGGTCAGGTTTTTACAGTATTTTTCGAGTGCTTTGAGAGTTGATTCTGCCCCAGGACTATCCATATGGCGGGATCCGCGGATTTTCTTGATTTCGGCTTCTGCTTCTTTAGCAGATTTTTTCGACAGTTTTTTGAATGAAGCGAACGGTTCGATGGGTTTGTTCCAGAATGCCAAGAAGAGATGGTCGCTGCTGATATGAGAATCATTCCATTGAGTCGCCCATTTTTGGGCGTCTGCGATTTTCTGCTGCAATCCCGCTGAGGGCTGGGGCGTCTGCGGAGCTCCGCTATAAACAGGAACACCCTGCAAAAAGGCCGTTGTCTCTTCGAACATTCGCTTCGGATCGATTCCCAGAGCCAGGCAGATGGATGCAAAATAGCCCTCCTTATCGATCAGAAGGGCGCGAAGCAAATGATTTTCACTGATTTCAACGTGGCGGTTTTCCGTGGCGTATTGAACCGCTTCGTTCAAAGCTTGAGCAACTGATTCTGTGAAGTTCTGATTCATGGACACATGCCGTTATTTTTGAGCCGGCTTGGCTGGCATAGGAACTGGCTTGGCAATAGCGGTCGCGCGACGGGCGAGCACGCTTGATTTCGTAAGCGTATTGGTCAAGCGGAAGGGATAGGTTGTATTATCGCTCGGTTCTGCAACGATCTCGACAGGGGTGATCCAGCTTTGGGTAATTGGCCGATCGCTGGGATTAATCTCCCATAAAGAATTGTCGGATAGGCGGATGTAGCGCCCATTTTGCAGGCTTTCCTGAATGACTGGATGCGGATTTTCTTTTGCTTTAGAAGTGCTTTTTTCGATATTAGACGCCGGTTGGTTTTTTTGCGGAGCGGATGGCGTTTGAGCTGCCGCAAGCAGAGTAAATAGCAACATCGACATAGTTCACCCTTATTGTTGACATGATTGAATTTTGCAAAATCATGTCATTTTTGAGCTACTGTACTCTGTTTAAAAATCAGTCATCTAGAGGTATCGAATCAGCTATTTCATAAAATATATCATTGTATCTTGCCCAAGAGAAATTTGAAGATTGCAGGACTGCTGATCTAACTTTCTCCAACCGTCGCATTTTTTTTTCATAATCGCATGTTATACGCCAGCTTTCTCTGTAAAGTTGCGTATGTCCGTCCTGTTCTTGTATTTTTAAGGATTCTTCGAATGTCCATGGATGGCCAGCCTTATGTCCTACTAGTTGCATTGCTGCAGCTTGTTGAACTGTCCATGAGCTTTCATCAGCATGCTCAAAAATTTCGTCCCATGCAGAAGGCCAAATGCCGCTTTGCACGCATTGGGCTGCGATTCGATGGGTATCTTTTGCGGTTGAAAATTCGAGACGTTCCATTTTGGTGGCGTAGTCTTCAGAGGATAGTTGGCACATTTTTCTTCTGAGATGAGAAAATTTAGGCGCTCGTTTCAGATTATTCATTTCAAACAATATAGCAGGAACGGTCGAATGGTCTTGGATATCTTTAGAAATTAAAATTGTTCGATCTTGGCCTCGGCATGCTGCCATTTTAGGTATCCATGTGCATTGTAAAGAAACTCCACCTTCACTTGATAATTGATCCCATAATTCTTTGGCGGCAGGGCATGCGAGCAGGCGTTCTCTTGCCGCATCGATTCTGTCTGCACAGGGAAGCTCTTCGAGAGATGCTGGCTCAGCTTTTGGTAAAGGGCTGACGGTCTCCGAAGATTGTTCGGCGATTGGTCTAAAAGCAGCGGCTGGAGATCCGGAAGATTCTTGGGGTTGGATGGCTACTCGGGAAGCAAATGAATCGCCGCCCAGTGATCTTGGCGCAGAAAAGGCCGGGATACCTATAAAAATCAATCCAAGCATTGAAATAATTAATAACGCTTTACAGGTAATTGTAAATATTTTTTTAAAATCAGCTTTCGGTAGATAATAATTGTGATTTCCGTCCATTTTTGTTTTTTGTACTGGAGAGATTGACATAACTCATTTAAATTATGATATTGTTGTATTAAAAATTATAACTGATTTAGATTTTAATATAAAGTTAAATGTGTGTTGTTAAATTAAAATTATAATTATATTATCTAGCGCTCTGTAAGGGTCTGTGAAACAATAAAGTGAACGGTTTGGGTAGCGTGAAAGCTCCGTATAATCGACGACCGCAAGGCTTCGCAAACGGGTACGTATTAATGCAATACGCGCCCGTTTGCGATCGTC
>Ga0153915_10006127_pt1 | contig 11241 bp, 9 predicted proteins | sample Opewatmetagenome_2_FD_107003 | JGI IMG/M metagenome (GOLD analysis project Ga0153915, IMG submission 107003) | Freshwater wetland microbial communities from Ohio, USA - Open water 3 Core 3 Depth 3 metaG | ecosystem: Environmental > Aquatic > Freshwater > Wetlands | place: USA: Ohio, Lake Erie...
ACCGGGGGTCTCCTGCAGGCGATCGAGTTCCTCAACGAGAAGGGATCGGGCCGCAAGGAGATCCTGATCTTCTCCGACCTCAAGGAAGATCTCGCCAAAGGCTACGTGCGCGACGTGCCGCTCGACCTGAAGGGCTTCGACGTCGTCGCGCTCAACGTCACGAAGCTCCGTTCGGATAACTACGATCCGCGCGAATACCTGGCTCGCGTCGAAGCCTGGCGTGCGAAGGTCGAAAGCGGCGGCGGCCACTGGCGCATGATCAACGACCTGGAGCGGCTGGACGGGCTGCTCTGACACGGCGCATCGCAGAGCAATAGAGCGCAGTCGGGTACAATATCGACCCGCTGCCCCGCGCGGGGGCGGTCTCCCGCGAGGCGTCTATGAATTCCCCTGCCGATACGCATCGCGTATTCAATCAATCGAGCCCCTTCAGCGACCGAAATCTCTTCGATGCCGATCCGGCACTCGGCGAGGCGGTGAGGGCGCTCGCACCATCGCGGCCGCTCGACGTCCTGCGCACTCAGGGCGAGCGGTGGGGTAGCAGCGAATGGCAGGAGCACGCGAGGCTCGCGAACGAATTCCCGCCCGTGTTGAAATCCTTCGATTACACGGGCCGTCGGATCGACGAGGTCGAGTTTCATCCCTCGTGGCATGCGCTGATGGGCGAGATGATCGGCCAGGGTTTGCACAGCGAGCCCTGGGCAAAGCCGGGCGCCGGGGCACAGGTGCTGCGGGCGGCGAGCTACTACCTCTACGGTCAGCTCGAGAACGGGACGCAATGCCCGGCGACCATGACCTTTGCGGTCGTGCCGGTGATCGCGAAACAGCCCGAGCTTGCGGGCCAATGGCTGCCGAAGCTTCTCACGCGCCAATACGATCCGCGCACCGTCCCGATGGAGTCCAAGCCCGGAGTGCTCATGGGGATGGGCATGACGGAGAAGCAGGGCGGCTCCGATCTGCGCACGAACACCACTCGCGCCGAATCAGTGGGTCGCGGCGCCATGGGAGAGGAGTACCGCATTACGGGCCACAAGTGGTTCTTCTCGGCTCCTCAGTGCGATGCGCACCTCGTGCTCGCGCAGGTGAACGGCGAGCGCGGGACGTGTTTCTTCCTGCCACGCTTTCTGCCGGACGGCACGCGCAACGCCATCGAGGTCCAGCGACTGAAGAACAAGGTCGGCAATCACTCCAACGCATCGAGCGAGGTCGAGTTTCACGGCGCGAGCGCCTGGCGCGTTGGCGAGGAGGGCCGCGGCATTGCGACGATTCTCGAGATGGGCAATCACACGCGCCTCGACTGTGCCATCGGCACTGCGGGCATCGTGCGTCATGCGCTGACGCTGGCGCTGCATCACGCCCGCGAGCGCCGCGCGTTTGGCCGATTGCTGGCCGATCAGCCGCTGATGCGCAATGTGCTCGCGGATATCGCGCTCGAAAGCGAAGCCGGTATGTGGCTCGCGCTGCGGCTCGCACGAAGCTACGACAGTGACGCCGACGAGAGGGAGAAAATGCTCCGCCGCGCGCTGACGCCAGTCACCAAGTACTGGATCTGCAAGCGCGCGCCGACCCTGGTCGCAGAAGCGATGGAAGTGCTCGGCGGCAACGGGTATGTCGAGGATGCCCCGATGGGGCGTTTGTTCCGCGAGAGCGCGCTCAATTCCATCTGGGAAGGCTCCGGCAATGTCATCGTGCTCGATCTGCTGCGCGCGTTGTCGAGCTCGCCTGCGGTGCGAGACGCGCTCGCGCAGGAGCTGGCTCTGGCGCGCGGCGCGGATGCGCACTATGACCGGGACTGCGATCAGATCCTCGCGCACCTCGACGCTGCAGGCGAGGACGGGTACGCGGCGCGCGCTCACGCGGAGCGGCTCGCCATCCTGCTGCAGGCGAATCTGCTCCTGCGCCATGCGCCACACGCGGTCGCCAGCGCCTTCATCGCATCGCGGCTCGCTGCGTCGTACCGCGGCTCGCTCGGTACCCTGCCCACTGGGGTCGACACGAGCGCGCTGCTCGCGCGTGCACTGGCGGCCCAGGCTTGAGGCGACGGCTGAGACCGCGAGCCGAGCGATCGAGACGATCAGACACCGTCGATGATCGTCAATTCGGTCTTCGAAGTCCGCCGTCGAATTGCATTGACCGGCTGATACTCCGGGTACGCGTGCGGGCGGGGACGCGCACACAACGACCTATGAAGCTCGATATGGATTCCATCCAGGTGTGGAAATCGCGAGAATTGGGTATGACTCACCGGCGCAGCAGGAATGCGAGGCGGAGCGGCCACGCGGCTGGACGGCGGGCCGGTGCACTCGTCATGGCACTGCTCCTGGCACTAATTGCCGTCCCCACCGTCGCCACCGAAACTCCGGCGCCGGCGGGCGAAATCCCAACGCCGCCCGCCGGCCCCGCGGACGATACCTTGCAGGAGATCGTTGTCGAGGAGCCGGAGCCGCGCTTCGTGGCACCGACCCTGCGCGATCGGATCGGCCGTATCTGGGCTCCCGTGCTGATCAACGGCAAGGGACCATTCCGCCTCGTGCTCGATACGGGCTCGAACAGTTCGGTGGTGAACGCTTCGGTCGCCGCCGCGCTTGGTATTCCGATTACGACGGAGAACTCGGTCATCCTGCAAGGCGTGACGGGCTCGAGTACCGTGCCGGTCATCGCAGTCGATAGCCTCGTGGCGGGCGAGCTCGAGCTGCGCTCCAAGCGCCTGCCAATCGTGAGCGACGCGTTCGGCGGTGCCGAGGGCGTGCTCGGCACCGAAGGGCTTCTCGACAAGCGCATCGTCATCGATTTTCGCCACGATATGATCAAGATTGTCCGGTCGCACTCGCAGCGCGCGCCGGAGGGATTCCTGACGGTCCCGGTCACGATCGACCAGGGCCTGCTGCTGGTGGCCAACGTGCGCCTCGGTTCGTTGCGTGCGAAGGCCATCATTGATACCGGGGGACAGGCTACTCTCGCCAACGCGGCGCTGCGCGATGCGCTGTCACGGCGGGTGCGGCCCGAAGACGTCCGCTCCAGCGAAATCATCGGCGCGACGCTCGACGTGCAGCGCGGCGACCTGGTGCTCGCGCCGTTGATCTCGATCGGTGGCCTCGAGATCCGACAGGCGGAGGTCACGGCCGGCGACATGTACATCTTCCAGTATTGGCAGATGACGAAGCAGCCAGCACTCCTGATCGGCATGGACATACTGGGGCAGTTCGACACGCTGATCATCGATTACAAGCGCCGCGAGCTGCAGGTGCGACTGAGAAAGCGCGGGATCTGAAGCGACGCCGATGCGGATGACGCCTTCGTGGACTCGGTGCGCCATCGACTGTACGTGAAACCGCCCGGCAGCCGCATCGCGGACGCTCCGCAATCTAGGTGGTCATGCCGCGCAAAATAGGGAGGTTTACCCATTTTCGTGGCGCCTTCGCTGCGTAGCATCTTCCTCACCCAACCGCTGGTAGCGAGGTATGCACATGCAGGTGAGGTTGCCCGAAAGTCGCATCGCGGACGCTCCGCAAGTCGATGCGGGCAATTCGATACTGGCAAATCGTATTTCCCTGGTCGAGACCCATCTGGCCGCCCATTCCATGCCGGCGGGCCGCTTCGTGATTCGCAGCGCGACGCGCGGCCGTGAACTGTGCCGGCTCGACGGGCGCAGCTTGCGGATCGACGACGATGTCTACCTCATCATCAACGAGGACACGGCCTACGATATCCGGATCGCGGCGAGCCGGAGCGTCGAGTCCTTTGCCATCGAGTTTCGCCGCGGGCTCGCGGAGGAAGTGCTGGCGTCGATGGTCCTGCCGCTTCACAGCGGACTCGAGTGCCCGGATGCGCAGCTACCGTATCCCGTGCGCTTCACGGAATGCCTGCGCGCGCACGACTCGCTCGTCTCGCCGCCATTGCGTTTCATTCGCCATCATGCGCGGCGCGCGGCGCAGGACGACGGCTGGTACGATGAGCAGCTCCTGTTCCTCTTCGAGCGGATGTTGCGCGGCGAGCAGCAGATCCAGAAGACCATCGGCCGCATACCGGCGGTGCGGCGCTCCACGCGACGGGAACTGTTCCGCCGTGTCTCGCTCGCCACCGACTATATCGAATCGAACTATGAAAGCGACCTGACGCTGACGGACGTCGCGAGCGCGGCGTCGATGTCGCGCTGCCACCTGCTGCGGTGGTTCACGCTCATCCATGGCAAGACGCCGCGGGAGTATCTGCAGCGCCGCCGGCTGCAGGCGGCGATGCATCTCCTCGAGCTCGACGACACGCCGATCGAGGAGATCGCGGCCGAAGTCGGTCTCGCACGCAGCACGCTGGCGCGGCGCATGCGCCGTCACATCGGCACGCTGCCGACGGTGTTCCGCCAGATGTATGCACTCGGCAATCGCGCCTAGGGCGAAAGCGATCGTGCCGCATGGCACGCGTCGGCACTGTGATCGATTGGCACTCGCTCGTCATCCGGGCGATCCGTCGCACTCCTAGGCCGCAAATTCACAATCCGCGCCGCATGAACAGCGCACCCGCGCCACACGCGACGGGAGTGCCGTGGCCAATACTGCCTGCAGCACGTCGCCTTACCGGCGACCCATGTCAATAAAAGCAGGAGGAGTCGAATATGAGTCGAAACCGAGAAGTCGCGCGCGCCGTCCATCACGCGCTGGTTGTGGGTGCCGCTGCGGCCGCGAGCGTGGCAATGCCCGCGCTGGCGCAGGAGCAGGAGACCGAGACCGTTGATACTGTCATCGTCACGGGCTCTCGCATCGCGCAGCCGAACTTGACCACGACGAGCCCGGTGTCGCAGCTCACGGCCGCGGATATCTCCAGGCAGGGCGTGACTCGCGTCGAGGATCTCGTCACACAGCTTCCGCAGGCATTCGCCGCGCAGAACGCGACAGTCTCAAACGGCTCAACGGGCACCGCAACGGTTGACCTGCGCAACCTGGGTTCGGCGCGCACGCTCGTCCTCATAGACGGGCGGCGCATGCCGTACGGTGGCGTGACGAACTCCGCAGCCGACCTGAATCAGGTCCCGACGATGATGGTCGAGCGAGTCGAAGTGCTGACCGGCGGCGCCTCCGCGATCTACGGTTCGGACGCGCTGTCCGGCGTCGTCAACTTCATCATGAAGAAGGACTTCACGGGCGTGCAGATCGACGGCCAGTACAACTTCTATCAGCACAGCAACAGCTACGGCGGCCCGGGCGCCGTGAAGCTGCGCCAGGTGATCGAGGGTCGCGCGGCAACCAATCCTTCCCAGTTTCAGCTTCCCGACAGCAACGTGTCGGATGGCTACAGCCGCCAGGCCTCGATCATGGTCGGTGCGGGCACGCCGGACGGCCGCGGCAATATCACGGCCTACGCCACCATCCGTAGGGACGACGCCGTGCTGCAGGCCAGCCGCGATTATTCGGCCTGCACGCTCGGCACGTCGGTCGGCTCATTCACCTGCGGCGGTTCCGCGACCGCGTATCCCGGCCGTTTCACGGACTTCTCGACCTACAATTTCACCGTTGACAGCGCGGGAGGCGGGAACACTTTCCGCGACTTTTCGGATGCGACCGACCAGTACAACTTCGGCCCGCTCAACCACTACCTGCGCCCCGCCAAGCTCTACAATTTCGGCGCGATCGGCCACTACGAGGTGAGCGATCACGAGGACGTCTATGCCGAGCTGATGTTCACGGACTATCGCTCCATTGCACAGGTCGCGCCGGGCGGAGACTTCTTCGACACCTCGACGATCAATTGCGACAATCCGCTGCTTTCCGCGAGCCAGAAGACCACGATCGGCTGTACGGCCGCCAATATCGCCAATGGCGATCGAGTGACCATGTTCATCGGTCGCCGCAATGTCGAGGGGGGCGGACGCCAGTCGGATTTTCACAACTCGACGTTCCGCGGCGTGCTCGGCGTAAAGGGTGCGATCGGCGGCGACTGGAGCTACGACGTCAGCGCGCAGTTCTCGCGCGTGACCGCCGCACAGATCACGAAGAACTTCTTCGCCAAGACGCAGCTCGCGCGCGCGCTCGACGTCGTGGACGTCGGCAACGGTCCGCAATGTCGTTCGGTCGTTGACGGAACCGATCCGCAATGCGTGCCGTACGACATCTTTACGATCGGCGGCGTGACTCAGGCCGCGCTCAACTACGTCCAGGCGCCGGGCCTGCAGACCGGCATCATCGATCAGGAAATCTGGACGGCGCAGGTCACCGGTGATTTCGGCAACGTCGGCGGGCAGATGCCCTGGGCGTCGGAGCCGATCAAGACGGCGTTCGGCGTCGAGTATCGGCGCGACTCACTCTCCAACGTGCCCGACAGCCTGCTCTCGAGCGACGGTTTGTCGGGCACCGGCGGCCCGACGCTCGGACTCGCCGGGTCGACGAACGTAACGGACGTCTTCATGGAAGGCCGCTTGCCGCTCGTGCAGGACAAGAGAGGCGCGCACGAGATCGCGCTCGACGCGGCGTACCGCCGCTCCGACTATGGTTCCGGCGTCACGACCGATACCTACAAGTTCGGCGGCGACTGGGCGCCCACGGAGGACATCCGCATTCGTGCCAGCTATCAGCACGCCATCCGGGCGGCGAACATCATCGAGCTCTTCACGGCACAGGGGTTCGCGCTGTTCGACATTCCCCAGACGAAGGGCGACCCCTGCGGCGCGACCTACCAGGCGCTGCCGAATCCCGCTTACAAGCCGACCGCGGCGCAGTGTGCCGCCACGGGCGTTTCGGCCGCGCAATTCGGCTCCACAACTCTGGACAGCCCGGCCGGCCAGTACCAATTCCTGGCGGGCGGTGAGCCCACGTTGAAGCCGGAAACGGGCACTACAATGTCGTTCGGCGTGATCCTGACGCCGCGATTCGTGCCGGGATTGAGCCTGACGGCCGACTACTTCGACATCGACATCAAGGACCTCGTATCGACCATCGGCTCGCAGAACATCCTGGACGCATGCTACGGAGCGAACTACCAGCTTGCGTGCAATCTCATTCACCGCGACGCGGCCGGTACGCTGTGGCTCAACGGCAACGTCGACAATCTCAACCGCAACATCGGCGGCGAATCGGAGAAGGGCATCGATGTCGAGCTGAACTACGCATCGCTCGACATGGGGCGCGCCGGCCGCCTTGGCTTCAGCCTGAGGGGAACGCACGTCCAGGAGTTCATCACCGATCCGCTGCCCGGCGTGCTGACCGCGTATGACTGCGTCGGGTTGTTCGCGGGCAATTGCAATCTGCCGACGCCGAAGTGGCGCCACAGCGCACGGGTGGACTGGAAGACCCCGTGGCAGAGCCTCGATCTCACGCTCACGTGGCGCTTCATAGGTGCGGTGGATCAGAAGGACCCGAATCCGGCGGCCATCGACAAGAGCTTCAGCAGCCAGAGCTTCTTCGATCTCGCGGGCGACTGGGCCCCGACGGGCAAGATCGAGGTGCGCTTCGGCATCAACAACCTGCTCGACCGGGATCCTCCGATCAGCGCAAACCTGGGCGTCCTCGGCAACGGCAACACTTACCCGCAAATGTACGACGCGCTGGGTCGGTTCCTGTTCGGCGGCGTCAACGTGAAATTCTGAGCGACCTGCAAGCGCAGAAACCTGGCGGCTGCCTTTCACGGCAGCCGCCCCTTTTTTTTCGCTTGGCGCGTACCGCCCGCTTGTCGCGCAGCGCCGATGATGCGTCCGCGCAGCTCACCGTTGCTCAGCGGAATTTGTCAGGAAATTGCCTGGCGATGCCACCCGCCAGTGCATCCGCAATCACGTACATGTGAGCCGTCATCGCTGCCCAGGTCTTAGCCTCCTCGTCGTACTGCCTGGCCTGGAATTGCTGGATCTGCTGCAGGTGATGTCCGCCGTGCGCGAGGAGAAGACCCCGCAGCGTATCGAGCGGCAGGTACGGATTTGCGCCGCTCAGAAAGGTGGCGATTTCGCCGGCGTTATCGACGAGGCTCTTGGACGCCGCGTCCTGCGCGCTCTTGTTGCCGGCGCGCGTGGCGTCGAGATAAGCGCTGATGGCGCCCCAATGACCGGCGAGCAGTTTGAGGAGCTGATCGGATGCGGCCTTGCCGTAGTAGGGCTCGATCGCACCGGCGATCGCATGCGCATTCGCGACCACCTGTTGTTCCGCGGCCTTCGCTGCCGCCGCGTTCCCCGCGAACCGCGCATCGACGACATTGCGAACCCAGAAGACATGTCCGATCCATAGATCGCGCAACGCAGCCTTGGTATCGGCGATTTTCGTCGGCACGCACGCCTCGGCCGCGGGCGGCGTGGCGGCGGGAGCGAGGGCGGGGAGGGCGCACGCAAGCGTGGCAGCCAGAATCAGGGGTGTGTGAAGTTTCATCGGCAGTCTCCTTGGGTCGTGACAGTCGCATACGTTTACTTGGACAAAGACACTAAAGGAAGATTAATATGCCAAAAGGGTCTGGAGCCTCGCCGGCCCTGCGCAACGCGGAGGGACGAGATGGCGGAAGTATTTGGTGAGCGCCGCAAGCAGCTGCTGCGGCACCTGCTCAGGAACAAGTCGGGCGCGACGATCGATGAGCTTGCGCGCGCGATCGGCGTAACGCGCACCGCCGTGCGCCAGCACCTGGCTGCCCTCATGCGCGACGGCCTTGTCGCTGCTGCTGCCGTGCGTCCTACCGGTGGCCGGCCGGAGCGACTCTTCGTACTGACGGACGCGGGCAAGGAAGAATTTCCGCGGCGCTACTCCTGGTTTGCCCAACTTCTGATCGAGGCCATGACGAAGGAGCACGGCGTTGCGGGTCTGCGCACGCGGCTCGGGCGCATCGCCGCCGCGGTCGTGGCGCAATTGCAGCAGCGCATGCCGGCCAAGGACAGCCGGCGGCAGAAGGTGGAGCAGCTCTCGTCGCTGATGGACGAGCTGGGCTACGATGCCCGCACGGCGAAGGATATCGGCGGGGCGCCGACCATCGAGGCCGACAACTGCGTCTTCCACGAGCTCGCCATGAAGAACCCCGAAATCTGCCACTTCGATCTGGCGCTGCTGTCGGGCTTTACCGGCAGCAAGGTCCAGCTTCAGGAGTGCATGTCGCGCGGCGGGCACGTCTGCCGCTTCCGGTTTACGCCGCGCGGATAGGGCGGGAGAGCGAGGTGATGGGCGCACGACGAAAGCGAAGCAGCGCGCGCGTTGCACGCCCCAAGCGGGTGACGAGATCGCTCAGTTCGCCCGCCTGCTATCTGCACGAATTCGATACGGAGCAGGCATCCGGGCGCGCACCTGATGTTCGTATCAAGCGCATCTATGAGCCGGCCACGCGCGAGGATGGGTTCCGCGTACTGGTCGACCGCCTCTGGCCGCGCGGTTTCACGAAGGAGAGGGCGGCTCTAAATGTCTGGGCACGCGAGCTCGCGCCGAGCACGGCGCTGCGGAAGTGGTTCGGGCACGACCCGAAACGAATGTCAGCGTTTCGCGAGCGCTATCGCGCGGAGCTCGCCGGGCACGCGGTTGAGCTTAGCGGGCTCAGGCATCGGGCGGCCGGGCAGCGCGTGACTCTTCTCTACGCGGCGAGAGATGCACATTGCAATCACGCGGCCGTGCTGGAGGAAGTCATCCGGGAAGCCGAGGCCGTTCCGCCCTACAATGCCTCGTAGTCGTACGTAGCTGAAAGTTCCCGGCAGGCATGCCCGATCTCGAAGTCGCTTCTCCCGCCGCGAGCGGAGCCAACTCCGTCTCGGTTGTCCTCGACTGGACCTTGCTGCTGCTCCCGGGTCTCGTCTGGGGCGCATCGTTCCTCTTCATCGCCGAAGGCCTGGAAGCACTCCCGCCCAACGGCGTCACGTTCATGCGACTCTTGATCGGCTTCCTCACGCTGTCGCTCTTTCCGAGCGTGCGTCGTCCAGTGGCGCCTGGCGACTGGAAAGGCATCGCGGCGCTCGCCGTGCTCTGGTTTGCGTTTCCAATGACTCTGTTTCCGCTTGCACAACAGCACGTCTCATCGGCCCTTGCTGGCATGCTGAACGGCGTCACGCCGATGCTCGCGGTGGTCGTGGCGAGCATCTCATCGCGGCAGTGGCCCCTGCGAGGCGTCGTGGTCGGACTTGTCGTGGGTTTCACCGGAGCGGTGCTGATGGGGCTCCCGGGCATCCGTGAGGGTGGTAATGAAGCAGTGGGCGTGGTTCTCATCCTCGTCGCAATGTCCTCCTACGGAGTTGCGCAGAACGTATCGGGGCACCTTCAGCAGCGCAGCGGTGCGCTTCCCACAGTCTGGCGCGCCCTCGCAATTTCGGTGGTTATGACGGCGCCGTTCGGCGCGCCGGCGCTGCTGCACGCGCACTGGACGCTGCGGGCGGCTCTCTCATTGCTGGCGCTCGGCGCGCTCGGGACCGCTCTTGCCAACGTTGCAATGGCGGTGGCCGCAGGGCGCCTGGGTGTCGCCCGCGCGTCAGCGACTGTTTTTCTGATACCGGTCGTGGCTCTCGTGCTCGGCATCGTCGTGCGCGACGAAAAAGTGGCCACCTTGTCACTCATCGGCATCGTTCCGTGCCTCGCGGGGGCGTGGCTCATTCGTCGCGCCACCTTGCAACGCGCGGCGCGAGCTTCGTCCGGCTGAAGGCTCGATCGGCAGCCGTCGCGCGATCACCATGCCGAGCGCGAGGCTTGCGACGAACACGATGGCCTCAGCGCTGCCGCCCGTGAGCACAATCAGCGCGGGTCCCGGACACAGTCCGCTCAGGCCCCAGCCGATGCCGAAAAGCGCGCTGCCGACGACGAGCGGTCGATCGATCTTCACGCGATCGGGAAACGTCACGCCTTCGCCGTCGAGCGTTCGCCGGCTTCGACGCATGTAGGAGAACGCCGGGGCCGATACCAGGATCGCGCCGGCCATGGTGAACGCGAGCGCAGGCCGCCAGTTTCCGGCGATGTCCAGGAATCCAAGCACGTTCGCGGGATTCGTCATTCCGGACAGCAGCAGGCCGAAGCCGAATAGCACACCTGCCAGGGCCGCGGTGAGGAGTCTCATGCGCGGCCGGCGTGACGCACGAGGTAGACCGTGACGATCGCCGTTCCGATGAAGATGAGCGTCGCGCCCAGCGAACGGCGCGAGAGATTGGCGATCCCGCAGACGCCGTGTCCGCTCGTACATCCGGAACCTATGCGTGTTCCGAGCCCTACCAGAAGTCCGGAAACGACGATGAGAGTCCAGCCGTGCGGCAACTCGACGGACCCCAGACCACGCACCGCGACCGGCACGACAAGCCCGACGAGGAAGGCGATGCGCCAA
>Ga0153915_10006128_pt1 | contig 11241 bp, 9 predicted proteins | sample Opewatmetagenome_2_FD_107003 | JGI IMG/M metagenome (GOLD analysis project Ga0153915, IMG submission 107003) | Freshwater wetland microbial communities from Ohio, USA - Open water 3 Core 3 Depth 3 metaG | ecosystem: Environmental > Aquatic > Freshwater > Wetlands | place: USA: Ohio, Lake Erie...
ATTTATTTTTGCTTTCGAATTTATTTATACTCTGATAATTTGAAATGCTGATAATATTATAGTTGAAATACTTATACAAACTATCAATAAACTGATCAGAATTAGCAGCTCCCGCGGTTAGTCCAAAAAAAATACGGCCATGTGTGTGAAAATTGGCCATTTCCCATTTTCTGCTGTCCATACCCTTGTATGGGTTATAAAGATATTCACCTTTAAAAGGATGTGGTTCGGGAAATTTATATTTTGTATTTACTACAAACTGTAAAACAGGAATGGTCAGAATGAGAATACCTGAAAGGAAATAAACTTTGACTTTAAATACTTTCATAGCCAGATTCTTTGTTTTCGATGAATGGATTATTAAGGGAGCACTCTCAACACCTGTTTTATAGTTTGTTTTTAAGGAAAGATTAATTTATTAGAGATACTTTTGTAACTGCTACATTAATCCGTTAAGTTAAGTTTTTTATCTTAACTTACTGTCCGGATTAATGTAGCAGTTACAGAAAAAATAATTATTTATTAATACTAAAGTCAAATGGAACAATATATTCACTCTATGCTTTGGTGGCTTCTCCCAATTATTATTATCCTTTCAATCTGGGACTGTGTCTGGAAATTAATTGCAATGTGGAAGGCAGCAAAAAACAATCATCTTGCATGGTTTATATGCATTTTCATCTTTAACACAATAGGCATCCTGCCAATTATTTATATTCTGATCCAAAAGAAAAACCCTGAAAGTGGAACCTGATACAGACAGGTTTCACAATACATTTTCCCGGATTCTTCAAAGATGGAGATCTAATCTGTAACAATAATGTAATCAAATCTTAGCATCACTGTAATTATATTCTTTAAACTTTGGCATGACAAAATTTAATATTTATAAACGTGAGGAAGTATTTAAAGAATGTGTCTGCCTATACAATTATCCTGTCATTAATAGTTGCACTTCCTGCTTTAAATTCCAACGCTCAGTCTGACAATATATTCACTCCAATGGGGAAACCATTTGCCCTGGTTTTCAGCGATGTAAATTATTCTTTAAACAAAGCGGGAAATTCAATGGCTTTTGAGATAACAAGAGCGTATCTGGGGTATGAATATTTTTTTAGTAAAAACATATCATCTAAAGTTAATATCGATGTAGCTGATCCGGGGGCAGGTAAGCTTATGATGACAGCAATCATCAAAAATGCTTTCGTTCAATTTAAAAACAATAATTTTTCAGTAAGGATGGGAATGATCAGTACCGATCAATTTAGTTTACAGGAAAAACAATGGGGTTATCGTTACATAAACAAATCCTTTCAGGATGCCTATAACTTTGGTCCAAGTGCTGACCTGGGAGCTGCAATTGAATTCTCCCCCGCAAAAATAATTTCATTCGATTTCTCAGTCCTGAACGGAGAAGGTTATAAAAGGATTCAGTTGGACAGCACATTCAAGACCACATTCGGATTAACATTAAAGCCAGTTAAGGGTTTAATTATAAGAGGTTATTATGATATAATGAAGAATCGTTTTACTCAGACTTCAACGGCACTTTTTACAGGTTATACTATGAAAACGTTCCGGGCAGGGATAGAGTATAACATACAGAAAAACAATGGAATGATCTATGGAAATAATTTTTCAGGGATATCAATTTATTCTTCTTTGGGAATATCAGAAAAATTCAGCATATTCACACGTTATGATAACCTGAAGTCATCTGTCCCGGGTAATATGACTGAACCCTGGAATAAGAATAAAGATGGACAGCTTTTTTTGGCCGGATTGGATTATTTACCTGTCAAAGGTGTAAAAATTGCTCCGACATTTCTCGAATGGATTCCTTATGATAAATTGAAATATGCTGCATCAACATTTGCTTTAAATATTGAAATAAGATTCTAGAAACTGACAAATCAATAATACTTTATTACTAAAAAAATGAAAAAAATAATATTCTCATTTACATTATTTGCAATCCTGGTATCCTGCAACAGCGGTGGAAAAAAAACTGCCTCAGATGATAAAAAGGTTTCTTTAACTTCTGCAGGAGCAACTTTCCCTATGCCATTCTACAACCTTGCCTTCAAAAAATACGGCGAAAAAACCGGCACCTACATTAATTATGGCGGAATCGGATCAGGTGGCGGAATCAGAAGCCTCAGAGACAAAGTAGTAGACTTTGGTGCATCTGATGCTTTCCTGTCAGATAAAGAATTATCCGAAATGCCTTCAGAAGTCATTCATATACCTACTTGCATGGGCGCAGTTGTGATTGCTTATAACCTCCCGGGTGTAGATAACCTGAAAATGACACCTGAATTACTGGAGAAAATCTTTATGGGAGCCATTACACAATGGAATGATTCGAAAATAAAAGCTGTAAATAGCGGTTTGAATCTGCCGGATATAAGAATAACTGTTGTTTACAGGTCTGACGGCAGTGGAACAACAAATATTTTTAGTGATTATATGAGCAAGGTCAGCAGCCAATGGAAAGAGAAAATCGGAGTTGGGAAATCCTTGAACTGGCCTGTTGGTATCGGTGCCAAGGGTAATCCTGGTGTTGCAGGAACTATAAGTCAATCAGTTGGTTCTGTCGGATACATAGGATCTGAGTATGCTTTTTCTCAAAAAATTCAATATGTACGGGTTCAGAATAGTTCAGGGAATTATATAAATCCTGATATCAAAACAGTAAGCTTGGCAGCTAAGGGGCAGATAGCATCTGATACCCGGACTATGGTCACCAATTCAACTGATCCTGATGCGTATCCTATCAGTGGTTTTACCTGGATAATTCTTTATAAGGAACAGTCCTATAATGGTCGTTCATTTGCACAAGCTGAATCAATAGTAAAATTTCTTGAGTGGCTTATAGGTCCCGATGCCCAGGCAATTGCAGAAAGTGTCAATTATGCTTCTCTTCCACCTGAGGTATCCGCTTTGGCAATGCATATTCTCCGTACAGTAACATTTGACGGTAAACCTGTTCTTAATTAAACAATTCAATGTGATGGATGGTTAGTGACAAGTTAACAAAAGCGATCCTTTTATCTTCATCGCTTATAGTTCTGATAATATCAGCCGGTATAGTTTTCTCTCTTGCAGGAGGATCTATTCCTGCGTTTAAAGAATTTGGTTTTAAATTTATTTTCACCAATGAATGGAATCCGACTGAAGGACATGAGATCTATGGTGCCTTACCATTTATAACCGGAACATTAATCACTTCAATTCTTTCCCTGATAATATGCATTCCTCTTGCCTTTTCAACATCCTTATTTACTGCCGAGTATTTTAGAAATACAAAAGCTTCCGGTATCATCAGTTCTCTTGTTGATCTACTTGCCGGAATACCTTCAATTGTTTACGGATTATGGGGATTTTATACTTTAAGACCTTTAATTATAAATCTTGGGCTGAGTGACCAGGGATTTGGAATATTCACCTCTTCTATTATCCTGGCAATAATGATCTTACCTTATGCGACCTCCATGAGTACCGAGATAATTACAATGGTACCTGAGGAACTTAAAGAAGCTGCATATTCTCTCGGAGCTACGCGACTTGAAGTTATTTTTAATGTAATAATTCCAAACGCGCGTTCGGGTATTATTGCAAGTTACGTTCTGGCTCTCGGAAGGGCAATCGGTGAAACAATGGCAGTGACAATGCTTATAGGAAATTCTAATACTGTTCCCTCAGGTCTTTTTGCTCCCGGAAATACTATGGCCAGTATAATCGCAAACCAGTTTGGTGAAGCTTCGGGGCTGAAACTCAGTTCGCTGATTGCCATAGGTCTTCTTTTGTTTGCAATAACCGGAATTGTAAACAGTATAGGTAAATTTATTATAAAGAAGTTAGTATAGGAAGTTGTTTGTATGGTAATAATCAAAATATCACCTCTTTTAGATAATACCAAGGCCAGGGATAAGAAGAATAAATTATTCCGGGCTTTTGTTATTGCCATGTCATTTATAACCGTTATTCCTATTATTTTAATCATAGGCAAGATCATTATAAACGGTATAGGCCAGATAAATTTCAATTTCTTTGTACAGACATCACCCGATTCACTACAGGCAATGACAGCGATTGCCACTAATAAAGTTATACCGGGTGGTATCGCTAACGGAATTACGGGAACATTCCTTATTGTTCTTATGGCTTCTGTAATGGCAGTACCCCTGGGGATGATGATAGGAATTTATCTTTATGAGAATCAGGGACGTCGCTATACCAATCTTATCAGAAATACATCAGAGATACTACAGGGCGTGCCATCAATAGTCCTGGGTATTATCTCATATCTGTGGGTTGTTAGAAATGTCACGAAAGGTTTTTCTGCATTTGGAGGGAGCGTGGCACTTTCTATAATGATGCTTCCGCTGATAATAAAATCTACTGAAGAGACAATGAAAATGATACCCAATGAAATAAAAGAAGCTGCATTCGCCATGGGAGCCCCATATCATAAGATCATTTTAAAAGTTCTTATTCCAACCGGATTAAGCGGGCTTTCTACAGGAATTCTGCTTTCACTTTCACGTATATTAGGGGAGACTGCCCCATTGATGATGACAGCTTTGGGCAGCTCAATTATAAATTTCAATGTCACAAAACCTACAAGTGCAGTCCCTCTGCTTATCTGGGAATTCTATAATGATCCCAATATGGTGAACCTTGTCTGGAGCTCAGCACTTTTTCTGACAGTACTTGTACTGACACTTAATGTTTTATCACGCAGGATTGCTGCTAAAATAAAGATTGGCATTAAAAAATGATAGAAACATTAACAAATATTGAAAATCCCATATTGAAAGTCAGAAACCTTTCAATTGCATATGAAACCGACAGGAGTGCTGTAAAAGATATAAATATAGATATTGAGAGTAAAGCAATTACAGCAATAATGGGCCCTTCGGGGTGTGGAAAAAGCACACTCCTCAGAGCCTTTAACAGGCTGCATGAATTATATCCATACATTAAAACCACAGGTAAGATATATCTTAACGAAAGGGAAATCCATGAAATGTCAACCGTTGAACTAAGGCGTAAAATAGGAATGGTATTTCAGCGACCAAATCCATTTCCCACAATGAGCATATATGATAATGTTATAGCAGGATATAAGTTAAATGGCATCAAATTAGTAAGAAGTGAGTATGATAGTATTGTTGAAAATGCTCTGATCAATGTAACTCTCTGGGATGAAGTGAAAGATTCTCTGTTTAAAAAAGGGACCTTTCTTTCAGGCGGTCAGCAGCAACGCCTTTGTATCGCAAGGACTATTGCTTTCAATCCGGAAGTGCTATTATTAGATGAACCTACTTCGGCACTTGATCCGGTAGCAACTGCAAGCATTGAAGATTTACTCGTGTCGCTTAAGAAAGACTATACAATTCTACTGGTCACACATAATATGGCACAGGCTGCCAGGATTAGTGATAATTCAATCTTCATGTTTATGGGGGAACTTGTTGAGTATGGCAAAACCGAAACAATGTTCACCAATCCCAAAGATCCTCGTACAGAAGGTTATCTCACAGGTAAATTTGGATGAGATATTTAAATCTCTATAATTAATTAACTTGTAATTAATTTTTCAAAGTATGAGCACAAAAAAAGAACAATCGATTCTCGGTATATTAAGTTGTTTCAATAAAATGGCTGACATAGTTCTTGCCCAGCTAAATCTCATTGAGAAGTTAATGAAGGAAACTGATAAGACCAAACTTCAGGAATTGATAAACAGCATTAAAAAGAACGAGATTGAAATAGATAAGTATGAAGTTTCAATCAGTGATAAGTTTATAAATGCCATTGTATTATATCAGCCTGTTGCCTCTGATATCCGTAAATTAGTCGCTGTTTACAGAATGACAATTAACCTGGAACGTATTGGTGACAGTGTGATGAATATTGCATATACAATAGAAACACTCAGGGATTCCGATGAATATAAGGCCATGTCCGAGCTGATTCTTAACATGCTTTTGTCAGGGAAGATCATGGTTGAAAAGTCGTTGCTTTCATTTGTTAACAGTGATGCGGATTATGCAATCTGGACAATCAAGAATGATTCAGTAATTGATGAAATGAATCGCAAACTTCTGATAAACAGCATCTCAAAAGCCAGGATCAGTAATAAGATAAAAGAAATGCTTCTTAGTTATGCAGAACTAAGAAATATAATTACAAATATAGAAAGGATCGGAGATCATGCCACCAACATTGCTGAAGCTGCAATTTATTCTTTAAAAGGTACAGACATCAGGCACTCGGGGTTTGATAAGGACGATCAGAATTGTATGGAAGAAACAGGCCACAAACTTTAATCTTATGGACCATAAAGCCGGGAAAATCCTTATTGTTGATGATGAAGAAGACCTCTGTGAAATTCTCCAGTTCAACCTGAATACGGCAGGCTTCATCACGAATATTGCACATTCATCTGAAGAAGCGCTGAAAATGTCACTTTATGAATATGATCTTTTTCTTCTTGATGTGATGATGGGAAATATGTCCGGGTTCAGGCTTGCGGATAAATTAAGGAAAGAGTTAAAAATAAAGGCTCCAATAATATTCCTGACAGCAAAAGATACTGAAAATGATATTATCACCGGCTTTAATCTTGGTGCAGATGATTATATTTCAAAACCATTCTCTATCAATGAATTAATAGCCAGGGTTAAAGCCGTATTAAATAGATCTGTATCAGAGAGAAAGAAGAATTACGAAATTTTAAAATTCGGTAATATTGAACTTGATAATGTAAGAAAACGAGCCTTAATAGATGATAATAAGGTTGATCTTACCAAGAAAGAATACGAAATATTATTGTTACTGCTTAAAAATCCAGGGCAGGTATTTTCACGGGAAGAAATCCTTGGAAGAATATGGGGAAGTAATATAATTGTTTCCGATCGAACGGTGGATGTAAATATTGCCCGGATCCGAAACAAAATAGGTAAATATGGTTCATGCTTAAAAAATAAAACCGGGTATGGGTATTTTTTCGAATTCTGAAATTATAATCCTTATCAGAAATGATAGCAAAAAACAAATTCAGGAATAAGCTATTTATATACTATTCCGGTGTGTTTTTAATATTTACGTTAGTCATAGTATTATACCTGTACCATCGTGAAAAGAAGTACAGGATTGAAACATTAAATGACGAATTGTACAATATCACAAGAATCACGGATAATTATCTGAAAACAAATAATATCTACGAAAAGGGTAATTATTATAAGGTTGATTCATTAATAAAAATACTCCCCCAGGATGAACTGCGCCTGACAATCATAAGTAATACAGGGATTGTACTTTATGATAGTTTTGTTAAAGACTGGACAACAATGGGTAACCATAAAGAGAGACCAGAAGTTATGGAGTCCACCTATTCTGATTTTGGCACTATAATCAGAAAGTCAGGCACAACAGGGGTAGATTACTACTATTATTGCAGGTTCTATAGCAAATATTATATAAGAGCCGCTGTTGTTTATGATATCAGGATTGTAAATTTTCTGGTTGCAGAAAAAATGTTCCTTGTTGTCATTCTCTTTTCTTTTGTTTCGATCTGGATCCTGTTGTTAGTAGTAACAAACCGGTTTGCAGAATCCATCACTAAACTCAAGGATTTTGCTGTTAAGATAAACCGGAATGAGCCGCTGGACCCAAACATTTCCTTTCCAAAGAATGAACTTGGGATCATAAGTGAAGAAATTATAAGCATCTACTCGAACCTGCGTAAAGCAAAAGATGATCTGGCAGTCGAAAGTGAGAAGCTTTTTAATCATCTGAATGTACTTAATGAAGGAGTCGCTTTTTTTACCAGAGAAAATGATAAAATATTAACAAATAACCATTTCATTCAGTACATGAATCTTATATCCGGGGAGCTAACAATTTCTTCTGCAAATTTCTTTAAAATATCAGATTTTAAGCCTGTTTTTGAATTTGTTGATAATACCAGGAGAGCGGAGGAAAACACTACGGTTTATCCCCGGATGGAATATCAGATTGCCAGAAATGGCAAGTATTTCCGGGTTCAATGTGTAATGTTCCAGGACAAAAGCTTTGAAATCATTTTAAGTGATATAACAAGCACTGAAACAAACCGGATTATAAAACAACAGATGACTTCAAATATTGCCCACGAGCTTAAAACCCCGGTATCATCGATCAAAGGTTATATAGAAACTCTCTTAAATGACCAAAACATTGATGCTGAGAAACAAAAATACTTTCTCGGGAAGGCATTCGCCCAGTCAGACAGGTTGTCACAACTTATTAATGATATTAGTATACTTAATAAGATTGAGGAAGCAGGTGGCAACTTTAAATTCGAAAAAATAAAAGTAAATGATTTGATTTTGGAGGTAAGGGATAATTTCAAATCTGCAATTCAAATTAAGAAGATGAAGGTGGAGAGTGATCTAAGTGATGAATTATTTGTCAATGGTGACAGGTCTCTTCTGCTTTCAATCTTTCAGAACCTTCTGGAAAACTCAATAAACTATGCTGGTGAAAATTGTGTGGTTAAAATCAGTCTTTTCCATGAAGATGAGAAGTATTATCATTTTTCATTTTCAGATAATGGTGTTGGAATACCTGAAAAACATCTGTCAAGGGTTTTCGAAAGGTTTTATCGGGTCGATTCCGGCAGGTCCAGGAAAAGTGGAGGGACGGGTCTGGGATTATCAATTGTCAAGAATGCAGTATTGCTGCATAAGGGAGAGATTCTGGTACGGAACAAACCAGGTGGAGGAATTGAGTTTCTTTTCTCATTACCAAAATATGGTAACGACTTATAAGGGTTTTACTACAAGACCAGAGTGAAGAAGTAGTACATCTAAATCATAATATCAACGTTAAGATAAAAAGCTCCACATTCTTTTGTCCCATTCTGCATCATGAAGCTGCAAAGAAGGCCGTTGCCGGACAGAATCAGGGAATACGTCTTAACTATTGCGGTACAGAACGAAGGAGAGTGAGATTAATTTGACTAATATTCCTTTCTTTCGTAACTTTATCAATATGAACTTATAACATATCAGGATACACTGACTGATCTGTTAATGATATGTACCGTAGCAATTCTATAGCAGGTAAGTATTTACAAAAATCCAATCACTATTAAAAACTTCTATTAAAATGTCGATTAAACCTAAATCAGTTCTTGCAGTTTTGATACTGTTATTTTCAGTGTTAATAATTTCACAGCAATCATCAGCACAAACTGTTGATGTTTCGAAAAAACTCAGGGGATTTGACCAGACAATTGAAAAGATCCTTAAAGAATGGAATATCCCGGGGTGCGGTATTGGAATTGTTGTGAAGGATAAACTGGTGTTTGCAAAGGGATATGGATACCGCGACCTTGAGAAAAAACTGCCTGTAACACCCAACACACTGTTCCAGATTGCTTCAAATACAAAACTTTTTACTGCAACGGCCGTGGGATTCCTGGTTGAGGAGGGAAAACTCGATTGGGATAAGCCTGTCAAAACATACGTACCACAAATTCAGTTTTACAATGATGAATTAAATGCCAGTGTCACTATCCGAGATATGCTATCCCACCGGACAGGTATTTCAAGGCACGACATGATATGGTATAACTCAGAATTTACCAGGAAGGAACTGTTTGACAGATTAAAATATCTTGAGCCCAGTATACCGCTTCGCCAGGGATATCTGTACAACAATATGATGTATGCTGCTGCAGGACAAATAGTAGAGTATTTGTCAGGTCAGACATGGGAAGAGTTCGTTAAAAGCAAAATCTTCACTCCACTGGATATGGCACACTCAATATTTGTAGTTGAAGATATGATAAATCAGCCGGATCATATGATACCCTACTATGAGAAGAGAGATACTTCAATTTTACTGAGATATCCATATTATACCCGGCAGCAGGGCCTTGGACCTGCAGGCGCGATAATCTCGAACATCAATGACCTTTCAAACTGGGTGATCGCTCAATTATACCGGGGCAAATACAAAAATGAACAGGTCATCCCTGCTGGCATAATTAAGGAGACTATGAAGCCCGCTATGCCTACATCTTCTGTACCTGATAAATACTTTGAAAATCTTAATTCAATATATGGTATGGGCAGGGGCACTTCAAGCTACAAGGGACACTATCTGGCCCAACACGGAGGTGCTATCGGAGGCATCTATTCCAATATTTCCTTAATGCCTGCTGACAGTATCGGCGTGATCGTTTTTACGAATCGTCTCTCAAACCTGCCGTCAATTATTTCAAATACAATATACGACAGGTTGCTGGGACTGACCGAAACACCATGGAGTGAAAGAGCTCTGAAAGATTACCTTAAAAGCAAGGAGACAAGCAGGGAATCAAGAAAGAAACCGGATACCGACCGGATTGCGGGTACTAAGCCTTCACATCCTCTTGGTGATTATGCCGGTATTTATGAAGATCCTGCATATGGCTTAATAGATATTACTTTTAAGAATGACAGCCTGAAATTTGTCTTTAACAACATTTCATTGCCACTGTACCATTATCATTATGACCGGTTCATCACACCTGATGATGAGATAGATGGCAAATGGTCAATGATATTCAACACCGATGCACAGGGAAGTGTAAGCCAGTTAATAGTCAGCCTCGATGAGAAAGAGGTGGCGTTTAACAGAAAGGCCGATCCCAGGCTCAGCAATCCGGATTTTCTTAAGAAACTTGCAGGGCAATATGGAATTAACGGGAGTACTGTAAATATCGAATTCAGGAATAACGAACTTGTTTTAATGACAGCACCTCCCGAGCATCTCGTACCATATAAGGGAAATATGTTCAGGATACGTGAATTCTCGGATCAGATTGTGGAATTCGTTTTTGATGATAAGGGAATACCCACAGGCTTCAAAATAACAGCTGAAGGTAATTCGGTTCTGTTAAATAAAAAGAACTAAATTGGCGCAGATCTGTCAGGTTGACTTTTTTTGTCTCGACCTGAGACCTTATTAATTTTATCACAATGACCAGTTAGCATGCCAAGCCTCATTTCCGGTTTTGAATACGACATCTTCATCAGCTATCGGCAGAAGGATAATAAATATGATGGCTGGGTAACTGAGTTTGTTGACAATCTGAAAAGGGAACTTGAAGCCACATTCAAGGAAGAGATCAGTTTATACTTTGACATTAATCAGCACGACGGACTTCTTGAAACACATGACGTCGATGCTTCACTG
>Ga0153915_10006129_pt1 | contig 11240 bp, 9 predicted proteins | sample Opewatmetagenome_2_FD_107003 | JGI IMG/M metagenome (GOLD analysis project Ga0153915, IMG submission 107003) | Freshwater wetland microbial communities from Ohio, USA - Open water 3 Core 3 Depth 3 metaG | ecosystem: Environmental > Aquatic > Freshwater > Wetlands | place: USA: Ohio, Lake Erie...
ATTTCTTCCTGAACGCCGGAAGATAGTTGGCAAGGATCTGGGTTGACTGGAGAATGTTGTGCATCATCACCGGCGTCATGACGTTCAGCTCCATCTGACCAGCCTGAACAGCCAAGGACAGAGCCAAGTCGTTTCCGACGACTTGAAAGCAAATCATATCCAAGCACTCAGCCATGACAGGGTTCACTTTGCCAGGCATAATGGATGAGCCGGGCTGAACAGGCGGCAACGCAATCTCAGCCAACCCGGTAGTGGGACCCGAAGAAAGCAGCCTCAAATCGTTGGCAATTCGAATCAACTCAAGCGCCAGCTCCTTCAACCCACTCGAGACACCGGCGATTGCCTTTCGACTCTGAAGCGCCTCAAAAGAATCACGTGCAAACCGCAACCGCAACCCGATCATTTTGCCGAGCTCGGCGATTGCGATCCGTTTGAAGCGTGGATGAGCGTTTACGCCTGATCCGACAGCGGTCCCGCCCAATGCTAGATCCTCTAGACTCTTGCTTCTTGTCTCAAGCTGACTTCTAACACCTCGTATGGTCGCGGCGTAAGCGTTGAATTCATGGCCTACTGTGACTGGAAGAGCATCCTGCAGGTGCGTCCGACCAGACTTGATCACGTTTTCGTATTTCTTTCCCAACTTTTCAAAAGCCGTTGCCAATTTGTCAAGTTCGTTCAAGAGCGGTTCTAATGCCCTCAGAGTTGCGACGTGAAGTGCTGTAGGGAAAGTGTCGTTGGATGATTGTGCCATATTCACGTGATCATTTGGACTCACGGTTTTGTAATCGCCTTTCGCCTTGCCCAGAATTTCAAGAGCGCGATTGGCAAGAACTTCGTTCACGTTCATGTTGAAAGATGTGCCCGCGCCAGCCTGAAAAACATCAACGATGAACTGGTCAAGAAATTTGCCCGCCAGAACTTCATCGCAAGCCTGTACGATTGCGCCTCCTATTTTCTTGTCAAGCCAACCGAGCTGCATGTTCGCCGTGGCTGCAGCTTTCTTGATGAGAACGTAGGCTTCAATGAAGACTTTGGGCACCGTTATCCCGCTGACCGGAAAATTCTCCATTGCACGCAGAGTCTGAATTCCATAGTAGGCGTCTTTGGGCACTTGCCTCTCGCCCAGTGAATCAACCTCAACTCGAGTCTGCATGAAAACCGCTCCCAGAACTAACGGCAAAACCGAAAACATAAATAACTTTCTAAACAGCACTCCAGCCAGGGGATTCTTTTGCGGTTATGCCTTTTCTTCTAGGCCCTCAAGAATGGATTTCTGCACCTTCAGTGCTGTTTTCTGATCTTTTACGTTTTTTATCAGCATTCGTCCGCCGTTAAAGAGACTGACTTCCACATCTCCAGGGTATTTGAAAACGATCACGAACGATGATTTGATCATGATGTGGTAACGCTGGCTCAACAGAGGCCGAAGTTCGTCCAAGCTTTTCTTTATCGGTTCTTCTGGGTTAATGTTTACGGTGTCGTTGCCGCAGAGAAACGCGAGTCCTTCACTTCGCTCAGCAGCTTTGATTCGTTCTCCTCTGCCACAGACTGGGCAGTCTGGACGTCTGAAGACCTCGATGGCTCCAAAGTACATGTCTCTGAAATCGCATACCAGAAGCTTGCCTTTAAGCGAACCACCCATACCTCCAAGTAGTTTGATCGTTTCCATGGCCTGAAGCGATCCGATGATGCCCGTTGTGGCGCCTAACACTCCGCGCGTATTGCATGTGGGCAGATGACGGTCGTTCAGATTTGGCAAGACGCATTCTAGACATGGGGTTTCTGGAGAAGAGAATACTGAGAGGTTGCCTTCTATGCCGATGGCGGCGCCGAAAACATAGGGGATATGGTGTCGAACGCTTGTCTGATTCACGAGGTATCGTGTTCGCATGTTGTCTAAGCCGTCTACGATGCAGTCGAATCCGCTGAGCAGTTTGTCCGCGTTGCTTTCCCGAATGTTCTCTGCTACTGCTTCAACTTTGACTTCGGGATTCACCTGTTTGATCCTGTTGGTTCCTGCCTCAACTTTTGGATAGTGTAAGTCGTTTACGCTGTAGAGTATTTGTCGATGGAGGTTGTTTAATTCAACCGTGTCTTGGTCGATGAGGCGAACGTGGCCTACTCCCGCCAACGCCAAGTACAGCGCAGTTACGGTGCCTAATCCGCCAAGTCCCACGACAACGACTTTTGAACGTCTTAATTTCTCCTGTCCTGTTTGCCCTAGTTCAGCCAGAACAACTTGTCTGCTGTAGTATTGTTTCGGGTCAAAGGTTGACGAGGTTGGCATTTGCGTTCGGTTCCTCGTGTTTTAGCTGTCGTGTGTGGTTTATTTGTGTTTCATACTCGTTTGTTTTTCTCGGTGAGTCTGCGGCTGAGCCGGCTCATTTTGACTTGAGTCTCAGTGCCGTTGCTGCGGCTGCGAACGAGAACACTGAGATTCCGAGAAAAGTCGAGTCAAGGCGTCCTGTCGTCTGAAGAATGTATCCTGCGACGGGTCCTGACGCGGCGATGCCGATGTTCTGGCAGAATGTGACGATGCTGAATCCGGTTCCAGCGAGGTGGGGAGGCAGGCTGTCAGCTGTCACAGCCATAACTAACGGTGGAACCATAGCGGCTGCTATGCCCAGAACTGTCACAGAGAGGATCAGAGAGAAGCCAGTGGCGTAGGAAGCCGCATTCAGCGCCAGACCCAGCATAACTCCACCCACAATCATGAACGATTTGCGTTTTCCAGATTTGTCAGAGACCCAACCGAAAACCGGAACCAAAACCGCAGCCGCGTACATGAGAACACTGGCTAGTATTCTCGCGTCGAGCGGCTCCAAGCCCTTAAAAGTCTCAAACAGTGTCGGCGCAAACGTCAAGAATGCTATGGCGGTGGCGTTAAAGAGCATCCAGATTACGCTTGCTTTCCACACCTCAGCAGTGCGGATGGCCTGCATAGCGTCTTTCCATTGGACTGCAGTCAATTGCTGACCTTTAAGTGGTCCCTCTTTCACCAAAACAAGAAATATGACGGCGGCGATCACTGCTGCCACCGAGCCTACGTAGAAAGCTGAACGCCAACCATAGGCGTCAGCTAGGATAAGCGCGGTTGGAAATGCTATGATTGTGGCGACCGGCATGTTTGCTGAGAAGACACCCATTGCTTTGCCTGACTCTTTGTGAGGGAACCATTGAGGAATAAGCGTAGGCGTGCCCACAATGATGAAGGCTCCTCCTATGCCTAAGATAACTCTGCCTAAAATGGCAATCGTGTAAGTTGGCGACAAGGCAGTTATCAGACCGCCCAGCGCAGCCAGAATCGTAGACAGAAAACCAAGAGTGCGGAACCCGTACTTGTTCACGACCAGCCCAAACGGCAGAGCAATGAAAATTCCGGGAACCATCACAACAGTCGACAGCAAACCGAATTCCGTGTCGTTGATCGCAAAGTCCCTCTTGACAAAATCCACAAGTGAAGGCATCAACTGGAAGACAAAGGCAAATGCAACAAACGCGAAGAAGGAGGCGAACAAAACAGCCCAACGATAGTTTGATGTCTGCGCCACTTCTATCTATCCTTTCTATAGCTTTAACGGACTCGTGTGCTGTCTCTGATATTTGATTTACGGTGTTACACGCGTAGCGGACGTGTCATCAGTTAATTGAGCGCCTCTCATGCCTTTGGAGTCGAAAAAGGATATTTTCAACCATAAGCTGTGTGAATCAGGCTTCAAGGAGACTGTTTCAAAAAGGCTTATATAGGCAAATTTCCGATAAAAGGACGATAAAAAACATAAAAAACATGAGGAAGAGAATTTGGCAGCACCAGCATTCGACTATTTGGATAGCATGGCATGGGACATCGCATTAAGTGCGGTACTCGTAGGCTTAGCGGCATTAAGGCTTCCATACAAAGCCTCTTCAGATTCAGTTGAAGATGGGAACAAGAAACTCAGAACAGGATTTGCAGCTGCTATCGGAGGATCAGGTCTATACCTATTCCTCACTGGAATCTCAATAAGCTTCAAGTGGTCTTTCGCATCCAGCGGCGGAATCTATAACATACTATTCGGTGGCATAGCAACACTTGGGGGTCTGACTCTCGTCGTTGCAGCGATTGCATTGTTCCTCAACGGTGGACTCAGCGTGGTCTCTTACTTCGCAGCCGTCGTGGCCTTGTACGCAGTTATTGACGCCTATGCAATGATGAACTATGGACTCACGTCAAACCCGACACTCGCAGCTTTGGCATACTTGTCATTCGCGGCTGCAGGATTTCTGTCCGTTCCAGCGACTCACATAAACAGCAAGTATGCAAGATGGATCTTTGCTATCTTTGCGTTCCTGTTTGCGATAGCCTGGGGATACCAAGGATACCAATTCACGACGGGTCATCTTAAGCCACCAGCGCCTGCAAGTTGAGAAAACCAGGTCATCCGCGCAGTATTGGCCACAAGTCCAATGCCAACCACCTTTTTTAACTACTAGCTCTCCCAAATATACAAAAAGGAACAGCGGCGTTCAAAGTGAAGCAAGAATCCTTAACTCACAACAAAGTAAAAAACGATTTCAGATCCTACGTTGCCCAAACAAAGAGTAAAATCGACTCCGAACTAAGCAAGCTCACCTCGATTCTTTCTGACCTGAAGTTGCACCCTGAAATTGAATATGCAGTTCTATCCCGAGGAAAGAGGCTGCGTCCTCTGCTCGTCATTCTGTCGGCTGAAAGCGTTGGCGGAACCCGAGACCAGGTCATGAAGCTGGCATTGGCGTTTGAGCTAATGCACACCGCTACTCTGGTGCACGATGACATCATTGACCGAGACGAGATGCGCAGAGACAAGCCAACCGTACACACAAAATGGTCGGTAAACGACGCCATCTTGACGGGTGACGCTTTGATTGCTCTCGCTATAGAACAGGCATCCTCCTATGGAGAAGCAATCTTGAAAACTGTTGCACATGGTGCTCTTGAACTCTGCGAAGGCGAACAGATGGACATAGAGCTCTCGTTGAAAAACCCCACTGAGGAATCGTACTTCAAGAGAATAAGAGAAAAATCTGCATCTTTGTTCAAGGCGTCAACTTACTGTGGAGCCTTAGCAGGAGGCGGTTCATCTTCAGAAATCGATTCGCTCTCAGCCTTTGGAGAGAATTTCGGAATCGCCTACCAACTGAGAGACGACTTGCTCGATCTGACGCATAAAGGCACAAACGTTCTGAAAGACTTGGAAAGCGGCAGCGTAACTCTGCCTGTCATCCATTTCTACGGAAACAGCAGCCCAGAGGAGAAAAGGCAGTTTGAAAGCAAACTTCAAGAGGTCATGAAACCAAACTGGAGCACGAGTACCGAGCTTTCAGAGAGCATTTTGCGGATGCTCGTGCAAAGCGGCTCGTTGAGTTACTGCAAGAAGAAGATTGATGAACACATCGATCGAGCAGTTGCGGCTGTCTCCGGGCTTAAGAAATCGGAGTTCAAGACTTTTTTGATTGAGATGACGAATATGTTAAGGACCAGTGACTGAATTGCCCATGACGCGAAAATTCAAGAATTGGATGATGGAACTGAGGGCTCCTTTTCTCACAGCCACTCTGGTCTCAATTCTGTTGGGAACGGTTATCGCTTGGGTCCGAGACGGCGCTTTCAACCCGGCGTATTTCTTGCTCGCATTAATCGGTGGTGCATGTGCCCATCTTGGAACAAACGTTGCCAACGACTACTTCGACCATAAGAGTGGCAACGACGAAATCAACAAGGAGTTCGTGAGACCGTTCAGCGGTGGGAGTCGCACCATTCAATTGGGTTTGCTTAAGCCCAAAGAGGTTCTCTTAGGTTCAGTGCTCTTGTTCGCAACCGCAACTTCAATCGGCCTGTACTTGACTGTTGCCACAGGACCGCTTATCCTCGTGTTCATTGCGGTCGGACTGATCTCTGGTTTCTTCTACACTGCTCCACCGTTCAACTGGGTAAGGCATGGAGTTGGTGAGTTACTAGTAGGCCTGAACTTCGGAGCGTTGATGACGATCGGCGCGTATTACGTGCAGGCGCGAGCTCTCGCGGTTGAACCTTTGGTAGCGTCGATTCCCGTTTCGTTGCTGATTGCGGCTGTTCTTTACATCAACGAGTTTCCTGACTATGCAGCTGACAAGGCTGTTGGGAAGAACACTCTCGTGGTTCGTCTGGGCCGGGCGAGAGCAGCATACGGATACGCGCTAATTGTTTCGAGTGTCTACGTCATCGTTCTGTCAGCTGCGCTGGCTGGAATTTCACCGTTGTACGTTCTGCTTGCGCTTTTGCCCTTACCCCTCGCGCTGGAGTCAATCAGACATGCTTTCAGGTTCCATTCGAAATCCGAGAATCTGGTTCCCACAAACGCCATGACTATTGTCCTTCATTTGATAACGAGTTTGCTGCTTTCTTTCGGTTACTTGATGAGTCGGTTCGAAGTTGTCAGTTTAGGTTACTTCGTCACCCTGTTGGCTATCATGGCATGCGTTTTGTTTACTGCCCGCTCTTTCATGCAGATCAGAAAAGCCAGAATCTTGATGCCTGCTTGATTGGTTTTTAGGCTACGATGAAGTGATTATTGACGCAGTGAGCATCGTCTAGGTAGAGTGTGAGAAGCATGCCTCGAAGCTCGAATCGTAAAGAAGGATTCAAGGACAAAGTCGTGTGCCTTTTGTCTGGAGGCATAGATTCTCCTGTCGCAGCCGCGCTTGTGATGAAAAAGGGTTGCACACCCGTGTTTGTCTACTTTGACAACAGCCCATTCACGGATGAGAGCACCCAGAAGAGAGCCATGGAAGCAGCGAAGAGACTTAAGCAACTCACATTTGACGCAAGCATTAGACTGCACATCGTTCCGCACGGCGCAGACCTGGCCGACATTCTGACAAATTGTCCACGCAACTTAACTTGCCTGCTCTGTCGGCGAATGATGTATCGACTAGCCGAAAGAATCGCTCTGGCAGAGGGCGCAGAAGCCCTCGTCACGGGCGAAATCATCGGTGAACACGCAAGTCAAACACTCACGAATCTTCGAGTAATAAGCGAGGTTGTCTCAGAGGTCTCTGTGTTGCGACCCTTGGCTGGAATGAACAAGACAGAAGTCGAAGCCCTAGCTCGGCAGATGGGAACCTATGACGCATCGACCAAACCTGCATCTTGCTGCAGCGGTCCGCCTCCAAAGCCGCGAACCCGTGCCAGATTCGACGAAATTCACCGAGCTGAAAAACAACTCAACATCGAAGGCATGATTGAGCGAGACCTAAAAGCCGCTTCCGTTGTCATGGTTTGAGAATTGCAGTCAGTATCTGCTGTGCGACTTGGACTGCTTCTGCTTCGTTTGAGACTCTTTTTATCAGCATTCTTCCATCCTTGGACAACGTTGTCTCTGCGTTGTTGTTTCGGAGGATAATCATGTGAGGTGTGTAGATTAGGATCTTGTTCTGCCCGCAGGTTTCGAGCCTCTGCCTCGCGTTGTCCATGTTAATAGACAGGGCTTTGATGGGTTTGGCTTCGAATGCCGCTTTGTCTGAGCAGAGCTTAACGATTAAGCCAAGATTTGGCTTTTTCTGGTCCAATGTGCGCTTTCACCGTGGTCTACTTGACATGCGCCGTCGGCTTTACTAACCTTTTGTCGCTTGACGCGCTGGGCAGAGCACTATAAATGTTATAACAGTCATAAAAATGAAAGATTTATTAATTGCCTTGCGAGAGTCACTTCTTCCTAATCGCTCAAAAAAAGCGACACCTTTAAAGAAGGTTTCGGAATGAAGCAGCCGAAAATAGGCGTTTACATCTGTCATTGTGGAGGAAACATCAGCGACACCGTTGATGTTGCGAAGGTCAAGGAAGCCATACTCAAGTGTAAGGGCGTCGAGATCTGTGAAACCTACGAGTACATGTGCAGCAAGCCTGGCCAAGACATGATCGAACGCAATATCAAGGAACGCGGTCTCAACCGTGTGGTTGTAGCTTCTTGCTCGCCGCGAATGCATCTTGACACATTCAGAGGAGCGGCAAAACGAGCTGAATTAAACCCCTATCTTCTTGAAATGGCAAACATCCGGGAACAATGCAGCTGGGTCCACGACAACAAGGAATCAGCAACGGACAAAGCAACCTCGCTCATCAGAGGATTAGCCGAACGTGTAAAGTATCTTGAACCCCTAGAGACCAAAACAATGCCCGTCAACAGAGATGTGGCAGTCATCGGAGGCGGAATCGCAGGCGTCTTGGCCTCTATCGAATTAGCTGACAAAGGCTACAAAGTCTACCTGATCGAGCGCAACCCGAGCATCGGCGGACACATGGCTCAATTAAGCAAGACGTTTCCAACGCTTGACTGTTCAGCCTGCATCCTTACGCCCAAGATGGTTTATGTCTCACAGAATCCCAACATCGAAATCGTCGACATGGCTGAACCCACGGCTGTAAATGGTTCACCAGGCAACTATGAACTGACTCTGAAAATTAGGCCCCGCTACGTGGACAAAGAAAAGTGCATATCGTGCGGTGAATGCGCAAAGGTATGCCCCTCTAAGAAATGGAGCAGACACGAGGAAGGTCTGACTCAAGAAAAAGCCATCTATCTGCCGTTCAAGCAGGCCGTTCCAAACGCCTACGTCATCGACCGTGACCAATGCTTATGGTTCAATAAAGGCGTCTGCAAGGTGTGCGAGAAATTCTGCAAGGGCAAAGCAATAAAGTTCGATCAAAGAGAGGAAACAAGGCAACTGAACGTTGGCGCCATAGTTGCGTGTACTGGCTATCAACAGCTTGACCCGAGCATCTCGAAAGAGGTCTTAGACGGCTGGGACGTTTTCAGTCAATACAGCTTCGGGCTTCACCCAGACGTGGTGACCAACCTCCAATTCGAAAGACTCATGCTCCAAGGCATGCACAGACCATCGAATGGGAAGCCGCCCAAGAAAGTGGCCTTTGTCCTCTGCGTCGGAAGCAGAATGGACCGCGGCATTCAGTACTGCTGCAAAATCGGCTGCATGAACGCAATCAAGCATTCGCTTCTTCTGCTCAAAGCGTTTCCAGAAGCCGAACCCTGGGTCTTCTACACGGACATTCGAGCGCATGGAAAGGGATACGAGGAGTTTTATTCCAAGGCGCGAGACCACAACGTCAAATTCATCCGTGGCCGTGTCGCCGAAGTCGTGCCCAACGGAGACGATCTAATACTCAGGGCGGAAGACACCATCCTCGGCAAGCACATTGAGGAACATTTCGATATGGTCGTGTTAAGCCCGGCCCTGTTGCCAAACTCAGGAACAGGGCAGCTGGCAAAAATGTTAGGCATAGACCTCGGACCAGACAACTTCTTCTTGGAAAGACATCACAAGCTCAGACCAGTTGACACAAAGATGGAAGGCATCTACCTGGCTGGCTGCGCCGTCGGACCCAAAGACATTCGTGAAACAACCGTTGAAACCATGGCAACCGCCTCCAAAGTCGCAACGTTCCTGGGCAAAGGAGAGATTTCTCTATCTCCAGAAAAAGCTCACATCATCCCCGAAAAATGCAACAACTGTGGGGAATGCGTCAAGTACTGCCCCTACAAAGCCATAGAATCAACCTCGAAAGGCATAGCAATCAATTCCATTTCGTGCACAGGCTGCGGCATCTGCATTCCCAAATGTCCAACTGAAGCTATAGACTTGAAGCAATCCACAGACGCAGAATTGACTGCTCAGATTCAAGGTACCTGTGAAGGAGACGGTGACAAACCGAGAATCTTAGCGTTTCTCGAAAAAACAACCGCTTATGGCTCAGCTGATCTCGCGGGGCAGACGAGAATTCAGTACACGCCTGACGTGAGAATAATCGCGGTTCCGAGCGCTGGACGAGTTGGCTTGAAGCACGTTTTGACGGCTTTCGCCAGCGGTGCAGACGGTCTCATATTCATCGAAGGTGACGACAGCCCGTTCCGAGAAGACGGCGTCCGCGACCACGTGAACAGCATGAAGAAAGAGCTGGGCAAATTCGGCGTCGAATCCCTGAGACTTGTTTCCATGACCACGACGTTGCCTCAATTCGACAAAGTCGTGAATTTATTCCAAACGTTCGATGAGAGAGTGACAAAGATGGGTCGCATCGCGCCTGAGAAACGCAAGAAAATACTCGAAGCGTTAGGAGGCGGCAAATAAATGAAACACAGCAGATTCCACCAGATCACTCGAGAAATGTCTGATCCATCCTTCATAGAAGAAATCAAAAAGATGCCAGGAGGAGGCAACATCCTCGACTGCATCCAATGTGGGATATGCGCTGGTTCATGCCACGCCAGATTCGCTATGGACTACAGCCCGATGCAAGTGTTGAAAATGGCTCATCTGGGGCTGAAGAAAGAAGTCCTGTCCAGCTCCACGATTTGGATATGCGCTTCGTGCTACACCTGCGCTTCCCGGTGTCCACGCGGCTTGAACATTCCTGCGATCATGTCTGGCTTCAAGAACATGGCTATGAAAAGCAATGTGCCAGCTCCGATCGCACTCAAACCGAAGTTTCACAAGACCTTCACCGAAATAGTGCAAAAATACGGAAGGATGCACGAGCCAGAACTGCAGGTCAAATTGACTGAGAAGACCGATGTGGGCGCGCTCATGCACAATGCTTCGCTGGGGCTTAGGATGCTCCGAAAGGGCAAGATTAGTCTTCAGGCTTCCAAGTTGAACCCTGAAACTCACTTCACTGAGATTGTTAAGAATGTCTTGAAAGAGGAGGCGCCTAAGAAATGAAATACGCCTACTTCCCTGGCTGTTCGATACATGGTTCAGCTAAAGAGTATGCTATGGCTGCGCAAGCCATAAACAAGCACTTGGATGTCGAGCTGGTTGAGATTCCAGAGTGGAACTGCTGCGGAGCGATTGACGCTGTCTACGCGTATAATCCTTTATTGTCAATTTCGTTGTCCGCAAGGAATCTGGCTCTGGCAGAAAACATGAAGATGGACATTGTGACCCTGTGCAGCGCCTGCTACTTTACCTTAAACCGTGCAAGCAACATGCTCCGCGAGAACGCAGACATGAAAGGCAGAGTTGACCGAGCCATAAACGACGCGGGACTCAAGTACGCAGGTGGAGTAAAAGTTAGGCACTACATGGACATAATTGCAAATGATGTCGGTTTCGAAAAAATCCGTCAGCAAGTCAAATCACCTCTTAAGGGTCTGAAAGTTGCACCATACTACGGCTGCTTAATCGTGCGGCCCACAGGCATTCGAAGATTCGATGATCCAGAG
>Ga0153915_10006130_pt1 | contig 11239 bp, 17 predicted proteins | sample Opewatmetagenome_2_FD_107003 | JGI IMG/M metagenome (GOLD analysis project Ga0153915, IMG submission 107003) | Freshwater wetland microbial communities from Ohio, USA - Open water 3 Core 3 Depth 3 metaG | ecosystem: Environmental > Aquatic > Freshwater > Wetlands | place: USA: Ohio, Lake Erie...
GAAACGTCAGCAGACCATAACGTACTGGGAGTTTTCCATCGACATCGTTGGTCCAAGGTACAGGATGAAGAGTCAGCGCCGGGCTATCCACAAAGTGCTGTCCAGAAAACGACTCCGGGACCTCGAACAAGCCGCACTGCTGGCAACGAAGGCCAAGTTACCTGCGGGCTTCAGAGCGATGCTCTCCTAGAAAGCCTCTACGCCGGACTAAGGAACGCTGGCAGGAACAATCGGTGCCAGACGATCAAACACCCCGGAAAAGTTGTGCAATGGAAAGCCGCAACGTCTTGGCGATTTTCTCGATATTGACCAAGGCGACGTTGCGCTCCCCGCGTTCGATCCCGCCGATGTAGGTCCGGTCCAACTGGCACATATCCGCAAAGGCCTCCTGGGACACCCCAAGCTTCTGCCGCCGTTGGCGCAAGGTCTTGCCAAACCGGATTCGGATATCTTCCATTTACTGTTGCGCATCATGTTGGAAGCCTCGGGGTTTATATGTCCACGGACTATGAGTATCATTGCTATCAAGGTGACGAAGTCGCGACGGAAAAGTCCTGCTCAGTCAGGCAGAGGATGCGTTGGAATTGATCAAACAGTTCGGTGAGCGGTGGGCACGCAACTCTGCGAACATAAAAGATAAAGGTATGCCCGGAAAACGAAAGGGCGGACAGGGCGTTTACATTCTGTATGACGGCTCGACGCCAGTCTACATTGGGAAGGGGAATATTCGAGCGCGTCTCATAGACGCGGACAAGGATAAGCGGCGGAGAAATTCCTGGGACCACTTCAGTTGGTATGTCATAAAGCACGAGAGCTTGATACACGATGTAGAAGTTCTTCTAATCAGGATGCTTCCCATCTATCTCAGACACCTCACGCGGCAGCGTGGACACTTCAAGGGTGTAAGTTCGACCGACCAAAAAACGTCGAACAGAACACCAAAGTACATCGCTCCACCCAAATTCATGAGGTCGCGCAAGTGACTTCGGTTCAGCGGTAGAAGGCAATGCCGCACATCGAATAGGTGATGACCTTGCTAAATCTAATGGAACTTTTGGATCGATCGGTGGCCTACACTGGCAAGCACATGCGGTTCGTCCTGGTGGTGCTCGGTGTGCCACTCGGGATACTCGCATTTATAAAGAGTGATTCGTTTGCTGGCTCGATTGGCGCAGGCTTCGTAGTATTGTTGGTGGGATTTGGATTAGGTATCTACTTCCTCCCGACTATCAAGGCGTACCAAGAGAAGAAGCGAAACAAGGAAGCCATTCTCGCGGTCAATCTATTCCTTGGATGGACGCTGGTGGGATGGGTTGTCGCGCTGGCCTGGGCATTCTCTAAAGACGCTGCTAGTCCAGTGGTCGCAGCGGTTCCATCCACTCTTTGCGCTTCTTGCGGAAAGTACAGCCATGGCGGCGCCACGTTCTGCGCGCAGTGTGGAAAGCAATTGGCTTGAAGGGGACGGCTCTCTCGGGTGCGCCGTTTTTGCCCGAGACGAATGAGGACACCCCGGCGCTCTAGTGCTCGCTTGTAAATGGGAACATTTCCGGAACCTGGAATCAGGGCCGCTTTGGTGCATCGGTACCAGCAGGCTCATCTAGGAGGGGCTGAAGTTTCCTAAACCGTGTGTCGGGAGTTCGACTCTCCCCAGCCCCACCATTTCAAGATTCACTCTGTGAATCCGCTTTGGGTTTTTCTTGCTTCCGCGTTCGGGCCGGGCGCGCCTTGCGTATGTATGTGGCCATAGCTATCTCCTCAGAATGGCTTGCAGGTTGCAACTCCCTTAGCAAGATCAAGATCTGTCGCCGCCCAGATCCAGCTCCGTTCTCCACCGCTCCTGGTCACTGCTGCCGCATGAAACGACCCTCTACAACACGAAACCTTCGCGTGTGTCGGCACGCTCAGTCTCTCTGTGCCTGGCCATTCTACAAACCGCGTCCTTCCACTTTCTCAGGCCTTCTCTTCGCCAGAGTCTTGCGCTTACGTCACTTTCTCCTCTCCCAGTATCGCCTTCTGTGCCCTGTTGCACAGCTCTGGCGCATCTCCACACCACACCTTCCCTCAATTGAATTTGCATAAGGCCCGCGTCCGCCGCAACCACAGGCGGCTTCCTTCTAACGGCTTTATCGAACGCGCGCCAGAACGCCGTGCTCACCTGCCCTTTTTTCCGTGAAAGCGCGCCTCCGATAAAGCACTAACGTCACTCGGGCACGATCGGCAATGTTTCTGTAGAGTGTATGTATGCAGCTCTTGCTCATCCTGCGGCCCTTGGTCCTCCTCACGGTGGCAAATGGGACCCCGGTGATCGCAAAGGACATCCTGGGATACCGGTTTGCTATCCCAATCGATGGAGGCGCGCGCCGCCTTCTTCGCCTCCAGGGCAATTCCAAAGTGTCCCAGGAACATGTTAGTCGCTGAACAATGCCCCGGCAGTATCGGCCCTTTGGATCACCATCAATGTTTGATCGTCGGCTGGTCGTGCCCCGAGGGAGTATCGCTTGACGTCCTCCAGGCACTCCGCGACCAGTTCTTTCGGTGACCGGCCGTGGCGCTGGCCGGCCGCGAGCGAAAGCCCGCCGATCCCGTATTCCTGGCCGGACGGGCCGCTCGCTTCCGAAATGCCGTCGGTGTACAGAAGCAAGCTATCGCGCGGCTCGAGGCACACCCGCCGGACGGTGTAGCGGCTCGCCGCAAACATTCCCAACGGCAGCCCCGTCGAGCCGATCTGCCGCACGCCATCCTTCGCCACGACCAGAGCCGGGAAATGGCCCGCGCTGGCGATTTCGATCTCCCCTGCTGGGCCGGCCCGCCCGCAGATGAGCGTGGCGTACTGGCCCGCGATCGTACTCTCGCAGAACACGCGATTGGCCATCTCGACCAACTTATCCAGCTCGAGCCCGATGCCCGAAAGACTGCGGAACATGGCGTGCAGGTGAGTCATAAGCAGCGATGCCGCCACTCCCTTGCCCGCCACATCCCCGAGCAGAAAAATCAGCTTACCGTCCCCGGTTGCCGGCGCAATGACGTCGCAATAGTCACCGCTCACAACTCCCGCAGGTTTGTACTGATAGTGAATGTGCCAGTCGCGAAACCGCACGTCGGCTTGGGGTAACAGTCCGCGTTGGATCTGCGAAGCAAGTTCGAGATCGCGCTCGAGCGCGCGCTGTTCGTCCCCCGTTAGGTGGTTCAGGCACAGCCGCGTCAGTGGATCGGCGATCAGTCGTTCTTTCTCGATGGTCTCATGGCACGCATCGCAGATGCCGTACGTTCCCTCATCCATCCTTTGGACGGCGGAGTCCACCTCATGTAGCAGCTCCACCAAGGGAGCCGCCGAGGCGGGTGCCTCCGCTGCCGAGATGGAGGAGATAGCCGTCTTCAGTTCCGTGCGACGCCGTTCGAGTTGGTCGCGGAGATAGGGCTCGGTGATTCCAGCGATCGCTTTTTCCTCTGCACCCGAGATTCTCACCCTCTGAACCGCTGTGCTATCCGGTTCTTGCATGGAATTTGCCTCCCGTGCTTCCTAGATTGGATTCACCGGCGGCCGCCGATGATTCCGCTTCCAGGGTGTCGAGCAGCGTCTGCCCTGCCTTCCGCTCCAGCCGCGCGAGGCGCGAGCAAGCGCAGCGCCGCCGCATCCAGCTCGCCCTCCGGCGCAGCAAGGCACGTGTCGCCGCCCATGGCCTCCCCCCCGGTGACATCAGAAAACCACCGCCGCAGCCCCAAAAGTTCGCCGAAGCGATTCCGCCGCGCCGAAGCCCCCAGAATCTGCGCCAACCGTTCCGCGCCCTCGGGAATATCCGGCGCCTCTCAGAGGTGCGATGTAAAGTCGGGTTCGTCCCAAGAGAACGCGTACGCGCTTCCGAGGTCAATGAACGCTTTGAACACGTCCGGCTTTCTATTCTTGAACCACAACAGCGAGTAGATTCGATCCACCATCGCTTTTATAAGTACCTTCATCTCCTCTTCCGTGATCCGGGAATATTCAGACGCGCCGTGACACTGGGGACAAAGTTCGCCCGCGTGCAAGTCTTGCAGGGGGCCCTTGTGGAAAGTGAGGGCCACGATCGCCTTCGCCTCCCTAGCCAATTCGAGATCGTATAAAATGACGCACCTCCGAGGACTTCTGGCAGCAGTCAAACGCAACATTACCCGCAGCCGAGCAGCTTTCGGCAGTGAGCCTAAGTCAAATGAACGGCGACCGCAAGTGAAAGAAAATGCAACAGGAGGGGTATTTCTATTGCGCTCAAGGACGAGCAAGGGGCTAGTTTCCAGGAAGCGCCCTAATCGAGCGGGTCCGGTATTCCATTACTTCCGAGTGTGCCGTCGCTCAGACACAATCGCCAAGGTGACAAGATGGGCCACCCCTGCGGTTAGCCGACTTTACCTCCAAGTAGCGGCAATTTGCTCTATGGAGCGAAGCTTCTTTAGCTATCGAGAAATCCACACTCATCCATGTTCATTGCGCGGGTGATGCTATAGCTGTCGTCTAATGACTAGCGCGACTCCACCTTTATCCGAAGTATCCAGGTAGAAATACTCACCTTGCTGAGTGAGTCGGACAAGATAGATGTCACCGTTTTCGGCCTGCAGAAACAGTTGCACCTTCAATTCGTCCAACCTTTGCACGGACACCAACATACCCCACTCCGCCGGAATGTAGGCGGGGCGATGCGATGAAGCTGCATCCAGCTCCAGATTCTGCATTCGTGCCACTGTCGATGGCCGAACACCACTCACTTGTTGCGTCGATACCGTTGCTGGCCACAAAGCGATTGTCACGAAGGCCAGAACCGGCAACCACAATGGAGTAGTTTTACGAATCATCTTGTTTCACCTCACTCAAATAGGGCTTCAATACGTTTCTGGTACCACACGGCATTCTACTTCTGAAACGTCCTTGAACATGATCTGTAATACTCATCCTCGAACAGATGCGCGTGTGACCGTTCCCGGATGTATCTCCTTCCGCGTGGGAAGCGACAGCCCAGACGGTCGAACCCATGATCGCCGAACACAAGAAGCCGGTTGGCAGGGTTGCGTAGGACGCAACCAGTGTTCCCCATCATGTTCGCTGTCGATGCCCGACCTGCGTGTCAGTGGACGTGTAGTCGGCTACTCGGAAATTATTGTGAACAGGCAACCAGCTAACCGCCAAGCGCCTGATTGACGCGGAAACCGGACAAGCAGAATTTTCGAATCTCCGCGAGGGGGGGCTCCCATCTGAGATTAGGAGGATCAAAGACTTCGAAAATGAAAGAAACCGGCATTGCGCGACTTTATGGATTGATTTGTAAATCGGATTTTCAATGCGCGGTATGAATAAGCAGTCCCTATCGCACATCGGAGGTAGCTCGGTCTACAAACGAAGGTCGATCACCGAGAGCCCCGTCCCGCTAAAAGGGCAGGACTGGCTCAGGGCGAAGCACCGGATACAGGAGAGGTTAGTGGATTTAGCCTTTCAGTACTGGCGGCGTCGCGGGTTCCCGTATTATGACCTGTCGCTTGGCGAAATTGAGTCTGAGTATCGGAAGCTGCTGGCCTTCGATTGCAGAAGGATCTTTTTCCGAGGCCAACTCCGCGGACCCAGTCTTGGCTTGAGCCTCGCAAATTACTTCCATCCAACCATGTGGTCGGTGCGCGTCAGCCGCTACCGGAGCCCCATGGATATAATCAATGATGACCTGTTATTTCATGCTGCAATCCGAAAGGCCTTCCAGATATGGCCGACCCGACGAGGGCTTCAGCGAGCGGTAATGGTGGTGGGCCACACGATGTTTGTCATCGCCTGCACCATGCTGAAGACCAGCCGCAGTTATCAAGACCTCGGAGGCAACTACCTCGATCAGATCAACAAGGACCAACTCACGGGCTATTTCCTGAAACAGCTCCAAAGACTCGGGCTCAAAGTCACCATCGAACCGGTGACCACACTAGCCTGAAATTTATTTTCGAAGGAGAAAAACGAGGATGATTCAGTACTATACTCACGTCGGCCACGTAGTTAGAGATATCAATCAGGGTATAGATTTATAGACCCGAATATTGGGATTCCAGCCGGACTTCACCGGTGTGATGGAAATGCCTGGGGGCAAAGCCCTCATGATTCCGATCGGGAAAAAGTTTGTCGAGCTGATCCAACCAACCGACTTTGAGCATCGCGTGGGAAAGTTCTTGCAACAGCGGGGCGAAGGATTGTTCCACATCTCGTTCAGGGTGGATGATATCCGAGCCGAGGTGCGAGCTCTGAGGGAAAAGGGAATCGTCGTAGAAGACCCACGGGAAATAGCTACCTTGCCGACGCGACCCATAATCACTTTTCTGGATCCGCAGGCGACGTGCGGAGCGACGATCGAGCTCGCTGAAGAGCACGGGTAGAGCGCGAAAGTAGCTTAGCAAGGGGTCACAGGACCAAAGCAAGAAAGCTGATCTGCTTTCGGGCTGTGCAAGGTACTCCTGAGGAGGACGACATGATCAAGGACGTTATTCTGCTCGACTCTGGAGATCTGCCGAATGAACTGCCGGCGTTCGAGCGGTGGTATTTGCGATATCACGCTCCGGAGGTGATGTCCCGCAGAGGCCCGTTCCTGGTCCGATTCGTGGGCTACCGGCCGCTTCCCCCGATACCAGAGGCTCTGCCCTACGGCTATTACAATCTCCGTGTCACGGAGGCCTGGTTTCGCAGCGTACAGGAACGGCCGCTTCAGACCCCTCTCCTGTCGTTTAGATGGCAAGCTCCATGGGCAAAAAGCAATGTATTGCCTGGTCGCAGCGGTTTGCCGCCTGTAGAGTGCACGGTTCCAGCCCAGCCCACAGATATATTCCTGGGCGACAAGTTCAATACGGACGATAAAACCATCCTGCGCTGGTTTATCGTGACGAAGTATCCGGACGGTGTCCCGGTCGAAGAAGGGGAGGAGTGGTTCCTCAACGTGCACTCCAAGGAGGTGTTGCAGCAGCCCGGGTTAATCGTGTATTCCAGCCATCGGACTATTGCAATTCCGGGACGTCCCAACCGCTGGCACCGGGTATCGGAGCAGTGGTACGAAGATTTTTACGGCTGGCGGAAGTCTGTGATCGATTCGCCTCCAAAATATACGCGGCCGTCCTGGGCAAAGTACGACACGTATCCGTACGTGGAGCCCAGCGTCGATTTTGCGAGCACTTTTCTTATGGAGCGGCCGAGTATCGACTACTTAAAAGAGGCGACTGCATACCCGTAAATCGAACGATTTCTGTAATGACGCCGATCCGGCGTTGACAAGCAGTCGGAACTTTTTCCTTCACTTCGACCTGCGTGCGCCAAACCTTGGGGAGTGCACCGTTTTTGTGGCAGATGACCGGCAACCTCGGGGCATCAGGAACGGCAACAGAAATAGTATGCCCGCACGAACAAAGCGAGCATGAGGGCCTGCAAACACCAAGTGGGAGCCATGCGCCACGCTTGCAGTACGCCAGAACGGACTGCGACCACCTCCGTGAGAATGAGACCGCTGATGACGAGCATGGTCAATGCCGCCACGAAGCGTCTCTCGATCGGGCATCTGTACGCCCACAGCAGAAGCACGGTCCACCCGAACATTAAAGACGCACCGTACCCCATGGCGAAGCGATAGTTCCCCGAAACGTCGCGCAAGCCCCAGAGAAGGTTGGCAAGCTGCGGGAAGAGCATCGGCAAGAGCGCGCTAGCATCTGTGACCGCGCCAGCAAGAAAGGCAATTCGGACGAAACGTTCTTCTTGTGTGTTCATTATTGTTTCCGACGTTGGCAATTGCCGAACGGCGCCGGTCAGTCGCGCGGCCCTCAGGGCTGCGTCGGCTGCACCGTCTTGTGGGAAGCAACACGGAAGACCGGAAACGCCGCAGCAACCCTTTGGAAGTCCGCAAGCGTCGCATCTTTGTTCACGGGCACGTGTGGTCGCGCTCCCGGTGCTCGCTGCAGGTAAGCCCTCAAAATCGGTGCGCGCTGGTCGGCGGGAACCTCTTCGAGCTGGATTTCCTCACGACCGCCGCTTCGGAGAACTGCTTTTCCACCGGCTGCACGTACATTTTGGACCCAGCTCACATTATCTCCGAGCATCGACACCAAGTACCGCTGTCCATCGACGATGGCCACGACCACCGGCAGCGAGATTGTCCGCCCCGACTTTCGTCCGGTCACTTCCAATGTCACGAGGTAGTCGGACGCGACGCCCGTCGAGGCTACCGCAGCCCACGCTCTATTCAGAATCCTCGCAATTCAGTTGGGTCGTTGCCCGCGGTACAACCATCGCATGAAGTCGCTTAGAGTCATCTAAGCCTGAATTATATGACCTCATTGTTAATTCGCAAGAATTTCCAATAACGGCGGCATTCTCGCAGAGGTCGCGTTTGCGTGCGCAGAGGTGTGCCCTGTGCCGGTGCGTTCTGTACGGCGGTTTGCCAGGAAACTCGCAGAAGTGTTGTTCGCCCCTGCGCCATTCTCTGGGCGGATTGTCGGGCACTCGGAAGTAATAGTCGGACTCGATTTTCCCGGCAATCACGTAGCTCCCTAGTTGGCTTCTCGGAATGTATGGTCCGCCAAGTCAACACAACGTAGCTGCGCGCCGGCACCGTTTTTGGGCTTCTGGAATGAGGACTCCCTGGCGTCCAAGGCGTCCTTTGCAATTGGAGTGGGTTTCCAAAAGCTGGAATCGAGGGCCCTCAACAGGGCAAATCAATACAGGTCAAGACTCATACCCGCTACAGTGGTCAACGGGCATCCACACAAGTACCTGCTACATTTCCTGCTAAATGGTTCCTGCGCGGTCCGATCCAGTATAGGCGTGTCGCCACGGCGGGTGAATGTAGAAAGGGGGATAGGAGACAGGGCCATTGCCTCAGTGGTCGCTTCAAAACCGGCCAACGTTGGTCGGATCAAAACCGGCCAATGCACGGTGACCGGGACTGAGTTGTTGTACCCCGCCGCGGCTCTGCTACACCACTTGGTATGTGCTTCGTGCGGTATTCCTGTGCAAAAAGGGCAAGAGCTCGCGAGGGTGAATCAGCGCGATCGGTGGGCGAGAGGTCCTGCCCGGGGTCCACGGGCCCGGTCACCCACGCCGAGTTCGGTTCGCCAGCCGCTGCTTCCTCTTTCATGTTTCAACTAAAGGCGGGACAACTTCCGGAAAAACGCTTTCTCCTCACGGCAAATCTCCCTTCTTCAGGTCAGATTCTGCCGGAAACTAACTCTCAAAGCGTGTTAAGAATTGGGGGGCTGATCACAATTTGTCGGCTGTACCTTCTGCTGGGATCCCAAGCCTCTTCTCCAAAGCCGGATAGAACATTCGCAGTGCCAAAAAGAGGTAAACCAGAAGCGCAGCCTTGTAGAACCACGACTGCAAGGACTCAATAGCTTCAGCGGGCACACCTGCACCGTAATAGACGTGTATAGTCCCGCCAACAATCGTTGCGGCTACCAGGACGCCCGTAATGAAAACCCGCATCCGCCACGGCCCATGAACTTTTTGCGAGACCGGACCAAAAGATGCCTCGTAAGGAAAGATGATAATCCAGGCTATAACGTAGAGAATAAACGCCAATGCAAAGACAATGAAGTACGCCAGTCCCGTCCTTTCGGGCTGCGTTCTAACTACCACGAAGAAATGATCGGCTACAGCTTCCAGCCCAAAGCCCCCCGCCGCCGTAGCGCCAATTCGCAGCCACCGCGTGTGGCGCGTCGTGCTCGGCGCAACGGAGGTAGCGATCGATTGCGAAACCAGCAATGCTACAAGCAACCATCCCTGGTCGAACTCCAAGCCACCTCTGGCCCAAGCACTTCTTGACCACTCAATTCCAACCCAGAGATATATGGCTCCTCCGATCACTACGAAGAGGAGGTTAATGGCCCACCTGAATCCGTTCATGCGACTCCTCTAGCTCACCCTTGGCCGCAGAGCACGCTTAGCCTTTACCGATTGCGCACGCAACGGCCCCATGAACAGCGCCAAAGGCCAGCCCGTCTGTAAGGCCAATCATAAGCGCCTCTGGAGCGGCTGTGATGCCGATTGCGAGACCGAGGCCCCCGCCAGCCACGGTACCTTCGAGTCCAATGTATGAACCCGTGACCGCCATTATTGCCGTTGAGCCAACGACGACGATACCCGCAGCTGCCGCGCCTGCGTAGAGTGAATCCGTTAACGCTGTCCCGTAGACGCACCCAAGGTAAGACGGCTTTGGTTGCTGTGCTTGCGGCGGCTTCGGCGTTTGCGGCGGCTGGGCTGTCGGCGGTTGTGGCTGCGGCGGCGTTACTACTCTTTTGAGTACAGTAATGAACTGTCCGAAGTTGAGGAAAAGCGGGTCGGCGTTGGTGGTGTCCGGCCTATCCGAGGCATTTACATGCACAACCTGGGGATCATTGCCGGTCCCGGTATCGTCGTGACAAGTATCTCCGGAAAGATTACCATCCTTGTCTGGCGTGCAGGTTGTCCCATACGGATCGATATTCGCTATGGGATCATTCAGCGCGTAACTGTACCGGTTCAAAGATTGTGCGCTTGTTAGGAAACCGGCCAGTGGGTCCGGTGCGGAAAACCGCCCCAGGCGGTTGACGTATTCACGCGCCATGGCATAGTCGTTGTTCGATTCCGCGTCGTGCTCGTAGCTCGTGTACTGCCATTTCGTGGTCGTGTTCTGCGCGTACCACGACTCGCCAAAGGGATAGTGGCCTTGCTCCCCGATCTTGCTACCGCTGGAATCCGTCATGCCTCGCACCGAGTGACGATCCTGATAATAATACTGCACCGTCGCGCCTTCAACCTTTGCAAGCATGCTGCTGCCCGAATAGATATACTCGTGCGTCGGCGAAGCGGGCACCGCGCCGTTCACGTACTCCGCAATCACCTTCGACCCGGAGAAAATGTACACAGTCGTCGTGCTTCCCGACACCTTCTTCACCCTCAATGCGTTCCCGTCGTAGGTGTACGTCCCCTGGCCCAAGCCCCCGCTGCTGCTGGTCAGCCTGTTCTCACCATCGTAGACCAGAGTGTTTTGGCCGTCGTTGGTCATGTTTCCATTCAGGTCGTAACCGTAGCCGCTCGTGGTGATGTGATTAGTCGTGGCGTCAATCGCCACCGAATTGGTCGGGCAGGTCATCGGGGAAACGTGACCTGACCGGGGGTTTTTGTACCAGCGGGAGTGAGAGAGAATTCACTCTGGAGGGAAGCTGGTATGCCGATGAAGAAATACAAGCCGGAGCAGATCGTGACGTTGTTACGGCAGGTTGA
>Ga0153915_10006131_pt1 | contig 11239 bp, 8 predicted proteins | sample Opewatmetagenome_2_FD_107003 | JGI IMG/M metagenome (GOLD analysis project Ga0153915, IMG submission 107003) | Freshwater wetland microbial communities from Ohio, USA - Open water 3 Core 3 Depth 3 metaG | ecosystem: Environmental > Aquatic > Freshwater > Wetlands | place: USA: Ohio, Lake Erie...
CCCGCTCAGGCGACAACGGCAGATCCTTCGCTGCGCTCAGGATGACTAGCCACTCGCTTCACCCCTCCGCCTAGGTCGAACGAACGACCGTCGTAAGCGTCGCTGTGAGAACGACCGTGTCGTTGATCGTCGCGACGCCGCGTGTGCGGCAGATGCCGCGGCGCCATTGGTCGAGCGTCACGGAGAGCCATAGCCGCTCGCCGGCGCGGGCAGATTCGCGGTAGCGCACGCGGTCGGCGCCCATGAAGTACGCGGTGGTGAAGCCGCTGCCGCCGACGAGGTCGGGGATGAGCGCGCCGCTCGTCTGGGCAAGTGCCTCGAGCACGAGGCAGTGGGGCATCATGCTTGGGGAGCGGTCGCCGTTCCACCACTCGGAGCCGGAGAGCTGCTTGGAGCCGACGACGTGTTTCCCCGTCTCGATCACGTCGATGCGATCGACGAGGAGAAACGGGTAGCCATGCGGCAGCAGCGATTCCAGAGCCGCACCTTCGTAGCATCGTGTGACCAATGTCGCCACGGCTCCGGGTTTCATTCCGGCCGTTTCCGCGCGAGTCCGCCGAAGGTCAACACCCAACGAAATGCGCGCTCCATTCCGCGTGCGGCGCCGTCGAATGTGGTCACGCCAAGCCGCTTCGCGAGAGCGTCTACTCCGCGAACGAGCAAGAGGGTGAAGCCGAGAACGCCAAGAGCCAAACCCCAGATCGGGAAGACGATGACGAAGAAGACGAGAATGAACGGCAACAATAAAATCGGGACGATGGGAATCAGTCCCATTCCGAGCTGCACAACTCCTCCATTAGCGAAGTATCGCGATGCCGGCGGGTCGTCCGCGGACCACCAGCGTGTCGATGACCGCCATGCTTTCCAGCTCGATCATGTCGATCACGCTCGGCTCGCTGGTCGCACTTTCGAACACAACGAATACATAGCGCGAATCCGGCGCCAGCGCGATTGCACGCGGCGCGCGTCCCTTCTCGCGAATCGCGTTCCGCGCCGGCTTCGCGCCGCGAACGACCGACCTGATCACGACGGCGTCGCCGTCGATGAAGATCGAATCGGCGCCGTTCGGTGTTCGAAGCGGTCCGATCTCGACGGGAGGAGTAATGACCGGCGCGTCATCGACGTTCGCCGTTCGCACGAGCCAGGAACCGCAGTCGCTCGTCTCCGCGGGAACGCAGACGCGAAACTCGGCGACGAGCGGCTCGAGCTCGCCGGCCACGCCGATCACGACACGGTAGCGTCCCTGCGCGTGCGAGGTCGGCGCGACGATGAGCGTCAACGCAAGGGCGATCGCCGCCGCGCGAACGCCGAGTCCGCCGACGTGGCGATGTACGCGTCGACGCGTTTGTCGTTCGTTGCCATCGGCGATCACCAGATGCGCGGAATGAGACTCGATTGACGAACCATCGCGTCATCCGGCTTGCAGCCGAATGCAGACGCGAACGACGCGATGTTCGAGAGCGGACCGTTGACGCGCCATTGCTCCGGCGCGTGCGGGTCGATGGTGACGCGATTCTTCATCGACTCCGGTCGCGAGTGCGTGCGCCATGTCTGCGCATAGGCGATGAAGAAGCGTTGCTCTGGCGTGAACCCCTCGATGAGCCCAGGCCGGCCGTTTCGCTTGAGCCCGCGCTGTAGCGCGTCGTAGGCGGTGAGCACGCCGCCGTAGTCCGCGATGTTCTCGCCGAGCGTCAGCTTGCCGTTGACGTGGAAGGTGTCGACTTGGATGTATGCGTTGAACTGGTCGACGACCTTTTGCGCCTCCTTCGTGAAGTGCACCGAATCGGCCGGCGTCCACCAGTCGCGGAGATTTCCCTTCGCGTCGAAGTGGCGGCCTTCGTCGTCGAAGCCATGCGTCAACTCGTGCCCCGCCCAACTGCCGCCGAGCGCGCCGTAATTGGCCGCGTCGTCGGCCTTCGGGTCGAACGTCTGTGGCGCGAGGGCGCCGGCGGGGAACACCATCTCGTTCTTCGTCGGGTCGTAGTAGGCGTTCACCGTCGGAACCGTGATTCCCCACTCGGTCGTGTCCACTGGTGAGCCTGGCCGGTTGATCGTGCGCCTCCACTCGAACGCGTTCGCGCGTTCGAGGTTGAGCACGAACGGACCGTCGACCGTCTGGAGCTTCGAGTAGTCGCGCCAGGTGTCGGGATAGCCGACCTTTTCGCCCATGAGCGCGAGCTTGTGCAGCGCTTGCTTCTTCGTGGCCTCGGACATCCAGTCGAGCTTCTGGACGCGTTGGCCGAACGACGTTCGTATGTCGTCGATCACCGTCTTCGCCCGCGCGCGCGCCGCGGGCGAGAACGTCTTGGCAACATAGGCCTGGCCGAGCGCCTCGCCGATGGTGTTGTCGGCAACGCGAAGACAACGCTTCCACCGCGGCAGCATTTCTTTCGCGCCGGTGAAGCGCGCCGAGAATGCGAAATTCTCTTGCACGAACGGAGTGCTCAGCCACGCCGCCGACGATGAGATGGCGTGGTAGCGGAGGTAGGCACGCCAGTCGTCCATCGGCGTCGACGTGATGAGCGCATCGAGCCGCTTGAAGAAGTCCGGTTGGCCGATGTTGAGCTTCTTGGCCGGAGCCGCGGCTCCCACGTCGCGATAGTACGCCGCCCAATCGATGTTCGGAGTGATCGCGTGGAACTGATCGAGGGTCATCGGATGGTCGAGCGCCGACGGATCGCGCATCGCGACGCGCGTCATCGACGCCTTGGCCAGCTCCGTCTCGAGCGCGAGGACGCGGAGCGCGCGTGCATGCGCGGCGCTCGCGTCGTCGCCGGCGAGCGTGAGGTACTTGGCGACGTGCTCGACGTACGCTTTTCGCAGCGAGTCCGACGACGGGTCGGTCTTGGTGTAGTAGTCGCGATCGGGGAGCCCGAGCCCGCCCTGACCGAAGCCGCCGACGTAATGGGCGGCGTCGTGCGGATCGGGGTCGGCGCTGTAGCCGAAGGCGACGTTCGAGCCGCTCATCTGAAGTCTGGCGATCGCCGAGAGGAGCGCGGGGCGCGAGTCGACGGCATCGATCGACGCGAGCGTGTTCCTGAGCGGACCGATGCCCATTTGCTCCGCGGCGGTCGAGTCCATGCACGTCGCGTAGAACGTTCCGAGCTTGCGCGTGGTGTTGTCTTGCGGAAGCGATCTTCGTCGCGCGAGCGCGTCGTCGAGGACGGAGCGGACCACGAGCTCGTTGCGGTCGCCCATGTCGCGTCCGACGCCCGACGACGAGTACGCCGCGGGGATGGTGTCGTGGGCGAGCCATGCGCCATTCGCGAAGTCGAAGAAATCAACGCATGCTTTGGCGCCGCGATTCATGTAGGCGGTGTCGATCACCTTGAGCGGCGCGAGGGGCTTGGGGCCGCCGGCTCCTTGCGCGCCGGCGGCGATTGGATCCGAGGCGCCGAGGGCGCTCCCCAGCGCCACGAGAATCACGACGTTCGCCGCGCGGGAGTTAGTTGGAGCGGTCATTCTGGTTCCGAAAAAAGGGTGGGCTTTGACTCTCGAACGTATTCCCGATCCCGCAACTGGCAATACCTTTCGCTTGCGACAATCGAATATCATCCCGAGATACGAGGTTGCCAGAACTCATGCGCCCGTTCGCCGCTTGTCTCGCCCTCGTCGTCGCGCCGGTCACGCTCGCGGCACAGCGGGCGCCGAAAGTGTTCTCGCACGCCGACACGTTGCGCGGCAGCAATGGACCTGGCCGCGCCTGGTGGGACGCGACGTTCTACGATCTTCACGTCACGGTCAGCCCGAGCGACAGCAGCATTCACGGTTACAACGCGATCACCTATCGCGTGCTGCGACCGGCGAACGAGATGCAGATCGATCTCCAGGTCCCGCTCGAACTGGATAGCGTCGTGCAGGATCGCCGGCGTCTCGATTTCCGGCGCGACAGCAACGCGTTCTTCGTTGCGTTGACGTCGCCGCAGACGACCGGCGCGCGGAAGACGGTGACGATCCACTACCATGGAAAGCCGCGCGCCGCGAGCCGTCCGCCGTGGGATGGCGGCTTCATTTGGCAGCACGACTCGCTCGGCAACCGCTGGATCGCGACGGCGAACGAGGGATTGGGGGCGAGCGTGTGGTGGCCGAACAAGGATTATCTCGCGGACGAACCGGACAGCCAGCGCGTGGCCATCACCGTTCCCGATTCGATGGCCGACGTGTCGAACGGACGCCTGCGCTCGACGACGCACAACGACGACGGGACGACGACGTACGAGTGGTTTGTGATGGAACCGATCAATACCTACGACGTCGAGGTGAATGCTGGCCGATACGCGCACTTCTCCGACGAGTTCCAGGGCGAGCGCGGCCGGTTGACGCTCGACTTCTGGCCGCTCGCGTATCACGTGGATACGGCGAAGGTGCAGTTCGAGCAGTCGAAGCCGATGCTCACGTGCTTCGAGCATTGGTTCGGACCGTACCCGTGGTACAAGGACGGCTACAAGCTGATCGAGGCGCCGCATCTCGGGATGGAACACCAGAGCGGCGTCGCGTACGGCAACCATTTCAGGAACGGCTACAACGGTCGCGATCTGTCGGGCACGGGCTGGGGAATGAAATGGGATTTCATCATCGTCCACGAGAGCGCGCACGAATGGTGGGGCAACAACATCACGACGAAGGACGCGGCCGACATGTGGATCCACGAGAGCTTCGCCAACTACTCCGAGGGGATCTACGCCGAGTGTCAGGATGGGAAGCAGGCGGGCGCGGACTACATCATCGGCAGTCGGCGTAACATCAAGAACGACGGGCCGATCATCGGCACCTATGGCATGAACTCCGAGGGATCGGGCGACGTGTACTACAAGGGCGGCAGCATGCTGCACACGATCCGTCAGCTCGTCAACAACGACGAGAAGTGGCGCGGCATCTTGCGCGGACTCAACGCGACGTTCTGGCACCAGACGGTGACGGGGGCGCAGGTGCAAGCGTACATCAGCTCGCACGCCGGCGTCGATCTACGCAAGGTGTTTCAGCAATACCTCACGACGCCGAACATCCCGGTGCTCGAATACAAGACTGCGGGCTCGACGCTGTCGTACCGGTGGGGGAACGTCGTTCCCGGATTCGCGATGCCCGTGCGGGCCGGCGTGGGTGATACGTCGACGTTCACCTTGCTCCATCCCACGGCAGCGTGGAAAAAGTTCGCCAAGCCGGTAGCCGAATCAGACTCGCTGCGCGTCGACCGGAATTTTCTCGTGATCGCGAAGCCTGTTTCGCCGTAGCCAACGCGAAAGCTGTCAAGAACACGTTGCATCGCGTCGGTCGTCGCGTTCTCGTTCGGGTTTATCCTGATTCATCCCGTCTTATCCTGATTCATCCTTCCTCGATTGTTCCAAGCCAGCCTCGGCGAGTCGCTGGAACAGTTGGAACAAGGATGAATCCGGATGAATCAGGATGAGACGGGATAAACAACGCAACCGGAAAGGGTCAACGATGAGAGCTCCACTAATGGTCGCTGCCGGCCTGCTGATCGTGGGCCGAGTGCCGGCGGGTGTGGCGCAGAAGCCCGAGGCGCTGTGGTATTCGGTCGACCGCGAGGAGAGCACGCAGAGCTTTCTCGCCCACGCCGATCGGATCTCGATCGTCTCGCCGCAAGTGTTCTCGATCGACAGCCTCGGCGTGATCTGGGGGAGCGTCGACCCGCGCGTCGTCGCGGCCGCGCACGCCAAGGGCGTCAAGCTCGTGCCGCTCATCATGAATCCCGGGTTCGACCAACCGACGATCCATCGCATCCTCAACGTCGCCGACGCGCGACAGCGCGCGATCGCCAACCTCGTGTCGCTCTGTCGCGACAATCACTTCGACGGATTGCAGTTCGACATCGAGAACGTCAACGTCGCGGACAAGGATGCGCTCACGAGCTTCATGCGCGAATCCGCCGTCGCGCTGCATCGAGGTGGGTGCTCCGTATCTGCCGCAGTGGTGCCGCGCGCGAGCGACTATCCCGGGCCGACGAGCTATCATCGCTGGATCTTTGAGAACTGGCGCGGTGCGTACGACTACAGAGCGCTCGCCGACGCGCTCGATTTCATCTCATTCATGACGTACGCGCAGCACACCGGCGGCACGCCGCCGGGGCCCGTCGCCGGGTACGCGTGGATGGAAGAGGGGCTGGAGTACGTGCTGTCGCTCGGCGTGCCGCCGTCGAAAATCTCCCTCGGGATTCCGTCGTACTCCGACTGGTGGTATCCGACGTTCGACGCGCGCGACGGAGCGCGGATGCGCGGCAACGACATCTCCTACGCGACGGCGACTGGGTTGCTCGCGCGACACGGCGTCCAGGCAACGTGGAACGACCGCGACAAATCGGCCTATGCCTTCTGGAGCAACGACGGCGTCAACGAGTTTCTGTGGATCGAGGACGCGCGTGCGTTCTCCGCGAAGCTCGAGCTCGTGACCAAGCATCACCTGCGTGGATACTCCGTCTGGGTGCTTGGGCTCGAAGACCCGAAGGTCTGGTCCTCCCTCCCCGCCAATCGCTGACCCCTGTTGAAGGTCGCTGAAACTTGGCCGCCGACGGGCCGTATGATCACCGTGATCATATCTGCCCCTTCCGATGCCAACTGACCTCCGGCGACTCCTCCCGCTCAGACCCGTCGATTTTCTCCTGCTGCTCGCGCTCGTGGAACACGAGCAGCATGGCTACGGCCTCGCTCGCGACATCGCCGAGGCGACGGACGGCCTCGTCCGCCTGGAACCGGGAAATCTCTATCGCGTCATCAAGCGTCTCGTCGACGACGGGCTGATCGCGCCATCGACTCGCCGCCCCATCGCCGAGCTGGATGACGAGCGACGCCGTTATTACAGGCTGACCGCCGCGGGTGCGCGCGTCGCCGCGCTCGAGGCAGAGCGGCTGCGCGGGGTGCTCGCGTCGCGTTCCGCTCGCGCGCTCCGTCCGTTGCTGGAGCCGACGTGAGCACGCGCCATCGCAGTCGCGCATCGGAGCGGGCGTACGCGGCGCTCATCCATCTCTTCCCGCGCGAGTTCCGTCGCGATTTCGGCAATGACATGCTCGAATACTTTCGCGACCGCTGGCACGATGAGTACACCCGCGCCGGATGGCGCGGCGCCGCGGTGCTCTGGATTCGGGCGTTGCTCGATGTGACCACCACCGCGGTTCACGAACATATCATCGCGGCACGGCGTATGCCGCGCCGTTTGCCCTCCACTCAAGGTGATCAGATGCTTCAGGCCCTCGCCTACGACCTGAGATTCTCCGGACGGATGTTGCGCAGGAATCCCGTCATCACGACCGTTGCGGTCATCATCATTGCGCTCGGCACCGGCGCGGTGAGCACGATCTTCAGCATCGCCAACGCCATCGTGCTTCGGCCGCTTCCTGGTGTGCAACGTGCGTCGGATCTCGTCGTCGTCGAACGGATGAAGCCGAGCGGTGGGACAATGACGGCGTCGTACCCGTACTATCGGCACGTCTCGACCAATGCGCGCACGGTGAACCTCGCCGCCTGGTCGGCGATTCCTCTCACCGTGAGCACGGGGGGAGCGGCCGTCGCACCGCTCGGCAACATCGTCTCGGGAAACTATTTCGACGTGCTCGGTGTGCGACCCGTGCTCGGTCGATTTTTCGCCGGCGACGAGATCCGCGTACCCGACACGTATCCGGTCGTCGTCATCGGCTACGACTTCTGGCAACGCCAGTTCGCCGGCGACAGCGCCGCTGTCGGGCGAACGATTCTCGTCAACGGGTCCCGGTTCACGATTGTCGGCGTAGCGCCTCCGCATTTTTCCGGACTCTATCCGGTACTGCGCACGGACGTCTGGGCGCCGCTGATGATGCTGTCACAACTACGCGCCCGTGGACGGCTCAATACGCCCGGCTCGGCATGGTTGGACGTCGTCGGGCGTGTCGCCCCGGGACACTCGCGCTCGGAAGTTCAAGCCGAGATGGCGGCGCTAACCAGGCAGTTCTCGACGTCGGCGTCGGGCGAGCCAAGTGATTGGAAGACATTCACCGGCGCACGGCTGTCGGACGCGTCGGGTCTGCCGCCGGACGCCACCGGGTCCGTGATGGGATTCTTTGCCGTATTGCTCGTGATCTCCGGACTCGTGCTGCTCATCGCCAGCGTCAATGTCGCCAGCATGCTCCTCGCCCGCGCGGTCGTGCGCCGTCGTGAGATCGCGGTGCGTCTGGCTCTCGGCGCGGCGCGTGGTCGTCTGATTCGCCAGCTGCTCACGGAGAGCGTGACGTTGTTCATATTGGGCGGAGCCGTGGGAACGCTGGTCGCCGTCTGGGGAACCCGGTTGTTGGAGCGGATTCACCTTCCCGTCGACCTGCCGCTCGCGATCGATCTCACGCCCGACATTCGCGCGCTCGCGTTCACACTCGTGGTCGCGCTGCTGACGGGGATCGTCTTTGGTCTCGCGCCCGCGCTGCAAGCGTCGCGCTTGGACTTCTCCGCCGCGTTGCGCGGTGACGGCGCCGGGAGTGGGCGGAGCCGCTCTCGCCTCCGCAACGCGCTCGTCGTTGGACAGGTGGCGCTGTCGCTCGTGCTTCTGAGCGCTTCCGGCCTGTTCGTGCGCGCGCTCGACCGGGGCCGTCGCGTCGACCCGGGATTCGACGCGACGAATGTCGCCACGACCGCGTTGGACGTCGGCATTGCTGGATACGACGAGACGCGCGGTCGCGCGTTCTATCGCGCGCTCGTCGATCGGGTCGCCGCGCTTCCGGGCGTGACCGTGGCGGGATACGCGCGGGTCCTTCCGCTATCGATGACTCACTCCGGTACGGCGATCTCGATCGACGGCGTCGCGCCGGCGGGTGGCCGTCCGGGCAGTCCGTTCGCCGTCGCGATCGATGACGTCGACGAGGGATTCTTCGACGTGACACGGATTCCCATCGTGCGCGGACGCGGCATTCTTCGCTCCGACAATGCGAACGCGCCGCGAATCGCCGTCGTGAACCAAACGTTCGCCAACCGGTATTGGCCCGCCGGCGACGCCGTTGGCAGACGATTCCATCTCGATACCGGAACCGTCACGATCGTCGGCGTGGTGCGCGACACGAAGTTCGCGCGACTCGACGGCGCGCCCGAGCCGCTCATGTTTTTCCCGATCGCGCAGGACTGGCGCGCGAACACCAACCTGCTCGTTCGCACGACGGGCGATCCCACGGTCGTCTTTGCCGCGATCCGCCGCGAAATGCGCGCGCTCGACCTGAACCTCCCGGTGCCAGTGATCACGACGTTGCAGCAGTCGACGAGCGTGATGCTGCTCCCCCAGCGCGTGGCCGTCGCGGTCACCGGCGTCCTCGGCATCATTGGCTTGCTCCTCGCCGCGGTCGGGCTCTACGGAGTGCTGTCGTTCTCCGCGGCGCAGCGAAGCGGCGAGATCGGGATTCGTCTCGCGCTCGGCGCGCTGCGTCGCGATGTGCTTCGCCTGGTCGTCGGCGAAGGCATGCGGCTCGTCGGGATCGGGATGGCGCTCGGCCTCGTGCTTGCTCTGCTGGCGACGCGAGCGCTGCGGCCGCTCTTGTTCGGCATCAGTCCACTCGATCCGGCGACGTTCGCCATCATCGGCGCGACACTCGCGGGCGTCGCGCTGTTGGCGAGCTACCTTCCCGCGCGACGCGCCGCCGCGGCCGACCCGGCGTCCTCGTTACGGCGAGGATAGCAGCATCAACGTCGGCCGCGACGCAGTACCTTGCCCGGCCTCGCGGCTGTAAATATCCCCGCGTCGACCACGGGCGTTCCGTTCACGATGACGTACGGAATGCCCTCCGGGTAGTGATGAGGACTCTCGAATGTGCCGACGTCTCGTACTTTCTCGGCGCTGAACACCGCGACGTCGGCGACGCAGCCGGCGCGGAGGCAACCGAAGTCCTTGAGCCCGAGCCGCGTGGCTGACATGCCAGTCATCTTGTTGACCGCCTGCTCGAGCGTCAGCACGTGCTCGTCGCGAACGTAATGGCCGAGCACGCGCGGGAACGTTCCGTAGTTGCGCGGATGCGGCACGCCGTCACCGAGCTTCGTGAGACGACCGTCGCTGGCGATCATCGTCATCGGATGCGCCATGATGCGCTTCACGTCGCCTTCGTCGATGACATGATAGACCATCGACGCGCCGCCGTTCAGCACCCCCTCGAGCACCAGCGGCGCGGTTGCTTCGGGCGTCGTCGCCAACCCGCGCCGCACGGCCCAATCGTACAACGTCTTTCCCTCGAGTGAATGATCCCACGCCACACGCGCGAACTGCACGCGTCGCACATCGCCGCCGCCGCGGTCGTTGAGCAAGTAGTCGACGACGCCGCGCGTGATGCTGTCCTTGAGCGCTGGATCCTCCAGCCGCTTGCGGAGCTCGGCGTTGCCGCCCGACAGCGCCCAGGGTGGAACGAGCACGTCGAGGCTCGTCGAGCTCGCGGTGTACGGATATTGGTCGAGCATGACGTCGGTCCCGGCGCGCCGCGCCGAGTCGACCATGTGGAGCGTGACGACGCTCTTGCCCCACATCACGCGGCCGATCGCCTTGTGATGCGTGAGCACGACCGGGATGTGGGCGCGACGTCCGATCTCGAGCGCCTCGGCGACACCGTCCAGAAGTCCAACGCCTTCCTCGCGGAGGTGCGACGTGTAGATCCCGCCCGAGTCGGCGGCGACCTTGGAGAGTGCCACGACTTCGTCCGTGTTCGAGTAGAACCCGGGGATGTAGCGAAGGCCGGTACTCATCCCGAACGCGCCGTCGTGCATCGATTGCCCGACCATCGTCTGCATGCGCGCGAGCTCGTCGACCGTCGGCGCGCGATTCGCGGTACCCATGACGGCGCGGCGAATCGTGTTGTGTCCGGCGAGAAAGGCAACGTTGATGCCGAGCGGTTTGTGGTCGAGCGAATCGAGGTACGCGCCGAACGGCCACGGGCCGCCGCCGTCCGGGCCACCCAACGCGAGCGTGACGCCCTGCATCGCCGCGCTCTGCGCGTCGGGCATTTCGGGCAACGGCTCGAGGTGCGCGTGGAGGTCGATGAACCCCGGCGCGACGATCAGCCCCGTCGCATCGATGGTTCGCTTCCCCGAGCCGCGCGGAATCGAGCCATGTTCGACCCGCACGATCCGGTCGCCGGTGATCGCGACGTCGCCTCCGTAGCGCGCGGCACCAGTGCCATCGATGATGGTGCCGTTGGCGATCACGAGATCGTACTGCGGCGCTACCCCTCGTTGTGCCAGCAGCTCGCTGGTACACGTAAGGATCGCTGCGCAGATAATTGAGGTCTTCGGCA
>Ga0153915_10006132_pt1 | contig 11238 bp, 7 predicted proteins | sample Opewatmetagenome_2_FD_107003 | JGI IMG/M metagenome (GOLD analysis project Ga0153915, IMG submission 107003) | Freshwater wetland microbial communities from Ohio, USA - Open water 3 Core 3 Depth 3 metaG | ecosystem: Environmental > Aquatic > Freshwater > Wetlands | place: USA: Ohio, Lake Erie...
GTCTGCCGTAGCAGATTGTCGCCTTATAGGTGATCCCCGATTAATAGCCTTTGGGTTGAGGATGCTAAGCCAGAGTGCATTAACCCTGGAACGATATGATGAAGCCCGCGCCGCACTGGAAGAAAGTGCTGCCCTTAGTATATCGATTGGTGATCGCTGGGGGTTAGGCACAGCCTACAGGGGGCTTGGCGTCATCGCACAAGCGCAAGGCGAACACGCACAGGCTGTGGACATGTTCCACAAAAGCCTGGATACATTCACCGAATTAGGTGGAAGCTGGTGGGTGGCGCGTGTCCTGGCAGATCTGGGTCGAAGTGTTTTCTCGCTCGAAAACTACACCGAAGCTGAGCGTATCTGGTGCGAGTCTTTACGTATCTCCACTGAAACCCATGGGACCCCGGTGGCGTTGGAGGCACTTTCAGGATTCGCAAGCTTGCAAGCTAAAAAAGGCAATACGGAGTATGCACTCGAATTGTTGTTGATTGTTTTGAATCACAGCGCAAGTTTTCACGAGACCAAGAAGCGTGTTGCTCATCTACACGCTGAACTGGAAGCGCAACTCACTCATCCCCAAGTTGAGGCGGCGCATGCAAAGGCACAAACTAGACCAATGGATATTGTAGTGGACGAGGTTTTGAAGCAAGTAAACCGAGAAGCACCAGAGTTATAAGCAGATCACTCTATTCATACAACCAAAAGCAAATCGAACGTTTCTAATGCTCGATGAATCTTTTTATGGCGACTGCTTGAAAATCCGGGGGGATACATCCGCCAGGCAGGATGAAGATCCGCTTTCGAGGCTGCTTGGATAAGCGTTAATTTCTTGATAATCACCCGACTCAAGGGCATCTTTCAACCAGCCCTGATAATATTTTGGGGCAACCAAAATATAGTCAGCTTCTTTGAGCCATTCGAGGCCGAGTGGCTCACTCCACCAGCCATAGCGCAGGAGGGCATCTGGCTTACCGCCTAAACGGTAGGAGTAATCTCCGTTCAGTTGAGCAGGATATATCTCCGCCTGTGGCAAATGGAGCAAGGTAACCGGCGAAATGCCTCGCCAGAAAATTTGCGCCTGAGGCTGGATAATCTCTCGCAAGGTTTTCCCGGCCAATTCATCCGCAACGATGAAATCGGCGTTACAGTCGTAGCGGTGATAACCATTTTTTGACCAGGCAGTGAGTGAAAAGACCCAACCGACCAGAACCAGGAAAATCAGAACGCGAGCTCCGGCAGATGTAGGTATAGGTATTCGTTTGTTGAACCGCGGCAGCTGATGTGCGACCAATATACTGATCCCACATAACAGCACTCCAAAAAGTACGGGGATAAGGATAGAAAAGATTGAGGAAACCACATCCAAGTCCAAGTGAAATTTATTGCTAATTACCCGCCAGAGTTCAGCACTTCCGGGCAGGATATGCATTGACCTGATCCGTGGCACAGGCAGCTCCATGACTTCATCAATAAAGGATTCAGGGATGAAGCTGAAACCAATACTAAAAAAGATGGCGAAGATAGCTAATCCACAAACGACCTGCCTCCAGCGGCTAAGCTGAGTCTCCCAGGAATTAATCGTTAGAACGACGAGCAGCAGACCCACACTGGCATAGAATGAGGTGTAAATGGGGAAACAAGAGACGCAGTAGTTCTGCATGAGTGAAGCCCATGCATGCAGGATTAGTAGTGAGGAAAATAGGATGGAGAGAAACACTGCCGCCCGGTGTTGAGCCAGATTTTTCCAGTCAGATTTTCGTGGCCATAATACCCAGGTAGTTAAGACACTAACCATGGGTACGAAATATAAACGAATCCCCTGCATTAAGCTGCTGAGGCGCTCCATCAGGGATATGGTCGGATTCCAATAAGGCATTGCCCCAAGGGGAGGGCGCCATGCCTTCAGGAATGGTACGAGACTTTCTGGCAGCCAGTAAGCCCACAAACGCAGGATATTTGGCCAATAAAATGCGTGACTGATCACAACGGTTAGTCCACCTACCAGGGTAGCCCAGGCGGCCGTTTTCCATCCATGCTGCCAGAGTATATACAGGCATAAAAGTGGCAACAATGGCAGGAGATTGATGCGGATCATGAGGATCACACCAGCCAGGAACGAACCCAACAGGAGCTGCCATAACCGACGCTTTTCCCCCAGGGTAAGAGCCATGACCCATACGAGCAAGCAGGCGATTAAACCTTCAGAAATCGCCATGCTATAGATTTTCGCCGCAGCAGGGATAAGCGCCATGACCCATACTGCTCCTGCTGCCAGCTTGGGATTGGATAGGCGCCGGCTGGTCACCCATAACCCGATGATCATACACAGGCTCAAGAGGACTGCAAAATACCTCCCCACCCTTAATCCCGGGCCAAATAGAAACTGCGCGAGACCAGGGATCAAAAAGGCGAAAGGCATCTGGTTTGTTAGTAGCCCATAATCTTGGAAAGGCTGATAGCGCCCGCTGACAAACAACAACCCCTTATATAAGTACAGGCCTTCATCAAGAACAGAGACCTGATAATGAGCAAATATTCCCAGCTGAATGACAAATATAAGAATTCCCCCGATTGATAAAATATCGAAAATGTTCTTTTTTGCCTGTTTACCGAATCCATTCAGGAATTTATAAATGGCACTCCCAAGATGAGCAATTGGACCATTGGCTATCATCACTTATTGATCACCCCGAACATCCATTTCCAACCATGCATAATCTGGAGAGACCTCAAAGCCAGAGTATCTACAATCCTGTCGGGTACGAACAAGACAATGGCGAGGTAGATCGCCCCGCTGATCATGTGCAGAACGGTCAGCCTGGTTGGGTGTTTATTGATCGAAATATTTACCAGGATGATCGTTCACATTCAGTGAAGACACTAAATATGAACATCTTAGTGCACTTTTTCGTATTTTATACCTCGCAGGTACCTTGCATAAAATTATTAAAATCCAACAGTACCGCAAGTTTCAGCGTTGGATACGCCCCGAGCCACCTTCAGCAAGTAGCTGGCGCACTTCATCAACCGTGCACAGGTTAATATCACCAGGGATTGAGTGCTTAAGACAGGAGGCGGCGACTGCAAATTCAAGCGCGTCTTGATCCGTCATGCCATTATTCATGCCATATATCAGTCCGGCAGCGAAAGCATCTCCTGTGCCAACGCGATCAACCACATCTGATATTTCGTATTGTTTGCTCACCAGGAACTTGTCGCCATTATGTAGGCAAGCAGCCCAGCCATTTCGGTCAGCGCTGTAACTCGAACGCAATGTAATAGCCTGGTATTTCAGATTAGGAAAAGTTGAAATGACTTTTTCACATAGCATCTGGTATTTGTCGATATTAAGTTCCCCACTGCCCACATGCATTTCCCGGTCATTTGACTCAACTGAGATTCCAAGGGCGCGTTGGCAATCCTCTTCATTAGCGATGCCAATATCGGCATTGCGAACCAGGTTGATCATCACTTCCGGAGCACTCTTCCCGTACTTCCATAGATTTTTCCGGTAGTTATAATCGAATGAGACTTTGAGGCCAAGCTCTCGAGCTGTTTTCATGGCGAGTTGCGAGAGCTCAGCTGCGTTGGCACTCAATGCTGGTGTGATACCCGTAATGTGAAACCAGGTCGCTCCCTCCAGTATCTTACTCCACTCAAAGGCAGCGGGAGGCGCATCCATGATAGCTGAATGGGTTCGGTCATAAACCACTCGAGAAGGTTTCTGGTTGGCACCTGCCTCGTAATAATAGAGCCCAATGCGTTCGCCGGTGCGGATAACATGGGAAATATCAACCCCCTTGCCCTTTAAAAAGGATAGGCAAGCGTCGCTGATCGGATTGCGCGGTAATGCAGTGATGTACATCACCTCCTGGCCGAACAGGGCCAGGGAAACAGCGACATTTGCCTCACCACCACCAAAGGTTGCTTCGAGTCGAGGAGTTTGGAGCAAGCGCTCGTAACCCGGCGCTTTCAACCTTAACATCACTTCCCCAAAGGTAACGACACGGCCACCTGTACTCATGACTTTGTCCTCAATTCCCTGCGCTGGCGAGCGATTGAAACAGCTTCTTTAGTCAAGCGAGCAAACTTCATATATACCTTAGTGAACCTCCACAAAGAGAGTGTGTGTTTAACCGCTCCTTGTGGAGGCTCACTTATTTATTACTATCTTCCGTTTGTTTAGAACTCACCTTCCGGATTATAGTATTTCAAGACGTTATCGATGGTGATGATTGGTGAGGGCAGGTAGGTATTCTTCTCCGGGGTCCCACCACCCAGGATAGCCATCAGCCGGTGGAAGGCCGCGCGGCCAATTTGATCTGAGTTATTTAGACCAGTGGCTGCGTAATTCGTGTTGTCCATGATCGCTTTCAATGCGTCTAATTCCCCATCGACGCCGACCAGGAACATCTCCCCCGTGCGACCGGCGTCAGCGATAGCTGTCCGGGCGCCCAGGCACATCGAGTCATTCTCGCAGAATACGGCGTCGATCTTGGGATTGGAAGCCAACATATCCTCCATCAAGGTAATACCACCATCGGAGCTCCAGCTACCAAAATCCGGAGCAACGACGACGGTGATATCAGGATATGTCTTGAGAACGTCATTGACCCCATTACTGCGGTTGAGGCCAATTGAGTTATCTGCTGGACCTCCACGCAACTCTACAACAACACCCTTCCCACCCAACCTATCGGCTATGAATTGGCCATCCTGTCTCCCGATGGTGTAGTTATCAGGACCAATATAGGATGTATAGGATTCTGCACTCCCCTTACCAAACTGCCGATCGACAAGCACAGTTGGGATCCCCGCGCTTTTGAGGGCATCCAATGCCGCTGGTGCTTCCTCGAGCCAGGCTCCAGAAACGATGACCCCATCAACTTTTTGGGCGATCAGGTCTTCGATATCGGATTGGAATTTGGCAGCGTCGCCGTTGGCATCAGTGGAGACGATCGTGATATTGCTGAAAGCCTTGGCTTCATCTATCACGGAATTATTCATTCCGATGAAGTACGGGCAGCATTGGGAGAAGTTGGCCATACCGATTTTTAAACTTTTCGGCCCTGTCTCAGCTGCCGGTGTCGGTGTACCCTGTCCACATGCTGCTAGCAACACGGCCAGGATTAAAATACTCGTGATAATTGTGATGCGTTTCATTTCTACATTCTCCTTTTTGAATATCATTCTAGATTCAGCAGTCTGCAGTACGAAAGCTTTGGCGTGTTTATACCTCCCTCTAACCTCCTTTCTCCCAATCTGGATAAAATTTAATATGCAATCTTTTGATATTCATGGCTTACTTCTTGCGGCGCGCTAAGACCGCGACCAGAATGATCACACCTTTTAAGATCTGTTGATAGTAGGATTGTACGTTAAACAGATTGAGTAAGTTATCGATCATTCCTAGCGACACCACTCCCACCAGGGTGCCAAAAGTGCTTCCACCTCCACCTCCGAGAATAGCACCGCCAATGACACAGGCGGCAATGGCATCCAACTCAAAACCCGCACCAACGCTGGGCTGGGAAATTCCCAACCGAGAGGCAAGAATGACACCAGCTAAAGCTGAAAAAAGACCCGAAATCATATAAGCCAGGAAAATATTCCATTTGACGTTGATTCCCGCCAGGCGTACGGCTTCCTCGTTTCCACCGATGGCTACAATTGCCCGCCCTGAATTGGTCCGGTTGAGGAAAAACCACACGACAGGATAGCAGGCGAGCATGATCAGCGCCGAAATCGGGAATGGCCCGATAAAGCCACCTCCGAGGACGGCACGAAATGCAGGATCGGTGGGAGTGATTGGAATGTCAGAGTAGACATAAACCAAACCACGTAGGGTCCCTAATGTAGCCAGGGTTACGATGAAGGGCTGGAGCTTAAATCGGGAAATAAAGAAGCCATTAACGGCTCCACAGGCGATACCAACTGCAAGGCAGATCATTACAGCAGGAAATAGAGGCATCCCCTGTTTGGACATGCCTGCAACCATGATGCCGGTAAGCGCCACTATGGGACCAACCGAGAGGTCGATACCTCCGGTCAGGATCACAACCAGCATACCCAGACTGAGCAATCCATTGGTCACCGCTTGCCGCAATAGATTGCTTAAGTTGCGTTGGGTAAAGAAGACATCTGACATCGAGGCTGTGATGATCACGAGGATGACAAAGGCAACAATGAATGCGTAGTCCACCCATTGGCGTTTTCGTTGAGTCCCAACTGTTCCGAGCAGCATTTTCCGTAAACCTGTAACTGCTTTGAATGATTCCGTAGTGGTTGGCATATTATCTTTACTCATTGACTCACTCCCGCAGCAGAGGACAGAATCTTTTCCTCATTAGCCTGAGCACGCGCAAACTCTCCTACTATGTGACCCTCACGCATGACCAAAGCTCGATCGCTCATCCCAAGAATTTCCGGTAGCTCAGAAGAGATCAGCAGAATGCCCATCCCATCGCGCGCCAGATCGTTGATTATGTGATAGATCTCGACCTTGGTGGCTACATCGACACCACGTGTAGGTTCGTCCAGGATCAACACCCGCGCCTGGGTCATCAGCCATTTCGCCAACACCAATTTCTGTTGGTTGCCGCCGCTTAGATGGCTTGCCAAGCGGTCGATCAGCGGTGGACGCACATCAAGATCCTTGATCATCTGCTTCACCTGGGCTTCTTGCTTAATGCGATTGATCACACCCCACCGACTAAGACTCGTCAAAGAAGCCAGGCTCGCATTGTCGCGTATCGTACAGTTCATAACTAAGCCATCGCGCTTCCGATCCTCAGTGAGTAAGGCAATCCCCGCCATCACTGCCTGGCGTGGAGATTTGGGATGGATTGATTTGCCATTTAGCAGAATCTCCCCCGCTGTGATCGGTTCCGCACCAAAGATGCAGCGCGCCACCTGGGTTCGCCCACTTCCAACCAAGCCGAACATTCCCAGGATTTCGCCCTGTTTCAATGAGAACGAGATATCCGAGAAATCGCCTTCCCTTGAAAGATTCCTAACTTCCAAGGCTACTTCCGCTTTGTGAGGATTTCGAACCGGGAAGATTTCACCCAGCGTGCGGCCAACCATCATCTTGATCAGCTGGTTCTGATCGGACTCCTGAGGTTTAACGGTGCCCACCAGCTGACCATCCTTGAGCACGGTGATCCTGTCGGCGATTTCGAAAACCTCATCGAGACGGTGGGAGATGTATAGGATGAGCGTTTTTTCCTGCTTAAGCTGGCGCATCAATGCGAACAAACGCGTCAATTCCTCCTGTGAAAGGACAGCCGACGGTTCATCAAGGATCAGGATTCGCCGCTGATTGGCAACGGCTTTGGCAATCTCAACCATCTGCTGATGGGAGACACTCAGCTGACGAACAGTCTGATGTACATTAATGCCTATAAATCCGATAGAACTTAGAATCGCCTCCGCTTGGCGAAAGGCTTTGGTCCAGTCTACTATTCCTCGTACGCGGATTGAGGGCATCTGTCCCAATAGGATATTTTCAGCCACCGTAAGGTGGGGAACCAAGCTGAACTCCTGGTAGACGGCGTAGATTCCCAGGCGCCGAGCACGCAGAGGCGTTCCAAGGTCGATGTGTTCCCCATCCAGCAGAATTTCACCCGCATCTTTTGGTAGTGCCCCAGACAGAATTTTAACCAGGGTGGATTTTCCAGCCCCGTTCTCGCCCGATATGGCATGCACCTCCCCAATTGCAGCGGAAAAATCGACCTCACGAAGAGCTTGAGTTCCATCGAAACTCTTGCTAATGCCCTTCATTACCAGAAAATCAGTCTCGGCCATCCACAAATCCCTAACTCATGCTGGCAGGTAAGAAGGCATTATGGACAATAATGGTTTTCTGATCAGTCATCTCTGCCAGTGTATCGTGGACTCCTTCTCGACCGTGACCGCTCATCTTGATCCCCCCGAACGGTAATGTCTCGACGCGCAGGGCGGAAGACCAGTTGATGATGACTCCCCCTGCCTCTAGTTTATAGGCGATATCGAAAGCCTTATTAATATCCCGGGTGAAAATTGCTGATTGCAACCCATAGGGGGAATCATTTGCCATTCGAATGGCATCCTCTAGCGATGTAAAGGGCACGAGCGGTGCCACAGGGCCAAAAACCTCTTCCTTGAACATCTTCATATCAACAGAGACCTCGGTTAATACGGTTGGCTCCATGAAGGCCTTTATCCGTTTGCCACCTGCCTTCAACTTAGCGCCAGCGTGTATCGCGCCATTAACAAATGCCTCCACTTCTTTGGCTGCATCCTCACTGATTAATGGACCTACATCGGTATCTTCTTGCAGCTGATCCCCCACCTTGAGTGATTTGGCCTTCTTGGTTAAAAGCTCGGTGAATTGATCGAAGATTGGAGCCTCGACGAAGATGCGTTTTACAGCGCAGCAAATCTGGCCGTTGCCGCGCGCCAATCGACCTAATACAACCGAATCGACTGCTTTCTCCAGGTCAGCATCCGCCAGGATGATCATAGCGTCGTTCCCGCCTAATTCCAAGTGCACCTTCTTTAAGTTCTCAGCGGCTAATTGGGCGATGCGTATACCGACCTCTGTGCTCCCAGTGACCGTAACCAGTTGAATACCTCTGGCACGGGCAAGGAAATCGCCAACGACCGGACCTGGACCGGTGACCATCTGATGAGCACAGGGAGGAATCTTGCAACCTTCCATCAACTCGGCAATTTTAAGCAGGGTTAGTGGACAGGCGCTGGGTGGTTTAGAAATTACCGCATTTCCCGCTGCGAGTGCTGATGCAGCCTTGTGTCCCCACAGCTCGACCGGGTAGTTAAAAGGCACAATAGCAGCTACCACACCCAGAGGCTGGCGGATAGTGATAGCAAAATGGCGATCGTTACCACGCACCGCATCCACTGGCATCACTCGTCCAAAAATGCGCTTGGCTTCTTCGGCAAATCCCCTGAAGATATTGGCTGTCACCGCAACCTCCGCGCGTGTTTGGGTAATCGGTTTGCCATTTTCCTCAGCCAAGAGCCTTCCCAACTCTGGAACGCGCTCTTCAATAGCTTGGGCGAAGCTGATGAGGATTTCGTAGCGTTGGAGGGCAGTCAATTGGCGCATTGCCACCCTGCCTTTTTGGGCCGCTGCGACAACATCCTCCATGTCCTGCAGAGTTGCCTTGGGGACCTTGTCAATCTCCACCCCTGTGCCTGGATTGCGAATGGATATCCAGGTATTATCGCTCGACCCGACCCATTGATCATTAATCAGCATTTTCATAGTCTTCAACCTCGCTACGGTTATATTGTTTATATGATCTCAAAGCAATTAAAACTGCTTGTCGTCCCGATCTGGTATTACGGAGAGTGCATCAATCCTGCAAATCCTTTTCTCCTCGAAACCTTTTGGGCAGCCAGGTGAACGAGTGGTCCTAAGGTATTACACCGCTCCTGATCCATCCGATCACTCGGAGCTGATACGCTGATTGCCCCGATTGGCTTATTTGTGTAATCAAAGATAGGTGCACCCACACAACGAATACCTATTTCATTTTCCTCATTATCGATTGCATACCCTCTCGAGCGAATCAGCTCCAATTCATTTTCGAGGGCTTCAACCGACGTAATCGAATTGGGAGTTCGCGTGATAAGCGGTTTTGTTACGATCGCATGCAAGTCACCGTAGTCACTGAATGCAAGGATCGCTTTCCCCAATGCCGTACAATGCATGGGGAGGCGAGCACCAATATGAGAGAACATAGACAATGCGTGTTTACTTTCAACCTTGGCAATATAGATCACTTCTGTCCCCGAAGGTACTGCAAGATGTACAGTTTCCCCGGTCATCTCAGCAAGCTCATCCAGGGCGGCCTGGCTATCATTACGCAGGTCACTCTTCAGTAGATAAACACCTGCCAACTCGATAACCTTGGTACCTAGGTAATAACGATCGTTGCTTTTCCGTTCGGCAAGACCTAGCTCTTGCAAAGTCACGAGATAACGATGGGTGGAGCTTTTTGGCATTTCGATCAGGGAACACAATTCAGCCAGACTGACACCAACATCAGCTTTGGATGCCAATTTATCCAATATGCTGATGGCTTTCGTAACAGTCGTAGACACCGAGGCTCGGTTCACGCCCGCCTGAGCATTATCGGTGGTAACCTGATCGACTTCCTTAAACCCATCTATCCTATTGCGAGTAGATATCGAAGGCATTGCAATTCCCTTAGAAAATATCAAGGAATGGTGGGTATTACTAAAAGTATATTAATTGAGTAACAATTTATCTCAATATATGGAACTGTATTCCATATATTAGCATGAGATTAAATTCCTGTCAATTACATTAATGAAATATTAACGTTTGAGGCCAAGCGAATAGCAGGAACTATTTGGGCAATAACACCCCAGTTCCCAGAAAAAATGGATCTGTCGTGTGCGAGGTAGTGCGGAGAGCTTACTACTAATACTAATGAGTTTAGGCTAGCTTGAACTCTCTATGTCTTAGTGTAAAAAGACAACACATTAATATCTCTTCTCGCATCAGAGTCCTACTATTTTGACCAAAAACATATTAAGAGTGACAAATCAATTGCTTCGGATTGAGTTTCAAAGTAATATCTGCATCTTGGTACCAGTGGATGATACTGATGCATTGTTACAACAATGGTTGGATCATCAGTTTATCCGGCAACAATTGCTATTCGACATTACTTAGTGATCCAATTTCATTGACCGTGGCAATGATGCATATATGTGGTGTAAAACCAGGTAAAGCGGTGAAATAAGATGCATTCAGTATTCAGTGGCTTTCTGTCATTTGGTCATCATCATTTGGCTTTTGTCAGGATGGCTACATGATAGGGTTGTAGTTTCAAGCTGTCCTGAACCGCTTGACCAGTGAGGTGCTCAAGCGCAGGCCACGGCAGGACAATACTACGCTGCGCTGCTGCATGGTTGATGACGATGAGGATCATCTCACCTTGCGGATTGATGCGCGTCAACGCCTCGACGTCTTTCTCCGTGTTCATGACTCGAATCCCCGCCACCTGCAGGACATGATCCATAAAAGTCTGTTGGGCTTTTTCGTCCAGATATGCACCAACCGTATAAACCATGCCATTTCCATACGGATTAACGGCTATTGCGATTTGGCCGTCCAACCAGCCGTTATATTTCCCATACCGCGAGATGGGAATCGTGCTTTGTTGATCAAGGAGCTTAAGCCTTTCAGCCCATTGCATAGAAAATCCA
>Ga0153915_10006133_pt1 | contig 11237 bp, 11 predicted proteins | sample Opewatmetagenome_2_FD_107003 | JGI IMG/M metagenome (GOLD analysis project Ga0153915, IMG submission 107003) | Freshwater wetland microbial communities from Ohio, USA - Open water 3 Core 3 Depth 3 metaG | ecosystem: Environmental > Aquatic > Freshwater > Wetlands | place: USA: Ohio, Lake Erie...
AAGCGGGCCGGAATTCTCGGATGAAAAGGCATGGGATTCATAGTTCCCTCTGGCTTATACCATACCTAAAGAGGGCGGCACAATAGACGGTCCCTAAAGAAAGGAAGGGGTGTTGTATCTCACAGTTTTTTTATAATAATATTCCGGCATGCCTATCTTGCCGGAAGGAGTGGGACGATGAAACCAAAAATTAAGATCCATTGCCAAATATGCTGCTTGGGGATGCTCCTTGTCTTTTGTTCCCGAGGGCGTCTCGCCGGCCAGGCGACCGAACGGCTGGAAGATTTCAGGGCGGTGACTAGACGCGCTTCGTCCATCGGCCCCCTGACGGCCTTCGGCCAGTTCAACGGCTATACAAATTACTGGCATAGCATTTACTGGATATGGCATCAAACCGGGAACCTCTATCAGATCAGCGCTCCGGATGTCACAAAATCATTCCTCCAAAGCAAAGTGGATATCGGCGAGGAGCTGGGCCTTCCCGGCCTTTGGTTGGACGAAGGCTTTTTGGACGGCCTTCTATCGTCCCCCTACCAGGAACTCGACACACCGGATCTTGCCGACATCGAGAGAGCGTTATCTGATTCGAAGCAAAACCTGCTCATCCATGCCGCATTATCCTCCGGGGCCGGATTGCGGATAGGCCAAGAGATTCGCCTCGTTCCGCCGGCCTGGGCCATGCTGAAGAGCCATCAGGCCAAGGCCAAGGATTTTCCCGCGGTCCGGGCTTCTGTCCTCGAAAACGGGACAAGGCGCCTTTTCGTCGTTCTGACCGACGATCCCCAAAGCGCCGCTCTCATGAAGAAACTCATCCAGGGCGTTGTCGATATCGTCCGCCATTACGATATGCACCGCGGCTGGTTCGCCACCGGGACGCTCCTTCACAGCGTAACCTGCTTTCCCGGCCATCCGCTGGAAGTCATTGCCAAAGGGATGAGCCAGGGCAACGATTGGTTTACCTTCAACGGCTACATGGATTTTCTGCTCCAAAAGGAGCTTCCCGGATGGCTTTCGAAAGTCGGGCTCGACATCGTCACCGACGTCGGGACGGGAAAAGCCACCCACAGCCTCGGCACGCTCGGCTTCGGCTGCTCGAATTGGGACGGGCTGAAAATCCAGGATACGCCGTCCGAAGAGGAATGGATTAAATTCGTCAAAGATCGCGGCGGGTATTTGTTCCGCCCTGTCTTCTCTCCCGAATGCGATCGCTACAAATATGATGGCGCCATTGCCGTGGAAGGCAATAAAAAGCAGATCGACGATGAGAGCCTGCCCTTCATCCTGCCGACGGGCTTTATCCGCGAAGACGCTCCGCCATGCATGGTGCTGTTTACGGACAAAGGAACTTCATTCACACGCGAAGCCATGTACAAGGCGATCCTTGAGCGCCGCGAAGTGGGAGTCCTGCCTCAAGGAAAAATGCTCGGGCCGGCGCGCTTCCGGAATGCACTCCAATTGCTCCTCCTCGACAGGCACTATCTCGAGAATATGTTCGCGGACCAGATCCAGATCCAAACCGAATTCAACGGTTATGTCCTCAGCGTCAGCGTGACCAACCTCCGGGAAACTCCCGTCTCCGGGACGATTGTCGTGAAAGCCGCGCCCGAGCTCGGCATCCTGGGCGATCTCCGGGTTCCTGTGACGGTGGCCTATCAAGCAAATCAAAGAAGCACCTACCGGGTTCAACCCACTCTGGCCGCGATGGGCAAGGCCAATCCGATACTCGTCCAGTTCGAATGGGAAGGCCGGGCGAAGCGGACCCTGGCTATCCTCGACCTGCCCAGGGCGATCTCCGCCCATCAACTCCTCTACGGCCAGTCTCCCGAGGTATTCTATCCAGTCTCACTCCATAACTTCTCCGACGAGCCCAATATCCCCGTCACGCTCAAAGTCGTCAGGAACGGAGAACTCAATCGGCGGGCCTATGAGACAAAACGCAATTGCCTGATTCCTCCGGGCGGATTTCTGGAGACAAGCTTTCGACTTCCCCTGTCGCCGGGTTCTTACCGGGTCTGCGTCCAGGCTCTCGGCACTGAAAATTGGAGCCAACTGGGCGTCGAAGCGGCCGCCGGCACGCCGAAAGCGTATCCGATCGACCTTAATAAAGACGGCATCAACGAATATCGATTAGAAAACGATAAGGTTCAGGTGACCCTTCTCGCCATCGGCGCCCGGGTCATCGAGTATATCGTCAAGGACAAGAAAGACAATATTTTCTTCAAGCTCTGGCCGGAGAAGGAGTTGTCGACCGACAGAAGGCCTTTCCGCGAGCGAGGGTTCTATCCCTACGGAGGGTTCGAAGATTTTCTCGGGCAGGCCAGCATGGAAACACACAAGGTTTATGAGACCGAGCTCGTCAAGGCCAGCGGTCCCTACGTGCAGGTAAAAATGACGGCCGACTATTACGGCAATACGCTCGAAAAAATCTTCACTCTTTACGGGGACTCTCCCCTTGTCGAGGTCCGCTTCGCCCTGAATTTCCGGAATCCGGAAGCCAACATGCTCGGCCCCCAGCCCATCCTCGAGCTGGGCCGGCGTCACTGGACGGAAGATATGTTCATCGTGCCCGGCCTGAACGGCCGCCAAGAGTTTCGGATGCGCCCCGAAGAATATTTCGGCCAAGTCATTTTCCTAAAGGAAGGATGGAACGCGGGCTATGATACGGCTGAAGATATTGCCTTCGTCGGGGCCTTCCCCGTCAGCGAGCCCGAGTTCCTGCATATGTGGATGAATCATCCGTCCAACGGCGAGTCCAACCACTACTACGCCGAGTTTCAACCCTGGGTGCCGATCTTCCAGAAGACCGTTCGCTATTTTTCTTATTATCTGTGGGGCGCGGCCGGCCCTTGGGAAAAGGGGCTCGAAGAGCTCAAGCGAAGGAGCCTGATTACATCTAAGTAAAGGGAGAAAGCTTCGAATTTCAACCCCCGGCCCCTGATGGAAAATTGATGGTCAAGCAAGAGCCGGAGCTGAAGAGATCCCCTCTCTTGGCATCCGAGCCCGCTGCTATGTCCTAGAACTCGACGCCCAAGCCGGCGCCGATGTGGAATCCGCCGACATCCAACCTCCCCGTCGCGGTTTTCATCCGACAATATTCGTATTGGGCGGATACGTCAAGGACAAAAAGGCCGGCGATTTTTGCAAATAATCCCGCCCGGCCGACCAACCCGAGCCGCTTTTCTATGACCGTGGCCAGGCTGGTCTTTTCTTTATAATGAAAATAACCGCCTCCGACCCCGAGATAGGGATTTAAGACGCCGCTGCGCAGCCTAAGCTTGATCCCCGCTTCAAGCGGAACAAGGCTGACTTTTCGTTCGGCGCCGGTTGCGGCGTCTGCGACCGTTTTGCCGAAATAATGGCCGCCGACCCAGATTTCGATAAAACGGGTGACGCTGAGATTGACCTCGCCTCCATAGTCCATGCCGTGCCGGTAAACGCTCCTAAGGACTCCCGGCCGCGGAGTAAAATAATCCCCGGAGGCAACGATTCTCAGAAAATTTCTTTTTCGGCTCGCCCCGGTTTCACTCATCGGGTTTAAAACCCGGGCGATTCCCCCGGGGCTTCTCTGGGCGGCAGGCTTGTCTCTATCCGCAGCTTGTGGCTGTTTCTTTTCCTCGACCTTGGCTGGCGCCTCGCTTCGAGCTTTGAGGTTTATTGGGGCTCCAGGTTTTGGCTCGGCGGCACGAACCGTTCCCGGCCGAGGCCGGATCGACAGGAGCAGCCCCTCCTTTATGGGAACGAGACGATAAGAGGGCATATCGTCCGCCAGGTCGATAACGACCCGGGCAACGCCTTCTGAGTACATGCCAGCCCGGATCCGCTCGACACCGGATTGATTGACTTCGATCAAGCGGGGAGCGGCGATATCCTCGACTCCGTTGAGATTGACCACGATGCGGTTGGGAGAGCTGAGCTCGATGGCTTGATAGGACGAATAGAACGTGCAGAGCAATTTTATATCAAGGCCCTCGGCCGGCTGGGTCAGAATGATATGGGTCAAGAGCGCCGGCACGTCCTGCTCGGCAATGACCTGGCCGATAGCCGGCGAAACGCCAAGGACCAAAACGAAAGTTATTCCGATTAAGACGATCGATCTTTTTCCGGTCATGGCCTTATCGCTTAAGGGACGAATCCCCGGGAGGAATTTCCTAGTATACCAAAGTCCGGCGTCCGCGAGAATTATATTCTTAACAAAGTGTCCTGTCTTGCGGGCTCTTTTTTCCGTTGAAAAGGCCTCTTTCCAAGAAATAAATTATGTAAAACCTGACAAAATTTAAGTTTTTAAACGGTCCGATGATCGACCCAAAAAACGCTGCCGCGGCCCGGGATCAGGGGTGAACAGAAATTTGTGCATTTCGCCGGAACTATAAAAGGATCAGCGGATTGAGAAAAAGGAACGGCGACTTTTCAACAGGCTTTTGCACAGCACTTGTGAAAAAGTGGGACGCCGGCCCGAGCAGAGACTTTGTGAGGGCCGTCGCATGATTGACGCGGAAAGAAAAGCTCGTGAAGATAGCCATACTCCGTGATCGTGTCGGCTTTTTTTGTCGATTCCTTGGGCCGCGAGGCCCAGCGTCTTGACTTCCTGGGCAGAAAAGGCCAGAGAGCCGGCCAAGAAGAGAGCCGCAAAGATCACGAATCTGAATTTCATCCCTTCCTCCTAAAAAATATCCGGGAATCATTATTCAAGACAACATACGAATTTTCGGAAGAAAAGGCTCGGCCTTTTCTTATCAACCTTGCCCAGCGGCTCGCCCTAATCGGTAAATTATGCTAAGATACATGCGGGAGATCTAAGATGTTTAAAAAACAAGAGGGATTCACGCTTCTCGAGTTGATGGTCGTCCTAGCCATCATCGCCATTTTGGCAACCCTGATTACGCCCAAGGTCCTCCATAATATCAATTATGGCAAACAGATCGGCACTATGCAGGATATGGACCAGATCGCCAAAGCCTGCCAAGCCTACATCATCGAACATAACGCAGCCCCTGCCGCGGGGACGCAGAATGGACCTCTTTCGCCCGGCAATGAGTTCATCAAAATTCTGACGGAAAAATATCTCGAGAGCTGCCCTTCTGCCGATAAATGGAAAAACCCGTTAATCGTCTACTCGGGAAAAGCGGTGTCGAGCTTTCCAGGCTTCCAAGAAAGTATGATCAGCGACAGCGACTTTATTATCATATCTTACGGACGCAAAGGCATAGACGAACACTTCACGTTTGATCCCTCGAACCGCGAGGCCGGCTTGTTCGAATCAAACACCATGGCCGATTATGACAAGAATCTAATCAATTGGAACGGGACCTGGATTCGAGCGCCGAAGTCTTGATCGGATCTTTCGTTGTCCAGGTCAAGGGCTGACGGTCTGCCCTTCCGCCGATAGCGGCCTTAGGGGAAAGATTCGAATTTGGTGATGAGAACGAGCGAATAGAACTCGTAGAAGATTAAAACCAAGTAGACGGAAAAAACATAATAGATCAAAACGCGGGCCTTCAGCCGCCCGAAAACCTTAAAATTCTTGTGGAACAGGATAAATACGAGGCAAATCAGCGTCAGGCCGAGTTTGACCACGAGCAAAAGAGCCCTCTTATTGATCAAAACACTCGATATCAGCACGTTCAATTCTGAACCGCCCTTCTGAAAGATCTTAAACGATAGGCGATAGTCTAAAATGCAAAATATCATGACCAGGCCGATCATGATCAAATAGCGCGATTCGAATTTATCGACGTAATAGTTGTTCGCCTCAGCCTGCCGCCTGGCTTTCCGTCGACGGCCTGTCAGGGTATAGCGGCTGATGAATCGTGTCGGCCTTGACCGACGATCTTTGAGCTGACGATTCTCGGACGGAGAGGCCTTAAGAATTCCCATCCCTCCCGGCTCGGATTTGACCTCCGAAATGCGCACGGATGGGTTTGGTTCGGTTTCAGGTAATTTGGACACCCGCTTCCCCGGCTCCTCGCTCCTACCTAAACGCCTCGTCTAAAAAATATAGCAAACTCAAGAATAAAAGTCAACATCAAGGGCGAGGGCGAAGAGTCAATAGCCCGGTCCGGCTATTCCTATTGACTCCCCAGTTGGTATAAAATAAAAAGCGAATATTTTTATCGGGAGGCCTTATGATTAAAAAAAATGATCAGCCCTTGCCTGCTCCACCCACGAAGGGCGATCAAATCGGAGAGAGAGCCGGCATGAAAAGCAAAGTTTGGAAAATCATCGCTCTGATCATTCTTTCTTTGGCTACAACTCTATGGGCTGGGGCCGGGTTCAAGCCCGTCGAAATCAAAATTTTATTCGATAACTACGAGTCCGATCCCGCCTGCAAGACAGGCTGGGGCTTCTCTTGCTTGATCTCGGGCCTCGATAAGAAGATCCTTTTCGACACGGGCGCCGATAAAAACATTTTTCTTGGCAACGCCGAGGCCCTCAAGGTCGACCTGACATCCGTGGATGTCCTCGTCATTTCCCATCTTCACGGGGACCATATCCAGGGCATCGACGCTCTCCTGGCCAAGAAACCCGGCGTCCAAGTCTATATTCCGAATCAGGACCACCCCGCGGCGCGAGCCATCATCGAGAGCTGGGAAAAGGCGGGGGCCAAGGTTGTCGTCGTAAAACAGCCGCTCGAGATCTGCCCGGGTGCTTCCCTCACGGGTGCCATGAGCGCAGCGGGCAAAGCTATTAATGAACAATCTCTCATTCTCGACACCGCCAAGGGAGCCGTAATCATCACAGGCTGCGCCCACCAGGGGATCCTGAGCATTCTCGACAGGACAAAAACATTGCTCAAAAAAAATATTGATACGGTCCTCGGCGGCTTCCATCTTCTTGACCTAGCCGAGAAGGACCTTCGGGCTATTATCGACAAGTTTAGAGAATTCGGTGTTCAACGGGTCGGCGCGACGCATTGCACCGGCGACAAGGCCATCCTTTTGTTCCAGGCGGCTTATCAAGAAAATTTTATTAAGCTCGGTGCCGGAAAGTCCATCGTTCTTCAATAATCCGGGACGAGCCGCCAAGATCACTTAGATTGTGATTCGACAAACTTCAAACGGAAAGGCTATAGTTCCGCCGCGAAAAAAATTCTCACCCTGTCTCTCGTGCTTGGACTCGCCTCTCTTGCCTCGGCCCAGAGCTGGTTCAAAGGATATCGCAACCATATTCAAGCTCGCCCAGAAATGGAGCGACCGCTATGACGATGCGAAGTCCAAGGAAAAATATAAAGAGCTCCTGGCCTTCGATCCCGACGGAAAGATGGGGACGACGGAGTATCAAAAGGAACAGGTTTCTTATACAGAATACGCCGAGTTCAACTTGGGCTCAGGCGCCGTGAGGACGCGACCTCCGGATCCCGCACCTCTCCTGGCTTTTGTTAAGAAATACCCCGAAGTGGCCATGGTCAAGAACGCCTACAGCGGCTGGAACATCTTGAGCCAGATCAACATGAAGCTGCAGAAGTATGATGAAGCTCTCACAAGCATGGGGGGCGGGGCCGGCCCTGCCCCCCATCTTGCTTTTCCCTAAAATTCGAAGAAAATAGCTCTCGGTCTTTATTTGAAGGGATTTTCTCGCCAGCCGGAGAGGATTAGGATGGGAAAGCCCGGGATCCTGGGGGCTGGGGAGGACACGTCTCTCGGGACCTATCCTCAGACGCATCCTGGATTATGTCCGGGCTCTCCCTGGCAGCAAAAAGGGACGGGTTTAACCCGATGGGGCATTCCCATATATATATAGACTGTTTTTAGGCTTCAAAATTATCAATCAACAAAAAAATAGGTAAAATTTCTGAGTCTTTGGGGCGTTCCGATAAAAGCGTGTCCGGGTCCCGTTCAGGTGGCGCTGAGGTGCGGTTTGTGCTTTTGTTCTTCGAAGACGATCTTGAAGGATGTCCCTTGGCTCCGGTCGAGCTCAATACGGCCGTCTAGCTGGTCAACCAGCATATCGACAATCTGCATCCCCAAGCTTTCCATGTTGCGAAAATCCAAGCTTTCCGGGAAACCCACGCCGTTATCGCTGACGACAAGGCAATTCTTATCGCCCTCTGCGTGGAAAAGCTCAACACGAATCTCGCCCGTCCGGCCATCGGGAAAGGCATGTTCCAGGGCATTTGAAACAAGCTCGTTGACAATCAGCCCGCAAGGAATGGCCATGTTGATGTCCAAAAAGATCTTCTCCATGTTCATGGTGAGTTTAATGGAATGAGGATGGATCTGGTAGGATTGAAACAGGTGCAGCGTCAAGCTTTGGAGATATTGAGAAAAATCAATATTGGCCAGGTCCTTGGAGAGATAGAGTTTCTCGTGGACAAGGGCCATCGCCCGGATCCGGCTCTGGCATTCTTTAAGCAGTTCGACGGCTGCCGGATCCTTGATTTCGTTTGTCTGAAGATTCAGCAGGCTGGACATAATCTGCATATTATTTTTGACGCGATGATGGACCTCTCGGAGGAGGACCTCTTTTTCTGCCAGAGACGCCTTGAGCCGCTCTTCCGCTCTTTTCCGTTCGATGGCCATCGCCGCCTGGGATGAAACAAACATGAGGATGTTCTTATGGTCATCCCTAAATCTCGTGCTCTCGGCGTAATTTTGAACGACCATGATCCCGATCGTCTTATCCCCTGTTTTTAAGGGGACTCCCAGCCAATCCACGGCCGGCGTTCCGACCAATTCAACCTCTCCGTTTTTTTGGAGTTCTGCGAATCTCTCGGGAGAGCTCAACAGCGGTTCTCCCCGGCGCAGGACATATTCCGTCAACCCTTTGCCCAATTTCTTAGGCGGAGGAGGCGGATCAAATTCATCCCGAAAATAGGGAAAACTTAGGATTCCATTTTCGGAATCGTAGAGGGCAATGTAGAAGTTCTTGGTCGGGATCAATTCCGTGACGACACCATGGATGAAATGGAAGAGCTCATGAAGGTTGATGGCTGAGCTGGCCGCCTCCGAGATTTCATAAATGGCATTCCGGAGTTTCTCCGATCGTTTGCTGCCGGTGATATCCCGAGCGACTCCTTCAATGGCGTAGGGCTTTCCGGAGCGATAGATGACCGACGCTTGAGTCTCGATATCCACATATTCTCCATCCTTGCGCCGAGCCCTGTACTCCACCGACGCCTTCTGCTGGCCCGTCTCCTTGATTTCTTTCATGGTCTGGAAAGCCAAGGGAATCTGGTCGGGGCTCAGCAAAGACGCAAAACTCAGAGACCGGATTTCATCTTTCCCATAGCCAAGCAGGGTTAAAGCCGCGCCATTGGCGTCAAGGAAGTTGCCTTCAAAATCGTGGATGTAGACGCAATCGAGCGAGCACTCAAACAGGATCTTGTACCGTTCCTCGCTCTCCCGCAGGGCTGCTTCCGCCTTCTTCCGTTCGGCGATATCATCGATGATGCCGTCATAGTACTTGATTTTCCCGAGCTTATCTTTGACGGCCACGGCCGAGACGGATCCGATGAAGGGGGTTCCGTCCTTTTTCTTCAAAAGCAATTCTTCATTTCTGACAAAACCTTGTCCAAGCATTTTTTGATTAAACTTTTTTCGATCCTCCGGGTTCTGATAGAGGTCGGCCACATTCAAAGCCAGGAATTCCTCTTTGCTTTCATACCCGAACATCCTGATGATGGCGGGATTCGCTTCCAGGAATTTGCCTTTCGGCCCGGCCGTATTCCGGTAGACTCCGGCATTGACATTGTCTGTCAAGGTCCGGAATTTCTCCTCGCTTTCCCGCAGGGCATGTTCCGCCTTTCTGTTTTGAGCTCTCGCCGTCTCCAGATCAATGATTCTTTGGCGCAGTCCCTGGAGTTCTTTTGCCAGCTCCGTCCTCGTTTTATGTTCGTTCTTCATCTTTTTCGCTCGTAGAACGAAAGAGTGAAATCCCTCGTCTGCCCATATGTTGAAGCAAACTGGCGACAATGAAATCACCTTTAGGAATGAAAAAAGAGGTGATTTTTGGCTTTTTTCTATCCCCCGGAAAGAGGATGAGACCCCGGTTTCTCGCCCGTTTGGACGAGGGACTCCGGGGTTTCGCGGGAGAGATCGAAAAAAACCTGGCCCGTCAGCAGATCTATGGGCTCGACAAATTCGTGCCCTGCATCATTCCGCCCAAGGGAGACAGTCGGATCGGCCAGGCGGTGGACGTTCGAGGGATGGCCGCTAAGCTGGCCAGGCTGAGAAGTGTCCCCGGCCGACTTTATGAGCAAAGAAGAAATTAAGGTCAAGGCCGGGCCTGTCGTTCGACGCAAGGAAGAAGAAGAAATATCCGAGCAGCTCGGAAATTTCTACGACAAAGTGCGCCGCCTGACCGAGGTCGATTTTGAGATTCAGAAAGAAAAGCTGGCCGAGGAATTCGCGAACATCGTCAAGCCCAAGCTCGCTCCGCTCCGCTGACCCCCTGAGGGGAACGACGCCATCCCCCTCAAACTCCTCCGCGGTGGTGCGTCTTCATAGCTCATCCTAAAGTCAAGTTATTTGTGAGACGCACCACTAGCGGCCTTAGACATGACCAAAAAAATCGAGCTCTTTCTCCTTAATGGCCGCTTGCCAGACAAGCTCAAAGGACTTGTCGATGGGAAAGGAATATTATATTTGGCTCCCGCGATTCCGATAATTCCATGGGTTAATAGTTTGTCTTCTTGACAGGAATCATCGCGGCAGGATCGTTGGTCGTGTTGTTTGCGACAGAGCCATAGCCGATGATATATGTACTGCCTGATATCACCTCGACATCCAAGTAGCAATCGTAGTGATAAGTTTTATTACCGGGAGAGGGAGGCAAAGAGCACCAACCCGTGGCTGAAACCCCGACCATGGCAAACGGATCAAACGCCTTATATTCCATCGGTGCAAAGACCACGTCGAATGTTCCGAATTCGGTTGATTCTACGGCGGACGGTGGATAAATGGTATTTATAGAGCCGCAAAGTTCGAGATCCCTCTTGCCTATAACCCTGAATCGCACCGTTGCGGTATTAGAAGTTATATTCATGAAGACACACGTTGTTCTCCAAGCGCTGCCTTTCATAATATTCGGAATCTTGATGCCGGATCCGGGCAGTGCAGCATAATAATAGATTGCATTTCCGGGAAAAGCGTTCATCGTTTTTCCGTAAGAGTTGCTATGATAGTTCCTGCATGTCACATGCATCGGTTTTCCCTGGGAGTTATAGATTGATAGGAATCCGATTTTACCATAATAGGCGAATGCCGGATCAAAATGGTCCTGAAGATCCTGGAGGATATTGG
>Ga0153915_10006134_pt1 | contig 11237 bp, 9 predicted proteins | sample Opewatmetagenome_2_FD_107003 | JGI IMG/M metagenome (GOLD analysis project Ga0153915, IMG submission 107003) | Freshwater wetland microbial communities from Ohio, USA - Open water 3 Core 3 Depth 3 metaG | ecosystem: Environmental > Aquatic > Freshwater > Wetlands | place: USA: Ohio, Lake Erie...
ATGACGCAGCTGAACTCCAACATCGTGGGGCTGGACGCGGCCATCATGATGCATCCCCGCGTGTGGGAAGCCTCGGGCCACGTGGAGAACTTCACCGACCCGCTGATCGACTGTAAACAGTGCAAGCACCGCTTCCGCGCGGACCAGATCCCGGAAGAAAACCTGTTGAAGAAGAAGTGCCCCGACTGCGGCACGGCCGGCGCGCTCACCGAGGCGCGCAAGTTCAACCTCATGTTCACCACCCACATGGGCCCGGTGGAAGACGAGGGAGGGCTGATCTACCTGCGGCCGGAAACCGCGCAGGGAATCTACGTCAACTACAAGAACGTCCTCCAGACCGGCCGGGTGAAGGTGCCGTTCGGCATCGCCCAGGTGGGCAAGGCCTTCCGCAACGAGATCACCACCAAGAACTTCATCTTCCGCACCTGCGAGTTCGAGCAGATGGAGATGCAGTTCTTCGTGCACCCCTCGGAAGACATGAAGTGGTTCGAGCACTGGAAGGAGAAGCGTCTCCAGTACTACCTGGACCTCGGCGTGAGGAAGAGCAAGCTGCGCTTCCACCAGCACGGGCCCGACGAGCTTGCCCACTACGCCAAGCTGGCCTTCGACATCCAGTACGAGTTCCCCTTCGGCTGGAAGGAGCTGGAGGGAATCCACAACCGCACCGACTACGACCTGAAGCGCCACACCGAGTTCTCCGGCAAGGACCTCACGTACCTGGACGAGCAGAGCCACGAGCGCTACATCCCGTACATCATCGAGACCTCCGCGGGGCTGACCCGGACGGTGCTCGTGATCCTCTCCGACGCGTATGACGAGGAGACGGTGGAGGGGGAGAAGCGCGTCGTGCTGCGGTTCCATCCCCGCCTGGCCCCGATCACGGTGGGTATCTTCCCGCTGGTCAAGAAGGACGGCCTCTCGGAGCTTGCGCACGGGCTGGACGACGAGCTGTGCGAGGACTTCCGCACCTTCTACGACGAGAGCGGCGCCATCGGCCGCCGCTACCGCCGCCAGGACGAGGTGGGAACGCCGTTCTGCATCACGCTGGACTACCAGACCAAGGAGGACCGGACGGTCACGATCCGGTTCCGTGACTCCATGGAGCAGGTGCGCGTGAAGCGGGAGGACATTGCCGCCACGCTGAAGAAGGCGATCAGGGACTACAAGAGGGTGGGGGAGTGAGCTCCATTCTCGACACGCTGAAGGAGCGCGGGTTCGTCAGCCAGTGCTCCAACGAGGAGGGCCTTCGCAAGCTCCTGGACACCGAGCAGGTGACCTTCTACATCGGGTTCGATCCCACGGCAAAGAGCCTGCAGGTGGGCAACCTCATGCAGCTCATGTACATGTCCCACCTGCAGAAGGCAGGCCACCGGCCCATCATGCTCATCGGCGGCGGCACGACGCGCATCGGAGATCCCTCGGGGAAGTCGGAGATGCGCAGGATCCTGCCGGTGGAGACCATCGCGGAGAACGCGGCGATCTTCAAGCGGGAGACCGCGCGCTTCCTGGACTTCAGTGAGGGCAAGGCGCTCATGCTCGACAATGCCGAGTGGCTGGCGCCGTTGAACTACATCGACTTCCTGCGCGACATCGGCCGGCATTTCTCCGTGAACCGCATGCTCTCCTTCGAGACGTACAAGATGCGGCTGGAGACCGGCCTTTCCTTCATCGAGTTCAACTACCAGCTTCTGCAGTCCTACGACTACCTCGTTCTGTACCGCCGGCATGGGTGCCGCCTGCAGATGGGCGGAGACGACCAGTGGGGCAACATCGTGGCGGGCATGGATCTCATCCGCCGCGTGGAGGGCGTCGAGGTATTCGCCCTTACCTCGCCGCTGGTCACGACTTCGGACGGAACGAAGATGGGCAAGTCCGAGAAAGGGGCCCTGTACCTGGATCCCGCCCTGACGAGCCCGTACGACTTCTACCAGTACTGGGTGAACGTCACGGACGACGACGTGAAGCAGTTCCTCCTGCGCTTCACGTTCCTGCCGGTCGCCGAGATCAGCGACCTGTGCGCCGTGAAGGACCAGCGGATCAACGAGGCCAAGCGCCGGCTCGCCTTCGAGGTGACCGCCCTCGTGCACGGGGCGGAGGAGGCGCGCAAGGCCGCCGACGCCGCGAAAGCGGCCTTCGGAGGCGCCGGGGTCGAAGGCGGAGGCGCCGACCTTGCCGGGGTTCCCTCCGTCCAGATCCCGAAGAAGGAGCTGTCGGCCGGGATCGGGATCGTGGACCTGCTGGTCCGCACGAAGCTGTGCGCGACCAAGAGCGATGCCCGCCGGCTGGTGAGCCAGGGCGGGGCGACCGTGGGCGGGAAGAACGTCACGGACCTGGAGGCGCGTGTCACCGACGCCGACGCGCAGAATGGGGCGATTCTCCTCAGGGCTGGAAAGAAGAGGCACTTCCGTATTATCGTCTCCTGAGGAATGAAGCGTCTCAGGGACACGAACCTCGGGCGTTACGCGGTTGCGATCTCGGCGACCGTTCATCCGGTCCGGGCTACCTTCGAGGTGTGCGGGACGCTGTTGTTTGCCGTACCCTTCGTCGTGGCATTCGCCCTCACCCGGGGCGCCCCCCTGTACCTGTACCTCGTCTACCCCCTGATGTTCCTCGTGTCCCACTTCGTGTGGTTTCGGCTGCCCTCGGTAGAACGCCGGCTGCGGTGGCTCTTGTTCTGGTCCACGCTTACCGTGGTTGCGGCCCTCGGCGCCGGGTTCATCTACTGGAGCTACCGGGAGGCGGCCCTGCGGGGCGGGGGAACCCTGCACGGGCTCTTTTCCGTTCCTCACTGGGTGTCCCCCAACATCGACGTGGATTTCCCCACCGCCGCGCTGTACTTCCTGATCCCCTCCGGGATCGGCGCCGCCCTGTACTGTCTCCTGTTCGGGCTCTTCCTGAGGCTGTACCGCACCTACCGGGCGGAAGAGCACCGGCGCAGGTCTCCACCGGACGGGAAGGGAGCGTGACCTCCCGGCTCCTGTACGACATCCTCCTGTTCCTTCACCTGGCGGGGTCCGTCATCGCCCTTGCCGCGTTCCTGCGCGCGAGGAAGCGGCGCTCCACCGGGACGCTTCTCCTGCGCCTTCCCGAGATCCTCGTCTCCCTCACGGCGGTCTTCTTCCTGTTCACGTTCATCTACGCGACCAACGCGAACATGGACTACGTCCAGCGGTTCATGTCGTCCCACGGGAACCTGCTGCTCGCGCCGAACAGCAGGCAGGAGCGGCTCTCCGCTTACGCCCGGTTCCTGCCGCTCCTTGCCTTCGACGCGGCATGGTACGTCCTGGTGCGCGCTCTGCGCCCGGGCGGGATCCGCGAGGCGATGGGTCGGGAGCGCTGGCCGGCGGCGTGGGCGCTTGCCCTCTCCATGGCCTCGGGCATCCTGAACGCCCTTGCATTCCCGTCGTTCCTGCGGACCGCCGGGCTGCCGGTCCTCGGCTGGGTGTGCCTGGTGCCGCTGCTGGTCGTGCTGGAGGAAGTCCCCCTGCGGCGGGGCATCTGGTACGGAACGCTCGCGGGCGTCCTGCAGACCATGATCTCCAACTACTGGCTGGGCACGTTCAACCTGTTCAGCCTGCAGTTCGTCACCGTGGTGACGGCGATGGAATACCTACCGTTCATGGCCGCGGCCCTGCTGGTATTCCGATGGGCCGGCCCTCTTCGATTCCTGGTGCTTCCCATGGCGTGGACCGCCTTCGACTGGATTCGATCCATGGGCTTTCTCGGCTACCCGTGGGGAATGCTCGGCACGTCCCAGTACTCCGTGACGCCGCTGATCCAGGCCGCCTCCCTGACGGGGGTGTGGGGGATCACGCTCGTGGTGGTGCTCGCAAACTCGGCGATCGCGCACTACGTGGGAGCGGCAGCCGCGCGGGAGCGGCCCCGCGCGGTTCCCGGCATCGTTCTGCTCGCATCGCTTGCCTTCTGCCTGGCGTGGGCGGGCGTTGGCGCAATCTCCGACGCGGCGCGGGCCCGGGGTACCGCGGGGCGCTCCGTGCGGCTGGCTCTCGTCCAGCAGAACCACGATCCGCGCAAGGACGACTACTGGGCAACCTTCGCGACGCTTCGCCGCCTGACCGACGAGGCGCTGCGGCAGAGGCCCGACCTCGTGGTGTGGTCCGAGACGGCTTTCGTTCCGAACATCCGCCGCTGGAGCCGAGAGGACCCGTCGCAGTACCCGCTCGCCGGGCTGGTGCGGGACTTCCTCAGCTACCAGAAAGGGATTGGCACCTGGCTCCTGACCGGCAACGACGACTACGAGCTGAGGGAGGTCAACGGGGTCGAGGAGAGGCTGGACTACAACGGCTCGATCCTCTTCTCTCCCGCGGGGGAGAGGGTGGAGACCTACCACAAGATCCACCTCGTGCCGTTCACGGAGTACTTCCCCTACAAGACGCAGCTTCCCGGCATCTACGCCATGTTGATGAACTTCGATGCCTACCTCTGGGAGCCCGGCGATCGGCGGGTGGTTTTCCGTGGACCCCGATTCTCCTGGGCGACGCCCATCTGCTTCGAGGACGCGTTTCCCGACGACGTGCGCAGGTTCGCCACCGCCGGCGCGGAGGTCATCCTCAACATCTCCAACGACTACTGGTCGCTCACCGAGGTGGAGGGCATGCAGCACGCGGCCAACGCCCTGTTCCGCGCGGTGGAGAACGGCAGGCCGCTCGCGCGCGCCGCGGCATCCGGGCTCACCTGCGTGATCGATGCGCGCGGACGCATCCTCGCGCGCACGCCGTTCTACCGGGAGAACTTCCTCGTGGCCGACGTGGACCTGTCCCGCTCCCGCTCGACTCTCTACACGCGTTGGGGGGACTGGTTTCCAATGGCGATGACGGCAGTGCTGGCACTCGTTCTCATCGGGGGCATCCTACGCCGACGCCGGCAGTAGGGGCAGGGATCCGCACCCTGTACCTCCAGCTGCTCGCCGCGTACGGGCCGCAGGGCTGGTGGCCCGTGCCCAGCCAGAGACGCCGCGGCTTCGACGGGCTGGGCTATCACCGCGGGGACTACCGAACGCCGGCCACGCCGCCGGCGCGCTTCGAGGTGATCATGGGCGCGGTTCTCACCCAGAACACGGCATGGACCAACGCTTCGGCGGCGCTCGCGGCGCTCCGCAACGCCGGCATACGCCTGCCCATCGATCTCCTGGTCCTCTCCCGCGGACGGCTGGCCGGGCTCATCCGCAGCTCGGGCTACTTCAACCAGAAGGCGAGGAAGCTGCGGTCGATCGCGGCTTTCTTCTCGGGCCGCGGAGCGCTTGCCCGCGGCGCCGCGCCGGCACGGGATGCGCTGCTCCGCGAGTGGGGAATCGGACCCGAGACCGCGGACTCGATCCTCCTGTACGCCTTCCATGTCCCGGTCTTCGTCGTGGACGCGTACACGCGGCGGATCCTTTCCCGCATCGGGTTGATCAGCGGCCGCGAGAGCTACGCGGCGATCCAGGAGCTGTTCCACGCCGCGATGGCGCGGCAGGCTGCCCGGTACAACGAGTACCATGCCCTGATCGTGGAGCACGCCAAGGCGCACTGCCGCATGCGCCCCGAGTGCGCGTTGTGTCCCGTGCGGCGCTGCCGCCACCGCGATGGGAGATCCTCCCGACTCGCTCGCTCCGCTTCCCTCGGCCGCTCCCGCCGATCCGGTCAATCCGGCCAATCCGGCTGATCCGCCCCCGCGATCTTGAACCGGCGGTCGTTTTGCGGCAGACTCGCGGGAAATGGCACCTCCCAGCCCCCGGCAAATCGTGGTCTGCGGACACCTCTGCCTCGACATCATTCCGGGCTTTCCTCCCGTTGAAGAAGGGCACGACTGGTTCCGTCCCGGGCGCCTTTCCACCGTGGACGCTCCGGTCATCGCCACCGGCGGGGCAGTCTCCAACGTCGGCCTGTCCCTCCATCGCCTGGGCCTGCCGGTGAAGCTGGTGGCCAAGATCGGCAACGATCCGCTGGGCCGGCTGATCCTCGAGCGGGTCCGGGCCATGGGAGAGTCCCTGGCCAGCGGCCTCGGGACCGCCGAGGGAGAAGTCACCTCCTACACGGTCGTGCTCAATCCCCCGGGGATCGACCGCATCTTCCTCCACTGCCCGGGGGCAAACGACACGTTCACGGATGCCGACGTGCCGGACAAAGTGCTGGAGGGCGCGTCGGTCTTCCATTTCGGCTACCCCCCGCTCATGAAACAGATCTGGTCCGACGGAGGCGCAAGGCTCGAGCGCATCTTCGCCCGTGCGCGTGCCCAGGGAGCGATGACCTCCCTGGACATGAGCCTCCCGGATCCCTCCAGCCCCTCCGGGATGATCGACTGGGGAGCCCTGCTTTCCCGCGTTCTGCCCCGGGTGGACCTCTTCGTCCCGAGCATCGAGGAGCTGCTGTTCATGCTGGACCGACCGGCGTTCAGCCGCCTGGCCGGGAGCGGCGGTGGAGAGCAGGTCATCCGCCAGGTGACGTTCCCCGAGTTGGCCCGGCTTGCCGAGCGCGTGCACGATGCCGGCACGCCGGTCGTCCTGATCAAGCTCGGCGACCGCGGGGCCTACCTGCACACGGGCGCGCAAGGCTTGCCGGGCCGTGCGGGCTGGGCCGGCCGCGAGCTGTACACTCCCGTGTTCACCGTGCCGAAAGTGGCCGGGACGGCAGGCTCGGGTGATGCGACGATCGCCGGTTTCATCGCCTCGGTCGTGCGCGGCCTCGGGGCCGAGCAGGCCCTGACGAACGCGGTTGCCGTGGGCGCCTGCTGCGTGGAGGCCCCGGACGCTACCTCGGGAGTGAGGTCCTGGCAGGAAACTCTTGACCGGGTGAGATCGGGATGGAAGCGGCGAACCATGCCGGCCGAGGCAGGCTGGCAGCCGGCGGCGGAAGGAACCCTGGCCGGGCCGAACGATCTCAAGTAAGCATCGCGCGAAGCGCGATATCCACGGAACATGCGTGACGGACGCAGACGCTCCCAATGCGGCAGATGTCCGGCGCCCCCAAGGCCTCAATTCCCCGAATCGAAGATGGTCTTCCCCACCTCGAATCGCTTCAAGTCGATTCGCCGTCGGAAGGCTTCCAGGTCCGACATCTGGCGCTCGATCTCCGCGAACCGGTAGGCGAACTGCCCTTCCTTGTCCAGCGGGATCGGCTCCGCCCTGAGGGCCGCCGCGATGCGGTCGAGGATCCGTCGGCTCCAGGACCGAAGATCCTTGGGATCGAGGTTCGTGCCGGTGGGCCGGATATCCCGGGCATCGACGCGGGAAGGGGAGGCGAGCACCTGCGCCATGATCCTCTTTCGCAGGGTCTCCTCCCGCAGGGCGTCGTTCTGCCGGCCGCGCCGGATGTTCCGCAGCAGGGGCACGAGGAAGAAGACCACGGAGAAGGCCACGGGAATGATGCCCAGCGCGATCTCGATGACCGGAACGGGACTGATTCCCGCCTGGTGGAGTAGCCCCCCGACGAAGGAGTACAGGAACGGGCCGGTCCTCGTGGCGACGGCGAGGGCAAGGCCGCGATCGAGGGCGGCGGCGACCTGGGAGATCACCGCAGATCCCTGCGTGAGGCTGATGCCCAGGAAGTAGGAGCCGAAGACCAGGTTGAAGGCATTGAAGAACATGATCCAGCCGTTCGTCCGCGGCTTGTTCTCGGAGAACGGCAGGATGCGCTTGCTGGCGGGATTCAGCATGGTCACGAGGCCGACGGAACGGGTCTCCTCGGAAGACGTGCGCATGAGCTCGGGGAACGAGTAGACCACGGTCCCCTCCTCCGTCACCCCGGGCTCCCCCTCGTATTCCAGGAGCAGCCGGTTCATCAGCGCGTTGGCCGCGTCGCCCTCGCCCCCGGCGAGCGCCATCAGCTCTTCCAGCGTGAGCACCCCCTTGTGGGAGCGGATGTAGGAGATGATGTACTTCCTCTCCTCCTCTTCCCACCCCTTGTTGGGATCCCCTTCCCCGAAGACGAATCCGAACACCGCCTTGTAGAACGGGCGGCCCGGCGGCTTCTGCCTCCGGGCGCCGCCCCCGGCGTTGCTCAGGAGGCTGGACCAGAACCACATCCGGATGAGGAAGTCGAACAGGCGCAGGACGAGGAACATGCCGCCGAAGCCGCCTCCGCGGTCCCGGCCGCCTCCGCGGTTGTCGCCGCGGGAAGCGGCGCTCGCCGCGAAGGAGAACACGATGGCGGCCACGCCGATGGCGAGGAACACGAGGAAATACCCGACGAGCATGACCACTATCCAGATCTTGAAGAGCAGCGAGAGCACGCGCGCGGAGGCGCGCGTGAAGACCTTCCAGAACCGCCGCAGCGCGGGTCCCAGGCCCCTGCGGGTGCTCCTCATTCCTCCCGGGAAGTAGTACAGGAGCTCCCCGGACTCGGTGACTTTCAGCCGGCCTGCATACTCGTCCAGCGCCGCCTTCGCGGCCTGCTCCACCTGGTACTTCGGCAACCCGGTGCCGGCGATCATGTCGGCCACCGTGGATTCCCCTCGCTTCTGCTTCAGGAAAGAAACGAGCTGATCCTCCACCTTGGCCAGGGGAAAGTCATATACCTTTGTCGCCACCGCCACCGCGCGCCTCCGCTACCACCATACTGGAAAGGCCCCGGAATGGCAAACCGCCGCCTCCCGCACGGCGGGGCGAACGCGCCGCCGCGCCACTTGACAGGGGGCGGCGCATTCGTTAGGTTCACAACTTGTTGCGCATGCTGCATTTGCACCAATCGGAGGTACCATTCATTGGCCAGGAATCTCTCTGCTGAGAAAAGCGATCGCCAGGGCGAGAAAAGGCGTCTGAGGAACAAGATGATCAAGAGCAGGGCGAAGACCCTGGTGAAGGACTTCGTCGAGCTCGTGGACGGCAAGAAGAAGGAGGAGGCCCGGAAAAAGCTCGTCGAGGTCTCCTCGTTCCTCGACAAGGCCGTCTCCAAGGGCATCTACCACCGGAACACCGCCGCCCGCAAGAAGTCGCGGATGTCGCACCTGCTCGGCGGGATGAAGGCGTAGCCGGACCTGCGCCGTGGCCAGGGAAAAGCTCTCCAAGGCCGAGATCGTCGAAAACATCTTCCCCCTGGTCAAGGTCAGCAAGAAGAACATCCACAAGATCATCGACTTGTTCTTCGAGCAGATCAAAGCCGGCCTGCTCGGAGACAAGACCATCGAGCTGCGCGGCCTGGGCACCTTCGAGATCAGGACGCGCAAGGGGCGCAAGGCACGCAACCCGAAGACCGGGGACTCGGTCGTCATCGGGAACCACGGCGTGGCGCACTTCCGCCCGGGCAGGGAGCTGAAGCAGAAGGTGTGGGACCTGAGGAGCTAGCGTGCTTCAGGAGTCCCGCCACCGGGCAGTCCCTGCTGTCCTGGTCGACCTCGGGCTGCTCGCCCTCTCCGCGCTGCTGTTCGCACTCTCCTTTCCCAGCTTCCTATCCCCCCAGGGGTGGTTCCCGCTCGGTTTCGTCTGCCTGGCGCCGCTGTTCGCGGCGGCGCGTCGATCGTCCTGGTCCGCGGTTCCCTTCTATGGCTTCTTCTTCGGCTACGCCTCCTACGCCCTGTTCAACTACTGGCTGGGCAGGTTTCACCCGCTTACGCTGGTCGTCGTTCCCCCGATCTACGCCGTCTATTTCCTGGTCACGCTCCCCGCGCTGAAGCTCGCCGACGTGTTGTTCCCCCGGCACCCGCACCTCCTGCAGGCGGCGCTGTGGGTCTGCTACGAGTATTTCCTCAAGAGCAGCGGATTTCTTGCGTACTCCTACGGCAACCTCGGCTACAGCCAGCATGCCTTCCTCCCCTTCATCCAGATTGCAGACACGGTCGGCATCTGGGGCATCTCGCTGGTGGTCGTGTACCCCTCGGCCCTCCTGGGCCGGGCGTTCGCAGACGGGCTTGCCGCTCTCCGCGAACAGTGGAGGCGCTACCTGATCCCTGCCGCCGGTTTCGCCGTCGTCTTCGCCGGCCTGGTGGTCTACGGCCTGCTTGCCGTCGTTGACACCGGTGCGGACCGGCAGTGGAAGGTTGCCCTCGTGCAGCAGGATGTCGACCCCTGGAAAGGGGGCTACTCCGCCTACCGGACCTCCCTCGATGTCCTGGAGCGCCAGAGCGGCAAGGCGCTGACCGGGCATCCCGACATCGTGATCTGGTCCGAGACGTCATTCGTGCCTGCCATAGACTGGCACACCCGGTATCGGCCTGACAACCAGACCTACGGCCTCGTCAAGGAGCTGCGGGACTTCCTCTCGGCGCAGCCGGTGCCCTTCGTCGTGGGAAACGACGACGGCCAGCTCAAGAGGGTGGAAGAGGGGCAGGAGGCGCGGGTCGACTACAACGCGTCGATCCTGTTCGACCGCGGGCAGATCGTGGACACCTACCGCAAGCTGCACCTCGTGCCCTTCACGGAGAGCTTTCCATTCAAGAAGGCCCTGCCGCGCATCTACGGCTGGCTGGTGAACGCGGACACCCACTTCTGGGAGAAGGGAACCGTCTACACCGTGTTCGAAGCAGGAGGCGTGCGCTTTTCCACCCCGATCTGCTTCGAGGACACCTTCGGCTACCTCTGCCGCGGCTTCGTGCAGCGAGGGGCCGACGTACTGGTCAACATGACGAACGATCTCTGGTCGTCTTCCGTCGCCTGCGCCATGCAGCACATGACCATGGCCGTGTTCCGAGCCGTGGAGAACCGTCGGTCGGTGGTGCGCTCCACCAACGGCGGCATGACGAACATCATCGACCCCAACGGCCGCATCCTGGCGAGCCTCCCGCCGTTCACCGAGGGCTTTCTTTCCGGCTCCGTGCCGGTCCACCGCGGCGTCACGACGATCTATACGCGATGGGGTGACTGGTTCCCCCTGGTCGTCCTCGTGCTGGGAGCTGCAGGCCTCGTGGCGGGCATCCTGCGTCGAATCCGGGATAACGGTCGCCTCAGGAAGACTCCGTCTCTCCGAGGCTCGTCCTCGGCAGAATAGGAACCGCTTGAAAATGCTTGACAGGGCTCGCTTCCAGCACTACGCTTGGCTGGGAAACGTAAGAAACAAAAAACGTTTCCTATGGGGATGTGATGCGAGCAGGCACCAGCGACAGCGAGAAGAAAAAGAAGATCCTCGAAGGGGCGAGGGCCATCTTCCTCAGGGAAGGGGTGAGCACCATCACCATGGCGCAGATCGCGGCGCGGCAGGGCATCAGCAAGAAGACGCTCTACAAGTACTTCTCGAACAAGACCCAGCTCGTCGAGGAAGCCATCGAGGAACAGATCGCCGCAATCGCCGGGCTGGTGGATTCCATCA
>Ga0153915_10006135_pt1 | contig 11237 bp, 7 predicted proteins | sample Opewatmetagenome_2_FD_107003 | JGI IMG/M metagenome (GOLD analysis project Ga0153915, IMG submission 107003) | Freshwater wetland microbial communities from Ohio, USA - Open water 3 Core 3 Depth 3 metaG | ecosystem: Environmental > Aquatic > Freshwater > Wetlands | place: USA: Ohio, Lake Erie...
TATATCTCCCTCTCCTATACTATATATTGGTATAAAGAGATACAAGGCAAAAATATTTCAACATGGATTTTTCAATGGCCGTATATTTCCTCAGCCAATTCCTGTCATTAGCTGACATCATAGATCTGAAAAAATTTTTTAGGATGAAAGCTAATTAAGCATTCCGGAGGTGTGATTTTCAATAAAATAGCCGAGCATTTTCTGTTGAAGGGGGGTCAATGACTCAAACTGGATGCCTCTTCTTCGCATGGTAACATCATTGGAATCAAGATCCTCAAAAATCTCGACATCTGAAACGGTTTTACAATCTATATCATCCATGACGAATTTTTCATCAGAAGTCATAATGGATAACCTTTCAAAATCTTCAAAGGTCTTTCCATTCCTGCAATACCTGAAGGCAAGCCCATTGTCGCTGATATCAATAATATCAAAACGTACATTTGAATCCCTGTTAGGGGCTACAAAGGTATTCCCATCAGCAATAAACCTTTTACTCACCCGGCGGTCAACAGCTGCGGAATCCAGGACATTGCGCACTGTTTTTGCCAGGTTGTTCATTCTAACCGGTTTTGTCAGGATATCTCTGACGCCCAATTCCTTCGCCTTTTCAATGTCAATCTTCTCATTATATCCTGTTGATATGATTATTGGGATATCAGTCCTTATATTTCTTACCTTCCTTGAAAAGATATCGCCTGTCATATCCGGCATAATCATGTCAGTTATAATGAGATCATATTTGTGAGGCTTGAGATTGAATTCCTCGAATGCCTTTTGACTGTTGTAATAGGAGGTCACCTCATATCCAAGCTGTTCCAGGATAAGTCTCATTGTATCGGCAATCATTTCCTCATCATCAACAACCAGTATCCTTTCCTTGCCTCTTGGACTCACTGCCCTTGAAGGAATCGAGACCTCCGTTACCTTTGCATTAATTATTGGGAAGATGATATCAAATCGAGTACCCTTTCCCAATTCACTGGTTACCTTAATGCCCCCGCCATGGTTTTTAACGATTCCATGGACCATAGCCAGTCCCATGCCTGTGCCCTTGCCAGCCTCTTTGGTGGTAAAATATGGATCAAAGATCCTGTCCATTATCTTCGGATCGATCCCGTGTCCATTATCCGATACACTGAGGCTGACAAACTCACCGGGAGGAAGATCCGCAAAATCCGTGTGTCCTTCACTAAGGGTGAGATTCTCCATGCCGACCTGCAAAATACCGCCGAATCTATCCATGGCATGAGCAGCGTTATTACAGAGATTTATAATCACCTGATTCATCTGCGTGTTGTTTGCCATTATTGAAAAATTTTCATCAGGTATATTCCTGCGTATCTCTATATTGGTGGGCAGGGATGATCGGAGGAGCTTAAGCGATTCATCAAGGGTGTTTTTCAAATTGATTGGTCTTTTTTCAGAGTCAGCCAGGCGGCTGAAACTGAGAAGCCTTTTCACCATCTCTTCTGCCCTGGTGCTGGCAGTAAGGATTTTATTCAGATATTTTCCCACCGGGTCATCATAGTTGATGGATTCAAGTGCCAGTTCAGTGCTCCCTATGATTATACCCAGCATGTTGTTGAAGTCATGAGCTATTCCACCTGCCAGCGTCCCGATAGTCTCCATCTTCTGGGAATGCTGGAGCTGTTTTTCAAGACTCTTCTTCTCAGCCTCAACCTTTTTCCTCTCATCCCTCATCTTCTTCTGCTTTAAAACCATCTCAACCCTCATCAACAATTCATCGGGTTCAAAGGGTTTTCTTACATAATCATTGGCCATTTTTCTGACCGCTTCGATAGCATAATCCATCGATGCTTCACCGGTCATGATCATGAACATCGTGTCAAGTCTGGCCCTGTCCAGGGAATCAAGGAGTTCAAACCCTGTCATTTCAGGCATCCTGACATCAAGGAGGGCAAGATCAAAAATGTTCTTATTAATTAGCTTTAATCCCTCTTTGGCACTGTTGGTCGTATCTATTTCATAACCCTTATATCCCAGGAGTGCCTTAAGGCTGTCCAGGATCATCTTATCATCATCTACTATCAGTATCTTGAGCGCCTTTTCCATAATCATCTCCTTGCGCGAATCAACTAGTGTCCATCCGAAAACTTTTAGTTTTGGATGGAAGCTGTCAGCACTCAGCTTTCAGCAAAACCTTGTAAATCTTCAATTTAGCTGACGGCTGATCGCTGATGGCTGAACGCTCCATCCATAAAAGTCTTATTTATGGATGGACATCAACTAAATGCAAATCAAGATCATATTACAAGAACATACTTCTTAGAACTGTAACGAATCCATGTCAGGAAGCAGTCCTCAAAGGGAGATCTATTATAAAAACAGTTCCGCTCCCTTTGAGACTTTCGCATATTATCGTACCATTTAATCTGTTAATAATACCTTTAACAATCGATAAACCCAGGCCTTCATGCCCATTCTTTGATGTTACAAACTCATTAAATACCTTTTCCCTGATATCATCAGGTATCCCTGGTCCGTCATCACTTATGATAATCCTTACTTTTTTATTCTGTGTCTCGGCCTCATTAATACACTCACCCTCTTTTTCAGGAGAAAAACAAATTGTTTTTATCACAATATTGCCGCCGCCAGGCATTGCCTCTATAGCGTTTTTTATCAGGTTTATAAAGACCTGTTTAAGATTATCTCTTTCCGTTATGATATCAGGTAGTGAGGGATCATTGTCCAGCAGTATCTTTATACCCTCCCCTTCGACCAGGGATCCTCTCGTCAGTTTTACAATATCTTGAAGGAGGATGTTTACGTTAATCGGCTCTTTTATAATCCTTGTTTCTTTATCGGGAGATGCGGAGAATTTTCTGAGCATCTTTACGATGCGGTTAATCTCATCATTTATAATTCTGATCTCATCATGAGCTATATCATGATCCGACAATTTCATGCCCAGGACCTTTAAATAATTTTTTATTACGCTTAAAGGATTGTTGATCTCATGAATAATCTTTCTTGATACTATTGCCCCGGCGCCGGCTTGAGAAGGCGCTGATTCCTTGATTCCATCTTCCTTACTATTTTTAGAGAGAAGAGCTATAGCACATTGGCGGGCAAATGCATTTAAAAGATTAATCTGTTTTGAAAGAAAGGAATATTCAGCTCTATCGACACCTATGACCATAACCCCTGCCTTTTCATTTTTATTGTTCATGGGAAGGCATAATATCCCTTCTTTGCCGTGGAAATGAATCAGCTGGGAGTCGGTTATAGTAATTTCGGATCTTTTTTGATAGGAGAAAGAATCGACAGGCGAATTATTTTTTAGACACAATACCGGAATGCTGTTATCTGAAAGAGCAGGGATGCGCAAGCCGTCAATTAATCCGGAGTATTCATCATCCTTTGAACTGTGTCCGACAAGTGTATTGTCAGCACTGTCATAAATGAAAAAAGTGATATCGGATTTTCCGAATAGAATCTGCAAGCCCTGTCTTATGATCTGCAGAATCGACAATTTATCTTTAGCGGTTAAAATATTCTGCATTGTATATGCAATCAGCGATGTGTCCCGAACCTCATTCGCAAGATAAAAACGGGCATTATTTCTGATCGTATTAACCGTTTGAATCTGGTCTGAGGCAATATCATCCATCTCAAATGCTGAAACGGCGTCATGCAGCTTTGTTTCAGCATACAAAATATATTCCTCTACCTTATCCTGATTAAAACCGAACAGGGTCTTAGCAGTATTGAAGATATCTCCCTGTCCATGTATCTCCTGCCCTGCAAGCAGATTTGCAAGAAAAAGGATTTTTACAGCTGGAAAGGCCGCGGCGATCTTTTCAATGGCATAATGGTGATACAATATGGCGTCAGATACAAATGGATAGTACTGCCATCTATCTATCAATCTGTAGCCGATATAGCAATGATCGGTCCCGATTGTCTTCTTTTCCTTTGCCAGGAGGTTTGTCTCGTCTGTCTTGTCTGACAGCAGTTTGCCGTATATGTTTGGAAGAGAGGAAAGCAGTATCAATTTTCCTATGTCATGAAAGAGCCCTGCCATGAATGCATCATCAGAAGATTGATTCGGTATTTCTTTAGAAATAATTTCCGCAATGTAGGCGCATTTCAAGGAATGACGCCAGAAAAGCTTTAAATCAAAGGGGGTTCCGACGGTAACCCCTTCAAATATTGAGGCAGTCGAACTGCATGAAACCATAATTCGAATCATATCAATACCGATAAGATTCAGTGCACTTTCAAGGTTGATAAGTTTTTTAGGCCGCCCCGGATAACCGGTGTAATACATATCCATAACCTTAAGGCTTAGGGCCGGGTCTAATTTTATTAACTCTGCGATTTCGGTAATGCTCTCTTTGCCGCTGTTACATGCCTTAATGAGTTTAAGATTGATTTCAGGAAGGGTAGACAGGTTCTTGCTCCCTGCTAAGAGATGGGAAATGGTGTTTGAGGTATTGCCATTACCATCAGATTTCGGATATTTATCATTGAGATAACTTATCATTAAGCTAATGATTAACCTGTCCCTGAAAAAGAAATGTAAATAGATTAAAAGGCTTCTTATTAGAATGGACATGAGCCTTTTAATAATAATTGATAATGATTACACTTAACCTATTTTTGTAACTTTATATTACCTTTTTTTTATTTGTCAACTATATATGTTGCCTTTTAAATTTAATTTATACCATATCTAGTAAAAAAGAGTAAACCGTCAATCAGATAAATAAAACAATATTTACTCAGAAAATAATACAATCACAACATATTATGATATTTGCTTAGTGCCCACCCGAAAACTCTTGTTTTCTTATGGAAGCTGTCAGCACTCAATATTCAGCAAAAAACCTTGTAAAACTTCAAGTTAGCTGATCGCTGATGGCTGAACGCTCCATTCATAAAAGCCTTATTTATGGGTGGAAACCGGCTTAAAATGTGCAATAAGGCTTTAACATTAGGATTTAGTTTTGGTTTATTTTAAAGAGCAAATAATATGCCACAATTATTTTTATAAATATTTGTGTAATTTCAGCTGGATATCAAGGTGAAACAAATTATTGAAAAGACGCTATGTAAACAAATGCCACCTTGTTATGTATCACCTTCCCGCTTATTGGCAATTTATTACATACAATTATTAGAATAATTATTGATAATTATTATGGAATTCTCCTGCCTGCCTAATGATAGATATCATTGTTGAACTAAACACTGGAATTTCATACCTGGGATAAATGTTGACACTTCAGATTCCATTTTCTAAGATCACCGATCACTAAATTCACATGGAGGAATCATGGGCCTTTTACGGGGATCCGCAAGTTTCTCAAGATATTTTGTCAACGGCACACAGGTTGAAAATCACCTTGAGGAATACGCACAGAGTATAAATCGTTACTCATTTCGTGGCTTTGATGAATATTCGGATGAGAATCGATCCATAGGATGGGTAAGCATCACTAATATCTTTGACACAGATTTTGCACAAAAGCAATTTTATATATACCCATATCTGTCCTTGTCCTTTCGCGTGGACACCAGAAACGTGCCGAGCAACGCCCTAAAACAGTATTGTCTTGAGGCTGAAAACAAGATCAAGGCAATGGAAAACCTCGAATTCATTCCCAAGGAAAAACGAAGAGAGATAAAGGAGATGACCTTAAATCAACTTATGAAAAGGGCCATCCCCAGGACAAATACATACGATATGATCTGGAACATAAAGACATCAATGCTGATCTTCGGCTCAACTGCCAATAAGGTATGCGATGAATTTGCAGAATTATTTTTCAAGACATTCGGCTTTATCCTGGCTCCCATCTTCCCATATTCCCTGGCAGCCATAAACCTTGAAAGGGAAAACGTTGAGGCAGGGGCACTGGATTCGATAAGGCCGTTTAGCGTTGATGGAGATTCAAATGGACATACTTGAAAAGATCGAAAAGACAGAGACAATAGGGAAGGATTTCCTTTTGTGGTTGTGGTATAAGAGTGAAACCCGGGGCGGCATCTTCGATCCTGTCGACAATCTTAAGGTAGCCATAGCAATCGACGGGAAATTAACCCTTGAGACCGATGAAATCCAGGATTCGGTAACATGCTCCTGTGCCGGCCCACTTATGAAAGAGGCTCGCTTAGCCTTAATGGAGAACAAAAAGATAACAAAAGCGGCCATCCGGCTTACCATAAATGAAGAAGATGAGTTTTTCTTCAGGCTGGATTCCCGCTGGATGAACTTCAGACTTTTAAAGACCCCCAAGGTTATACAGGACCTGAAAGACGACCCTGAGGGATTCTTTTATGAAAAGACCGGACTTATTGAAAGGGCAATAACAATTATGGATTCAGTATTCATGAGTTTCATCAGGCTCCGTGTGTCGCCAGGGTGGGAGGCCTCCGAGTTGCCTCTGATGATAAAATGGATAAAAAACGGCAACAATCCACCTGCATCTTAAACCCGTCAGGGCTTAAATCCTTGAACACTATTAAAATAATTGACATGCCTTTGTAAGTGCTCTAATATGCTCGGATAAAAATTTTTAACCATAAGGAATAATTACAGATGTCAGCTCAAATCGATAAAGATAAATTCGAACCTAAAATAGTCGCTTTCTTGTGCAACTGGTGCAGTTATAAAGGGGCGGATCTGGCAGGCACATCCCGTCTCCAATACCCGCCCAATGTAAGGACAATCCGCACCATGTGTTCCGGCGCCGTCGATCCCGCCTTTATAATAAAGGCGCTGCTCGATGGGGCTGACGGCGTACTGGTAGGAGGGTGCGTCCTTGGAGATTGTCATTACCAATCGGGCAATTATAAGGCAAGAAGAAAAATAAACATATTACATTCGGAACTTCGTGCCCTAGGGCTTGATGAAGACCGGGTCTGGTTGCGATGGATCAGCGCAAGTGACGGCGTCCTTTTCCGGGAAATCATGTTTGAAATGGTGGAAAAACTCAGGGCAAAGGGTCCTAACCCTATGAAGCACCCATGGAATATATGGAAAACCGCTAATGGCGGTTGGAAACCGAAAACAATATACTCGCCACGTGGAGAATAAAATATGAAAGTACACAGCATTCTTAAATCACAAGGGGATATCTTTGAGACTGCAAAGGCCTTTTTTACCAGACTCTTTGAAGAAGGGATAATTGATTATCTCCTGGTCCCTCAAAGGATCGCCAATGGAAAGACATTGACACAAACACTTGTTAAAGGCGTTGACAACCTGGAAGGAGTCAACCCCTTCTCTCCGGTTATGGCAATAAACTCTGCCAAACTGGTTGCCCAGGTGGGCAGCACTAATAGAGATAAAAAGGTCGGCGTTGTAATCAGACCGTGTGAGATCAGGGCACTCATCGAACTAGTAAAACTGAGCCAGGCTAAACTTGACAACCTGGTAGTTATCGGCATCGATTGCGCAGGCACCTTTGAGATAGAGCAATGGTCAAAACTTGTTGAAGAGTCAGGAGATGCCGTTTCAAAGGAGACAGAGGTATTAAAGGATATATATGCCGGCAAAACGGATTATGCCGAAGAAGACGCACCCATCAGGCTACGTTCCTCGTGTCAGATATGTGATAACTTTACCCACGACAAGGCAGACATTACACTGTCCATCATGGGTATGGAGGACGACATCCTCGTCACCCTTGAATCGGAACTTGCTGAAAAACTCGGCCTTGAGACAGAGGAAGAGCCTTCTTCCCACAAGGATGTCCTGGAAGACATGAAAAACTCCCGCACATATAAAAGGGAAAGCGCACTTGATGAATTCAGGGACAAGATGCAGTCCATGAAGGATATGGCGGATATCCTTGCGACCTGTACAAGGTGTTATGCATGCCAGACCGCATGTCCAATCTGTTATTGCCGTGTCTGTTTCTTCAGGACAGAGACATTCAGCCCTGAATCAGACAGGCTACTGAGATGGGCGGACAAGGAAGGTGCATTGCGCATGCCTACAGAGATACTCCTTTATCACCTTACAAGACTTAATCATATTGCCGCCTCATGTATAGGCTGCGGCATGTGCGAAAGTTACTGCGCAAGGGGGATACCCCTGTCAACACTGTTCCAGGCCGTAGGCGATGAAGTCCAAAAGAAGCTGGAATACGTGCCCGGCAGAAGCATTGAGGAAGAGTTGCCTGTCGCCACCTTCAAGCGAGAGGAGTAATGACATGACAGCAGTAAATCCATCCAAAGAATTCACGGATATGTTTCTGGAGGCCGGTGGAGCGGCCTTTCAGTCCTGCTATCAGTGTGCCACATGCACTTCAGTATGCCCGTGGAATCTTGTCAAAGAATTTCATGTCAGGGCGACAATCCATACGGCCCAGCTAGGGCTTCTTACCGAGCCCATTGAAGAGGGCAACTGGCTTTGCGCCACCTGCAAGGCATGTGAGGAACGATGCCCAAGGGGAGTCAAGATCATCGATGTCTGGAGGTCCATACGCAGGGTTGGCGTTATGAACGAGATAATGCCAAAGGCCCTGAAGCCCATTATGTCAAATCTCGGCTCACAGGGCAACCCCTGGGGAGATACCAGAGAAAACAGACTGGCATGGACAAAGGGTCTGGACATTAAACCCTTTGAAGAGGGTATGGACATCCTCTATTTCCCATGCTGCACCCCCATTTATGACCAGAAGGCGCGCAGGATCGCCCTTGCCACGGTAAGCCTGCTCAATAAGGCAGGCGTCAGCTTCGGAGTGCTCGGACCTGATGAAAGCTGCTGCGGCGAGAGCGTGCGAAAGCTAGGAAATGAAGACCTGTTCCAGGAGCTTGCCCAAGCAAATTTAGAAAGCTTCAAGACAAAGGGGGTCAAGAAGATTGTTGCATCATCCCCCCATTGTTTTCATACATTCAAAAATGAATACAAGGAACTGGGCGCAGATTTTGAGGTCCTGCATATGACCCAGTTTATCCTTCAATTAATCGAGGAAGGGAAACTCAAACCTGAAAAGGAATATCCCAAGAAGGTCGCATACCATGATCCGTGCTATCTGGGCCGTCATAATAAAATTTATGACGAACCCAGGAAGATCCTGACCAGCATCCCGGGACTTGAACTGGTTGAACTTGCCGACAACCGTGAAGATGCCATCTGCTGCGGCGGAGGAGGAGGCAGGATCTGGATGGAGACAAAAAAGGAGGAGAGGCTTTCCAACATGAGGGTAGATCAGGCCCTGGAGGCAGAGGCAGAGGTGCTTGCCCTCAGCTGCCCCTATTGCATGCTCAATTTCGATGACAGTGTGCTCAATATGGGAAAGTCCGATGTCCTTGAGGTAAAGGATATTACTGAGATTCTCAACAGAGTTATATAGGTGAAATATCATGGATAAAGAAATACGCATAGGTGTCTATGTATGTCATTGCGGTTCAAATATCGCCAAGACGGTAAAGGTAAAAGAGGTAGCCAAATTTGCCTCAGAACTTCCTAATGTGATTGTTGCTAAAGATTATGTTTTTACATGTTCCGACCCTGGTCAGGAGGAGATCCGCCAGGATATTAGAAAACTGGGTTTAACCAGGATAGTTGTCGCATCCTGTTCCCCCAATATGCATGAAAAAACCTTCCGCCGTGTTGCTAAAGAGGCAGGATTAAATCCATATCTATATCAACAGGCAAATATCAGGGAACACTGCAGCTGGGTCCATGAGGAAGGCGCAACCGAAAAGGCAAAAGAGATAGTTGCCGCAGCGGTCAGTAGGGCACAATACCATATCCCTCTATTTCCCAATGAGGTAGAAATCAATAAAAATACCCTCGTAGTGGGAGGCGGCATTGCGGGCATGCAGGCATCCTTGGATATCGCGGCAGGCGGCTATCAGGTATATCTTGTTGAGAAGACCTCTTCCGTTGGTGGTCATGCTATCCAGCTTGACAAGACCTTCCCGTCTCTTGACTGTTCAGCTTGTATGAACACACCAAAGATGAGCGATTCGGGCTCCAACCCCAACATCACCCTTATGAATTACAGCGAGGTCGAGGAGCTCTCCGGTTATACAGGCAACTTTGTTGCCAAGATAAAGAAAAAGTCAAAGTTTATCGATCAGAGCAAGTGCACAGGCTGCCGTATCTGCTTTGCCACATGTCCTGTCGTGATGAAGAATGAATTTGATTTGGGGATGGTCGAGAGAAAGGCCGTATATATCCCCTTCCCTCAGGCGGTTCCAAACAAGGCCGTTATTGATAAGAGGGAGGAAAGACCCTGCAAGGCCTCCTGCATGCAGACATGCCCGATCAACATGAATGTACCAGGTTATTTAAAGCTTATTGCTACCGGAAGGTTTAAGGATGCATATAATCTTATCAGGCTCTCAAACCCACTTCCCTCAACATGCGGAAGGGTGTGCTTCGCTCCATGCGAGGATCAATGCGACAGGGGCAAAGTGGATGAGCCCATTGCAATCCGCGATCTCAAAAGATTTGCTGACGATCAGTTCAATTTAAATGACTTTGTGGTCCCTGAGATAGAAAAGACCGGCAAAAAAGTAGCTGTGGTCGGTTCCGGCCCAGCCGGTCTTGCAGCAGCCCATGATCTTGCCATGCTAGGGCACAGTGTTACTGTCTTTGAGGCCCTTTCCAAGGCAGGAGGTATGCTGGCGGTAGGGATACCTGAATATCGCCTGCCTGAAAATATCCTGGGTCGGGATATCGAATGTATCAAGCGGCTGGGCGTTGAAATCAAAATAGACACCGTCTTTGGAAAGGACAAAACCCTGAACAGCCTCAAGGAGGAGGGATACAATGCCTTCTTCTTTGCCACAGGCCTTCATAAGAGCAGGGGTCTGGGTGTCGAAGGCGAGGACACATCTGGTGTGCTAAAGGGCGTTGATTTTCTTAGGGATGCAGCACTTGGAAACCAGATCACACTCGGCAAGAAGGTGCTCGTCGTCGGCGGCGGAAACGTTGCCATTGATGTTGTATTAACCGCCCTTCGTCTCGGCGCTGAGGACCTTTCTCTGGCATGTCTGGAAACCTTTGAACAGATGCCTGCTTCAAAGGACGAGATCCATATGGCCATTGAGGAGGGAGTCAAGATTAACAACAGCCTTGGCCCCAATAAATTCCTTGTACAGGGTGGCAAGCTAACAGGGATAGAATTCAAGAAATGTACCTCCGTTTTTAACGACAAGGGTCAGTTCGCACCGACTTATGATGATAATGACCTCACAAAATTTGAGGCAGATACCGTTATAGTTGCCATCGGCCAGGCCGCTGA
>Ga0153915_10006136_pt1 | contig 11236 bp, 11 predicted proteins | sample Opewatmetagenome_2_FD_107003 | JGI IMG/M metagenome (GOLD analysis project Ga0153915, IMG submission 107003) | Freshwater wetland microbial communities from Ohio, USA - Open water 3 Core 3 Depth 3 metaG | ecosystem: Environmental > Aquatic > Freshwater > Wetlands | place: USA: Ohio, Lake Erie...
AAAGACGCGAAATTCCGCTAGTGAGCGTGCAGCTTTCCGCTACTCTTATCTGCACTGATTGCGAACTTTGCCCGTTTTCGGCAACTCTGGTATGGCACATATTTTGGAACTCGTGAGCGCGTTCTGACCACCCGCAAGAAACGACTGTCCTTTTGGGCAATTCATTCCTGAGAGTGTGACAAATCGAACCATCATCATGCAGGAGGGCATCATGATTGAAAAGCCACTCAGTATTTGGGAGCACGCACAGCTCCGCGGGTACTCCCGGCGGGATTTTCTCCGCTTCTGCAGCTGGCTGGCAGCTGCAGCAGGCATTGAAGCCAGCAACGTTGGGGCAGTTGTCAAAGCAATGGAGACGAAGCCGCGGCTTCCCGTCGTCTGGTTCCATTTCCAGGAGTGCACTTGCTGCAGCGAATCGTTTATTCGTTCCTCCCACCCCATTGTTGCCGACATCGTTCTGGACAAGATCTCCCTTGACTACACTGAGACCTTGCAGGCTGCTGCAGGTCATCAGGCCGAGGAGGCCCTCCAAAACACAATGAAGAAATACAAAGGAGAGTACCTGATGCTGGTCGAGGGTTCCATCCCGACTGAGGCGAACGGCGTCTATTGTTGCATCGCCGGCCGGACCGCATTGGATATCGTCAAGGAGGCTGCCCAGGGAGCAAAGGCGATTGTGGCTTGGGGAAGTTGTGCGTCGCATGGGTGCATCCAGGCAGCCAAGCCGAACCCCACTGGCGCCACACCTGTTCACAAGCTCGTTTCCGGCGTCCCCATCATCAATGTCCCAGGTTGTCCGCCGATTGGCGAGGTAATGGCCGGCACAATTGTACATCTACTCGCATTTGACCGGATCCCGCAACTCGACGGTCTTGGAAGACCTAAGGCATTCTACTCACGCCGCATTCATGATACCTGCTATCGCCGGCCCAACTACGATGCGGGATTGTTCGTTGAATCGTACGACGACGAAAACGCGCGACGTGGATATTGCCTGTACAAGATGGGATGCCGCGGCCCGGTTACGTACAATGCCTGCGGTGTCATGCGTTGGAACAATGGGGTCAGCTTCCCGATCCAAGCAGGACACAACTGCATTGGCTGCACCGAAGAGAATTTCTGGGACTATGGACCCTTCTACCAACACCTCGCTTCGTTCCCCGGCTTCGGCATTGAATCAACAGCCGACACCGTTGGCGTCGTCGTAGGTGCCGCCACCGCAGTCGGCATTGCGGCTCATGCGATTTCCACAAACATCAGGAAACGCACAATCATCAAAGAAGGAATCGAGACAAGCGATCAGAGCTCGCCCGCTAAGAAAGGAGGTGCGTGATGGCTAACCGCATTGTTGTTGACCCAATCACACGGATTGAAGGTCATCTCCGTATCGAAGCGGAGGTTAAGGATGGAAAGATCGTCGACGCCTTTAGCTCAGGAACAATGGTGCGTGGGTTCGAACTCATTCTAAAGGGTCGAGATCCCCGCGATGCATGGGCCTTCACAGAGCGCGCCTGCGGCGTGTGCACCACCGTGCATGCGCTGGCTTCCGTCCGAGCAGTCGAGGATGCCCTGGACATCACCGTCCCCCCCAACGCTGAACTCGTCCGCAATCTGATGTTCTGTGCACAATACATGCAGGATCACGTCGTTCACTTCTATCACCTCCATGCACTTGACTGGGTGGATGTAGTAAGCGCGCTGAAAGCCGATCCGAAGAAGACATCAGATATTGCCCAGAGTATTTCCAGCTGGCCAAAGAGCTCCCCGAAGTATTTTGCCGATGTGCAGAAGCGCTTAACCGCATTTGTGAATAGTGGACAACTTGGCATTTTTGCGAACGGTTACTGGGGCCATGCTGCATACAAGCTACCAGCCGAGGTAAACCTGCTTGGAACGGCGCATTACCTCGAGGCCCTGGAATGGCAGAAAGAGATCGTGAAAATCCACACCATCTTCGGCGGCAAGAACCCCCATCCCAATTACCTCGTGGGTGGTGCCCCCTGCGCGGTGAATCTTGACGACTCCAACGCACTGAATGCCGAGCGATTGGCATACGTGGGCACCCTGCTCAACGAGGCGTCAGAGTTCATCGAAAAGGTATATCTCCCTGATCTCCTCGCCGTTGCCTCTTTCTATAAAGACTGGGGTGGAATCGGGAGTGGACTTCCCAACTATCTCGCCTACGGAGATCTGCCCGTTCATGGCTATCGGGATGTGGCCGACTTCAAGTTTCCAAGGGGCGCGATCCTCAACCGTGATCTGAGCAAGATCCACGAGGTCGATGGAAAGGACGGAGAACAGGTTCAGGAGTTCATTTCTCATTCCTGGTACGACTATTCCACGGGAAATGACACCGGAAGGCACCCATGGGTCGGGGAGACGAAGCTCAACTACACCGGACCGAAGCCCCCGTACGAGTTCCTGAATGTTGACGGGAAGTACAGCTGGCTCAAGACACCCCGTTGGAAAGGTAATGCGGTGGAGGTCGGGCCACTTGCACGAATGCTGGTGGCGTACGGGTCAGGACGCGAGGAGGTCAAGGAGGTGGTCAATAGCACGTTGAAGGCCCTCGATGTGCCGGTGGCCGCGCTCTTTTCAACCCTGGGACGCACGGCCGCGCGTGGACTGGAAACGAAGCTCATTGCTGGCTGGGCGAGAGAGTTCTATAACCAGCTCCTATCGAACATCAAGAACGGCGACACGAGGATGTTCGACAATTCCAAGTGGCTACCCGAAACGTGGCCCAAGGAAACAAAGGGCGTTGGCCTAAGCGAGGCACCGCGCGGGGCGCTAGCGCATTGGATCGTCATCAAAGAAGGAAAGATCGACAACTATCAACTTGTCGTACCGAGCACATGGAATGCATCTCCGCGAGATGCAAAGGGGCAACGATCAGCGTATGAGGCAGCACTCATCGGAACGCCTGTGAAGAACCCTGACCAGCCCCTGGAGATCCTTCGGACGATTCATTCATTTGATCCATGTATTGCATGTGCCGTTCATATCTATGACGAAAAGGGAAGATATATCCACCAGGTCAGCACGTTTTGAAACCACGACAATCCCTCCCTTCCCTCTCGCTTCCCCTGGAGGGGGAAGGGCTCACGGGAGGAGATCGCTATGAATACTTCGGCAATCGGACGCGTCTACGTCTGGCAGCTTCCGGTGCGGTTCTACCACTGGATCAACGCCCTTTGTGTACTTGCGCTTGCAGTGACAGGGTATCTTATCGGTAGTCCCGCCGCAATCAAAAGCGCATCGGAAGCCTCCTTCGGTTATTGGTTTGGGACCGTCAGATTTATCCACTTCCTGGCGGCATTCATCTTCTTTTTCAATTTTCTCTTTCGCATCTACTGGGGATTTGTGGGAAACCAGTTTGCACGATGGCAAAACTTCATCCTCCATCGCAAAGAACAGATGCAGGAGGCTGCCGACGTCCTACGGGTGGACATCCTGCAAGTACAGAAGAGACCTCTGGAATCGATCGGCCACAATAGTCTCGCCGGTTTTACGTACTTCCTTACGTTTCTTGCATTTCTCTTTCAGTCGATCACCGGCTTCGGAATGTACTCAGCAATGAGCCATGCCTGGCTGCCGCATCTCTTCAGCTGGATCGTTCCGGCCATGGGGGGCGATTTTGCAGTCCGCCAGTGGCACCATGTGACGATGTGGTTCTTCGTCATCTTTTCCATGGTCCATGTCTATCTGGTTTTCTATCATGACTATGTAGAAGGACGAGGCGTTACCTCGTCAATGGTAGGAGGCTGGAAGTTTATCGAGAAATCGGAATCTCCACAGAGGAAGTAGGTCACTTCGGAAAGATCCACGCACTGATTCTTCTGCAACTGAAAGGCAACACCGGTTCATCGGGGTTGCCTTTTCATTTCTCCTCCATCGTCCACGCCGCGGTCAGCTTGCAAGTGGGAGCCTCTCACGGTATATTGAAAAGAGAAGTACGACAGCCCAGTGGCAAGGGTATTTCTCATGAGCCATCCTCGACCGACGTTGATCCTTGGTGTTGGCAACTTGCTTATGGGAGACGAAGGAGTCGGCATTCATGCGGTCCGACGTCTTGAAGCCGAACAACTCCCGGGAAACGTCCATTGTCTTGACGGCGGAACAGGTGGCTTCCATCTCCTCTCCCTGTTTGCGGAGTATAATCCTCTCATCTTGATCGACGCAACCATGGACGGGAACGAAAGAGGCAAAGTGACGCTCCTGCAACCACGTTTCGCAAGCGATTTCCCCCGGACGTTGAGCGCTCATGATATCGGGCTGAGGGACCTGCTCGAGTCTGCCACCCTGCTCGGACCGCTTCCCGCTCTTTTCCTGATCACCACTTCCATCGGCGAAATCCGCCCGATGACGACCGAGTTGTCAGCAGCCGTGCAGAATGCCCTTCCAAAAGTCGTGGAAACAGTTTGGCAAGTCCTTCGTTCCCTGCCAACTGCGTCATGAAGAATGTGAGAACAGTCGTTAAGACCATTGCGGTTGTCGCGATCGTATCCGTTGGACTATCATCCGCCGACACGCTACCACAGGATGGCTTTCAGGAGATCCCGTGGGGTACTTCCTTGGCCCGGCTTGAGCAGAAGTTCGAGCTCTCTCCGCTAAGCACTGAGGGAGAGTGTCACCGATATTCTTCAAATATTCGAAAGGTCGGGACTGCCGAGGTGTCAGAATGTGAGTTTGAATTTGTCAGAGATGAGTTTGCGGGAGTGGCAATTCTGACCAGTGGAGCACGAAACACGCACCGATTACTCGCCTACCTCAAGAAACTGTTCGGGGAGGGACATCAGGAGAGCCCATGGGCCTACCAGTGGTTCTCAGGCCAGACGCATGTTTTCTATGACGAAGACAGCGATGGAGACGGCTATATTTACTGGTATTCCCGGAAACTGTTGATAGAACGGGAGTGAGAAGGAACGGACCGTTGCACGAACTCTCTATCGCCCAGAGCATTGTGGAAATCGTCGAGCAAAACCTTCCGGCGAACGGCTCACCACGGGTAAGATCGATCAGGCTGAAGGTTGGTGAGCTTGCGGGCGTCGTTGTCGACTCTCTGGAATTCTGTTTTGCTGCAATAACGAGCGGGACTCGACTGGACGGGGCAACTCTTGATGTCGATCGGATTCCCTTGATGGTAGTATGCCGCACCTGCCACCAGACGTTTCACGTAGAGCAGTTTGTATTCCTTTGTCCGACCTGTGGCAGGGGTGACGTCGAAGTTGTGTCGGGCAGAGAATTGCAGGTGTCGGAAATCGAGTTGGCGGAAGAATCTCAGGAGCAGGTATGAGTATAATCACAATTGAACGGCAGGTTCTGGAGAAGAACGATGCTGTGGCACAGGAGAACCGAAACCTTCTTAACAAGCACCGGATCTTCACCATAAATCTCGTCAGCTCCCCTGGGGCAGGAAAAACCAGCATCCTGGAGAAGACACTGGAACACCTTCGCGGAAGATTGAAGGTTGCAGTGATCGAAGGAGATGTCCAGACCGATCTGGACGCGCAGCGTGTTGCGCGCTACGGCGTCCCTGCCGTGCAAATTGTGACACGCGGCGGGTGCCACCTGGAAGCGAATCTCGTGCGGGAGGCCCTGCAGACCCTCAATCTCAAGGACATCCAGCTGCTGATCATTGAGAATGTAGGCAACCTGGTCTGCCCTTCCAACTACGATCTCGGCGAAGCACTGAAAGTCGTTGTCGCAAGCCCCACCGAAGGCGACGACAAACCGCTCAAGTATCCCCCGATGTTCCGGAACGCATCGGTACTCATCATCAACAAGATTGATCTGATTCCCTACCTGAACTCAAGTCTCGCAACTCTACGAAACAACGCGTTACAGATCAACTCGTCCCTTCGGATATTCGAGACATCCTGTACCACGGGGGCTGGAATTGGGGATTGGTGCACATGGCTCGATGCGCAGGTCATACGCTGAACAAATCAGAAATACTGTGTCTATCCAAATGGCTGAGTCTTTGAACCCATGGCTGCTCCATTAGGGACCCCCCGTGTGATCCGTCGCATGCATATGAGCATTCGCGGTGCGGTTCAGGGGGTCGGGTTCCGGCCGTTTATCTACAGGCTTGCCTCTGACCTAGGTTTGCACGGCTGGGTACTCAATTCTCCCCAAGGTGTGTTTGTCGAAGTGGAAGGGGCGCAGGATCTGCTTCACGAATTCCTTCTCCGGACAACAAGCGAAAAGCCGCCACACGCATTTGTTCAGAGCTTAGAGTATTCCTTACTCGATCCAGTCGGGTTCGCCAGATTCGAGATTCGCGCCAGTGAAGAAACGGGGGAGAAGACAGCGCTCGTCCTCCCTGACATCGCAACGTGCCCCGATTGCCTCGCAGATTTCACCGACCCCTCGAACCGCCGATACCTGTATCCATTCACCAATTGCACTAATTGCGGACCACGCTATTCGATCATCCGATCGCTCCCATACGATCGTGCTAACACGACGATGGAGAAGTTTACCATGTGCCCCGCCTGCAGGGCTGAGTATGACAACCCTCTCGATCGCCGTTTCCATGCTCAACCGAATGCCTGTCCAGTGTGTGGTCCGCAGATCGAGCTATGGGATTCGTCTGGTGTTGTTCTAGCCGCGAGGCACGAAGCCCTTCTTCGTGCCGCGTACGCGATACGGACGGGCAAGGTTGTTGCGGTCAAAGGACTTGGCGGATTTCATCTAGTTGTCGATGCACGGAACGACGCTGCCATTAAGACTTTGCGACAACGGAAGCACCGGGAGGAAAAACCTTTTGCGTTGATGTTCCCGACGCTGGAGATGATCAGAAGTGTCTGTGCGGTGTCTCTCCTTGAAGCCCGCCTTCTGCAGTCCTCCGAATCTCCTATTGTCTTGCTCCGGCGGTTACCTGGACCCGGCTCACTCACGGCAGATAGTATTGCGCCCGCAAATCCCTACCTCGGCATCATGCTGCCGTATACGCCATTGCACCACCTTCTCACCCGAGAGCTTGGGATCCCAATTGTCGCAACCAGCGGCAACGTTTCGGATGAGCCGATTTGCACGGACGAGCATGAGGCTCTCGACCGCCTGGGTGGGATGGCAGATGCATTTCTCATTCACAACCGTCCAATCCACAGACATGTGGACGATTCCATTGTCAGGGTGATGCTTGATCGTGAACTGATTATGCGTCGTGCCCGGGGATATGCTCCGCTTCCCATCAGCATCAAGGAACCCATGCCTGACATGCTCGCCGTGGGTCCACATCTTAAGAACACTGTAGCGGTGAGTCGCGGAACAAACGTCTTCATAAGCCAGCACATCGGCGATCTCGAGACTGAACAATCCTATGTGGCATTTCAGCGCGAGATCCAATCGCTGCAGACGTTGTACGAGATCCGCCCGGCGCAAGTTGTATCTGACCTCCACCCCGAGTATCTTTCATCGAAGTACGCCCGCGACACCGCAGAAAACGTAATCACCGTTCAGCACCATTGGGCCCACGTCGCTGCTTGCGCGGCAGAGAATGAGGTAGAAGGTTCCTTCCTCGGAGTTGCATGGGACGGAACTGGTTACGGCACCGACGCTACCGTCTGGGGCGGAGAATTTCTTGTGCCGGCGGAGGGAACATTTCGTCGCGTCGCACATATTCGACCGTTTATGCTCCCTGGAGGAGAGTCGGCCATCAAAGAACCACGCCGGTCTGCCATCGGGTTACTTTTTGAGCTCTTCGGCGCCAGTCTTGGAGCACAAACACACCTTGCTGCGGTGAGTGCTTTCGAACCGCAAGAACTCGCCGTTGTGACCAGGATGCTTGAAAGGCGGTTGAATGCGCCGGTGACATCGAGCGTGGGGCGATTGTTCGATGCTGTTGCAAGCTTGATTGGTGTCCGACAGCGTTGCACATTCGAGGGTCAGGCAGCTATGGAACTCGAGTACCTTGCGGAGGGCAACACCGAACAGTCGGCCTACGCCTTCCGCCTGACAGGCGACGTGAATCAAAGCATCGGTTTACCTATAATTGTCGATTGGGAGCCAATGGTTCACGATATCATCGACGATCTCCGTCAGGGCGTCTCGCGATCGCGGATTGCGTCGAGATTCCACAGCACGCTCGTCGCAGCTATCGTGAAGGTAGCTCAATGCATCGCAGAAGAGCGAGTCATCCTCACTGGCGGCTGTTTCCAGAACAGGATCCTGACGGAGCAGTCCGTTACCGAGCTCCGGGCAGCGGGGTTTCATCCAACATGGCACCAGCGTGTTCCTCCGAACGACGGGGGGGTTGCGCTCGGCCAACTGTATGCGGCAGCAATGATCATGGGGCGGAGAGCCCAGGAGGGCGGAGATGTGTCTGGCGATTCCAGGTAAGGTCACGAGCATTGACCGCAACAGCACACCGATCATGGGGATTGTCAACTTTGCCGGTATATCACGCGCAGTGTGCCTCGACTGGCTGCCGGAGATTCAGATCGGGGAGTATGTAATCGTTCATGTCGGCTTTGCCATCAGCAAGGTCGATGAGAACGATGCACTTGAGACACTGAGACTATTAGAACAGATGGGGGAAATCCAGCCGCAATCAGGAGAAGACTCTCTTCCCCCCGATCCGGACACGACCTGAGTTCGCTTCTGCCTTTGCGAGGTTCCCTATGCGATTCATTGATGAGTACCGTGACAAGGAAGCCGCCCGGAAGTGCGCAGGGTTGATCCGTAGTATCACCACGCGCCCCTGGACCCTGATGGAGATCTGCGGAGGCCAGACACACACGATCGTGAAATATGGACTAGAGTCCCTCCTGCCAAGAGCAATCACTCTTGTCCACGGGCCGGGGTGCCCGGTATGCGTGACCCCCCTCGAGCTTCTCGACAAGGCCATCGCCATTGCCTCCCGACCTGATGTCATCTTCACCTCGTTCGGCGACATGCTGCGCGTGCCCGGATCGACCAGAGATCTCTTGAGCGTAAAGGCTGCAGGAGGCAATATCCGGATCGTCTACTCACCTCTTGACGCCGTCGCGGTTGCACAACAGAATCCTAGTAAGAAGGTCGTATTCTTCGCCGTTGGATTTGAGACAACTGCTCCTCCAAATGCCATGGCAGTCATCCAGGCACAGAGACTCGGAGTGAAGAATTTTTCGATACTCTGTTCGCACGTGCTCGTGCCACCTGCGATGGAGGCTATTCTCTCGTCACCATCAAACCTTGTGCAGGGATTTCTTGCGGCAGGACATGTCTGCACTGTCATGGGATATGAGGAGTATATCCCTCTTGCGGCAAAGTACCATGTACCCATTGTGGTCACCGGTTTTGAGCCGCTTGATCTCCTTCAAGGAATTTACATGGCAATCAAACAGCTTGAGGAAGGCCGGGCGGAAGTGGAAAATCAATACACGCGTTCCGTCCGACGGGAGGGGAACACCCATGCACGCCGATTGATGGCAGAGGTGTTCCAGACAACCAATCGCAAGTGGCGCGGGATCGGCGAAATCCCGAACAGCGGCTTCAGACTTGCACCCGCGTTTGAGGAGTATGACGCCGAGAAGGTGTTCCAAGTCGAGGGGATTCACACACAGGAGTCAACAGTATGCATTGCCGGCACCGTGCTACGGGGTTTGAAGAAACCTCATGAATGCCCTGCATTCGGCAAGGAGTGTACTCCCGAACATCCTCTCGGCGCGCCGATGGTTTCGTCTGAAGGAGCATGCGCGGCCTACTATCATTTTGGTGGAATCGTTGAGCAGCAGGAGTGATCTGGGGCATCACTGCAGGTTTCTTCATCACTGACCACGTCTGCGAAAGCGACCTGTGAAAACCGCAATTGCCCTTATGTTGATAATGCTCGTCGTCCATCCTGTGGCCTCCCAGACGCCGGGCAATTCCGGCGGTTATGGCATTGAACTCGGGGTTGGTGGATGGCTTCAGGGAAGAGCCAGCACATCCGTCACCACATCGGGAGTCACCACATCATCTAATACGAGTGGGTTCCGCGCATCGCTAGGCTTTCACTATTGGTCTTCGGAGAACCTCGCCGTCGGCCTGACATTAAGCCTCATCAATGCCGGAGCAGACGTAACGGCTGCACCCTACGCAGTGCGTCAGGAGACAAACGCGGTATCGGCCGCCATGATCGATGCCAGATTCTGCTGGCCGGTCCAACAGGGCAAATCCATCATACCTTATGGACACGTGTCTCTCGGGCCGGTCTTCGGGTTCCTTACCGAGAACAGCCTCGCCCGGCAGGGCGCATCCGTAGAGACGACAGTGGGTGGGCGAGTCGGCGGCGGAGTTGATCTCTTATTATCCCACTTTCTTCTGGCCGGGGTTCGTGGTTCATATTTAGTTATGGGTGACTTTTCCCAGCCTGTCTCCGGGCGCAACAATTTCAACGGACTGGAATTCCAACTTGTATTCGCGATTGTTTGGGGAAGCTCTCCAGTTCAATGAAGTGCAACGCAAGGTTATGTGACAATCCAGATGCCTAACAACGAATCGCTCGACTTCGCCGGAGCCTCCTGCCCGATTCCCATCTCTGAATATCCGTGTGTCCTGATGGCACACGGAGGGGGGGGAAAGCTCTCGCAGCATATGATCCGAAAGATGTTCCTGTCGCAGTTCAGCAGCGACCTGCTCCAGCCTCTCCATGACGGCGCAATGTTTTCGATCGATGGAACACGGCTCGCATTCTCGACAGATTCTTACGTCATAAGCCCAATCTTCTTCCCTGGCGGAACAATTGGGGAACTTGCCGTGAATGGGACGGTGAACGACCTGGCAATGTGCGGAGCTGCTCCCCTCTACCTGTCGGCAGGTTTCATCCTCGAAGAAGGCTTACCGATGGACGACCTCTGGAGGATTGTCGTTTCCATGCAACGCGCGGCAACGCGTGCCGGGATTTCTCTTGTCACGGGTGACACAAAAGTCGTGGACCGAGGAAAGGGTGATAAGATTTTCATCAACACCTCCGGAATCGGAAGGATCGCGGCAGGGATCGATATTCACCCACGTCGGGCAAAACCTGGTGACAAGATTATCCTCAGCGGTCGGATTGCAGAACACGGCATCGCAATCATGTCGGTCCGCGAAGGACTACAATTCCAGACTGAACTGATGAGCGATTGCGCCCCCCTCAATGGGCTTGTCCAGGTAATGCTTTCCGTCTGCCCTGACATACACGTTCTGCGCGATCCCACGCGCGGAGGCGTTGCCAGTGTGCTGAACGAAATTGCGGGTGAGGCTCGCGTCGGCATGAATATCCACC
>Ga0153915_10006137_pt1 | contig 11236 bp, 10 predicted proteins | sample Opewatmetagenome_2_FD_107003 | JGI IMG/M metagenome (GOLD analysis project Ga0153915, IMG submission 107003) | Freshwater wetland microbial communities from Ohio, USA - Open water 3 Core 3 Depth 3 metaG | ecosystem: Environmental > Aquatic > Freshwater > Wetlands | place: USA: Ohio, Lake Erie...
CACCATTTGATTATGATCAATTTGAAGATCAGGTTAAATTATATGGTTTATCATTAAGTGGAGCTGTATATAAATTAAAAGGTGAAGTTATTATTTCAAATACTTTTGGTTTAGATAGACCTAATACTTTATTGCAAGCTGATTATAGAAAGAATTTAGTTTTTGATGTTTGGGATGCTATTGCTTATGGCCCTTGGATTATATCTGTTTCTGATGATTATTACAAAGATAATGCAATTTTTGATCTTAGTGGAATAACTTTAAAGAATGGAATTATTTATAACCAACCACAAAAATGGGGATCATCATATTATGGTGGAACTTTTAAATGTTCAGATCTTTATAATATGTGGGTTGTAAATCAAGGAATTAATAGTGAATTTTATCTAACACCTGTAGATAATGTTAATATATATGGTTCTACTATCTATTCAGAGAATAGAATAAGGGTTGATACTAATATAATAAGCACTAGTAGTTATAATATTAATATATACGACTCTGTTATAAATAAGATTGATTTGGATAATGATAATGCTGAATTTAGCAACTCTACATTCAATGTTTATAATAATTGTTTTGGTGGTACTTCTGCTACGTTTAATGGTTTATCTTATGTAACATTATCTGCTAATCAATTTGATTGGGAAGTACCTGAAGATTGGCCTTTATTAGTTGGTAGTGATGATTTTAATAAAACTATTACATATATAATACAGCATAGAAATGATTTTGCACCATTTACTGATATTGATACTCCACCAAATCCTGGTTATGGATATAGTTCTTATAATTTATATCAATATGGGTTATTTGGATTTTTAAGAAATTTATACGACTATAAAGGATAAAATATGGCTTTAGGATCAATTGGTTCATTTTATTTTGGACCAATAACTTCAGGTGCTATAGTTGATTTAGATGTTTTGAATATTGAATTAGAAGTTGAGAGTTCAAATTTAATTTTAGATTCAAATTATAATCTTAAACCATATAATATAATTATAAACACTTTATCACCTGAAGTAAGAGTTTATGATCATATTAATATAGACTTTTCTGCATCTCCAGTTTCAGGAAAATCTCCATTAGAAGTTGCATTTACTGCATTATTAGAATTTTCCAAATCGTTTACAGCTACTGTAACAGAATATAGGTGGTATTTTGATTATGAAAATTATCCGACAACTTATGTTACAACTACAGAAAAAAGTATAACAAATACTTATACTGGTTTAGTAAATGATAAATTTACTGTTAGACTAGAAGTAATAATTTCTCCTAGTGATGGAAGAACCATTTATTGTGAAAAATATGAATATATAGTTCTTTCTGCTAATAGTAGAAGAAATAAAATAAATCGCTATATAAACTTAACAAATTATATTCCTCAATATTATCAAGAATCTGACACTTATTATTTAATAAAAACTTTTGAAGATTATTTAAATGAAATGTTTACTGGTGATGGTGGAACTACTATCATTATAGATGATTCAGGAAATATAACTTATACATTTGAGGAAACTGATGATACTATATCTGTATTAGAAAAGAGTTATAGGCTAAGAGAACTTCACGATCCTGATTTAATTGATATAAGCAATATACAATATTTTGCTAATTATATGGGTTATAATGTTAATATAAACAAAGATCAATTTGGTGTAACTGAAGATGTAGATGAATATGTAAGATTTATGGTTGGAAATTTACCAAATATTTATAAAACTAAAACTACAAGAAATTCAATAAAATCTATGTTATTTTCTTTTGGTTTAATTGGTGATCTGCTTTATTATTATACAAAAGATTATGATGAAAATGGTAAGAATTGGGATTATGGTGATATTTATTTTGACTCAACTGATAATAAAATAAAAGAAAATTTAAATAGAATTCCTAATAATTGGTATCCAACTTCTCATTTTGCAGTTTGGTATGATATTAATAAGAGTGAATTAAACTATTCTTTTGATATAAATAAACAAACACAGATATTAAATGGTATAGAATCTGTGAAACCTGCAAATACTGTATTTAGAGGAATAGTTGGCCAATATACAGTGTCAAAAGAAATTACAGCAACTTGTGTTTATAAATTAAATAAATCAATTAAAGTTATCACTACAAATGGTGATTATTGGAATTAGATTTAGTACGGAGAATATATAAATGTCAAATTTTGGAATGATAACTTCTGGAGGTTTGGTTAGTGTAACAGAAGCATCAACTAATGGAACTCTAATTGATGTAAGATATTTTGTTCCAGTTTATGATTGGAGAATTGATCCTTATATTTCTCCAATATCAGTAGGAACTTCAGCAACTGAAATTTCTACTGTAACTTCACCTAGTGATACAATTCCTACTGGTGAAATAATTTGGAATTCTGATTCTTTACCTTATGATATTTCAGACTCATCTACTGGTGTAGCTCTTATATCTGGATCTAATACGCAATTTCAGGAAGGTGTTTCTGTAGATTTAGTTATTAATCCCGTTCAATTACAACATCAAGGAGTAAACTTATATACTGGAACTCCTTTGGTTGATTCTATTTCCGCAGCTGATGTAATTTTTACACCTAGTGCTGCAAATATAGCTTGGCAATTAAGTGATGCTGAAATTGTTAATGGTTCTAATACAAGACCATTAGGAACTACTGATGATTATTGGTCAGTTGTTGAATATTCTTCATTAATTGGAGACGATGGTTCTTCTTGTGGAGCTTTTAAATGTAGAATTAACAAAGATGTTGGTTCCTTTAAGTTTAATAAAATAGGTTTATATGCAGTAAAATTAGATAATAATTATGAACCTTATGGAGATCCATTTCTATTTGCTCAAGTTATTATGCAAAAGCCAGAAATTAAATCATCTGGAATTGGAACGGGTGGATTAGATGAAATAGTTTTAGATTTCCAACTTAAGCTAACTACAGAAGATATTGATTGGTCTGTAATAGTTTATGGAAATCAACAAGATTATTGGCAAAAAATAACTGAAGATAGTTCATTACATAATTCTACTGGTGTTTATATTGGTAGGTTTGCTCCTAAAGATAATAATACAAGAATCGCAAAAACTATAATAACAACTTGGGAAGATCATAATTATGGTGAAACAACGGATACTATTGAATTTGATAAACCACAATTAGCTCTTCAAAACGTGACTTCTATTACTAGTGGAACCGATTTAATAAGAACTGGTCATTTTTCAACATTTAAAGTTGATACTAGTGGAAGCATGGTTTTTAGTTTAAGTGCTGATAATGGTTTCTATCCAGATGCAACATTAGAAACTTATAGTGAATCTGATCAACCAAAAAATTCTATGTATATTCCAGAATACACTGAGAAGTTCTTATTTGGAAATCACTTTAGACGATGGAAATGTATTTATGCTGGTCGAGATGGTCAAGGCCGTTATTATACTGCTGATGAACGTTTTGATGGTTATAATAACTCATATCTTGGAAATACAGATGAACATAATGATCCAAAGACTGATTTATTAGCAATGGATATTCATGGTGGCGGAATTCAAATTGGTAGAAGTCCTGATGATTTAACCAGAAGTGATACAACTTATGGTATAAGAATGATTGATAGAAGTTTATATTTTAAGAGTTTATATTTTAATAATAATCACATTCTTGGAGCTGATTTAAAAAGAATTGATGATGAGTCTTTAATTATTTCTACTGTTAAACCAACAATAGATTATTCTGATACTCATGTCACTAATGGATCAAATATTTTTATAGTAGCTGGAGCATTACAAGATAAATTTTATGATGAGTTTAATGATTATTCATGCACTAGAGAACAACTTTATTCAATAGTTAAAACTTCTGCTGATTCTTTTGATTTAGGTGATTATTTTGATATTGGATCTGAAGCGTTTATTTTGGCTAATGGTGGAATAAATTTGATGAATTCTATAAGAGTTCATTCTTCTGTTGATAGTGGTTCTTATAATTATGGAATAATTAGATCAAAGAACTCTAATATAAATGGAAGAACTGAAAAATTATTGATGATAGCAGGTGCTTTTAATGAATATTCCGATTATTCTATAACTACAAGATCTGATGCTGATAGTTATACAGATATATTAAATGAATCGTCTATTTTAGAATTAGTAGCTGGTAAACAAATAAGATTTTGGTCGGATATAGTTCCTATTCAGAGTGCTGAGGATAAAACCAATCCTTTATCAGGAATTTCAAATAAGGTAGTAGCAACTAAAAGATCTGGTTTTAAAATTGGTAAGTTATTAGAACTTACTTCCTGTAATGTTATTGCTGATAATATGAGATTTTATTCTTATTATGAACAACCATTTGCTAGATTCCAAAATTTAGATTTAAACTTTGCTTTAGATACTAATTTAATACATTGTGAATCAGCAAGCCCAGCTATAGGAAGTAATTCTGGTTATGTTAGTGATATTTTTAAATATGCTAAATGGGCTAGAATTGGAAATATGATAATTTTAAAGTTTTATTTAAATTTTAAATTTCAACCAACAGCTAATGCAAATGCTAAATTAGCTTTTAGAATTCCTTCTATAGAAGTAGATAGTCAGTTTGAAAAGAATACTGATTTATTTACTGGTTCAGAAAATGTTCTTACATTAGAGATTGAAGGAACTGATGCAACACAATATGAAGAACAAACCGGAGTTAGTGAAATATCTAATACAGTTTATCCAATGATTTATCATCCAATTGAGTTAATGTTTAGTAAAGATTTTAATTCTAGTTATAATCCAGCTACAGAAGTTACTGAAATAGAACAAAAGATTTTAGTACCTGCTTATGCTAGTTTAAATTCAGTCGGTCAACCATCATCTACTAATGAATATGGAACTATACCTTATGCTAATCCATTTTCAACTTATTCATGTAAGTTTAGTATTTCAAAGAGTTCATCATTATTAGATCTTGATAGTTTGATTAGTTATTTAAATACTAATCCGACTGGTGGAAATACTACAGTTTTTAATCAAGTTAAATCTTCTATTGATTATTTAATTTCCGCGCAAGCGAAGAATTCTTGGGAAAGAAGCTTAGATGAATCTACAGCTATAGAAATGTTTGATTGTAAATTCTTTTCTTGGGATAGTTTTAAAACTCAAGTTTTAGCAAATAATAATATATCAATCGCTGCTAGTTATGATAAATTTGTAGCTATTCAATTATATTCGGGATTATTTTCAAACAAATCAACTACATGGGCCGTTCGTTTTAGTCCTTCTATCTTTAGATATGATGGTAAAGGAAATACTTATGATGGTTTTTCCAACATTCATAATAATGGAGAAATGGGATTAGAATTATTCACAAATGATTTTATGACTGTAATAAATAGTTATAGAAATGCTATTATAAGACTAAATTACTCCGATTTTGGTGGATCGAATGAGGAAGTTTATTTTAGAATAGATTCAGCTCTTAATCCATTTACAGATAATGTTTCAACTAATGATATGAATAATTCTATTGGTAGTTTGTATGCAAATGATACAAGAGTTTATATTGAAATGCCGATGTTAAAAATGTGGAATATGCAATTAGGTGTAAAGAGACGCATGACTTTTGGATGTTTTGGTATAGGTTCTGATACTTATAGAATAAATGAAAATAGTACAGCTAAGACACTTATTAATAATAATGCTTGGTAATTTGAATAGGAGTTTATGATGAAATTGAAAAGATTTGAAATTGTTGATGTTTGTGATGTGATTGATAAGATGACTGGTGATTATAATAAGATTTTTTCTTATCATATTTCGAAAATAAGAAAAGTTCTCGCTAATGAATATGAATTAATAGTTGAAACCGGAAAACCATCAAAAGAATATGCAAATTATGAATTAGAACGCAGAAGAATTATAAATAACAATTGCGTAAAAGATGAAAATAATAAACTAGTAGAAGAATCAGGTAAATTTAAAATTATAAAAGGTAATGAAGAGATAGTTAAAACTGCTCTTAGAGATCTTTATAATAAAAATCAAGATTTAATTACCAAAAGAGAAGAAGAAATTAAAGAGTTTATTAAATTTTTAGATGAAGAGATTGAAGTTTCTATTGATCAAATACCTTTCTCATGTCTTCCAGAACTAATTAGCAAAGAAGATATGAGTGTATTTTTACCATTAATTTAAGAGGTTTTATGGGTTATCCAAATACATTTCATAGTGGTGGTTGGAAATTAAATATTTCTAATATTCCACTTATGACAAAAACCTCAGACATGAAGTATTTTGATAATTATTGTACAGCTATAGTAGTTCCAGATTATAATATTATGGAATATATTAGTTCTGGCCCAGAAGGTGAAACCGAAAGACATCCAATAAATAGAATCAATGAAGATTTAACTCAATTACAGGTTGATTTTAAAATATCTGAGGATTTTAAAAATTATCTGTATTTATTTCAATGGATGTTGAGTTTAAGATATAGAGAAATTGATACAAGTAGAGACCCAAGACTTTGGCAGAATACTATTGATAGAATAACTTTAACATTATTAGATAATCAAAAAGAAGAAATAGGTTCTATATATTTTACCGAAGCTAGATTAATAAGTATGTCTTCTATTGCATTAGATCATGGTGCTGAAACTGAAGTATCTTTTACCTCTAGTTTCTCTTATAGAGAAATAGGTTTTGAATTGAAATAATTTATAGGAGAAACTTAAAAATTGAAGAATCTAATAAAAATTAAATTATTAACTGATAAAAAAATATTAGAAGAAACCCTTTGTAGAATGGGTGTTGCTAATAAAAAAGATAAAATTATATATCCTTCTTGCTATCTATATGAAATAGAAAATGAGTTTTATATAATTCATTTCAAACAATTATTTTTGATAACCAGAAATGATAGTTATAATAACGTCTCAGATGATGATCTACAAAGGCGTAATTCTATTATATTTTGTTTAAAAAATTGGGGTTTAGTTGATGCTGACGATGAAGAAATTGAACCACATAATAAGTTTATATTTATTTTACCTTTCAAAGATAAAAATGATTGGATTATAAGGCATAAATTTAATTTTTCTTTCGGAGATAAATAATGAAAGATACAGAAATTTTTAATAATGAAGATGAATTTGATTTAGATAGTTTAGAATTTAAAAGTTTTGAGTATTTTGATAGAGATTCAGATGAACCCGAAGAATTAGAATTTACATATAATTAAGGAGAATATGATGGCTAAGAATTTTAAAGATTATTTAACAGAAAATAACGTCATGCTTCAAGAAATGACAATTGAACTTATGATTGATAAATGTATCAAAGAAGGAAAAAATAAGTCTGGTGCTTTATCATTTGCCAAAGATCAAGAATATCCAGTTCAGGTAACTGATATTATAAGAAGACTTCCAGCTTCAATGTTTGAATGTCTTAATTCTGAAAGTGTAGTTGCTGATAATATTACCTTTTCTAGTTTAATGGAAGATTATGATGGTGATGTAACCCAAATTATAGACGATTATCTCGAAGAAGGCAAAACTGATAAAGAAGACGATGAAGATGAAACTGACAACGATGAAAATAATGACGACGAAGGAGATGATGAAGACGATGATAAGTCAACCGATGATGACGAAGATGAAAAAGATAAAAAGAATAAAAAAGTAGGTGGTAAGAAGAAAGAAATGGATGAAACCGATGATTCTGATGATATTGGAACCAAAGCGGATTCTACAGCTGATAAGAAAGTATCAGGTAAAAAGAAAGAGTTAGATGAAACTGATGATTCGGATGATATTGGAACTCCTGCTGATTCTACAGCAAAGAAAAAAGCGGATAAAGAAGAAAAAAAAAAGTAAATGAAAATTTCTACTTTGAAGATATTAGTGATGAAGACTTTAAAGAATTAGAAGAGTCAATAAAAAAAGAAGTAGTAATTAGGTTTGGAAAAAAAGTAATTAAAAGAAAACTCTCCGATCCTGAAAAAAATGCTGGTTATAAAATTGAAGATGGAAAGAAAGTAAAAATGTCCTCAATCGAAAAAACCAAAAGAGAACATGCAGCTTTAAAAGGAGCTAGAAAATCCAAACGTAAAAGACAAGTTGCTAATATTAAAAGACTCAGAAGTATTAAAAAAAGACCTAATGGCGAGATTTAATTCAAAAGAACATCTAAAATTTATTTTTAGGTGTTCTTTTTTCATTCCTCATAAAAATTATTATTGACAATTATATTCCAAAATATTATATTAAATGTAAAAAATTAAGAGGTATTTTTATATTATTAATAATCTATTATTATATTATAATCTATTATTAGATTACGTTGTGCTTTTTGAAAGGATTTATTTTGGGTGGAAATGCTTGTGCTATTAATCATAAAACAAAAGAAATAATTCAGTATGCTTATCCTATAGATTTAACCCTTCTAAACCGCAGTAAATTAGTTCAAATAATAGAAGAATGTATTAAGGCAATCAACGATGCCTTTAAGAAGAGATACGGATATTATATATGGTTTAAAGAGGTTTCCTTCAAATCTTTTATAAATGGAAGCTCAAAGCATTTATTTAATCAACGAATATCTGATGATTGGTTTTTAAAATATAAAAAAATCATTGGTGATATAGATATTATGTTTCCAGAAGAATATTCCGAAAAATTATTTAATCTTTTAAAAGAATTAGAAAATAAACAAATAACTAAAGATATTAAATATATTGGTCAAAAGAAAGAATCTTGTTATGGACAAATAAACTCAGTATTTAATATTAATAATGAGTTTTATCCTCAAATTGATTTTGAACCTGTTAAATTTGTTGAAGGAGAACCATTAGATTTTTATAAATTTTCCCATTCCTCAGATTTTCGTGATATAGAATTAGGAATCAAAGGTGTAGCTCATAAGTATCTTTTAATGAATTTGGTTAGGTCTATTTCAGATGCTCCAGATATTAAAGTTCTACAAAAGTCTTCTGGTATTACCAAGAATACACTCAAATTATCAAAATCATTTAAAGAGAAAAGATTATTAGCTTTTTCTATTACTAATGGTTTACGAGAAAAATATAAAAAGGTTTGTACAATTGATAATATTGATTATTACAAAGAATTAGAAACTTCAGAATCTAATTATATTACAAATAAACAGGAAATATTTAAGAAAATATTTCCTGATCTAAAAAATTATTCAAATTACTTTGAAAGTTATTTTGGTTTAATTAATCTAATAAATGAATCTAGTTCTATAAATGATGATATTAAATTCAAAATATTTGAGAATATGTTTAATCAGTTATGGGGAAATTCTGCTCAAGGATTAGTTAGAAATAACCCAAATGAAGATTTTCAAATAAAAATGAAGATATTTAATTATTTGCAAGATCATCTTTATTTATTTGACAAAGATAAAAGCATTAATTATATTCTTGATGTGATGCAGATAGCAGATTATTATAAGAATTATAAGATGGTTTCCATAGACGAATAGGATTTTTATGAATGTTACACTAAAAGATTTTAGTAGTTTACATGATCTAAGACATCTTTTTGTTAAAACTAAAAGATGTTCTAAGAATGAACCTTTGGTTTTGCATTACTCCAAAAATGATTTTAAAAAAGGATATCATTCAACCAAATATCCTCGTTTGATAGATTTTAAGAAATGTAAATATCAAAATTATTTTGATAGAATTGCTTATTGTAATAGTCAAACTAGTTCTTATATAGTGTTAAAAGATAAACATAATAAATTAAATTATGTTATTGATAGTAACATTAAATTTGTCATTTTAACTAAAGATATTGAAAATAATAATAACTTATATATTATTCCAAAAGGAACTATAGGAGTTTTAACTCAAGAAGTTGATTATTATGGAGAAAGTTTTGATGAGTTTTTTAATTTTAAGGAATATGCTTTTAGCATTAATTCATCTGATTATAGAACTGTTTCTGCAAGAGATTATGAAAGGATTTTCAATTGTTAGACTATAAAATAGAAAAAATAACTGATAAATGGCTTTCTTCAGAAAAAAGAAAAGGGGAAATCCTTTCGATTGAAGAAAAGTATGATGGTATAAAACTAACAATATTTAGAAATGATATAGATTATGATTCCTGTAATCCAGATAAAAATTGGATAGTTTCTTATAAAAATAATGTTATTTATCCTTTTGAACATTTAGACTCAACGTTTAACATAATGGAGTATTCTATTGGAATAAGTCAATTCCATTTAGTTTGGAATCATATTTATAATGTTCACAAACGTTGTGAATTATTTCCAAAGAATACTGAAATATTTTGTGAATTTATAATGAAGAAACCTACAATAACTAGAAAATATGTTTTATATCATGATATAATTTTTCTTGGAGCTAGAGTAATAAGCAATTATAATATAGTCAATAATATTTTAACATTAAACGGATATGAAATAACCAATAATAGAATTTTAAATTTTATAAGTTCCACATTTTGTATAAGAAGTCCTAAATTTATAGGATTAGTTGGAGATAAAACATTTAATGAATTAACTGACTTATTAAATATGCCTTCTGAATTGTATGGTAAAATGGAAGGAATAGTTTTAAATAATTCTTTAAATGAAAAAAGAAAATTAGTTCAAACAGATCAATATGATAAATTAGTTAGATTAAGAATAAAACAACAATATAAAATGGATGATGAACTAAAAGAGAAAGAATATTGGAAAATAATTTATAAATGTTCTGATTATATTATAGATGAATTATACAATGATGATCATTTATTAATAGAAAATCTTAAAAGAATTGCAGAATATATAAGAATTACTCAATTTATTATAAATCATGATAAAAAGAATAGTCTTCAAATTAAAGATGATTTATATTTAACTACAAAAATTAATGTAATAAAGAAACTAAAAGGCAATAATAATGCTCTATTTATTGGTAAATTTAGAATATTTACTAAAGGTCATTATAAGGTTATATTAGATAGTTTATCAAAATATGATAAAGTTATTATAGGTTTTGTAGGAACAACTGATAGAATTAAAAAACTTCAATATGATCAATTAAAAAATCAATTTGCAAATAAACTAGAAATGATTGAAATAGAAACTGGTGATATAATAAAAGCTATTAATAAATGTGAACGTAAAGGTTTCAATATAAATTCTGTTTGTTGTGGAGAAGATAGAAAAGATAGTTATTCAAAACAGTTAGAAGATAATCCTTCTATTAAATTAG
>Ga0153915_10006138_pt1 | contig 11235 bp, 10 predicted proteins | sample Opewatmetagenome_2_FD_107003 | JGI IMG/M metagenome (GOLD analysis project Ga0153915, IMG submission 107003) | Freshwater wetland microbial communities from Ohio, USA - Open water 3 Core 3 Depth 3 metaG | ecosystem: Environmental > Aquatic > Freshwater > Wetlands | place: USA: Ohio, Lake Erie...
AAAATCCTGAATCATCCAGTCTAGGGATGATCGCTAAACCACTCTTGTGGGTTCGATTCCCACTCGCCCCATCCGATCCCGCAGGCACAGACTTGCGGGATTTTTTATTTTTGAGTAGATTTCGAATAAACAGGGGAACAGAATAATCCAACTTACCCATCAAAGGTTATCTGACAGAGGGCTGGCTTTCCCCTGTCTTCGCGGTGTTTTTCGCTCCCCCGGAATGGATTCTGCTGTATACTCCATTTATCCAGGGAGGGTCCAGCCATGCCTCAAGCGACTGCCGCAGCCATAATCACTGCGATGCGGGACAGGAAGCTGTGCATCCTGCTCACCCGCCGCGCCCATGATCCATTCCAGGGGGAGTGGTGCCTGCCGGGGGGCCATATTGAGCCCTATGAAAAAGTGCGCGATGCCGCGATCCGCGAAGTTAAGGAGGAAACCGGGTTGGATTTCAACGCCCAATTCTTTGGCTGTTTTGATGAAATCATCCCCGAGCGGAAAATCCATGCCGTGGTCTGTGTTTTCACCGGGGAGGGAAACGGCGAAATCCGCTTCCCGGAAGAGGAAGTGACCGAATACCAGTGGTGCCCCTTAGAGGATGCCTTGCGCCTGCCGCTGGCCTTTGACCACCACACCATCCTGGCGGCGTATGCTTCCAGCGTTTAGTTCAGATCGTGAGCGGTGTGGATTATGGGTATATCAGACCCTTAAGTACTACCTATAATAGAGCTTGCATTTTTGATAGCTCTTTATATTGACATGGGAATAATTATTGGCTACAGTAGAGAAGGATATAGGAAATGGAGTGACTATGGTAATTCTCTTAATTATCACCTTTATTGTAGTACCCGTTGTAATATTCACGCTTGCTATGTGCAGGTCTGCAGCGTTTGCCGATAGACAGATGGAGAATTTACTATCGGGCAATGTTTCAGCTCACAGTATTAAAAGAAAACGGGTTGAGAGTGAAATACCAACAGTCCCAATTCGCAGCAGGCTCAACCCCAAATTAAACAATTCGGGTTAAGATGTAAGTGTAAACAATTACGTGTTGGGTACCAGCTCTTCTTCAGTTGGAGCTTTGACCCAACGCAAAAATCACGCTGGATTGCCAGCATCGCGCTCGTCCCATCCGATCCCGCAGGTTAAAGCTTGCGGGATTTATGTTCTTTTAAGAAAAACATGGATAATTTGGGTTTATAATATCGGAATTACGTTTAAATAAACCTGATCCATGGAGGATAAATGAACAGCCATTTGAACCCATACTTGAGCTTCAAAGATAACGCTCGACAGGCGATGGAATTCTACAAGTCTGTCTTCGGCGGCAAGCTGGCGATGAACACATTCAAGGAATATCACGCATCTCAGGACCCCCGTGAAGATAATAAGATCATGCATGCGGAGCTTGAAGCGGCGAACGGCATCGTTTTTATGGCTGCCGACACGCCAAACGGGATGGAATATCGCCCCGGATCGAATATTAGCATGTCACTCAGCGGCGACAACGAAGCCGAATTAACGGCTTACTTCAAAAATCTTTCAGCCGGAGGCACAGTGGGCATGCCGCTTGAGAAAGCCCCTTGGGGCGACAAATTTGGGATGTGTACCGACAAATTCGGCATCAGCTGGATGGTGAACGTCACGAGCCCAAAAAAGTAGAAGATAACTCGCTTACGATGCACACATGGTAGGCGAGAGGGGCTGTCTAATAAGCTGATCGCACATTATAGACCACACAAAATGGTCACTAATCAGACCCCAAGGGTCTTAGAGACCCTTGGGGTCTCTAACTAAAGAAGATAAATCATGACTTTTTGGACAGCCCCTCTAGGGTAGATGAAATTAAACAGCACGCCGTTTTCCACCAGGGGCGAGAGCAGGCGGGATTTTCGTTTGAAGCAGGATTATGCGTCAGGTAGAGAATTTTGCGTCTGATGATTTTCTAAAAAAGAAGAAGGTGACCCCTCCGATTACAACTAAAAAGGGAATGAGACTGCTCCAAGTTTTCAAGCCTAAAAATTGTTGACCCAGATTCCAGGCGAATTTACCTTTTTCTAACTGCTGCAAACAATAGCTATAGATGTGTGAATATTGGAAAAAGCCCAGGTCTGCGATCTCGTCCACCATCGTATCCGGGACGTTAATATCGCTGGCTGCAGCAATAATCATTTGCCCGATCGATACCAGCCCCAGGACCACGAATGGCCAGGTGAGTCGCTTGGGAATAAAAATTAGAAGAATGCAGAAGAAAGGCAACATCGGAATGAGGTGGCGCGGACCTAAAGAATAACCACCCCACCACATATAATAACCTGACATGATGACAAGATAAGAGCCAATGATCCATATTGCCAGGATTGCTTCCATTCGATATCGGCGCTCTCTGAAAATAAAAACCGCCCCTATAATAGAAAAAAGCAGAAAAGGCGACTCCCAGAATAATCCCATGGTCGGATGGAGGGTCATATAGAAAAGCACCTTCAAGTCAGGCAAATGGATACCCATCACACCTTGCCCCATGGATGAATTAAAATATGGATTGCTAAGATTCGCATAGCCTGTCGAAAGAAAATTACCGAAACACAGCTTGTTGTATACCAGCTGGAGTAATACCGGAATTGCTCCGCCTAACATCGTCAAGCCTATTGGACGAAAACGACGATAGGAGGGATTTCCCCAAAAAATTGTAAAGTAATAAATTACCAGAGCTAAAATAATAATTGCGGTGGGATACTCGCTAATCAGCGCCATCCCTAAGAGCAGACCGATGAGGAAGAAATGCCAGTTTTTCCATATCTCAGGCTTCTCTTTTAGAAAGAAAATCATAAAGAAGGCGCTAAAGAGTAGGGAAGAAGAGAATTGGTGGCTAAAGAAGGATAAACTGTAAGGGAAGTACATCGTCCCCAATGTGATCATAAGGGTAACCAAAAAAGCTCGTAAACGGCTCCCGGACAAATATAAGCACAGGATGTACAAAAGACTTCCAGCAATGGCCGAAGGAAGTCCTATAACTAAGTAAGTCAATATAATTTTGGCAGTGGATTGGCCCAGGCGATTGAAAGTTTGCTTCACCCAATACATAGGTGCGTATAAGACAGCCCCAACCAATGAAGGACCAATCGCTTTATCTGAATAATAATGACCATTGAAATAGGCTTTATCAAGGGTCTTGGTGTCACCTTTGTTATGGAAGGAATCGATCGTGAGACGCCCTTCTCGAACTACGGCAAATATCAGACCAAACCGAGAATTCCCATTCCAGCCACTGTCCTGATAAAAATATGCATAGACAAAAGCAAGCAAGCAAAATATGATCAGTGCATCTTTTCGAACCTGTCGCGGCATGGTTCCTTCAAATCCTCGTCATTATCCAGTCTAAGGAGAATGGCTTTATACTTCAAAATCGCCAATCCGTAAAGTCATCCTGCAGAATCTTTCCACCCGAATGATTCTATATTGACATTTAATTTGAAAAATTATACCTGTATTTACTTTATAATTACAGCAGCTATCGGGGCGAATTTTTGGGGTTTGTGGAGAATCATATGAATTTTGAAATCAGCAGGCGTCTCAGGATGCATATCGACCACGCCCCAGTATGGATCTTCTTTTTCCTGGGATTAGGGCTGGTCATTCTGCAGCCTCTAGGGCCTCACCTGAGCCTCGTTCCAGGAGATCTGGGCGATACCCGTTTCAACAACTACGTTTTGGAGCATTTTTTCCGTTGGATCACAGGGCTCACTCGAGATTACTGGAACGCGCCTTTCTTCTTTCCGTTCCAACAGACGATGGCGTTCAGCGACAACCTCCTGGGATCAGCGCCATTCTATGCCCTCCTCAGATGGGCCGGCCTCGATAGGACATCTGCCTTTCAGGGCTGGTATTTGATAGGTTACATACTTAACTTTGTTGCAGCTAGCTTTGTCCTGTGGCGTTTACAGTTAAAATCTTTGGCTGTGGGAAGCGGGGCTTTCTTCTTCACCTTTGGACTACCGCTGCTGGCCCAGGAGAACCATGCCCAGCTTCTTTATCGTTTTTGCATCCCACTGGCTTGTTTTTCGCTCTGGCGGTTCTACCAGGCACCCCGGTTGTGGACGCTGTTCTGCCTGAGTGCCTGGCTTGTGTGGCAATTTTATCTAACCTTTTACATTGGGATCTTCCTGCTGCTTTTGCTGGCTGTCCTTGTGATCTTATTGCCGTTGTGGTTCCCAGCGCAAACCTTCTGGCAGCGGCTGGCTGTCTGGCCGCGGCACCTGATCGAATCCTGGTCTCAGGCCCGCGCCACCGAGCGGATTTTGGCCGTGATTGCTGTGTCTTTTCTGGGCGTGTGCATTGTGGCCCTGGTTCTGCCCTATGAGCGCGCCTCCAGGCTCTATGGATTTTCCAGGGATTGGACAGAAATTTCCACCATGCTCCCCAATTGGCGAAGCTACCTCCTGGCGGACAATTCGCAGTTGTGGAGCTCAATGTCTAGCCATTTTTCCGGTTTACCCTTGCGTCACGAACACCAATTGTTTCCGGGGCTGGCAGTCCTGGGATTGGTGCTGGTTGGCATTGCAGGGCGATTTCAAACCGAGAACCGCAGGTTAGCCTGGCTGCATTTTGGCGCCGCGTTGGTCCTGGTTGCCTTCACCCTGCAGATATATGGGAGCTCTCTTTACCAGTTGATCTGGCGGATTCCAGGACTAAACAGTATCCGAGCCGTTACACGCATCATACTGGTTGTGATGTGGCCTCTTTCCCTTTTCATAGCCTGGGCTATGGATGGGTTCATCCAGCGATATAACCGGCAACACCTATGGATGCAAGCAACCGCAATCCTGATCTCCGGGCTGCTTGTGGCAGAATCGGTTTTCTATACCCACGCTACCTATGTAAAGGCAGATGCACAGGCTCGGCTGGACGACCTGCGCCAACTGATCCCGGCTACGGTTCCTGCAAATCCGATCCTATTCGTGGCTGAGAACCAGCCAGAACCATCCTGGGGGAGGGCAATAGACGCGATGCTGTTAGCCCAGGATCTGGGTTGGCCGACCTTGAACGGATATTCGGGCAATGCCCCACCAGGCTACAACTCTTTAGAAAGGTGTAATCAACTCCCGGTGCGGATTAAGAACTACATGGATTTTGCCGGAATCTCAGACCCATCTTATTACCTGGGGATCATGAAGCGAATCGTTCCGCTGGGTTTTAGGGATTGCGACCCAACCTGGTGGCAAAAAATGCCATAACCTCACCTTCCCCGTCTAGGGTGTTTTGCATGACCTCATTTCGCTACTGCGCTTAGCTTGCCGACCTGGACATAAGGGAAGAGACCGCTCATCCAGCCGCTGACCCATTCGCGCTCCTGGCTGATGGCGGCGATGTCTTTCAGAGCATGATAAGCGTTGCCTGCCAGCATGACATCCTTGACGCGCCCCACGATCTCGCCGTTCTCGATCTTATAACCCAAGGCGAGATTGGCAGAAAACTCACCGTTGATTGGGTTGCCCTGCCCCAGGCCCAGGTACTCATGTACCAGCAAGCCCTGCTTGATGCCGCGCAGCATCTCGGCGTAGGGGGTGTCCCCTGGGCTGACGACCAGGTTGGTGAGTTGGCGAAAGGAGCCATGCCCGGTAGGTTTGGCTCCGGCACGCCCGGCGGTATCCAGGTCGTAGATGAAATTAGACAGCACGCCGTTTTCCACCAGGGGCGTCACCCGGCGGGGCAGACCTTCGTCGTCGAAAGCGCTGGTATTGGGACCGAAGTCGATGAGCGGGTCATCCAGCAGGGTGAACGACGGGTCGGCGATGAGCTCGCCCAGCTTATCGCGCAAAGGGGAAGAGCCCAGGAAAACATTTTTACCATCCAGACCCAGCCCCAGCGAAAGCAGCAGGGCGATCAGCCCGGAGGGCGTGAAGATCACCGGCATTTCGCCGCTCTGCAGGGAAGCTGTGCGTTCTGCCAGGCGGAAATACTCTATGGCACGCGCGGCGATATCTTCAGTATCTACCTGGCGTTTCTTTTGGGACAGACCATACCCGGCGAAGAGGATATCGGTGCCCCTCACCAACTGACCGCCTGCGCCAACGTGAAAATTGGTGTGCTCGGCGGAGTAGACCGCCCCCGCCGAATTGGCAAGCTCTTCTTTCAAGATGGTTTTCCCTAAACCGGCTCCGGCGAGGATCTCGGGATTGTAGGATTTGATCATCTCCATCATCCCCTGCCCAAGCTGGATCATCTCCGGCTTGGCGAGAGGCAGCAAGGCTGGGTCATAAGTCTTTACCCTCGGAATAGGCTGGGCAGCGGGCAGCTCAAAATGCACCGGGCTGCCGAACTCGACCGCTTCCAACGCCCGGCTGACCACGCCATCCACATCGTTCGGATCCGTGGTGTGCGAGGTGCCTAACTTACCATCTTTGATCACATTGAGCTGGATTTGGGTGCGCTGGGAAGACTCGGCGGATTTCAAGCGGTCATTTTCAAAGTTGACATCACTCTTCTCTGCTGTGCGCAGGATTGCCTGGGCGGACTGCGCCTGGCGCATGGCTTTTTCGATAATCTGCTCGAGGATCATTGCTGGCCTCCGATCACACAATTCTGGATGCGCACGTACGGACCTCCCAGCCCGACGCGCAGCGGCGCCTGATCGCCTTTGCCGCAGCCGCCCGGCCCGTTGGGTTGCCACTCTAACTTATCCCCGATGCGGTCGATGTTCAGCAGGATTTCGAAAACATTACCGGTCAGGACCACGTCGCGCACGAGCTCAGCCACCTGACCGTCGCGGATCATGTAGCCGTAACTGGCGCTGAAAGTGAACATCTCCATGGCGGTTTGACCGCCGATGGCGTTCACCGCCAGCACGCCCAGCTTGATATCTTTGATCATCTCCTCGAAGGTGTCCTTGCCTGGCTCGAGATAAGTGTTGGTCATACGCACGATGGGTGGGTGATGAAAGTTGACAGCGCGGGCATTGCCGGTGGGCTGCTCGCCCATCTTGCCGGCAGTCTCGCGCGAATGCAGTCGCCCGACCAGGATGCCTTCTTTGATCAGGTAATTCTTACGAGTAGGCACACCCTCATAATCGTAATGGTGCGTACCCAACCCACCAGGCAAGGCGCCATCGTCAATGATGTTCAGCCTCTCCACGCCAAAGCGCTTACCGAGCTGCATCAGCTCCTGCATGCGCTCGTTCTCATAGACGAAGTCCGATTCACTCAGATGCCCGAAGGCTTCGTGGGTGAAGACGCCGGTAAGCAGCGGGTCAGCCACGACCGTGTACTTACCGCCCGTCACAGACGGCGCAGCGAGCAGCGAGACCGCCCGGGCCGCGGCCTTTTCGGCTTTAGCGTGGAAGTTTTCCACCGTCTGGTAGCCTTCCGGACCGCCGTCCGTCTCGAAGCTGTTCTGGACGATATCGCCTTCCCGGGCAGTTGCATTAGCAAAAACAAAAACGTTGGGTTTTTCTTCCTGGATATACGTGCCCTCACTGTTGGCATACCAGCAGGTTTTGAAGCTGTCAGAATAGCCCACGCTGGAGGTTTGGATCCTGGCATGGTGACCGAGCACAAGACGGTTGTATTCTTCGGCGAGGGCTTTCTTTTCTGCGAGCGGAATGAGGCGGAAGTCCTTTTGCAGGTGAGCGGGGATGATGTCCACCACCGGCTCCGCCGGGGCATAGTAAGTCTGCTGCTTACCCACCAGGCGGGCGGTTTCGCAGGCTTCTTTGACGCGTTTTTCCAAGTCGTCCAGATCGTTGAAAGTGGCATACCCCCAGCCTCCCTTATAGAGAGCGCGCACAATCCCACCGACTATGCGGAAAGAATTGATCCTATCCAGGTCTGGACCCTGGAAGACGATCCAGGAAGAAAGATCATCCTCGATGCGGATATCGGCATACTCGACATCGTGGACTTTGAGTGCTTGAACTAAACGGTCTTGCATGGCTTCTCCTTGTGAAAAATCGTGGATGGCGTGCCTGACCCCCTGAGGTTTGATTGTACTCCAAACTGCAATGGGTGTGAGCCATCTTATGTAAATGGTGAGTTTCACTATGATTCAGAATAATGGACCTGGGGTTAAAAGAAAAAAGACCAGGTTTTCCCTGGTCTTTTCATTTTCCATAAGATTGGACGATGCTTTGTAATATATGATCTTTTATACTATGCAATAATACTCGGAATCACAATACGCTTAGACCTCGAATCGACGAGATTAGATTTTACTCCATGCCATTTCACATTTGGACGGGAGGGACTCACGACATTCGTAATCGTTTCCGACATAGACGATGAAGTCATCGTATCAAACGAACGGGGTGCAGGAACCGGTAAACCATCTTCTAATAAACTCCGGATAAAATCTACACGGGCTTTTTCCAAATCCTCGATCGCTTCATCAACGGTTATTCCTTGTCCCATACAACCCTCTAACTCAAGTGATAATGCGATAAATACAGGCTCTTCATCCGTAGTAACATCTCTTACTACATTGATGAAATGGGGTTTAGAAGCCAGTTTCTCGGCTTTTGCTTTATAATCCATGGTTTTCCTCTTTATCTTCCTCCAATAAAAGGAACTGATCCACTAGCTTTATCGCAAACTCCACATATCCTCTGGCTAAATAAGTATGCCGGGGTAAAGTCGCCCGAAGTAGACCGTACTTGGGGTGCTTAACGATATCATGATTTGATCCATGAGTTATTATGAATCCAAATCCCTCGTACAAATTATCTAAATCTTATCTTTTCCATCCCTTTTTCGATTTTCGCATGCGCTCTAAAAGCTTTTTTGCTTTTTGAGTCATGGCTTTTAGCCCTGATCTTTATGAGGCAGTTCAATCTCATTTACGTAAACAGCTAAGTCACCTTTGTAATCTTTGTCTACCAGTACAACGAACTGATACGGTCCCGGTTTATTGAAAATAATATCCTTGAATTCTAAGATTGCATTAACTTCTGGTTTCACTCCTTTGCCACCTTTGGGGGTTTCGATCGGCCCAGACAGATTGATCATCTCGTTTCCGTCCGGATCCAATAGCTTGACTGTCAAATCTCGCTTGGCGCCGTATTCTCCCAATTCAGCAACTAATTTAACCACCAAATGCATCGAGGAATGTCTGGCCGGAAAATTAGGGGCGTAGATCTCTCGAAAAGCGCCCAAAATGTTCAATTTACCGTCGCTTGTAGTATTCGCGCAATCTGCCACCAGAATTAAATCGAGTTTCATGGATCACTTCCTAACCCTTTTGCACATTAAAAAGGATATTTTTGGAAACCTACGATAATATCTGAAATGACAGAAATTATTTGTTACCCATTGAATGCGTATTCAAAAGATATTTTAGCACCAATAATGCGAAACGAGGAAAATGCATACGTTTTGTGGATTTGCTTGACGCGGGAGCAGATATTGCTGTAATATCAAAGATGGCAGGTCATGCAAACGTCCAAACTACCGCCCGTTATGACCGAAGACAAATAGATCGAAACGCCGAGCCGCTGTTTTCGGTCACACCGTGTCAAAGAAAAGGAAGATCAATGAAGCTATTGAAATTCTCATTCGCAGCATTTCTCGCGATGGTTCTTTCGTCTTGTTCCATATTTACTTTAGGGCAGGAGAGTACATCTCAGGGAGACTTCAATATTCTCCTCGAAGCCAATGTGCCTGCCACCCAAGCAATTGCTAATGCAGATATGGATGCAACCTTGAAGATCCTCTCGAACCGCATCAAGGGACTAGGCATCCGTAATGCGGTTTTGTCTCGCGCTGGCGAGAGACAAATAAGCGTTGAGTTCGTAGGTTTAAGAGGTTTCAGTGAACCAGGGCAAGCACAACAATTGACCTCCCTGGTAAGTCTTACCGCCTTGATCGAGTTCGTCGATATGTCGGGTATCTCGCCATCCGAGGCATTAACCCTGGTTGACCAAACCATCCAGACGGATTACCTGAATTCCGACGCCGGCGGAGAAAACGAGAGCGCCGACCTGACCCAAAGGATCTGGCACACAGCCCTGACTGGAGCTAAAATCAAAGATGCCAGCGTCAGCACCAACAGCTTAGGACAATATGATGTTGCCATTGAGCTCACAACTGAGGGCGGCGCTCAATTTGCTGAATATACTGGAAGCCACATCGGCGATGTTCTGGCGATCGTGCTGGATAAAAAGGTGCTCTCTGTACCCGTTATCAATAGCAAGATTGAAGGTGGCAAAGCCGTTATCGCGGGCAACTTCACTGAAGACAGCGCTAACCAGCTGGCGGTGCAGCTACGGTATGGCGCCCTGCCCATCCCCCTTCAGGTTGTAGAAGCTGTAGTGCCAACCCCGAGTCCATAAAAATTCATAAATTGCGGGTATATCCGGAATGCTTTCCCGCGTTCGCTATTCTTTTATCGTTCATGGCTTACATATATTATTTGTTTCATCGAGTGCCATTATTTCTTGTCCTGGAAACTTCACTTGCCAACTGAAATTAGCCCAACCTGACTTCCCTTTGATGTCCGCATAAACAATAAATAACGTGTCACTTTGCTTTATAACGCCCCACTTCACCTCAGCATCAGAAATTCCAAAATATTGTTTATAAACAGCCACAGTGGAATCGAAAATTTCTTTACATGTCTTCCCGGATGTAGAGGAGGGACTCCAATCTTGCACAACTTGTAAGGCATCGGGATCGCTGTAGGTGGGAGAATCATCCCCAGATGGTGGGGATGATTTTAACCTTGTTTGAGTTATTGCCCAAAACAAGGCGCCAATTCCGACAATTACTAAAAGAATTATCCTTCCCTTGTTTTGTTTCTTAGGTTGGGCTGCTGCTTTTTGCGCTACAACTGGCTTTGGTAAAGTCACGCGAGTTAAATCCCGTCCGCAAAATCGGCAAATAACAGCATCATCTTGAATCTTCTTAGCACAATAAGGACACTTCTTCATAAGCTCTACAATTCCTCCACCTGCTACCATTATTGCATATATCGCTTTGGGAGTCATGTGTTATATGTCATTATGGTTCTAGATCATTTGATTTATAAATACAGTTAGTCTATACTTATATCCAGGTCGGTCCAACTTCGTTACCCAAAGTTTCCAGTCTTCGTATCAGAATAAATTATAAAGAATAGGAAATAATAAGAAAGGGAGGGCAAGCCTATGTCTTTGCTATAGGTAACCGCAGCGTCGATTACGGTTGCCTTTATTTGCGCATTCTGTATTGAAAACCTATCAACACCCGTACAATGTCTGTAAAAGGA
>Ga0153915_10006139_pt1 | contig 11234 bp, 9 predicted proteins | sample Opewatmetagenome_2_FD_107003 | JGI IMG/M metagenome (GOLD analysis project Ga0153915, IMG submission 107003) | Freshwater wetland microbial communities from Ohio, USA - Open water 3 Core 3 Depth 3 metaG | ecosystem: Environmental > Aquatic > Freshwater > Wetlands | place: USA: Ohio, Lake Erie...
ACTGATCATATTTCGCGATTTCGGAGCGATATTCAAGTATCTGTGCTGCTGCGGCAGGGTCGTCGGACGGTTTGTTTATCTGTTTGCCCGATGCCGATACTATCTCCGCGTCGGCCAGCTTCTCTGCCTGTTTTGACAGCCAGTATTTGGAATTATTTATCATCATTTTATTTGTTATCCTCATGTGCCCCTCCAAAAGATTAAGGGAAAAATATTATTAGATTAATAGGCCGCTTATATGTTGATCATTGTCTCTAAAAGTTCATCAAGCACAGACATGACCTTTGCCGCCGCCTCATAGGCGTTTTGATAAAGGACGATATTAGCTAGTTCCTCGTCCGTAGAGACGCCGGATACGGATTCGCGATAATTTTCATAGTAAGTAACCAGGTCCGATTGCGTCTCAGAGGAAGAGGTAGTGTTTTCGACCTCTGTTCCTATCTTGCTTACCAGGGAGCTGTAATATTCTTCAAATGTGCCTGTTGTGGTAGTCGTGATCCCGCTTATTGTTTTGGTAAAGGTAACGGAAGTATCATCCTGGATCTCAGCTATGGCGATCGCTATTGCGGAAGAATCTGAGGTCGAGGCCGCTGCTATGTCGTTTATGTCGGTGATATTCACTGACAGGGTGCTTACACCGGGAGCTGCAGCATCATAAGTAAAAAAATTCACGCCGGCATTCCCGTCCGCATCCAATCCTGTTGTGTGAAGTGCATTCACTGTATCGGCAAGGGAGACGGCAAATGCATCCAGGTCTGCCATATATCCCTGGACCGTATCCAGGCTGGTCAGCTCTCCTCCCAGCTCGCCGCCCGATATGCTCTCCGTGATGTTATTGCCGTTCAAGGCGATGGTTGAATTTGTCGCTGTCAGATCATAGGAATTTGACCCTATTACCAGGGCTGCCCCGTTTGAAAGCTGGACATTTATCTGGCCGCTGTCATCCTCATAATAGGCAATGCCTGCCTTGGAGGATAACTCGACGAGGAGAGAATCCCTTTCATCCTGATAGGTGCTGGTGTCGATTCCACTGGCGCTGCCCTCCAGTATCTTCTGATTAAGGTCTGCGATCTGGGCCGTGATATCGTTAATATCATCTGTTGTCTGAGAGATGTCACCAATGATTCCGGACTGGATATCCTGCAGATCACTGTACATATCCTGAAGGGTCGAGACAAGAGACTCCGCATCGGATAAGAGGACAGCGCGTTCCGTTGACCCTGTCGGGTCATTTGCAAGGTCGGACCATGCGCTGAAGAATTCGCTCAGGGCATCGCTTAGCCCGGAACCCTCTGATTCATCGAATACGGCTTCAATGCCTTCAAGATACTCCAATTCCGACGACAACTCCCCGGCATCGGCATTTGCCGAACAAAGCTGTTTTAATGTAAAGGAGTTGCTTATTCTGTTTGTGCCGATTACTTCAACCCCGGTTCCTGTGTAAGTGGAGGAAGAGGATGAAGATGTATTAGTAGAGCTGACTATAGCGGTCAAACGGGAGTAGCCGTCCGTGCTGGCGTTTGCGATGTTGCTGTTGGCGACATTAATGAGTATCTGCTGCGCCTGAAGTGCGCTTAATGCGGTATTCATTGCACTGGAGATAGAGGACATGTTTCTGTTTCCTTTTTTACAATAGCGTTCTTATAATTAATGGGTCTTTATCTCTTTTTACATATTTATAAGCGTCTGCAGGATCTCATCGCTGGCTGTAAAGACCTTGGAACATGCCTGATAGGCCCTTTGCGCCGTTATCAGGTTGGCAAGTTCCGAGGAGAGATCCACGTTTGAGCTCTCCAGGGACCCGGTCTCCAGACTGCCGAACCTGCTTGTCCCCGGTATGCCTACAATAGGATCGCCTGAATCGGTGGTGGTTGAATATAGGCCGCCTGACGTCGCTAAAAGTCCATCATAGTTGTTGAACTCCGCGAGGGCGACCTGAAAGAGGTCTTGGGTTGTCCCGTTGGAGTAGGTGGCCGTGACTACGCCATTTTCATCTATAGTTATGGAGGACAATGAACCGGATGTATATCCATCCTGGCTTGAATCATAAAGGGCGGAGTCCATGGAATACTGGGTGATGCTGCCGTTAGTTGCATAGGTAGTGGTGGTGCCGACGGTGGTTTCATCGTAGATATCCCATGTGATTGTCATTTCAGCCGCCCCGGTAGGGGTGAAGGTGATTGTCGGGTCGCCAGTGGCTGTCTCCAGGGCGCCGCTGGTGCCGAAGGCGAGGGTGCCGGTTGTAGCAGCTGTGGTGGAGCTATCAATGGATATTGAATAGGTCCATGTGTTGGCAGCGGTATTTGTATAGGTCGTGGTGACAAGGTGTTCATTCCCCAGTGAGTCATAGACGGTAACAGAGGTCTCATAGGTATCGCCGACCTCGGCGTCAGCGTCCAGGTTTACGGTCGTTGACATCTCCGTGGTGGCGTTGGCAGGGGATGCATCATGGGAGACGGTAATATCCGTCAGGGCGCCTAGATCGCCGTCCTCGTCTATGGCATAGCCCTGGACGGTGTAGTCTGTGTCGGTTATGACCAGGTTCCCGTCATCGTCGAAGCTGAAGCTGCCGTTACGTGTGTAATAGGTCTGATCCGTGGAGGCATCCGTGACCATAAAAAAACCTGATCCGTTAATGGCAAGGTCGGTGTCGCTGTCTGTCGAGGTGATGTCGCCCGTGGTCCAGTTCTGGTTTACATCAGAGACTGATACGCCCGCTCCAGTGGAGGTCCCTGACGTTCCGGTAAGACTTGCGCTCAGGAGAGCAGAGAAAGAGGTATCGCTGCTCTTATAGGAACAGGTTTCACTGTTGGCCACATTATTGGAAATGACCGCTATTTCTTGTGAAAATGCGCTAAGGCCGCTTACGGCGGTGCTCAATGATTGCATCATGATAAACACTTCCTTTCCGGCGCATGGACGCCGATAAAAATTATTATGATCAGGATTGATAAACCCCGGCTATGTCGTCCAATGAAATCGCTAGTCCGTCTGCTATGAGATAGGGCGTTCCATCCTCGTAGACAACCCCCGTTACCTGCGCCAGGGAATAGGTGGTAACATCAACGCTGTCGCCGCTGGAATCGGCGGCGGAGACTTCAAAGGTATAATCTCCGTCGTCGAGGGTGTCCCCGTCGTCATCCGTTCCGTCCCAACTAATGGAATTAGCGCCTGAGGAAAGATCTGACTCCGAAATGGTTTTTACCTCGTTTCCGTCGGAATCATAGATGGTTATAGTGACATCGCTCGCATCATCCCCCAGATTAAAGACTAGGTTGTCGGCAGTCCCATCAGAGACAGAGACGCTGTCTCCCTCAAACGCTATTGATTTTCCGATATAGCTAACGGCCTGTGAGTCACTATTAGCGACCAGTTGTTCCAGATATTCGTTGGACTCGGTCGCCTGTTGCAGTTGGTTCAGGCTGCATAGCTGGGAGGTGAAGGTACTCATATCTGTTGGATCGGTGGGGTCCTGATTTTCAAGCTGTGTCAGGAGGAGCGTCATAAAATCATCGGCATCCAGGCTATAGGTTGAGTTTGTAGTTGTTGAATCACTCGTTGATGCTGTGTCTGATGCATAGGTAGTAAGCGCTGCTATTGACATTTTCCATTCTCCTTTTAGGCGGGTCGGATTTGCCTTAGCGGCTTAAGAAGCTCGCAAGTTAAGTGATCATGGATTGTGAATAAAACATGTTGCCGGGATCACATATCAGGCAAATTGTTATTGTTTGCAGTGGAATAATAAATGGAAAAATAGTGATGGGCTATTGACAACGCAGACTAATGTCACTAGAATACAAATGGGCGTGTCGAAAGGCCCGCTCACCCCGCAGGGCCTAACACCTTGACCCGCCAAAGTCTCGTGTTAGGCCCTGCCTTTTTCCTGCCTGTAAAACTTACAGGGCGTCCCCGTGAAGTAAATTAAAAATGAACTACAACGGGGGACAACATGCCTTCAAGCAACACCCATGCCAAATAATTTTTTCACGTATCGTTTTAATTATAACGTCCTACTGGTGATAAGTTACAAAAAAAATTCGAAGAGGAACGAATATTTTTAATCTTCATTTCCCCTGTCCGGTCTGAGAGCGGCTTTAATTGGCCTTTTTGGGCGCATTAAAAATTTTCATTTTCTTGGGCGCGGTTTGATGTTTAAAAAATAAAGATTTCTCGGAAAAATTTAATGCCGGCGGATTTAATTTATTAAATAAATCTAAAATATTTGCATTTTTCAACTTGCCTCAGGAGCCGCCTGGTTTTCGTTTTAAAAATGATAAAAAATCCGATCATTTTTTTGAGGATTTTTCTTGATCAGGATCATGGATCGGTTGGGGCCATGATCCGGTGTTAAAATTTAAGATTTTTCGGCAAAAAATTGACGCTTACTGCCTTATTGACGTAATGTATTTCCTCCCCATGAAATAATTAAAAAATGGAACATTCATTCCTGGTTTTTGGGTGAGGCGTATGTCCGTCCTGGAAAAAAATACCTATTAATAATGGGCATGATTTTTCAAGGGGGGAAATTATTTCCTATAAACATGCCGGAAATTGATAACATTTTATACCTTAAAATATATGGCCGCTTGCATATGAAGTAAAAAACATCGGTTTTTATGTAACTTTTTTCAATAATATACGACTTTAATACTGAAAATGCAGAGATATGGCGATGATACCGGAGATTTCTTGAAAAGAAAGCGTTTAAAAGTAGTTATCATTTTAAGGATCTTTAAAAGATCAGGGGGAGGGATCCGTTAATAGTTTTTCAAGAAACAATAACGAGGCTTAGAAAATGCCATAATTTCGGTCACGCTTAAGAAAATAAATCTTTATTGATAGGCGAATCTGTTGAGGGATATAATTGCTATGAATGAAAGTCAAATTTTCACAAGATACTTGTTTCTCTCGCTGATTATTTCTGACTAATAAGACGAGAAAAGCTGAAACAGATCAAGATTAATGAAAGATAAGCCTATTATGTTTAGTGACGCCGAAATAGTTTTACAAGTCCTAGAAGGGAATGTGAATTCCTTTGAATCTCTTATGTCGAGACATAAGGATCATGTTTTGAGGATCGTAAAAAAACATGTCCCCTATTCTGAGGTTGAAGAGATGTCGCAGGAGACGTTTATAAGGGCCTATCAGTCACTGTCCGGCTTTAAGAGCAAGGGCGATTTCAAACAATGGCTGTCTTCCATTGCAGTAAGGACCTGTTATGATTATTGGCGGAAGGCATACAGGAATAAAGAAGTGACCATGAGCTCTCTTACTGAAAGGCATCAGAAATGGCTGGAGGAAGTTGTGTCCGACCAACCGGAGACCCCCTTCCATGAAGGTGACGATCAGAAAGAGGCGACGGAATTGCTTGATTGGGCGATGGGAAAACTGACTCCTGAGGATAGAATGGTCCTGGAACTAATATATCTTGAGGGGCTGTCAGGCAAAGAGGCTTCTGATCTCTTAGGTTGGAGCGTGGCTAATATCAAGGTCAGGGCCTTTAGATCCCGGAACAAACTTAAAAAGATTTTAAAAGAAACCATCAAAAGGTAACAGGAGGTGAATATGGAGTTCATAGATAAAAAACAGCTTGCGAAAGTAATGAAGGCACTGTCTTTAGCCTATAATGCAAAAGAAAAGATGGAAGTTGGAGATTTGTGGCAGGCCAGAGTTATGGGGCATGTTTTAAGCATGGACCCCCTTTACGCCAAGACGAGCTATCTTGAGCTTTTACAGCAGTTTGTTTGGAAGCTTACCCCTGTTACATTTGTACTTGTAGGATTGCTTGGCATGGCCCTGATCAAGATGGATTTTTTTTCAGATTATGAATTTACAAAGGCATTTGTCAGCAACTCGTCTGATCTTGTAACGCTGGCGATGTATAGCGGGTCGTGAGGATATAATGAATAAAATAAAACTGGCATCCGGTGTGTTACTTGTCTTTCTTGTTGGCGCGCTGGCGGGATCGCTTGGAACCGGATATTATTATAAAAATCGCGTGAAGAAATTTGAGGCAGGAGGTCCGCCAATACAGGAAAGGATCCAGATAATAACAGGCAGATTTTCGAATGAACTCGATTTGACAAATGAGCAACGAACAGAGTTTGAGAAGATTATAAAGGAATCACAGGAAAAGAAAATAGCCCTGGTCGATAAGTTTCAGCCGGAGATAAAGCAGATCAACGACGATACCTTTACATCCATAAAGAATAAACTGACCGATGAGCAGAAGACCAAGCTTGATACGCTGATTAAGACGATGGATGACGTTCATGAAAGATTCCCCAGCGGTTCGCGGAAGCAGCAAAGGACACCCGACCAGTCCCGTCCGCAACAGCAGGGCGGTCCGGATCAGGGATCTCCGGATCAGGGGCCTCCTCAAGGGGCGCCAGTGCAAGATCCTTTAGATGTAATGCCTGACTCCAGCCTGCTTCAAGTCGGGGAGCCTGGTGCGGCAGCCCCTTCCCATAAAGGTCGTATGCGGCTTGCAGGCGATTTGAAGGACCTGTTGACCCTATCCCAAGAACAAGAGGAAAAAATCAGAGCCCTAACAGAGAGACTCTCAAAAGATCAACAAAATGTATTTGAAAAATATAAACAGGAGAAACAAGACTCTGATGTAGTAAAGAGTGCTTTGCTGGAAACAGAAAAATCCTTTGAAAAGGATCTCTCAAATATACTTACCAAAGAGCAGATGGAAAAATACCGTAAGGCCAAAGAGAGTGGCGCAGTCAAATTATCCCAGCCCGGCATGCCTTAAGGAATGCTTATCCGCCTTATCCTTCAAGCTTCAAGGATAAGGCGGGTAACAATATCCCCGGTCTTTTTCCGGAAACACTTCAATTCACAGAAAAGGAGATTTATCATGATCGATTCTAGAGGTGTCTTCTACATCCTTTTGTTGTCCTTTTCAGTAATTATGGCAGCGCCGGGCTTTTCTCAACCGCCAGGCATTGTTGATCAACCTCAGATGGCGCAGAATAATCAAACCGGTCAACAGGGGGGCCAGGCAGGAGGCCAGGTGCAACAGGGGCCGGGCGGCCAGCAAGGGCAGGGTTTCGGGCAAGGACCGGGTCAGGGACAACAACCTGAACAGATGCAGAACATGGTAAGCCAGAGCCTCAAACAAAAACTTGGATCGACTGATGAAGAGTGGGCGGTTATAGGGCCTAAGTTACTGAAGGTCATTTCCCTTGTCTCATCACAATCAAGTGGATTTCAGATGAGGTCCCTTATAGGGCGGTCCGGCAACCAGGGCAATATGCAGGCTAGGGGTACTGATAACAGGGCTTCGACATCTGCGGGAGATAAGACCGTTGAAGAACTGCAAACACTGCTGGCGAGCGAAGACACTACGACCACCCAGATAAAAAACAAGATAAGCGAGGTGCGAAAGGAAAAGGAACAGGCCAGACAGGACCTGGTGAAGGCACAGAAGGAACTGAGAGAACTCCTTACATTAAAGCAGGAGGCTATCCTTATATCCGTTGGTTTGCTTGAATAATAATTTTATGAACATTGGGTCGTTAAAGGATGATCGATCTTATTGAAAAAATGACCAAAGAGGGTCTGCTGGATAAAAACAAGGCAGCGCTTGCCAGAAACAGGATAACAGAAGGGGAGTGTCTTGAGAGGGCGCTGCTTTCAGGGAACTCGATATCAGAGGAGCAGGTCCTCCGCTTTATCTCCCGGGAACTGGATTATCCCTATATAGAGCTCAAGGGGTGCAATCCGTCAAAGGATTTTCTGTCCAAATTTCCGGCCAAGATCCTTTTAAAGCGACAGATCCTCCCGCTGGAAAACGAGGACGGCTCTCTAACCGTCGTTACAAGCATCATCTCCGATACCTCTGGCATGGATGAACTCCGCCTGGTAACGGGCATGGACTTTTCTCCAGCTCTCGCCCCTTCCGATGAGATTCTTGATTGCATCAAAAGGTGCCTGGGCGTGGGCGCCGACACGGTCCAGTCCATGGTAACAGAGGTGGGCGACAGCGGGCTTCAGATCCTCACTCAGGAGATGGAAGATGATATGGACCTGGAGAAGGCTGCCGAAGGAGCATCCATCATAAGGTTTGTAAACCAGATCCTCATAGAGGCCATTCAACTGAGGGCCACGGACGTGCACATCGAGCCATTTGAGAACGAACTCAGGATACGTTATCGAATCGACGGGGTTTTGAAGGAGGCCTCCATTCCTCCCGATGTGAGACGGTTCCAGGCGGCAATCATCTCCCGCATCAAGATCCTGAGTCACCTGGATATTGCGGAGAAGCGGCTGCCACAGGACGGACGGATAAAGATCAAGATCGAAAACATTGAGGTTGATGTCCGCGTATCCGTAATCCCCATGCTCCATGGCGAGGCCATTGTCCTGAGGCTTTTAAGCCGTTCCTCCGTCCTTCTGGGCCTGCAGGAACTGGGTATGGGCCTGGAGGATTTCAGGACCTTTTCGCGTCTGCTGGATCTGCCTTATGGCATCATCCTGGTAACCGGCCCTACCGGAAGCGGCAAGACAACAACCCTTTATGCGGCCTTATCCCAGATCAACGATATAGAACGCAAGATCATAACCATTGAAGACCCGGTTGAATACCATTTAAGGGGGATCAACCAGATACAGGTGTCCACAAAGGCAGGTCTTACCTTTGGGAGCGGCCTCCGTTCTATCCTGCGTCATGACCCTGATGTTATTCTTGTAGGAGAGATAAGGGACAGGGAGACCGCAGAGATAGCGGTGCAGGCATCCCTGACCGGCCATCTTGTCTTTTCTACCCTACATACCAACGATGCCCCCGGTGCCCTGACGCGGCTTGTGGACATGGGAATAGAACCCTATCTTGTAGCATCCACCCTTGAAGGTGTGATTGCGCAGCGGCTTGTCCGTATGATCTGTCCCGATTGCGCAGAGGAATATGCCCCCGAGAATCCCGAACGCCTTAAGGCTGAGTTGGGCGGATTTCTGCCGGAAAGGCTTATGAAGGGTAAGGGGTGTCCCAAGTGCCAGGGCATGGGGTACCTCGGGCGAAAGGGGATCTTCGAACAGATGGTGGTCACCCATGAGCTCCGTCATGCCATTACAGAGGGGGCTTCTCATGGAACCATCAGGGATATTGCCTTGAAAGACGGGATGAAGACACTAAGGGAGGACGGGCTCAGGTATCTAAAGGAAGGAAGGACCACAGTCACGGAACTCCTAAGACTGACAAAGGATGAACGGTTTGATGGGAACGGCAATTAAGAAAGCAGGGGCATAGGATTAAAGGATTCAAGGGACCGGGTGAGAATGATTTGATCATTCAAGCGCCTGCGAAATGTGAACCACTTTATCCCTGCTGATATGTGAAGAATGCAATTCAAATGATCACGGAGTGTTTTTGTGCCGAATTACAGATACACCGCCATAGATCAGGGCGGCAAGGAGATTTCCAATTCTATAAACATGGCAACCAGAGAGGCGGTCATAGATAAGCTCATCCTCGACGGCCTTACCCCATCCCTTGTTGAAGAGGTGAAGGACAAGGGAGGATCCTATAAGATACACCTTTCAAGATCAAATCGTGTCTCCAAGCCGGAGATAGAGGCCTTTACACTTGAGCTGGCCAATCTCCTATCGGCAGGGGTCCCTTTGAGCAGGTCCCTGGGGATCTTGAGCAGGGAGGCATCCACGCCGGCGGCAAGGACGCAGTGGTCCGCGATTAAGGACTCTGTGGCAGACGGTGCCTCCCTTGCGGACTCATTTGCACAGTGGCCTAAGACATTTCCTCCTGTCTATGTGGCCATGGTGCGCGCCGGAGAGACAGGAGGATTCCTGGACCTGGTCCTGACCCAGATCGCCAATTTCCAGTCCCGCGAAAAAAAGCTTGTAGGAAAGATAAAGGCAGCGACTGTCTATCCTGTAATACTTGCAGTCCTGGGCGTCATGATCATGATATTCCTCATGACCTTTTTCATCCCCAGATTCTCCTCTATCTTTAAGGAATTCGGAGGGGAACTGCCCGCTCTCACGCGTCTGATTGTAGCCATAAGCGGTGTCATTAGCAGCTATTGGTTCATACTCCTTGCCTTTCTAGTTGCGGTTACCGTCGGTTTCAAACGGGCCATGGCGAAAGAGGAAGGACGAAGGGTCATGGAGGGATTTTTTTTAAAGATCCCCATGGTGGGCACGATCCTTGCCAGGTTCGCATTGGTCCGTTTCTGCCGCATGCTCGGGACCCTGGTCGGAGCGAGCGTACCCCTTGTGGCTTCCTTAAGGGTGGCAAACGAGACCATCGGTAACCAGATACTCTCCGACGCCCTGGATGAAACGATAAAAAAGGTCCAGAACGGGTCCTCCCTTTCCGCCGGCATGGCCGGATGTCCGCAGCTCTTTCCTCCCTCCGTTGTTGAGATGGTCTCCGTCGCCGAGGCGACCGGCAAGCTGGACTCGGAACTGGTGCGGCTTTCCGGTGCCTATGAGGAAGAGTTGGACCGCAGGCTCAGCATGCTCGTGGCACAGGCAGAGCCTGCACTTTTATTCATAATGGCCATACTGGTAGGCACGGTAATAATGGGTATGCTTCTGCCCATATTTAACCTGCAGGAGCTTATACGATAGAGGCGTTAAGGCTGAAGGCTGAATCTTTTTAGTTTCTGTTTGGACTGCTTATAAGATAATTATTATAATTTTTCCCCTTTTAGGGGAGGGTAGAAGCGGGGTCTTTTTAGGATTTTCCTTTCTCCGTTAATGTTTTAAGACCCCCTCCTAACCTCCCCTAAGAGGGGAAGGAATGTTACGATTTGGCCGGGTTATAAGGAGTCCGCCTACAGGCTGCAATCCAAAAAGCTGGTTGTAAAAATCTTAATATATACGAAAAGGAATGGTTGGTTATCATGAAAAGATCAGAGATAGAAAAAGGCTTTAAACTCAGTTCAGAGATGGGTTTTACCCTAATTGAACTGCTGCTGGTAATGGTTATATTGACGGTACTGGCGGCTGTCGTGGTCCCGAAATTCACAAAACGATCCGAACAGGCCAGGATCACAGCAGCAAATACGGATATCTCAAACCTTGAGGTTGCCCTTGATGCCTTTGAAGTGGATATGGGCCGTTATCCTACAAGCACGGAAGGTATGAAGGCGCTTGTGGAGCAGCCCACAGGCACAAAGACCTCATCATGGAAAGGCCCCTATATCAAGAGGGGTGTACCCAGCGACCCCTGGGGCAATCAGTATGTCTATTCCATACCCGGCAAA
>Ga0153915_10006140_pt1 | contig 11234 bp, 10 predicted proteins | sample Opewatmetagenome_2_FD_107003 | JGI IMG/M metagenome (GOLD analysis project Ga0153915, IMG submission 107003) | Freshwater wetland microbial communities from Ohio, USA - Open water 3 Core 3 Depth 3 metaG | ecosystem: Environmental > Aquatic > Freshwater > Wetlands | place: USA: Ohio, Lake Erie...
CCTGTCTCGATACTGGGCATGGGCGGAAGCGTTGATGTATCAGGGTATCAGACCCTCTTAAGGATCGGCCTTAATATGGGGGTCAATTACTGGGATTCCGCCAACAGTTACGGGAACGGAAAGAATGAACAGGCGATCGGCGAATTCTTCGGCAAGTATCCTGAAGAAAGGAAAAAGGTGTTCCAGGCAACAAAGGCATCCAGGACAACCGATCCAAAGGGTATGACCGACCAGCTCAATCTTTCGCTTGAACGGATGAAGACGGATTATATAGACCTGTATTTTATCCATATGCTCCAGGATCCAGGGCTGCTTACACCTGAGATCAAGGCATGGGCGGAGCAGAAGAAGAAGGAAGGCAAGATCAGATTCTTCGGATTCAGCTGTCATGCAAATATGACATCCACCCTCACCCGGGCATCGAAACTTGGATGGATAGATGCATTGATGACATCCTATAATTATCAATTAATGAATGACGATGATATGAAAAAGGCCGTTGATGACTGTGACAAGGCGGGGATAGGGCTGATAGCCATGAAAACCCAGGGTCAGAGGATAGGCCCTCCGGCAAACATGCCAGGAGGCCAGGGCGGAAGGATGCCCGGATCTGACGGACAGAAAAAGGGGCAGGATGGTGAGACCATGCCTCCACCGGCAGGGCCGCAGGGCAAGGATTCGACGCAGGGGCAGGACGACGTATCAGCAATGACCCACTTCATAAACAAGGGTTACACATTAGAGCAGGCAAAACTCAAGGCGGTATGGGAGGATAAAAGGATAGCCGTCTGCTTATCTGAGATGACCAGTCTCACCATGTTAAAGGATAATGTGGTCGCCGCGGTTGACGGGGTCAAATTGTCGAAGAAAGACCGGGATGTCCTGGAAGGGCATGCACTGAACAACAGGGGCCTTTACTGTCAGGGCTGCATGCGGTGTGAATCCGTTACAGATGGACAGTGTATGATACCGGATGTCCTCCGGTACATGATGTATTATAACAGTTACGGCAAGACCGATGATGCAAGGAGGCTCTTCAGGGAACTGCCGGAGCATGTAAGAAACAGTATGGCTTTAAGGGACTATTCGTCCGCAGAACGCACTTGCCCCAACAGGATACAGATAGGAAAGCTGATGAGAAAGGCATCAGCCATCCTGGGTCAGCCGTTGGGATAGTGCATTAGATTAGATCCAGCTCGACCTGCTTCAGTTCTTTGATCTCGTCCCTCAGGCGCGCGGCCTCTTCAAACTTCAATCTTTTCGCGGCCTCTTTCATCTTTACGTCAAGGTCCTTTATCATGTCTTTAATTATATCAGGCGTCAGATAACCCTTTGCCTCTTCAGCCATGGCGGGTACTGTTACATAATCCGCCTCGTATATTGACCCTATGATATTATCAATGTTTTTGCGGATGGATTCAGGCGTGATATTGTTCTCCGCATTATATTCAAGCTGCATACTCCGGCGGCGGCTGCTCTCGTCCATTGCCCTCTGCATGGAGCCGGTTACCTGGTCGGCGTAAAGTATGACCGTCCCTGCGACATTCCTTGCTGCCCTCCCGCTTGTCTGTATGAGGGATCTCTCGGAACGCAGGAACCCCTCTTTGTCGGCGTCGAGTATGGCTACAAGGGAGACCTCCGGCAGGTCAAGGCCCTCCCTGAGCAGGTTGATGCCGACAAGTACATCGAAGACGCCGAGCCTCAGGTCTCTTATAATCTCCATGCGTTCTATGGTCTTTACATCCGAATGGAGATACTGCACCTTTATCCCCAGGTCCTTCAGATAATCCGTAAGGTCCTCGGACATCTTTTTTGTCAGGGTTGTTACAAGGACCCGCTCGTTTTTTCCGACCCTTTCCCTTATCCTTCCGATCAGGTCATCAACCTGTCCTGAGGCCGGACTTATGATTATCTCCGGGTCGGTCAGACCTGTGGGCCTTATAATCTGTTCGGCAATGGCCTCTGCAATGCCCAGTTCATAGGGGCCCGGCGTGGCTGAGACATATATGGTTTGTTTCTTCTTAGCATCGAACTCCTCAAACCGCAAAGGCCTGTTGTCAAGGGCTGAGGGGAGGCGGAAGCCAAATTCCACAAGTGTCTCCTTCCTTGACCTGTCACCCCTGTACATCCCGTTAAGCTGCGGGACTGTAATGTGGCTTTCATCAATAAATACAAGACAGTCACTCGGGAAATAATCTAAGAGCGTAGGCGGCGCCTCCCCCTGCGACCTGCCGGTAAGATGTCTGGAATAGTTTTCTATCCCGTTACAGTATCCAAGCTCTATCATCATCTCCAGGTCGAAGAGTGTCCGCTCCTCTATCCTTTGGGCCTCGATCAGTTTATCGTTTGCCCTGAAATAAGCTATACGCTCCTTAAGTTCCGCCCTTATATTGGCCATAGCCTTTTCGCGTATCTCGACAGTCGTGACATAGTGTGTGGCAGGATAGATAGTGATGCGGTTGAGCTCCTTTACCGATCTGCCTGTCAGCGGGTCTATCTCCTGAATGGCCTCGACCTCGTTGCCGAAAAAAGAGATGCGGATGGCCTTATTTTCTTCATATGCGGGAAAGATATCAAGTATATCGCCCCTCACGCGGAACCGCCCCCTGTAGAAGTCATAGTCTCCGCGTTCATAGAGTATATCAACCAGCCTCTTTACGGCGTCTTCCCGTGAAAAGGTCGCACCTTTTTCAAGATAAAGGAGCATGTTGTGATATGCCTCAGGCGAACCCAGGCCATAGATGCATGATACGCTCGCCACGATAATCACATCGTCCCTGTCCAGGAGGGACCTTGTGGCGGAATGCCTCATCTTGTCGATATTTTCATTTATGCTGGAGTCCTTCTGTATGTAGGTGTCAGACTGGGGTATGTATGCCTCCGGCTGGTAATAGTCATAGTAGCTGACAAAATACTCAACCGCATTTTCAGGGAAAAGGGCCTTGAACTCGCCATAGAGCTGGGCCGCAAGGGTCTTGTTTGGTGCAATGACGAGGGTCGGCTTTTGTGCATTGGCTATCACATGGGCCATAGTAAAGGTCTTGCCCGAGCCCGTGACGCCCAGCAGTACCTGATGCTTCAAGCCTTTTGCAAGGCCTGAACTCAGGTCATTAATGGCCTGGGGCTGATCGCCGCAGGGTTTAAGGTCGGTGGTAAGTTTGAACATGGGATAAAATACGGTGTAAGGTTAACAGTATACGGTATAAGGTCAACGGGATAAGGTATAAGGTTAAAGAGATAGGTAAATAGATCAGTCCGCCTTAAACCTTAGACCTTACACCTTAAACCTTATACCGTATGCATTATACCAATCTTTAGATCTCCCTCCTCCACTTCGTCCCCTGGGGCGTGTCCTCGATGACAACTCCCATCTCCTGAAGTGTCTTCCTGACCATGTCCGCCCTGGCCCAGTCCTTGTTCTTCCTGGCATCCGCCCTGTCCTTTATCAATCTCTCCACCTCCTCAGGATCAATCTCAGAGGCCCCTGCTACGGATCCGAGAAATTCATCCGGTTTTGATTGGAGTATGCCCAGGATATCGGCTGCTGCCATGAGATTAGACCTGTCTTTTGCAAGCCTTGCTGTCAGTGTCTCATCAGGCCTGTCTGCCTGTGAATCCATCAGCCTGTTAATCTCCTTGACCTTTTCAAACATGAGACCCACAACACCCGCTGTGTTCATATCATCATCCATGAGGGCTACAAACTCTTTGAGGAAATAATTCCCATAGTCGTCAGTCAGGTGCACATTTCCTGATGAGATGGGTGTCTCTTCGCCGATCATGGATCCCAGTCTCTGAAGGGTCCTGTAGATCTTTATTAATCCTGACTGGACATTCAGGACATCCTTTCTGGCAAAATCAAGGGGGCTCCTGTAGTGTTTTGAGAGGAGAAAGAGACGCAGGACCTCAGGGTGGTATTCCTTTAACGCGTCCCGGATAGTAATAAAATTACCAAGGGATTTGGACATCTTGTCGGATTCAACAGTGACAAAGCCGTTGTGCACCCAGTATCTCGAAAATTCAACCCCGTTGGCCGCTACCGATTGCGCCCTTTCATTTTCATGATGAGGGAAGAGAAGGTCCTTGCCTCCGCCGTGTATGTCAAAGGTCGGTCCAAGATAAAAATTACTCATGACTGAGCATTCTATGTGCCAGCCCGGTCTCCCTGGTCCCCAGGGGCTGTCCCACCATGGTTCTCCGGGTTTAGCGCCCTTCCACAGGGCAAAGTCCATGGGATGTCTCTTTCTCTCGTCAACGTCTATCCTTGCCCCTGCCTTCATGTCTTCCAGGCGTCTCCCTGAAAGGCAGCCATAATCTGGCAGCTTTTCAACAGAATAGTAGACATCTCCTCCTTCCTCATAGGCGAATCCTTTATCGATAAGGACCGTTATCATCTCTATCATATGATTTATATGCTCAGTAGCCCGGGGCTCCTTATCGGGCCTTAATATGCCCAGGCCGTCCATGTCCTTATAAAAGGCCTCTATGTATTCCCCTGCAAGGGCCAGGGGGTCTTTGCCCAGTTCATTGGCCCTCATGATGATCTTGTCATCGACGTCGGTGAAATTGCGCACATAGGTTACCCTGTATCCCCTTGCCCTCAGATACCTGACCAGGACATCAAAGACCATTGCTGAACGGGCATGTCCGATGTGGCATAGGTCGTAGACAGTGACCCCGCATACATATATCCCTACTTCATTCTCCCTGAGGGGTATAAATGTCTCTTTATTCTTGCTGGCGGTGTTGTACAGTCGTATGGTCATATAATAAAAACCGTTTCCTTTTAAATGTAGTCGTTGAATTTATCGGATCTCAGACGATGCATCCTTTTTGACAAGGCTGACAACGGAATAGGCAGCTATCCCCTCACCGCGTCCGCAAAAGCCCATGCCCTCGGTAGTAGTGGCTTTTATGTTTATCCTTTCAAGCGGGAGATCAAGTACCTGAGAAAGCCTCTCCTTCATGTTTTGCATATGAGGCATAAGCTTCGGTCTCTGAGCCACAATGGTGTTGTCTGCGTTGTTTATTGCATAACCGTCATGATCAGCCAGTTCCATCACCTTTTTAAGAAGCAATGCACTGTCAATGCCTTTATAGGACGGATCACTGTCAGGAAAATGCATGCCTATGTCACCTTTCCCAAGGGCCCCCAGGATTGCGTCCATAAGGCTATGGATCAAGACGTCTGCGTCGGAATGACCTTCAAGTCCCAGTTCATAGGGTATGCGGACCCCGCCGAGGATAAGGGGACGGCCCTTCACCAGACGATGGGCGTCATATCCAAAACCTATCCTGAACATATCTCCTCCTTAATGGCAGGTGCTGCAGCTGCCGCCTCCGCAGCTTGAACACCCTGAAGAACCGGAAGAGGATGAATAATTGCCGCTGCTCTTAAAGCTGCATGATGACATATTGCGTTTAACATTTTTGCCCTTGCATTTCGGGCAAGTTGCGTCTTTGTCATTTCCTATGACCAGATATTCAAAATCTTTCTTGCATTTCATGCACCTGTATTCATAGATGGGCATGATAACCTCCTGAAAATATAAAATGTATACGTTATATGGTACAGGGTATATGGTATACGGAAAAGGTATGCGACAAATATTTTCTTATACCATGATATCCTGCAAACGACTTTAAAGATAAGTACTTAAATAGTACCTTGCAAGCCCTCAATTACCGCCGCAGCAAGGAGGGGAAACATTATCTCATGATGCCCGACAAGATTGTATCCTTCTCCTCCATCGACGGTAGGGCGGTGAACAATATTTGTCACGGGCCTGTATTGCCTTATAAAATCCATATTGACTGTAGTGAATCGGGAGGCACCCTTTCCCAGGTTCCTTACCAGGGTAATCGCCTTTAAAAAGACCTCCGGTATAATAACGGCGGAGCCCAGGTTAATAAATACACCATCCTCAAGCCTTGAGACGAGGTCTGCAAAGATACGGAAATCCCTATGAGAAGTACTGCCTATGGCTGCGCCGTCGGCATTGGGATGGAAGTGTATGATGTCTGTCCCTATTGCCACGTGGACAGTTATGGGGATATCCAGATCAAAACCCCTTGCAAGGATGCTGAAATCGTTATATGGAAATCCTTCTTTTTTCAGCATTGCGCCTATGGCCCTGCCCAGGCCCTGTTCCTGACGTGCCCCTTCAATTATGGCATCATTCAGAAATCTGCCTGTCTCCTCCGCCATCCCGAAGGTCCCGTCCCCGAGCCTTGCGGATACATCCTCCGATGTCTTCCCTGCCATTGCCGTTTCAGAGTCATGGATAATCCCTGCCCCGTTCATGGCAATGCCTTTGATAATGCCCCTTTCCATGAGGTCGATTATTATGGGGCTGAGCCCCACTTTGACGGCATGGGCGCCCATGCCCAGGATAATCATTTTCCCGGACAGTACTGCCTTCACGATCCGGTCCGCAACCCGGCCTATTTCATCTCCGGCAAGTATCCTGGGTAGCGATTTAAGCCAGGTCCTCATGTCTCCGCCAGGGACCCATGGCCTGCCAAAATCATTTATACTGACCTTGCTTGCCCTTTCATTAAGGGGGTATGTCTTCAGGCCTTCAAGAGATATGGGCTGGTAATCTGTCATTTTCAGGAGATTATTCCTCTTTGATACCCTGCTGAAACAGTATGTAATCCACAAGCATGCAGATAATATGACCCATCAGTATATGGGTCTCCTGAATCCTTGCCGTTGATTTGCTTTCAACTACAAGGCAGGAGTCGGCGACTTCCTTCATCTTTCCTCCGTCGCCTCCGGTTATGCCGCATACATAGATATCCTGGGCCCTGGCCGCCTCTGCCGCGTTGATCACGTCAGCGGAGTTCCCGCTTGTGCTTATCGCCAGGAGCACGTCTCCTTCAACACCCAGGGCTTTGACCTGTTTGGAAAAAATTTCATCAAAGGAATAGTCGTTGCCTATACTTGTGATTACGGATGTATCGGTTGTAAGGGCAATAGCCGGGAGGGGAGGGCGTTCCAACTCAAAACGGTTTATAAATTCCGCGGCTAAATGCTGAGCGTCCGCTGCGCTGCCGCCGTTGCCGCAGAGCATGAGCTTGCGGTCATTGGTGAATGCCCCGGCGATCTTTTCAGCCAGCTGAATCAGGCCTTTTATATTCCTCCTTACTGACTTTTCCTTCACCTGAAGGCTTTCGTTAAGGATTTTTTCTATAATATCTTTCATATGCCACCCGGTTTGATCCTGTAAAAAAGCGATTTTCCACGCAATATAACTTTTTGTTGCAAATTTTTAAAAGCATGATAAATATACGAGACGTTTCATTGCGGTGGGTGTAGCTCAGCTGGCAGAGCACCGGGTTGTGGCCCCGGCGGCCGCGGGTTCAAACCCCGTCACTCACCCCATAAATAATAATAAAAAACAGGGACTAAGCCCCTTTTTTATTTTACGGTTTACCACAGCGAAGAATCCATTCCCTGCGCCATATGGCCTGTTCTTATCACATCTTATTGACTTTTCAAAGTAAAATAACCTTTTAAGAGGAGAGGACGCCTTATATTTGGGGGGGCAAAGGCAAGGGGCACACCAATATAATATCAAAGTATGAAAGGCAGGGTCGATAGGCTCTGCCTTTAATTTGATGTTGGGAGTCAACAAGTTTCAGCCATTGTGTCATTCGAGGGGGTTAATCAAAGAATCTCATCATATTGTCTGCTTCTTCCGCTATGGATTCCTTTATGGTCCTCACAAATTTATCCAGGTTCTCATGATTCAACTTGAATCCGCTGTTGTTAATGTATTCAACTTCCCTGGATGAAGAGAAGGCCTCCAGGTCGACTTCTTCTTCATTCACGTGGCAGGGATAACCGGCTGCCTTTGTTATTATATCGGCGAGGTATAAGACAATAGAGCCTTTTTCATATTTTTTATCTTCCCATGGTTCATGATGATACAGGATCTGCTGAATAATATTCTCCGGAAACTTCCACCGGCTGAGGAGCTGGGCTGCTATCTGAGAGTGGGTAATTCCTATTACGGCCTTTTCTGCCTCGTTGAAGGTGCATCTTTTCAATTCAAGGTAATTAATAATGCTTAGGAATTCATCATGAAAATACTCATCCATCACCGCTTTGCCCATGTCATGGACCAATCCGGAGATAAACAGGGTGTCATTATTGGTCTTGAAATGATTTCCAATATGTTTTGCCGTATGACTGCAGACAATGCCGTGTTTCCAGAATCGTTTTCGATCGAAAATCCCTCTGTCCGAGTTGGAAAAAAAATCATATACGGACACTGCAAGCACTATCGACCTGACCTCATTCATCCCGAGTTTTACCATTGCCTGTTCCAGGGAATCTACCCTGGTAAGGGAGCCGAAGAATGCAGAATTTGCAAGCTTCATTATCTTAAGGGCCAGGGACTGGTCATTTTCAACCAGCCTTGCTATGTCTCTGTTTGAGGCGGTTTCATCCGCCATAAGTTCCAGTATCCTTTGCGAGACAACAGGAAGGGTCGGCAATTCTTCTATCTTACTTAATATGCTCTCTAATAGTTTATCCATTGATATGATTCTCCGATACCGGGATTTTTCTTCACAGAAATTATATAAATTATTCAAAGATTATGCAATATCTTTGATATGTTAGGATGGTTATTTTAATAAACCGCGGTTGAATCAATAAAAACCCCTGGTGTTACCCAGGGGGTCTTAAATTTCTGTGAATTTTTTAAATATTTTATGCAAGTTTTTCAAGAAGGTCTTCAGAGACCTCTTTCACGCCGGGCCTGCCGTCAAGTTCAATAATCCTCGGCGTCTTATTTTTATTGGAGAGCTCTTTGAAATAGTTGATGGCGGCCATGGTGCCTGTAACGGCGTCATAATAGATGTTATGTCTCTTGTCTATGGCCTTTTCGTCCTGATCGTCATCCCTTTTGCTCAGGTCTCCGCCGCATACCCTGCAGAGGGATCCGTCAGGCTTAATTGCATCTATAAAGATATTGTTGGGATGGTTGTTGTCCTTGGCGCAAAGGCGGCGGCCCATTATCCGGTTCTTTGCGATCTGACGGTCAAGGATGATTTCAATAACAATGTCCAGGTTGATCCCCTCTTTTTTAAGCGCCTTGTCCAGTTCCTGCGCCTGGGCAAGGTTTCTGGGAAATCCATCTAGGAGCCATCCGCCGGCACAGTCCTTCTCCTTGATGCGTTCAAGTATCATGGGTATGGTTATAGTGTCCGGGACAAGTTCGCCCCGATCAATATATCCCTTTGCATCTTTTCCCAGATTCGTGCCCCTTGAGATATTATCCCGGAAGATAACGCCAGTCTCTATATGAGGTATTTTCAGTTTATCCTTTACAATCGCCCCCTGAGTCCCCTTTCCGCTTCCATTCGGTCCAAAAAAAAGTACTTTCATCGCACAGCCTCCTTTTTAGATAAATTCAGACAAAGATATTTTAGAATTGTGATCATGTCAAGAAAGTGAAGATATCTATTTCTGTATTTAAATCCGCTCCTGTTAAAATGTTATGTTGCTCCAGAGACGCCCATGAGAAAAAATCGAATGTTGACACCGCTTAAAAAAGGAACTATATTCCATCGTAAGAATATAGGAGATATAAACATGAAGGATTTCATAAAGGTTATGAAGGCGCTGTCCGACCCTGTAAGAGTTAAGATTGTTAAAATGCTCCAGCGAAAGACCATGTGTGTCTGCGAGATGAGGGAGGCGCTCCGGATCTCACAACCCAGCGTTTCAAAACATTTAAAGATTCTTGAGCAGGCCGGGATTGTCGACCATAAAAAGGACGGTCTTTGGGTTGACTATTATACGACCGACGGAAGCCGTTCCCCCTATGTGGCAAGCCTCTTAGGCAATCTCCGCCACTGGATGGAAGATGAAAATGATGTCAGGGAACTTATTAAAAAACTCCCCCATATCCGAAGAGAAGATATCTGTTGCAGGTGATTTAATTAATTCAAGTAAATAACCATATTAGAATATGATTAATTCTATATGTTGGATTTATATATGCTGGGAAATTTTTCAAAATATATCGTCTATGATCTTTTGGGTCTATCTGTTGACACCCATTTATCAGGCGCGTTGGAATTCTTTATCTATGATACTATAAAGATATTTATCCTCCTTTCAGTCATTATCTTTGCGATCTCTTTTATAAGAAGTTTTTTCCCGCCTGAAAAAACGAGAAAAATACTCTCACATAAAAAGGAATTCATTGGCAACATACTTGCTGCACTCCTTGGAGTAGTGACCCCGTTCTGTTCATGTTCCGCGGTGCCCCTCTTTATCGGGTTCGTAGAGGGCGGCATCCCTCTCGGTGTAACCTTTTCTTTTCTCATATCATCGCCAATGGTTAATGAAGTGGCAATTGTGCTTTTGTTCGGTCTTTTCGGATGGAAGATTACAGCTATCTATATCGGTACGGGCCTGGTTGTAGCGCTGGTGGGAGGGTACATAATCGGTAAATTGAAGTTGGAGAAATGGGTGGAAGAATATGTCTATCAGATACATGTGGGAGAAAGTCAGGCGGTCCAGCCACAGACATTCAGGGAACGTCTTGATTACGCTAAATTGAGTATGAAAGAGATCCTGGGCAAGGTATGGCTTTATGTCATTATCGCGGTCGCACTCGGGGGCGTTATACATGGCTATGTGCCGGCAGACTTTCTTGTCAAATACGCAGGAAAAGGGAATATCTTTGCAGTACCCATAGCGGTTCTTCTGGGGGTTCCCCTCTATTCAAATGCGGCAGGCGTGATCCCAATTGTCTATGCCTTGATGCAGAAGGGGTTATCACTGGGGACAACACTGGCGTTTATGATGGCTGTGACGGCACTGTCGCTGCCTGAGATGATCATATTGAGGAAAGTTCTCAAGCTGAAGCTTCTCGCAGTATTCGTAGGTATTATGACCATAACCATCATAGCGGTGGGATATTTATTTAATGCAATTATGTAAGAAATTTTTTCTTGAAAAAATTGAGTAATAGAAAGAGGAGATTCAAACATGAAGATTGAAATATTAGGCTCAGGATGCAGCAGTTGCATGAAGCTCGCTAAAAACGCCGAGGAGGCAGTGAAGAAAGCCGGGGTCGATTGCGAGGTTGAAAAGGTAACGGATTTCGGCAGGATCATGGGGTATGGGGTGATGACCACACCCGCCCTTGTCCTAGACGGCGTTGTGAAGAGTGTAGGTAAGATGCTGTCTGTCTCCGACATAAGGAAGA
>Ga0153915_10006141_pt1 | contig 11233 bp, 11 predicted proteins | sample Opewatmetagenome_2_FD_107003 | JGI IMG/M metagenome (GOLD analysis project Ga0153915, IMG submission 107003) | Freshwater wetland microbial communities from Ohio, USA - Open water 3 Core 3 Depth 3 metaG | ecosystem: Environmental > Aquatic > Freshwater > Wetlands | place: USA: Ohio, Lake Erie...
CGGTCCCGGCGCGAGGGATGCGGGCGCCTTCCAGGACTTCGAGAAGGCCTTGGTGGGCGTGGCGCCCGAGACCGCGTCGGGGAGAGGGTGCTTCTTGTCGGGCATGAAGAGACCGTCGGAGGCTGCGATGCCGCGCGCGTGCGACCAGACTGGGAGCGCCTCGGGCCTTCGCGCTCCGCCCGCCGCGCTCCATTTCGCCTCGGCGGACTTGTCGCTTACGTAGATCGTATCGACGAAGCGACCGTCGGCCGTCTCGATCCAGATCGCCATCTGGGGCATCACCGTCATCGACATGAGGCCGAACTTGACCTTATGGGAGTACGAGGCGCCCGGTTCGATCGAGACGGCGATCGAGGGCTCGGCGGTCGTGGATAACGTCCCGATCGCCATGATTGCCAGGATCGCTATGACGAGATAGTTCTTTTTCATATCGATACTCCTTTACTTGACAAAGTTAACATAACAAAGATATAATAACAAAGTCAGGAGTTGTCAATGTCAAAGCCGCCGAATCCTGCGCTCTCGCGACGCATCCTCGGTATTGCCCTCGAAGAGCTCGGCGACAAACCGCCCGAGAAGGTGAGCATGCGGCGGATCGCCGAAAAGGCGGGCGTCAGCGCCACGGCGATCTACTATTACTATCCCTCGAAGGAAGCGCTCTTCGAGAGGATCAAGTTCGACGCGATGGCCGAGCTCGACGGACGGGTGGCCGCGGCGATCCGTCCCGGGGACGGCCCGAAGGAGCGGCTCGTCGCTCTCGTCCGCGAGTTCGCCGCCTGGTGCCTCGAGCGCCATCACCTCGCGCGGCTCCTCATGGACGAGCTGCCGCCGCAGCTGGACCTGGACGAGGAGGCGATGCGGAAGTACTACTCGGTATTCTTCCGCGCGCGCGACCTCGTCGAGGAGGCCGTCTCGGCGGGGATTCTCGGCGAGCGGGATGTCCTCCTGGACGTGTCCGTCGCCCAGGCAGCGATCTGGGGCATCGCCTCGCAGTTCAGGGCGAAGCGCGTCCACCCTCGCTTCTGGGATTCGATCGATCCCCTCATCGATCGATATATCGAGCTCAATTTCGGGAATAAAGGAGTTGCACCATGATTCGACGCGTCGTCATCTTCCTCCTCGGCATCGCGCTGGCCTCGTCGGCCGCGGCCGAGAGCGCGGTGAAGGGCCTCTATCTCGACCAGAACGTCCAGGCGGGATACAACCCGATCGGCGTCCAGCTGGGCACGAAATTCTTCTATCGCATTCCGCTCATCGAGAAGGAAGGCATCCTCTGGGAGTCGACGAAGATCGACGTCGGCGTCAAGAATAGCCTCTCGCCCGCGTACGACATGTTCGGCGCCTTCGTGGACATCGAGCCCATCGCGGTCTTCGACCTCGCGCTCTCGGCCCAGGCGATCGGCTACTTCGACGCCCTGGGATACGGATTCAGGGACATGGCCGATTACGACGCGGCCTTCGACGACGCAGCCCTCGAGGCCGTGCCCGACAGGAGCGCCTTCGGCGTCCTCCTCACCGCCGCCCCGACGCTCAAGGCCGCCGTCGGGCCCTTCGCGGTCATGGACACCTTGTACCTCAACTACTTCAACGTCGACGGGGGCGAGGGCTACTTCCTCGAGGCCTTCGGCAACTGCGTCCTGAAGAAGCAGGACGTCGAGCTCTTCAACGACGCCTACGCGCTCTACACGTTCGACTTCGGCCTGATGGCGGGCCTGAACGACTCCATCCTCTACGTCCCCGGCTCCGGGTACATCTCGCACTGCCTCCAGGCGGTCGGAGTCTATTCGAAGGCGCTGTCGGATACACTCTCGCTCTACGCCGCCCTCACCGCCGGCGCCTATATCGAGGATCGCTACTACGAAGGCAAGGCGCGCGTCGCCGGCCAGGTCGGCGTCACGCTGACTCTGTAGGCCGGAACGCGCGGCTCCTCCCTCGCCCGGCGCTCGGGTCGGGGCGCTTGGCCCGAGCGCTTAGGCGAGTATACAATCCGGCCATGGATCGGAAGGCGCGCGTCCTCGTCGCCGACGACGAACCCAACCTCCTCGAGAACCTCGCCTACGCCCTCGAGGCCGAGGGCTATGAGGCCGAGGGACGGCCCGACGGCGAGTCGGCCTGGGAGGCCTTTCGCTCGGGGCGCCACGACCTCGTGATCCTCGACGTCATGATGCCGAGGGCCGACGGGGCCGAGGTGCTCAGGCGCATACGCTCGATCGATCCCGAGGTGCCCGTCATGTTCCTCACCTCGAAGGACGAGGAGTTCGACAAGGTGCTCGGCCTCGAGATGGGCGCCGACGACTATCTCACGAAGCCCTTCTCGCTGCGCGAGCTCCTCGCGCGCGTGAAGGCCCTGCTCCGAAGGTCGAGGAGGGCGGCCATTTCGGTTTCAGCCAACGCGTCAGTGCGCTTCCCCCTCTCGGCGTCGGGGATCGAGCTCGACCCCGACCGCTTCGAGGCCAGGGCCGAGGGCGCCTCGATGCGGCTCACGGTGACGGAATTCCGCGTGCTGGCGGCGCTCGTCTCGGCGCCGGGAGTCGTGAAGAGCAGGGACGCCCTCGTGGCCGCCGCCTATCCCGAGGAGACTTACTTGAGCGACCGGGCAATCGACTGCCACGTGAAGCGGCTCCGTCGTAAGATCTCGGATGCCGGGGGAGATCCCGGCGCGGTCGAAACGGTCTACGGCCTCGGCTATCGCCTCAAGGCCGCGGGCCAGTAGGGAGCGCATGCCCACGGACGTCGAGGGCCTGGACGGCGGCAAGCCGCGCGCCGCGAAACGAAGCGCGACCCCCGCGCGACGCGGACCGAGGCTTCGAAGCCGCATCGCCTTCCGCATCTTCGCCTTCAACGCGCTCCTCGCCTTCTTGCCGGCGGCGGCCTTCTCCCTCCTCGATACGTACGAGAAGGGCCTCGTCGCGTCGCTCGAGCATGCCCTCGCGCAGCAGGCTCGCATCACGGCGGCCTGGCTGGGGCAGACAGCTGTCGTTAGCGGCGGCGACATTATCGTTGGCGGTACACGAAATTCAGCTAATGCGGCTACGATTAGCGGTGGTGATACGCGAAATTCAGCTAATGCGGGAATCGGCGGTGGCGGCGCCAGTGGTGGTGGTGGTGGTGATACGCGAATTTCATCTACCACCAAAGCGCCGCATCTTGATGAATCCGCTGCTCGTCGTGTCCTCGCGGCTATCGGCGACAAGCGCACTGCGCGCTTCCGCATAGTGGACACCGCGGGCAAGCTCCTGGCCGACAGCTCGGATCGCGAGGCCGCGCAGGCTCAGGCTAAAGATTTTTCCGAGTCGCGCGAGAGAAGCTCCTCGCGGTCTCCATCTGCCTCCGCCGACACGGCGGCGAGCGAAGGGGGAGAGCCTTTCCTGTATCGCGTATTCTCGACGCCCGCGCGGACGTGGAGGCGCTGGTTCGCGCCGCCATCGCCGCCTCTTCCGTCCGCCGACTACTATGCCTCGGCCGGGCCGGTCCTCCTGGGGAGCGAGGTGCGCGACGCGCTCGAGGGCCGCTACGGCGCCGCGACCCGCGTGTCGTCCGGAGGCCAGGTCTCGGTCACGCTCTACAGCGCCGTGCCCGCCCTCGCGGCTGACGGTTCGGTCGTGGGCGCCGTGCTCGTATCGCAGTCGACGTATCGCATACTGCGCGACCTTTACGCGATCCGCCTCGACATAGCGTGGATCTTCGTGGGGAGTCTTGCGGCCGCCGTCGCGCTCTCGTTCCTCCTGGCCTTCACGATCGTGAGCCCGCTGCGCAAGCTGGGAGCGGCGGCCGCCGCCGCGCTCTCCCCGATAGGGACGGTCGACCGCGCCAGGGGCGTCCTGGTCGGGCAGGGCGGTGCCGCTCAAGGCGCGGCCTCGGCCTTCCCCGAGTCGAGGCGCGGGGACGAGATAGGCGATCTCCAACGCTCGCTCCGGGGCCTCGTCCTCAGGCTCGACGAGCGAATGCGCCAGCTCGAACGTTTCGCCGCGGACGCCGCGCACGAGTTCCGCAACCCTCTCGCGGCCATACGCAGCGCGGCTGAGCTCGCCGAGGCCGCTCCCGAGGCAGCGGACCGCTCGCGCTTCCATCGAGCCATCATCGACGATACCGAGCGGCTGCGCGCGACGGTCGACGGCCTCCGCAGGCTCTCGCTCGCCGAGGCCGGGGCGCAGACGGGCGCGCTCGAGGCCGTCGACGCCGCCCGGGCGGCCCGCGCCGCCTGCGAGGGCGTCAGGCTGCGCTCCGCCCTGGGCTCGGAGCCGGGCGAGGGGCGGAGCGTCGCTTTCGCGGTGTCGGGCGACGAAGGCGCGCGGGCGCGAGTCGATCCCGCGGCCCTCGACGTCATGCTCGGCAACCTCATCGACAATGCCGCGTCCTTCGCGAGGAGCTCCGTATCGGTCGCGATCGCGAGAGAGGCGGACAGCGTCTGCTTCGCCGTCGAGGACGACGGCCCGGGCGTCCCTTCGGAGCATCTCGATCGCGTGTTCGACCGCTTCTTTACCTGGCGGCCGGGCGAGAGGCGCGGCGCGCATACGGGGCTCGGCCTCTCGCTCGTCAAGGCCCTCGCCGAGGCGGGGGGCGGGGGCGTCGAGTCCTCGAGCCGGCCCGGCCGCGGCGCGCGCTTCGTCCTCCGCCTGCCCGCCGCTCCCTGACGAGAGCGAGCGGCGACCGAGTCGACGGGCGAGTCGGCCGCCGCGGTCCCGGGGCCGCAGCAATACCTCGGCGTCGCCTTAATTCTGCCGCAATCCTCCGCTAGGATCCTGCACATGAAAACGCACAACGCATCAGGCTCGCGCCCGATCCTCGCGGCGCCTGGCGTCAAGATCCTCCTCGTCGGGATCCTCGTCATGGCCTTCCTAGTCCCCCTCGCCCTCGTCCAGAGCATCGTGGATAGCCGCGCCGGAAAGCGCGACGAGGCGGAGCTCTCCATCATCGAGCCGTCAGGCGGCAGGCTCGGCATCTTCGGGCCCTTCGTCGCCGTGCCCTACGAGTACAAGAAGGGCTACGATACCATCCAGGGCGACGTGCTCGTGCTCGCCGACAGGCTCTCGATCGCGAGCTCGTTCTCGACCGAGGCGAGGAAGCGGGGCCTCTTCTCCGCGCCGATCTTCGCGGCCGACCTCGTCGTCGAGGGCGAGCTGAGCGTCGCGGGCGTCCAGGCCGCGGCCCCCGCGGGAGCGCGGCTGCGCTGGGGCGAGGCGAGGCTCGTCGTGGAGCTCCGCGATGTCCGCGCTCTTCGAGAGTCGCCGTCCGTCCGATGGGACGGGGCCGACCTGATCCTCCGCTCCCACGCCAAGGCCGGCGCGGTATACCCGCGCGCCATCGCCGCTCCGGTGGCGGTCGCGGAAGGGGAGAGGCACGCCTTCTCGGCCCGCCTCGCGTTGCGTGGCGGCCGCTCGATCCGCTTCCTCGAGCCCGCGGGCGAGGTGCGCGCCGCATTGGTCGGCGATTGGCCGAGCCCCTCCTTTCGAGGCTACGTCTCTCCCACCGAGCGGTCGCTCTCCGACTCGGGCTTCTCGGCGCGCTGGTACCTGCCCGAGAGCTCGCAGAGCCTGCCGCGCGCCTTCGACTCGAGCGACCTGCGCGAGCGCGAGGCGGAGTCTTCTTCCTTCGGCGTCGACCTCCTCGACGGCGTCGACGGCTACGACGCCGCGCGGCGCGCCGTGGGCTACGGCCTGCTATTCATCGTCGCCCCGTTCGCCGCGCTGTTCCTCTTCGAGGTCCTGACGAAATCGCGCGTCCACCTCGTGCAGTACGTCCTCATCGGCCTGGCGAACTGCCTGTTCTACCTTCTCCTCCTCTCGCTCTCCGAGGTGATCGGATTCGGATGGGCCTACGCGTCGGCGGCCCTTGCCTGCCCCCTGCTCGCCGGCGCCTACTCGGCCGCCTCGCTGCGATCGAGGCTCGGCCTCCTCATGATCCCGGGCCTCGCGCTTCTGTACGCGTATCTCTACGTGGCCCTCCGATCCGAGGACTACGCGCTGCTCATCGGATCGCTCGGCCTCTTCGCCCTCCTCGCCGCCGCGATGTACGCAACTCGCAAGATCGACTGGTACGGAGAGCGCGTCAAGGGAAACGGCGACGACGCGGAAAGCGCCGCGGGCGGAGCGGATTCAGGCGAGGCGCTCGACGCGGGCGAGGAGGAGCGGCCATGAGCGTCCGCCGCCTGCGCGTCGCCATCGTGTTCGGCGGGAGGTCGGCCGAGCGCGAGGTCTCCTTGATGTCCGCGCGGACCGTCGCGTCCTCGCTCGATCCCGGCAAGTACGAGCGCGTCCTCATCGGCATCGACGCAGAGGGCCGCTGGAGCCTCGGCGCTCCAGAGCTCGCGCTCGAGCCTGTGCCGGGGAGCGGCGCCAGGTCCTGGGAGAATCCCCGCTCCCTGCCGGAGGCAGCGGCCGGGATCTCGGCCGGCTCGAGGATCGCCATCACGCCGGACGGGGTCGACAGCGCGCTCGTGGTCCGCGGCACGAACGCGACGCTCCGCGGCGTGGACGTGCTCTTCCCCCTCCTCCACGGCCCCTGTGGCGAGGACGGCTCGATACAGGGGCTCGCGCGCCTCGCCGACCTGCCCTGCGTCGGCGCCGACATACTGGGCTCGGCCCTTTGCATGGACAAGAACGCGGCGAAGCGCGTCATGCGCGACTCGGGGATTCCGGTGGCTGCCTTCAGGACATTTCGATCGCCTAACGCGGCGCGCGATGCGTGGCCCGAGGTCGAGACCGCCTTCGGAAGCGACCTCTTCGTGAAGCCCGCCAACCTGGGATCCTCCGTCGGCGTCTCGAGGGCTCGCTGCCGCGAGGAGTACGAGCGGGCCGTCTCCCTCGCCTTCGAGTACGACCTCAAGGTCCTCGTCGAGAAGGCGATCGTAGGGCGCGAGATCGAGGTGGCGGTCATGGGCTACCGCGAGCTGCGCGCCTCGCTTCCGGGAGAGGTCGTGGCGAAGGGCGACTTTTATTCCTACGACGCCAAGTACATCGACGAGGGAGGCGCCGATATTATCGCTCCTGCCCGCCTCGGAAGGGATGAGGCCGAGGCATGCCGGAAACTCGCGCTCGAAGCCTGCGAGGCGCTCTGCGTGAGCGGCATGGCGCGCGTCGACATGTTCCTCCCTCCCGACGGATCGCCGATCGTGAACGAGGTGAACACGATACCCGGATTCACTGCGCGGAGCATGTTCCCCCTTCTCTGGGAGGCGAGCGGAGTGCCGCTCCCTCGCCTCGCCGACGAGCTTATCGCGCTCGCGATCGAGGCGCACGCGGAGCGCGCCGCCCTGAGGACGGCCCCGCCCCGGGCGATCCCGCGGCCTCGGGCCGGACGCGAGGACGTCAGAAGAGAAGCCGGCGAAGCGGCGGCCTGCCGCGGAGGGACGCATTGAGCACGGTCGCGCGCTACTCGAGATTTCTCGGAGCGGAGGTCGGCGTGGACAACGGGACAAGCGCCCGCGTAGTCGAATTCTTCGACGGGATCGCCTTCCTTCCCGATCGCTGGAGCCACAATGCGCATTACCAGAAGCGCATGCTCAGGCTCGCGGGGAGGCGGGGAAGGGCCCTGGACCTGGGTTGCGGCGCGGGCGAGCTGACTCGCGCCCTGGCGCTGCGCTGCTCCGGCGTCGTCGGGGTCGACGCGTCGAAGGGTATGATCGAGTCTGCCCGGGCGAGGAACTGGGGATTGAACATCGAATACGTCGTCTCAGACGCCGCCGCGTACCTCGAGGGCCGAAGGGAGGAGTTCGACCTCATCGTCAGCGTGGCCGCCCTCCATCATATGGACGAGGAGAGGATCCTGGGCCTCGCCGCCGCCGCGCTGCGCCCGGGCGGGATGCTCCTCGTCCTCGACCTCTTCGAGGCGCGCACGCTGCTCGATCGCGCGGTCAAGGCGCTCGGCGTCGCGCTCAATCCTCTCTTCTACCTTTGCATGACCGGCAGTCCGAGCCAGTCGCGCGCCGAGCGCTTAGCCTGGTCGCGCCATCGGCCCGACGACCATTACAAGAGCCTCGGGGAGATTCGCCGAATCGCCGGGGCGACGCTCGGGGAGTGCGAGGTGGCGAGGACGCTTTTCTGGCGGTACCTGCTCGTCTATGAGAAGAGCTAGCCTTCGGCGGGCGGCTCGGGCAATGCGCCCGAGGACGATTTTCCCGCGAGGTAGTCGGCGACGACCGCGAGCGCGTCCTCCACGTCCTCGTCCGCGGCGACGATCTTGATGCCGCCCTCCTGCGGGAAGAAGATCGGGTAGACGTCGATGAAATGCTCTCCCGCGATCTGGACCTCGATGCCGGTCGACTCGAGGAGGCTCTTCACGACGAGGGCCTCGTCCTGGAACATGGTGGCGAAGACTTCCTTCATGCTCGCCTCCTTTCTTCAAGTATACAGGGAACGAGGATCCTCGTCGCGGCCTCCGAGGACGCCGCGGGCGTTTCCGGTATAGTATCGAAGCCATGCGCGTTCTGGTCCTCGCCGACTCCCATCGCGAGATAGCGGCCCTCGCACATGTCTTGAAGAGACACGCCTCGAGGGTCGACCTCGTCATCCACCTCGGCGACGGCGTGGAAGATCTCGCGGCGGCGGCGCGCTCGGCCCGCGTCGTCCTTCCTCCGGTCGAGGCGGTACGGGGCAACGGCGACCCCGATCCCGATCTGCCAGCCCGCCGCGTCGTCGAGCTCGAGGGGCGGAAGGCGCTCCTCGTCCACGGGCATCACGAGGGCGTAGGCGATGGCCTGGGCCGCGCCCTGGGCGCCGCCCAGGCCGCGGGCGCCGTTCTCCTCCTCTTCGCGCATACGCACAAGCCCTTCTTCGAGGAGTACGGTCGCATCCTAGCGCTCAACCCCGGCTCGATTTCGCGGCCCCGGGGCAGGGACCTGCCCACTTTCGCGATCCTCGACGTTCCCCGGGAAGAGGGGCGGTGGTACGACGTGCGGTTCTTCGAGGTGGGCCGCGGCCTCGGGGGGATCAAGGAGATAGGCGCGCCCTAGGCTATGAAGCCGCTCTTCCGCAGGCGCTCGCGAATCCGCGCGACGGTCTCGGGCGGGATCGGCCTGCACCACTTCGCGTAGAACCAGTCGAGGTAGTGCCCGAAGCCGAGCTCGGCCCAATTGTCGACGAGGCCCATGTGCGCGCCCTCCTCGTCGTACGCGCGCACGACATCCGCGATATCGTCGTCGGAGAGCTCCGCGTAGCGGCCCTCGTGGACGATGCCCTTGCCGCGGAGCCGGCCCTTCCTGGGCGCGTGCGGGTCGCGCGGATAGCCGAGCACGAGCGCGATGAGCGGGAAGCAGTGGCGCTCGGGCAGCCCGAGGATCGCGAAGACCCTGTCGATGTCGGTGCGGTGGATGCCGTTCGTGAATAGCGAGTCGACGCCGAGCGACTTCGCCGCGATGGCCGCGGTCTGGGCCGCGAGCATCGCGTCGATCGTGCCCGTGATGAAAGGGACCGTGTCGTCGACGACGAACTCGCGGCGCAGGGCCTCTGCCGCGCGCGTTATGCGCGTGAAGTCGACGTTGAAGACGAGGGCGGCGGGCCCCTCGTAGCCGAAAAGCTCGCGCATGATGGCGCGGTCGCGTAGCGCGATGATCGAGTAGCTCTGCCTGCCCGAGGCGTTGGCCGCGCCCAGCGACGCGTCGATGATCGTCCGCAGGTCGGTCTCGTCGACGTCCCTGTCGGAGAAGTCGCCGTGGACCGTCCTGAGCCTGTTGATGGTCGCCAATGTCTCGTTCACCTTCTCGCCTCCTCGATGGCCGCGCTCGACTTGTCGAATTCCGGGCCGAGTCGCCTCGCCCCGTCCTCGGTCGCGATCCAGTCCTCCTCGTTCCTGACGCCGCCCGCCCCGAGCCATCGCCGCGAGGCTTCGTAGTCGACGAGGCCGGAGAAGCGGCCCTCGGCCCTCCACGCCGCATGGAGCTCGGGGATGAAGTAGATCCCCGGCTCGACGGTGAAGGCCATGCCGGCCTTGAGCGGCTTCGCGAGCCTTAAGGACTTGAGGCCGAAGAGGGGGCTGCGCCGCGTCCCGGCGTAGCCGACGAGGTCCTCGCCGTAGGACTCCATGTCGTGGACGTCGAGGCCGATCATATGGCCGAGGCCGTGCGGGAAGAAGAGCGCGTAGGCGCCCGAGGCGACGGCCTCGTCGGGATCGCCGCGCAGGAGGCCGAGCTCGACGAGGCTGACCGCGAGCTCGCGTGCGGCCGCGAAGTGGACGTCGCGGAACGAGCGTACCGGCGCGAGCATCTCTCTCGCGGCCGCGCCCATGCGGAGGACGATGTCGTACAGCTCGCGCTGCCGCGAGTCGAAGCGGCGCGACGCCGGGAAAGTCGTCGTGAGGTCGCCCGCGTAGCCCTTGGCCGTCTCGGCGCCCGCGTCGAGGAGGAAGAGGTCGCCCTCCTCGAGCCTCCGGCCGTAGGAGTGGTTGTGGAGCACCGACGCGCGGGTCGTCGCGATGATCGGGAAGGAGGTCCCGGTCGACTCGGCGATTGCGGCGTGCTCCGCGATCGCCATGACCTCGCGCTCCGTCATGCCCGGCCGAGCGGAGACGAGGGCGGCGCGGTGCATGCGGACCGAAGCCCCAACCGCCTCGTCGAGCTCGGCGGCCTCCTCAGCCGACTTGACCTCGCGCAGCTCGATCGCGGCCTCGACGAGCTCGCGCGAGGCGCCGGCGGCTATCGCCGCCGCAGGCCTGGCCGCCAGCTCGGCGAGCTCGGCGCGCGCGTCCTCGCGGTAGGGCGGGAAGTAGAGGAGCCGGCGGCCGGCCGCGTCGGCCGCGAGCTCGCGCCTGGGCCGCGACGCCGAGATGCCCGCGAGCGCGGCGAGCTCGGAAACGGATTGCTGCGGGCCCGTCCACACGAGATCGTCCATCGTAGCGTCGTCGCCGTAGAGAGTCGCCTTGCCGCTCGCGATGTCGATCGAGGCGGCCAGGCCCGGCTTCCTCGGCCCGACGAAATAGAGGAAGCTCGAGTCCTGCCTGAAGGGATAGCAGTTGTCCGCGTAGTTGATCGGGCTCTCGCGCGATCCGAGGACGACGACGAGGCCGTCCTCGATGCCGCGGGCGGCGAGTCCCCGAAGAAGGGCCGCGCGGCGCTCTTGGTAGGTCGACGAGGAGAACATGGCGGAATGGTATCGTCCGGCCGTCGACCGGTCAACGGGCCGCGTTGCCTCATAAATAATCGAGACGAAAGTGAGCCCATGCCTCATAAATAAAACACGACGAAAGCCACAGACGCGAGGTTCTCGGCACACTGGGCCGGGAGGCTTCGGATGGAGCTTTC
>Ga0153915_10006142_pt1 | contig 11232 bp, 8 predicted proteins | sample Opewatmetagenome_2_FD_107003 | JGI IMG/M metagenome (GOLD analysis project Ga0153915, IMG submission 107003) | Freshwater wetland microbial communities from Ohio, USA - Open water 3 Core 3 Depth 3 metaG | ecosystem: Environmental > Aquatic > Freshwater > Wetlands | place: USA: Ohio, Lake Erie...
TAAAGAATCGCCTGAAAGCAGAGTGGAACCAACATCAAACTTTTCATATTCCGGTCCCTTCAATGAGATGGTACTTCTTGGAGTTTTGGCAATCAGGCTTCAGTCATTGAATAAATCCCTGAAGTGGGATGGCGAAAATATGAAGTTTACAAATATTTCTGAATCTGATGTAGTGCAGATTGTTACTTCAGATGAATTTAAAGTAGTCGATGGCCATCCTTATTTTAATAAACAATATGCAAAATCCAACGCACTAGCAGCTGCAAATGAATACATTAAACACACATACCGTGAGGGCTGGAGTTTGCCTGCCATGCCTGCTTAGTCAAACGACATGGATGATTGCAGATTGTGGATTACGTATTGCGGAGAAATCCTGTACAAAATCTTAGCGTTTCTTCTTGCGATTCTTTGCCTTTTTATGTGCAAGAATTTCACCCGGCTGGCACTTAAGTACACTGCAGATAGCATCAAGGGTCGAAAACTTAATTGCTTTTGCTTTGCCTGTTTTTAAAATTGACAGGTTGGATACTGTGATGCCAACTAAATCAGAGAGTTCATTCAACCGCATCTTTCGCTTCGCAAGCATTACATCCAGATTGATAACTATAGCCATTTCTTAAAACTTTGATGTCAGCAAATTTAATGAATAAATATTGTAATACAATAAATAATATACGTAAAACGATAATTAATTTACCTGAAACAATAATAATACAGGGAATGAGAAAATCTCTTACCTTAACATGCGTAATAAAGTCTTTTCCCAAACGTTTAATATCTGATGCCCGGACTAAAGAAAATAAATATGGATAAAGCAAAAAGGATCATCAAAATAACTGGCGTTTTCCTGCTTTTATTTTCTTATGGGATTATGTCAGGTAACACCGGTTTTCAGGTTGGATCAGATTCTGATCAGACAAGTACTAAATCAGTTCAGCAACAGACAAAATCTACACAGACAAGTTCAAAATCTGCGCAGACCAAAACGAAACCTGTACAAACACAATCAAAATCTGCTCAGACCAAAACAAAATCCACACAAACCGGAACAAAATCCACACAAACCGGAACAAAATCCGTTCAGACTAAAACCAAGTCTACCAAAACTGGTTCAAAATCTGTACCGGCAAAGACAAAGGCTGTTCCGGCCGGATCAAAATCTGCAACAGTTACTAAGAAACCGGATCCGGGTACTGTCATGGTAGGTACTCAAACCTGGGCAGCAGCAAATCTGAATGTAAGCACTTTTCGAAATGGCGATTCAATTCCCGAGGCAAGAACCAACAAGGAATGGGTAGCAGCCGGTGAATCAGGGAAACCTGCATGGTGTTACTATAATAACGATCCCAAAAACGGTATGAAATACGGCAAACTATACAATTGGTATGCAGTGAACGACCCGAGAGGGTTAGCTCCGGCCGGCTGGGCTATGCCCGATGATACCGATTGGGCAAAGCTGGCTTATTATTTGGGAGGGATTGATATGGCGGGCGAAAAATTGAAAAGCACCAGTGGATGGATTAATGGTAATAATGGAACGAACACAACCGGCTTTACAGGTCTCCCGGGAGGTTATCGTGTTGAGAACGGAACATTTCTCAACCTGGGCAGCATTGGTACATGGTGGAGTTTGACTGAAAGCAAGTCTCTTACCGCCGTTGACTACTACCTTGTGCTGAGTGCCGGTTTAGGAAGGAGCAATAGTCCCAGACAGCGCGGAGAATCAGTTCGTTGTATCAGGAAATAGCTTAAATCCGCAATAAATATAAATTCCCCTCTGTTTTTACAGCCTGACAGCTAGTGGGGCAAAACTTTCTTAACTCACCTTTAGAATCTGACATTCACCTGTGAATTTCTTACATTTGCCGATAAATCATTTTTGATTCTCTTTTTCAGATTTAAATTTGGAATGATTCAAAAAACCTTTAATATCACCCTGATGAAAAAGATTTTGTTAGCATGTATCGCAGTTCTGTCCTGCATTACGATCGTGGCACAAAACAGTGTCAACCTTAGAATGAACCTTGAGAAAAACAAGGTTTATCGGTTAAAGTCTGTTTCGGAGCAGACTATTACGCAAACGGTAAACGGGAATCAACAGACAACAGAATCCAAAGTTGATTATACGCTTTCGCTCAAAATGATAGATGCAACTGCCGATTTTATGATCACAGAAGTGCATTTTGACACCCTGATTACCAACACAAATACAATGGGGAAAATTGTCACTATCAGTTCCGTCAAGGAGGGTGATATCAAATCGACGGAAATGGCCGATGTTATGTCATGCATAATGAACAGATTATGTAAAAATGCCCTGTATGTTAAAATGGATTTTGCAGGCAGGCCATTTGAGATCGTGAATTTAAAAATGCTGTCTGACATAATTATGAAAGATACCAGTTCAATTACCCTTACAGGTCCAACGGCTGCTGCTGTTAAAAAGCAGATTATAAGTACAGTCGGCGACAATTCCTTAAAAACAATGATTGAAATGTTTACCTGGCGTTTACCGGGTAAGGAAGTTTCGACAGGTGATAACTGGAATGTGACACAACAGAGCAATTCCGGCGGAATGATGCTCGATATAATGACAACCTATCATTTGGACGGAATAAGTGACAATAATGCAGATATGACCGCTGAATCAAATATAAAGGCATCAGAGAATGCAAATCCTATTGAATCGGGCGGCGCTACAGTAACTTATGACGATTTAAAAGGGATCAGCAAATCGAACATGGTTATTGATATCCGGACAGGTTTAGTTATTAAAGAAACAGCAAAGACACATATTGCAGGGAATCTGGGGATAAGTGCCCCTGGATTCAGCATGCAAATGCCTATGGACATTAACGGGGAAACGAAAGTTATTGCATTGCAGTGAATTGAATCACAGGGAAAATGAAAAAATTTTTAATCTGGTTACTTCTTTTAATCTCCTTTACTTCTCAAGCTCAAAACATCAGGGGAAAAGTTTGCTTTGAGAAAGATAAATCACCTGTTCAGTTTGCTTCCGTGGGGCTGCTTCAGTTGCCTGATTCAACAGTTCTGACAGGGATTATAACATTAACTGACGGGGGCTACTTACTCGAAAAAGTAAAACCAGGTAACTACTTTGTAAGAGTAAGTTTTGTAGGTTATAAAACTAACGGGAAAAAAGTTGTCGTTGAGGCAGGCAATACTGAAATTGCTGTTGACACTATTTTTTTAACGGAAACCACTGCAAGCTTAAATGAAGTCACGGTGGTTGGAGAGCGTTTGAAAGGTAAGGAAATGGTTGACCGAACTGTTTATTCCATTCCTGCCGTTGCGGCAAAATCCTCAAGTAACGGGTATGATCTCCTGAAGAAAATACCACAGGTTAATGTTGATTTTCAGAACAATGTGACACTTAATGGCAGCAGCAATTTTATAATCCAGGTTGATGGAAGGCAACGGGACAAGGAATACCTTGCCAGACTTCTTCCAACAGATATAGAAACTATTGAAATTATCAGCAATCCGTCCGGAAAATACGAAGGCAATATCGACGGTGTAATAAACATTATCCTGAAAAAGGAAGCCAGGTATGGAGTGAATGGTAATGCAGCTCTTAGCTTAAAACCTTTTAATAAGCCAACTACCGCGGTAACAGGCAGTCTCGATTACGCACTCGGGAAAATAACATTTTATGTGACTGCGTTAACTTTTACACAGAAACTGGATATCAGTTCAACGGACGAAACCAATTTTACAGCAATCGATTCAACAATCAACCTGTCGGGGACCGGAGGTATAAAAGTTACCCAGTCGACTATCAACAGCGGATTCGATTATTACATTAATGATAAAAACAACCTGAGTCTTAATGTCAGCTACAAACCAACCTATCAGAATGTGGATCTGATAAGCGAATCTTTCCTGTTTAAAAACAATAATCCCTTAAATACGATTTCATCACTGACAAATAACAGTTTTAAAAGTGATGAAACATCTTTATCCCTGTTTTATAAAAAGAGCTTTAAGAATCCAATTCAGGAATTCACCGCCGAAGCCAATTATTATGATTTCAAATCAGGAGAGGGAAATGATTTCAAGAATACCCGGTACTTTTATAATACAGATTCGATACTCAATACCTATGCACGGCTGGAAGATATTCGGAACGTAAGGAATTATTATTCGACCAAGCTTAATTATGTCCAGCCCTTAGGGATGTACGCTAAAGTTGAAACAGGTTATCAGTTGTATTACCAGCAAATGAGCTACGATTTCAAAATAGATAATCAGGAATCAAATAATCTTTTTGATTATGGCGAGTTTCGTAATTCTATTTATGGCGGAATTACCTATAATCTGAAAAAAATCGGGTTTCAGACCATGCTGAGGGTAGAAAACAGCCATATTAAAGCTGATTCTGTTACCGAGCCTAAATATTCCTGTTTCCTGCCTTCCGTAAATCTTCAGTATAAGTTTTCGGCATCGCATAATCTGAAATTTACATATAACCGGAGAATTAACCGGCCCGGAATCTACGACATGAATCCATATTACCGGATAGACCAGAATTACAATATAACCCAGGGAAATCCTGATCTGAAGCCGGATTATCGTGACCGCCTGCAGTTGACCTATACATGGAACTTTGGCAGCAACTATTTTTCCCCATATGTTTATAAAGAGTACTTTTCCAATAGGGTAGGGACTGAATATCTGATAATTAAATCACCCATCAACAACACATTGACAACATTTTCCAAACCCTTTAACCTGCTTAACGGCTATGAGCTTGGTGGAGGTCTTAATGCCATGTTATGGTATTTAAATATCAATGCACGGATCTACAAGGGACATCTCAATGAGTACACCGGGCAATCAATTTTTATACCTGCGAGGGATTATTTCTCTTACAGTATAACCAGCTATGCATTCACTAACCTTGACAAAAAAAAGAAAACTACTGCATTTTTCTTTTTGAGTTATAACGGAGTTAATATTAACGCACTATCCAAAACATACAGCATCCCTTTTTATGGTTTTGGCTTTCAGGGGCAGATTAAGAACCATACTTTAGGGGTATTTTGGTTCCTTCCCTTTTCAACGGATGTAAGCTTAAGCAGGACTGAAACTGAAACAACTGCTTTTAATTCCAGAAATATTATAGGATTTGACGCTTCAAATTATATCCAGTTCTCGTATTCTTTTAAATTTAACAAAGGAAAGAATGTTAAGAAGCTCGACCGGAAGATCGATGTGGAGAGCGACAGCAAAAGCAAGGCAATCATGAACTAGGAAGTCATGCAGTCGTGAGGTCTTACGGTCGCTGTCATAATGTCTGAGACTATAAGTCAGAAACTGGCTTCTTAATTGCAGAATTTATCAATAATTAGTATCTTAACAACTAACTTTTAATCGATAAATAATCGAGTAATTAAACCTAAACCTTAAGCAGGATTTTTATTATGAAAACGACACGTCGTACCTTTATCAAAACGGTAGCTTCACCGGTGATTGCTGTACCTTTAATCCTGCCATCGCGGTTGAGGTCCTTCCCGTCAGCCAGCCGTATTTCAATGGGCTTTGTTGGAACGGGCATACAATCGCGCTACCTCCTTTCCAAATTTATGCCTCTGGTACAGGTTCTGGCCGTTTGTGACGTGGACTCAACGCGCCGGACAAATGCAAAGGAAATGGTAAACAAGTATTACACTGAAAATAAGGATAAAGGTGTAGCTGACTGTAAGGCATACACCGATTATCGCGAGCTTATTGCGCGGAGGGATATCGATGCAGTCTGCATTGCCACACCCGATCACTGGCATTCTGAGCCTGTTTTACTATCGTTGAAAAAAGGCAAGGATGTGTACTGTGAAAAACCATTGACGCACAATATCCAGGAGGCAATAGATATCATCGGGGCTGTGCCTAAACACAAGCGGATACTTCAAACCGGATCGATGCAACGATCGATGAAAGAATTCCGGATTGCGTGTGAACTTGTTCGCAACGGGTGCATAGGAAAAATCGACCATGTTGAGTGCAGTTTTGGAGGTCCACCAAAACCATGCGATCTGGGAGAAGAAGCCATGGAGGCGGGCCTGGACTGGAATATGTGGCTTGGTCCTGCACCGATACGACCTTATAACTCAATTTTGAGCCCCCGCGGAGTGCACAATCATTTTCCATTATGGCGTTCCTACAGTGAATACGGAACCGGAGACGTAGGGGATTGGGGTGCACACCACCTTGACATTGCGCAATGGGGCCTTGGAATGGATGACAATGGTCCGGTTGAGATCCGTTTGAATGGTAATGAAGCAGAACTGATTTACTCAAATGGCATTACAGTAATCCATAAAAGAAGTGGCTTTGGCATTCACTTTTTTGGTGATGAAGGAGAAGTCATGGTTAACCGGGGTACATTCAAAGTGATAATTAAAGGACAGACAGTTGCTTCTTATACAGGGAAGGAGACCAAAGATACCAACTGCCAGGCAGAGGTTGAAAAAGCTGAAAAGCTTCTGCTGAAAAATGCTAATATCAAGCTTTACGAAAGCAACTCGCATTATCAGGATTTCCTGTCATGCGTAGCAAGCCGCAAAAGTCCGGTTGCCAGTGAACAGGCAGGAGGCCGGACGGTTATTTGCTGTCATCTTATAAATCAGCTTTATCTGCATGGCGCCACTATGAAATGGGATCCAATCAGATTCCGCTTTACAGAAGGCACCGGGGATCCCGGATGGCTGACGGAAAAGAAAAGGAACTGGACAACATAGTTTTGCATGTCGGGCGGTGGTGTTATTTGACTTTTCTGTTTAAAAGATCATATTTATCCCCGGCTCGCAGAAAGTAAAAAAGTTTATCTTTTTCCGGAAGATTTTTTAAATCGCTCCCTTCACGCGACCAGAATGATCCGTCGTAAACTATAACGTAGCTTTCACCTGAAACTTCAAACTGGTTTCCCCGGACAATGATGGCTGTATTTTCGTCAATACTTATTCCCAATAATTCAGGGCGGTTCTTCAAAATTTCATACATGTCAAATTGCCGGTTACGTGCAAGGACATGCTGATCGATGACCACATTTTTCAGGAACCCGAATCCTTCCTGATGATCCCCCATCATGATTTGATTATTTTTAGTATCTCCCCTTGCCAGATAACTTCCCTGTATGGTAGCACCGGCAGAAGTACCGCCAATAAAACCACCCTGATTTAAAACCCTCCATATCATTTTTTCAGTGAGGGTATTTTTATAAGAATCAACAAGCCTCCACTGACGCCCCCCTCCAAACCAGATTGCTTTTGCATTAATTAAAGGTTTTACAAATGAATCCGAATTAGCTATATTCCTGTCTGTTGTATGAAGTACCCTGATATTTGTTGCTCCCAGTTTCCTGAACTGACTGGCTCCGCTCGAATTGTCATCATAGTTCTCATTTCCAGCAGCAGTAGGGATAAGAACAATCGGGGCTTCATTGCCACCAGCCAGTTTTATAAATTTTCTGATTATCGAATCAATTCTGCCTCCTCCTCCGATAACAACCAGAGTTCCATTTTTCGGACCAATATAAGTACTGTCATTCTGAGAATTCTGCCCATTAACGCCACCCAGGGTTAAAATAAAAATTAATAATAAATAACATTTATTCTTTTTCATGGAAGTTTAAATTGGATTGTGTTTTAATTATGTTTGACAACATCCCTCTGTACTTTAAAGTTAACTATAATTTGATGCCAGATGCATATACTGAGCCTGGTATTACGGGTTTTAGCGTAATTGCTTTTACGAAAGTATTAATTAGTTATAACCCAATCCGGAGAGCGGCGTAGCTGATTCCTCAATTTGTCAGCTATGGCAAAGGAATATTTGAACTGTAGCACTCTGGAAATATTTCTGATATTTTCAATTAATGTAAGGGCTCCTGAACTATTCCTATCATAGAGCAAAAAGTCAATATCAATAAAATATTTTCTGATCAGCATATAATACTTCATCAGAGGAGGAACCTCAGTTGATTCATACCGGCGATAGATTTGGAAAGCTTCTTCCGGATTCCCTGTATGCAGCAACGCGTGAGCATAACATAATAAATGATATTGATAAAAGAAAGAAGAAGTCAGACCAGAAAGATCATAGCTCGACTGAATGTGTTTAAAAAGTCTGATTATATCCTCGAACCTGTCAGTGTAGTTCAGGCTGAAAAGAACTATGAACTCATAGACAGGGAGCTTCACATCTTCCTTTAATGCAGAAGGAATCAAATTCCTGGAAACCCTGAGTATTTCTTCTATAGTCAGTACACGGGCATATTTAAGAATGCAGGACTGATAAATTATGCTCACCGCGTCTGAAAAACCTGCAACCAGAGGATCCTTAAAACCGGAACGATCAAACTGGCTGTTCATCTCATAAACGGTGTGGCAAACAGAGTCGTTGCCGGAAAGCAATCCTTTTAAAAAATTCATGAAGTTTGCATAGACAGCCGACTCTGGCGCACTTGTGTTTTCAAGGTAGTATTTATAATTGCCGGCCGAATAAAGAACAACGGAATCTAAGTCCAGGTTACTCTCATAGAACAATGATCTTCCAAGCGGGGTGGTCGCATAGAACCTCATCATTTCATCGCGGTACTCCCTGAAGTTCCTAAGTTCCAGGCAAATGGTCAGTGCCAGCTCTTTATAATGCGGACCATTTATCTTATTTTTTTCTTCAGATCCTGTAATAAGTTTTTCTTCGACATATTTATGCATCTGCTTGAGGAATTCCAGCTTGCCGTCTTTTATTGCAGCTTTAATCAGGCAATTGTAAATATTCAGTTTCAGCGTCAGATTATACTGATAATGAGCATTGAGCTTTTTGAAAAGCCTGAGGGTGATCCCATAATTGCTGATCCAGTGCAGAGCAATAATATAGTTGAAGAGATTATTATTCAGGAACCGGCAGTAGATTGTCCTGTATAAATAGGTCTCCTGAATCTGCATTTCACAAATAATCCCATATGAAACCAGTTCATCATAAGCAATCTTATTCTGATTTTCCAGCGGAAGTGATTTTTTCCTGACTGAACCGGACTTCTCTCCATAATCGCAAAGGCTGAGAAAGGATAAAATTATCTCCTGTTTCTCGTTGCCATAGGCACCAGATGATATCTTTCCCCTGACGTAATCCTCGATAAGTTCAATTTCGCTCACCAGCACATTTCGCTTGTTCAGGTCGATAAGTGAAAAAAGAAGATAAGGATATTTTATAGCCCTGATCATATCGTAGTGATAATAGTGAAGGCTCTCTATGGGCAATAAGAAGTTATTCAGCTTCATAATATCCCTTACTTCTTCTTCATTAAATAATGGGATATTGATATTTTCATTGTTGTCGGCCGAAAATGGCATTCCAAACCACTGGGATTTTATCGCAGGATATCTTTCAATAAAATATGAAAAAACCTTCAGATTTTCGGGTTTGAATGTAATCAGTAATTTAAACCAGTTTTTTCCGGCATAGGCCATAACCATTTTCATGAGGTTTCCCACAAAATCATGAAATTTGTCATTCTGGTAATAAATCTCATCAACATCATCAATTATCATGATTATGTGACCTTCAACAGACTTCTGATCAACACTGAAGACACGAAGTAAGCTTTTATCCAGATCAAAGTCAATGAATTGCTCAAGCAATTCCACTCCCTGATTATTTGAAAGAATGTTGATGAACATTTCTCCGTCGATCAGACATATAATGTCGTGGGGGCTGGTTGCGTAGTCTCCCATAAACCAGGAATCGATGATCTGAACTATGATCGATGACTTTCCATATCCCTGAGGAGCAACCAGGGCAGTTATAGTTTTATCGGACCGGTAAAAGGCTGAGAAATTCCTGTTTGCAAAGGGACGGGGTATGAATTTTTTCCTATTGTAGCCGATCTTAAGCTTGATAGAGTTCAAACTCGACCGGGTAATTGGATTAATTCTTTTTCTTAGTAATTCCCAGGAATTATCCTTTTTGAAAGAATACTTCTTTTTATCAAAGGAATTCAGATAATCATTCCAGGAATTGAAGCCCAGATATATTGAAAAAGTGTCAAGAACATATCTCGAAGTATTGTGATTGTGTAATATTATTTTGAAAAAGCGCTTAAGTGTAGTAGGGCTTACACTCCTGTTGGTTGCTTTCCTGATTTCCTGGGATAAAAAATTACAATCCTTCGGGCAAACCGAAGGCAGACCACACTTCCTGATGAGATCCTCACGCAACGAATCAAACAACTCCTCCATCTCAAATATTTATTCTATATACGAAATGCCGGATAGTGTTTTCCTCGCAAAATCCTTTATGTAAAGTTATTCAAAATTTCAACCACTCCCTGATTTTTAAATTATCATTCATGAACAATTTGAACACAAGTTGAACAGGATCGGAATAACTGAAAAAACAGCTATTGCTTAATTTTACGTTGCGAAATTTTTGCGCGGGAAAATATTGTTGTGATAACGAAAACCTTATCCGGATGAAAAGTCATATCAATATTAGTGAAGTGTCTGGTGACTGGAAAATCAGACAAAATATCTTTCCTGAAAGATTTCAGCGGCCGGTTAGTAATCCGTATTACAGATTGGCAGAGGCGAAACTGCAGAAAAAATCGGGCCCGGTTATTTATGAGTGGCAATTAATGGATGATAAACCGGAGAAGTCACAGAAAGAGAAAGAGGGCAATGGGTATGTAGCTGACTGGCAGATGGACAGCCAGAACTGAAACAGAGCGTATAATACAGTTGTGAAGTCAGATTTTACTGACAAATAAGTTTCTATCAAACAGAGTCCGGGAATAGATCCAAAGCTTATCCCGGACCGTTACTCCAGTACTGTCTGCTTATAATTAAATGTTGATTTAAAAGTGAAGGATCCATGAAAGTCCTTATGTTTGGATGGGAATTTCCACCACATATTTCAGGAGGCCTGGGAACTGCTTGTCATGGATTGGCTAAAGGATTAATTTCAAATGATATTGATGTCACTTTTGTTGTTCCGAAAGCATATGGGGATGAGCAGACTAATGGGCTGGATATAATCAGTGCAAGTGATATTAAAAATCCTTCCGGAAAATCAGTTATCACAAAAGCCCGGAAAAGGGGGGAATACACTGAAGTTAGTCTGCTTGCACCAGCCTATATGACGCCTGAACAATATGCCAGAATGCTGCTTGAACAGGAAGAAAAATTGTCTGAAAAACAAATTAATTTGTCA
>Ga0153915_10006143_pt1 | contig 11232 bp, 11 predicted proteins | sample Opewatmetagenome_2_FD_107003 | JGI IMG/M metagenome (GOLD analysis project Ga0153915, IMG submission 107003) | Freshwater wetland microbial communities from Ohio, USA - Open water 3 Core 3 Depth 3 metaG | ecosystem: Environmental > Aquatic > Freshwater > Wetlands | place: USA: Ohio, Lake Erie...
CAGCGTCCTGAGTTCGACCAACAATGATGCCGTCTACACGTCTTTGAGGGAATCCGGTTCAGGACTTTGCGTTGGGGAAATCCGAGAAGTCCCCAATCGCTTCAAGGACTGGGAAGTCGAACTTAGATGGATGCCAAATAACTTTGGCATTGGACTTGCTTTCGCGGGCCCGACCAAATATTACGACAAAAGCCACCTGAACTATACGGTCGGTTTCTCTGACAGCATGGAAACTGTGAGCCATACCTATGAATCCAGGATCTCCGTCTATACGCCCATCAAGCTGGGATTTTATTATTCGCTACCGCCCATCTCCGGCCTTCATCTCGTTCTCAACGCCGGCGCCGGATATTATCGAGCCAAGATGCTTTACGGCACTCTCGACCAATATCTTTATTCATCCGGCATGTACCTTTTATCCTACAATGACTATGTCAAAGGCAGGCATATTGGGTTCCACTGTGGCTTTGCCCTTGAGTACAAGTTGAGCAACAGGCTTTCTATTCTGGCTGAGAGCCAATGGAGATTCGCGAAGATCGCAACGCTGACGGGATATGGTGACGTGTGGGAGCAGTATTACGATGCGGAAGGCAATTTGGTATCCAGCAATGCTACAACAACCGGGTCGACGCGAATACTCTATCACTATATCGGAGCTGATTATGTAACCGGAACAAGACATGAGAAACTGATCATGATAGACTCAAGCTCCGAGCCGCCATTTTCGACATTAGATGATGGGTCCGACTTCAGGAAAGCCACGCTGGATCTGAGCGGCTTCACGGTCAAGATCGGTCTGAAAATCGGATTGTTCTAGGATACCCGAGCCCCGGCTAGAGATATGAGGCGCGCGGGTGTCAACGGGCCCGGGCCGGTGGCCGCGGGTCCTGAAAAACGCATTCCGACAGAAGAACGATTTCCTTGTGTTACCCCCCCCCTATGGTAAAATGAGGCCGGTTGGGAAAGGTCAGAATTCATTCCGAGGAGCGTGATGTCATGAAGCGGTCCTATGCTGTTGCGGCGACTTTTGTCTCTTTTCTGCTGTGCGGTTCAGTCATTGCCTTAAGCGCCGGCGAGACAGAACCTGCCAAACGAGCCTTCAGCCTCGTCATCCGGGGCGGAGCCGGGTCGCTCGGCATCGGCGATCTGAACACGACTCTCGCCTCTATTGATGCGGCCTATGATTCGGGGAGGGATGTAAATCCCAATTACACATTCGGACATGTCCGGGAAGTGTCAGGGCGGTTCAAAGACTGGGAACTGGAAGTCCGATGGACGGTCTGGAAAGGCCTCAGCGTCGGAGCGGCCCTGTCGGGGCCCGTCCATCTGCGCGGCTACGGGAATATTTCATATATGTACACATGGACGCAGAGTTATACCATTGAATCGGAAGTCCGCATGGCGTCGCCGATCAAGCTCAATCTCTATTACTCCATTCCCGTTCATTCAAAAGTCAATCTCATTCTTAACGGTGGGGCAGGCTTATATCATGCCCGCATGAGCCAGAACTACGACTGGCAGCGCCGCCATCATGACCTTACAGAAGAAGGAAATTATGATGTCGGAGGGAATTATCATTTCGACGTCTCCGGCCGCGCTGTGGGTTGCCATTTCGGAGTGGCTCTTGAATATAAGGTCAACGACCGGTTCTCGATGATGGCCGAAGGCCAATGGACGTTCGCGAAAATCAAGTCACTGAAAGGCAGCTGCGAGTATGCCAGCGTAACTTCTTATGTATATGGGGGGGGGGATATCATTTCCTCTGAAAGCTACTCTTATGAGGGGGATTTATATCATTATATAAACACTTATGGATACGAAACGCTGGGAGTCAATTCGGACCCCGACAACTTAGCCGAGATGAGTGAAGTCCGGAAAGCCACGCTGGATCTCGGCGGGCTCACGGTCAAGATCGGTCTGAAAATCGGGCTGTTCTAGGCCATTCTTCATCTCGAGGCTTCATCAGCCGTTTCCTGGGAAGCGGCATCGGCCTCGCTGATCAGCTGAAGGCGGCCCGTGTTGCGGAGCGTGGCAGGAATCAAAACTGCTCATCGTCCCGGATCGCGAGGGAGAATGGAAGCTCGACGCTCTCCTGGCCGCGGTGACGGACGAGAACATTCATGGCGAATGGGAAACGGGCGGCCCGGAAGGACGGGAGCGGTTGTGAGCGCCGCAGCCTATGTCCGGCGGGAATGAAGTGCGGATCCCCGCGAAGGGGATTGACCCGGAAATTGCTGATAGAAGATGTCATCGCGAGCGAAGCGCGGCGATCTCAATAACATACGACGAGATTGCCACGCCCCTGTTGGGGCTCGCAATGACCGGTATACCAACGATTTCCGTTTCTATCGGCAATTTTCGGCAATTTTGGGATTGACAGCCCCATGTATTTGCTCTATGGTATCCCTTAGAATCACAAGCAGGGGGTGAAAATGGCCAAGCGATTTTTCATTCCGATTGTCGCCGGGCTTTTGCCGGTTCTTTTTTCGACGGGCTGCCTGACGCTGACTCGGGGGACGCACCAGACGGTCCCGGCCGTCAGCCGGCCCGCCGGGGTGAGAGTTATTGTCGACGGGAAGCCCGCCGGCACGACTCCAGTCAATCTCGAGCTGACGCGCAGGAACATCCATACGATTCGCTTCGAGATGGACGGTTATCGGCCTGTCGAGATCACTCTGAAGAGAAAATCCTACATTTTTTTCGCGGCCGTCATAGGCAATATCGCCCTGATGCCCGCCGCTTACATCGTTCTCGGCGTCCCCCTGAACGCGATCTGGGCCGACGACACCAAGGAGGAACTCGGCGCGATAGCCCCCTATTTGACCGGAGCCCTCCTGGGTTGGCTCGGCGGGATCATCATTGACGGCAGTCTCCCGAGCAATCGCGAACTCGAGCCGCATACGCTCAGCATCACGATGGAATAAAATGACGGACGGGGCGGGCCGCTGATCGTCGAGATGGACGCCGACCGGCTCCAGGGGCTCCGCTGGATCAGCGTCGCCGTCAAGTGACGGGGACCGTGCCGGCCGCGGCAAAAACGGGGACACAATACTCATTTCCGAATTTCCGGCGGGAAAGTGTTGCCGCGGGGAATCGACCGCCCCAAGGGTGTGCCGCGAATAAATCGGAATTGAGTATTGTGTCCCCGAATTAACTCCCCGAATTAACTCGAATTAACTGACGGGGCCGGCGAAGATCGCCTCGGCTTCGGCCGTGTACTTTCCGTCCGGGCCGAAGAGAACGAGCGGCGGCATGATCGTCGCCGCGGCCCCGCGTTTCGCCGCGCCCGCGCGCCGGCCCGCAACCGGGCCGCGCTTTCCGGCACACGCCCCGGTTTCCGCCCGGACCAGCTCGGCCAGGAAAAGGTTGGCCGGCTCCCCCGCCCGCGCCTGGACGAGCCTCAGCCGCCGCACCCGGAGCCCGTTCGCCGCCGCCGCCCCGTCAAAGTCCTCCCTGCGCCGCTCGGGAAAGACGAAGCAGGCCCGGCCGCGCGGCTTCAGCCATTCCGCCGCCTTCCGCATCAGGTCGACGATCGTGCCGTTGAGCTCATGCTTGGCGATCGACTTCTCGCTCACCCCGCTCAGGCAGCCGGCGGCTTGGCGGATATAGGGCGGGTTGGAGAAAACGAGGTCGAAGCGCCGCCGCGGCCGGTATCTCCGGAAATCCCCCCTGACGACCTTGATCCGCTTCGCCAGCCCGTTGGCCTCGACGTTCCGGCCGGCCAGCGCCGCCAGGCCCTTCTGGATTTCGAGGGCCGTGATCCTGCGGAAGGGCTTGAGGCTCAGGAGCAGGGAGACAACGCCGCTGCCCGTGCCGACCTCGAGGATGTCGTCGGTCTTCCGCGTCCGGATGAAATCCGCCAGAAGCGGCGCGTCGACGGCAAACCTGTAGCCCCGCTTTTTCTGGCAGATCCGGATCCGGCCGTGATAGAACGCGTCGCGCGTTTCGCCGCTACGCGCCCGGGGCGCCGCCGCTTTTTTCATCCTCGCCGGCCTCCGTCATGACCACGACCTTCTCCGGCTGGACCTGGGCGTAGCCGCCGCTGATCGAAACCGTCTCCTCGTCGCCGCCGGTCCGGAAGCGGGCCGTCCCCCGGCCGATGCCGACGAACAGGGGCCGGTGCCCCGGCAGGATGCCGATCTCGCCCTCGAGGCTCGGCAGAGCGACCGATTCGACGTCCGCCTCCGCCAGCAGGCGGTCGGGCGTGACGATGATCAAATGGATGGTCGCCGGGCCCTGTTCGCTCATGCCGCCCGCAGCTCCTCGGTCTTCTTGACGACGTCCTCGATCGTCCCCATCATATAAAAAGCCTGTTCCGGCTTGTCGTCGTGCAGGCCTTCCGCGATCTCCTTGAAGCCCTGGATCGTCTCCTGGACCGTAACATAGCGGCCCGGCCGGCCGGTGAATTCCTCGGCGACGTGGAAGGGCTGGGACATGAAGCGCTGGATCTTGCGGGCCCTGGCGACGATGAGCTTGTCGTCGTCCGAGAGCTCCTCGATGCCCAGGATGGCGATGATGTCCTGGAGGTCCTTGTAGCGCTGGAGGATCTCCTTGACCCGCCGCGCCACCTTGTAGTGCTCTTCGCCCACGATCCGCGGGTCGAGGATGCGGGAGAAGGAGGCCAGAGGATCGACGGCCGGGTAGATGCCCATGTCCGTCAGGGCGCGGGCCAGGTTCGTCGTCGCGTCGAGATGGGAGAAGGTCGTGGCCGGCGCCGGGTCCGTGAAGTCGTCGGCCGGCACGTAGACCGCCTGGACCGACGTGATCGAGCCCTTCTTGGTCGAGGTGATGCGCTCCTCGAGCTCGCCGAGCTCGGAGGCCAGGTTGGGCTGGTAGCCGACGGCCGAGGGCATCCGGCCGAGCAGGGCCGAGACCTCGGAGCCCGCCTGGACGAACCGGAAGATGTTGTCGATGAACAGCAGGATGTCCTGGCCGAGCTCGTCGCGGAAGTACTCGGCGACGGAGAGGGCCGTCAGGCCGACGCGCAGCCTGGCGCCCGGCGGCTCGGTCATCTGGCCGTAGATCAGGGCGGTCTTCTTGATGACGCCCGAGCCGGTCATCTCGAGCCACAGGTCGTTGCCCTCGCGCGTCCGCTCGCCGACGCCGGCGAAGACGGAATAGCCGCCGCTCTTCATGGCCACGTTGTGGATGAGCTCCTGGATGATGACGGTCTTGCCGACGCCGGCGCCGCCGAACAGGCCGATCTTGCCGCCCTTGAGGAACGGCTGGATGAGATCGATGACCTTGATCCCCGTCTCGAACATCTCGAGCCGGGTGCTCTGCTGGTCGAGAGGCGGCGGCTCCCGGTGGATCGGGTATTTCTTGGCCGTCACGATCGGCCCCTTGTGGTCCACGGGCTCGCCGATGACGTTCATGACGCGGCCCAGCGTGCCCTCGCCGACGGGGACCTCGATGGGCCCGCCGAGGTCCAGCGCCTTCATCCCCCGCGACAGGCCGTCGGTCGGATGCATGGACACGCAGCGGACGCGGTCCTCGCCGATGTGCTGTTCGACCTCGACGACGATGTCGATGGGCGTCTTGACGTCGAAGCCCTCGCTGGTCACCCGGATCGCGGTGTAGATCTCGGGCAGGTCGCCGCCCGCAAACTTGATGTCCACGACGGGTCCGATGACCTGGACGACCGTTCCGGTTCTGGCTTTTTTCTCTTCCATCGCAGTTCTCCCTACGCGTTCTCCCTGAGCGCATCGACGGCGGTCATGATCTCCAGGAGCTCCTTGGTGATCCCCGCCTGACGGATCTTGTTGAGCACGAGAACGAGCTCCTCGACGAGGTCCTCGGCGTTCTTCGTGGCGTTGTCCATGGCCATCATCCGGGCCGCCTGCTCCGCCGCCTGGGACTCGTGGACGGCGTGGAGGATCTGGCTCTCGACGTAGAGCGGCAGGATGAACCGCACCAGCCGGTCCACGCCGGGCTCCCAGTCCGGGATCCAGGCCGCCGACGGCTCGGGGCCGGGATCGGGCGTCACGGGCAGGAGCCGGGCGATCATGATCCGGGGGGCGACGATCGACTTGAATTCGTTGTAGACGATGTGGACGGCGTCGGCCTTCTGGAAGGCGTACTGCCGCATCAGGAATTCGGCCAGGTCCCGCAGCTCGCCGCGGGTCAGCTTGTCGGTCCGATCGCCGAAGGCCCGGTCCACGGGCCAGGGGCCCTTGCGGAAAAAGTTGACGGCCTTCTTGCCGATGAGGGCCAGCCGGACGTCGCCCGCCGCGGCCTTGTCCTCGATGAAGGCCGCGGCCGTGGTCAGGAGGTTGGAGTTGAAGGCCCCGGCCAGGCCCTTGTCCGAAGTGACGACGAGGACGACGGACTTCTTCTCGTCGCGCCGCTCGAGAAGCGGGTGCCAGCAGTCGCAGGCCCAGTAGGCCAGCCGGTTCATCAGCTCCGGGAACAGGTGCCAGAACGGCCGCGAGGCGAGGACCGTCTTCTGGGCCTTGCGGAACTTGGCCGTCGAGACGGTCTTCATCGCCTGGGTGATTTTCTGGCTGTTCTGGACGCTCCGGATGCGGCGCCGGAGGTCGATCAGGGTCGGCATGCTACTTCTGCTCCCCCTTGAACCCGGCGTTGAACTCCGTCAGCGCGGCGGCGATATCCGCGTCCAGGGCCGAATCGATCTGCTTCTTCTCCCGGATCTTCGACAGGATGTCCGGGTGGTTTCTCCCGATATGCTCGTAGAGCTTCTTCTCGTAGTCCTGGAGCCGGGCCACGGGGAATTCGTCGAGGAAGCCGCGGTTGCCGGCGTAGATGATGAGGACCTGCTTCTCGACGGGCAGGGGCAGGTACTGGCCCTGCTTCAGGATCTCGGTCAGCCGCTCGCCGCGGTCGAGCTGGGCCTGGCTGATCTTGTCCAGCTCGGTCCCGAACTGGGCGAAGGTCAGAAGCTCGCGGTACTGTTGCAGGTCGCCGCGGAGCTTGCCCGCGACCTGCTTCATCGCCTTGACTTGGGCGTGGCCGCCCACCCGGGAGACCGAGATGCCGATGTTGACGGCCGGCCGCACGCCGGCGTTGAACAGCTCCTGCTCGAGATAGATCTGACCGTCGGTGATCGAGATGACGTTCGTCGGGATGTAGCCGGAGACGTCGCCGGCCTGGGTCTCGATGATCGGCAGGGCCGTCAGGGAGCCGCCGCCGAGCTCGTCATTGAGCTTGGCCGCCCGCTCCAGCAGGCGGGAGTGGAGGTAGAAGACGTCCCCGGGATAGGCCTCGCGTCCCGGCGGCCGCCGCAGCAGGAGCGAAATCTCGCGGTAGGCCGCGGCGTGCTTCGAGAGGTCGTCGTAGATGACCAGGGAATGGCGGCGGTTGTCCCGGAAGTACTCGCCCATGGCGCAGCCGGAATAGGGCGCCAGGTACTGGAGGGGGGCCGGATCGCTGGCCGACGAGACGACGACGATCGAATACTCCATGCCGCCGGAGTCCTCGAGGGTCTTGATGAGCTGGGCGACCGTCGAATTTTTCTGGCCGATGGCCACGTAAACGCAGATGACGTCCGAGGCCTTCTGGCTGAGGATGGTGTCGAGGACGATGGCCGTCTTGCCGGTCTGGCGGTCGCCGATGATCAGCTCGCGCTGGCCGCGGCCGATGGGGACGATGGCGTCGATGGCCTTGATCCCGGTCTGCAGGGGCTCCCGGACGGGCTGGCGCTCGACGACGCCGGGCGCCAGGCGCTCGACGAACATGTAATTCTCGGTCTTGATCGGCCCCTTGCCGTCGAGCGGCTGGCCGAGAGGGTTGACGACGCGGCCGACCAGGGCCGGGCCGGCCGGGACCTGCATGATCCGCCGGGTCCGCTTGACCTGGTCCCCTTCCCGGATCAGATGGCTCTCGCCGAGCAGGACCGCGCCGACGTTGTCCTCCTCGAGGTTGAGGGCCAGGCCGAAAACGCCGTGCGGGAACTCGAGCAGTTCGTTGTACATGGCGCGGTCGAGCCCGTAGATGCGGGCGATGCCGTCGCCGACCGAGGTGACGATCCCGACCTCTCGGATATCGACGCCGGCTTCGTATCCCTCGATCTGCTGCTGGATGATCTTCGTGATTTCGTCGGCTTTGATGCTCATGGCAACCTCTAGCCCTGCTGGATTTGTTCTTTCAACTGGTCGAGATTCCCCTGGATGGACACGTCGTAGACGATGTGCCCTTTGCGCAGGGACAATCCTCCGACGATGCCGGGGTCGATCTTGAAGGCGAGCCGGACGGGCCCTCCCTCGGCGGCCTCGAGCGTCTCCCGGAGGCGCCGGGCCTGGAGGTCCGTCAGCGGGATGACCGAGGCGACCTCGAAAGTCGCGATGCCCCGGCTTTCGTTCCATGTCTCGGGCAGGGCGGCGGCGATGTCGCGGAGAAGGTCGAGCCGCTTGTGATCGAGGATGAGGGACAGGAACCGGGCGGTCTTCCCGCCGGCCCGGCAAGCCTTCAGGACATCCGCCAGGATCGCCGCTTTTTTCTCCGGCGGCACGAACGGGCTGGCCAGGGCGTCGCGCAGGTCCTTGCGGCCGGCGCACAGCTCGATGAAGGCGCCGAGCTCGGACCGCACACTCTCGAACTCGGCTTCGCCGGCCATGGCCTGGACGAGCCCCTGGGCGTACTTATGGACGAGGATATGGTTTCTCATGAAGCTTGGCGAGTCTCTCGATGGATTTGTCGATCAGGGCCGCCTGGCTCTCGGGCGTCAGCTTTTTCCGGATTCTTTCGGCGGCCAGGGCCGTCGCCTTCTCCGCGGCGTAGGCCTTGAGCTCCCGGACCCCGCCCCGCCGGCGCTCGTCGATCTCCTGGGTCGTGAATTGGCGGATCCGGGCGGATTCCTCCTCGGCCAGCCCGGCGATGCGGTCTTTCGCCCCGCGGGCATCGGTTTCGGCCTCGGCCTTCATCCGCAGGACATCCTTTTCGATCCCGGCCAGCCGGGCCGCCGATTCCGCCCGCTTTTGCGACGCGCCGGCGACCGACTCGTCGGCCAGACGGATGGCGTCGCGAACGTCGGCCGACTTCTTGCGGAGCATGGCGGCCAGGGGCTTGCGCGCGACGAAGGCCAGGCCGCCGAAGAGGACGGCGAAATTGACGACCTTGCCGAGGAAATCCATGGCCGCCGACGGCTTGCCCGACGCCTCCGCGCTCATGAACAGGAGCAGGGGCAGGACGGCCAGGACGACGGCGAAGGATTTCCGGGACCTCATCAGTTCAGGATCCTCCGCTCGATTTCTTCGGAAAGCCCGGCGGTGGCCGCGTCGAGCTCCTGTTTCAGCTTGGCGACGCGCTCGTCGAGCTCGCCCTTGGCCTGGTCGACTTGAACCCGGCAGGCCTGCTGGATCTCCTGGACGATGCGGGCCTTTTCCTTGAGGGCCTCGAGCTCCGCCTTCTCCCGGACGCCGGCCGCCGCGGACCGGGCCTCCTTCAGGCTGTCCTCGATCCGCTTGATGTCCTGCTCGGTGGCGGCCAGGGCTTTTTCGGTCTCGGCCTTGGCCTTTTCGAGACGCGCCGCGCGTTCGCCGAGAACGCGGCCGACGGGCTTGAAAAAGACGCGGGACAGGACGATGACGAGGATCCAGACAAGGGCGAACGTGACGAGAATCGTCGCATCAATGGATAACATTAAACGTCTTTCCGATGCGCAAAAGTAAAGAAAACGATAGCACCTTCAGCTCGAAAAATCAAATGCCCGGAGGCGGTCGGGAGGGGCTGGCACCGTGCCCCCCGTCCGGCAGGGAACGGAGTCTTCGGAGTGACCCGGAGCTGCGATTCTGGGAAATACCTGAAAAGAGCTAAGATATTTACCCAAACGCGAAGAGCCCGAGTTTCTTGACCTCGCCGACGAGGTAGAGGGAGCCGGCGATGACGACCGGCGTCCGGCCGCGCGACTCGTCCAGGGCCAGGCGGACGGCCGCGGCGACGTCCGGCTCGAGCCTGATCTTGCCGCGGAATTCCCCGGCCGCCGACAGGATGTCGGCCGGAAGCGCGCAGCGGCCCAGCGGCACGCGGGTCAGGATGACGCTCTTCGCCCGCGGGAAAAGGCGCCCGGCCATCTTCCGGACGGCCTTGTCCTTCATGGCCGCGAAGACGAGGATGACCGGCCGGCCGACGACGTCCCGGAGGTGGGCGGCCAGGGACTCGGCCCCCTCCTCGTTGTGGGCGCCGTCGAGGATGACGAGCGGCCTGCGGCAGACCGTCTCCAGGCGCCCTTCCCAGCGGGCCTCGCGCACGCCGCGGATGATTTTCGATTTTTGCAGGGGCCGCCAAGTCCGGTTGAGGACCTCGGCCGCGGCGATGGCGACGGCCGCGTTCGCGCCCTGGTGGCGGCCGGCCAGGCCCGGCCTGAAAGCGTACTCGTCCGCGCCGCTCGCGTAACGGAAGCGGAAACCGCCGGCCGTCCGCCGGCCTTCGAGGGCCGTCCCCGGCCCGAAGACGCGGACGAGCGGAGATTTTTTCCCGCGGGCCAGGCGCCGGATTTCGTCGAGAGCGACGCCGTCCGCGACGCCGCAGACGACCGGGACGCCGGGCTTGATGATGCCCGCCTTCTCGAAAGCGATCTTCCGCAGGCTCGAGCCCAGATGGATCTCGTGGTCCCTGGCGATCGTGGTGATGACGGAGACGAGCGGCCGGACGACGTTCGTGGCGTCGAAGCGCCCGCCCAGGCCGACCTCGAGGACGGCGACGTCGACCCGGCGGCCGGCGAAATGGAGGAAGGCCAGGGCCGTCAGCACCTCGAAGAACGTCGGGTGGCAGGCGAGGCGGCCGGACGCCATCAGGCCGTCGATCGTCGTTTTGATCCGCTCGAGAAGGGCGCGGAATTCATCCGGCGCGATCTTCTCCCCGTCGACCCGGATCCTTTCCTCGATGCGGACGAGGTGGGGAGAGGTGAAGAGCCCGGTCCGGAGGCCGTGGTTCCGGAGGATGAGCTCGAGCATGGCCGAGACCGACCCCTTGCCGTTTGTCCCGGCCACGTGGACGGCCGGGAAGGCGCGCTGCGGGTCGCCGAGGGCCTCGAGCAGGATGGCGATATTGTCCAGGCCGAGCTTGATGCCGAAGCGCTGCAGGTGGCCGAGATAGTCCCGGCATTCGCCGGGGTTCATTGCGGCCGGTTGAGGAACAGGCGCATGGCCGTGATCAGGTAGGGCCGGAGGCGTTTCCGTTCGACGACGTCGTCGACCATGCCGTGGCTGAGAAGGAATTCCGCCCGCTGGAAGCCCTTGGGAAGCTTCTCCTTGATCGTCTGCTCGATGACGCGCG
>Ga0153915_10006144_pt1 | contig 11232 bp, 9 predicted proteins | sample Opewatmetagenome_2_FD_107003 | JGI IMG/M metagenome (GOLD analysis project Ga0153915, IMG submission 107003) | Freshwater wetland microbial communities from Ohio, USA - Open water 3 Core 3 Depth 3 metaG | ecosystem: Environmental > Aquatic > Freshwater > Wetlands | place: USA: Ohio, Lake Erie...
ATGGCGACCCTGGCCGAGGCGCTGGCCGCGCGCGGCGTCGACCCCCGAGCGATCGGCGGCGGCAGCATGGGCGACAGCGGCCACGTGATCATGACCACGGCCGACGACGAGACGGCAAAAGCGGTTCTCGACGACGGCGGCTACGTCTACATCGAGGGCGAATCGATCCTGGCCGAGGTCGATGACAAGCCGGGCGGCATGGCTCGCCTGTCGCGCGCGTTGGCCGATGCCGGCGTGAACATCATCGGCCACCTGTTCCTGGGTCGGTGGGGCGATCGCGCCATGTTCACCTTCGTTGTCGACAAGCCGGAGGTTGCTCGCCCGATCCTCGAACGCAAGGGCTGACGGCCGCCAATCCTGACGGCCGCCAATCCTGACGGCCGCCAATCCTGACGGCCGCCAATCCTGACGGCCGCCAATCCTCGCGGGCGCCACTTCGGGGAGGGCGGCCCGGCGGCCGGCGAGCGTGGATCGCGGGCTTCCCGTATGCTTCACGCCTTCGTGCTCGATCAGGCGCTCCGGTCAGCGCCACGGTTCCGACCGTCCGACCCCGATCCACTCCACCGCCCTGACCGGGCCCCGCCGCGGCGGGAGGGCCCCGTCAGGAGCGTCTCCTTCATGTCATTCGATCGTCTCGGGCTGTCGCCCGAGCTCCTTCGTTCCGTTGCCAGCGAGGGCTACACGGAACCCACCCCGGTCCAGCGCGAGGCGATCCCGCTCGTCCTCGCCGGCCGCGACATGCTCGCCGGAGCGCAGACCGGCACCGGCAAGACGGCGGCCTTCGTGCTGCCGATGCTCCAGCGCCTGCACGCGTCGCGCGCGCCCGGCCGGCCGTCGATCCGAGCCCTGATCCTGGCCCCGACTCGCGAGCTCGCGCTCCAGGTCGAGCAGAGCGTCCGAACCTACGGCGCCCAGAACCCCATTCGTTCGACGACGATCTACGGCGGCGTGGGCTTCGACCCGCAGGTCCGCGCCTTGCGCAGTGGACCGGAGATCGTCGTGGCCACGCCTGGCCGGCTGCTGGATCACCTCGGACAGCGAACCATCGATTTGTCGCGCGTCGAGATCCTGGTCCTCGACGAGGCCGACCGGATGCTCGACATGGGCTTCATCCGCGACATTCGCAAGATCCTCGCGGTCCTGCCGCCGCGACGCCAGAACCTGCTCTTCTCGGCCACCTTCTCGGACGAGATCAGGCGCCTGGCGGACGGCCTGCTGGACAACCCGGTCTCGGTCCAGGTTTCGCCGCGCAACATGGCCACCGAGCTCGTGACGCAGGTCGTCCACCCGGTCGACCGCGAGCGCAAGCGCGAGCTGCTCAGCCACCTGATCCGGAGCGGGCGGATCGACCAGGCGTTGGTCTTCACGCGAACCAAGCACGGCGCCAACCGCCTCGCCACCCAGCTCGAGCACGACGGCATCGCGGCGACGGCGATCCACGGCAACAAGAGCCAGCCGCAGCGCGTCCGCGCGCTGGCCGACTTCAAGGCCGGCCGGTTCACGGTGCTGGTGGCCACCGAGGTTGCGGCCCGCGGCATCGACATCGACGCGCTGCCGCACGTCGTGAACTTCGAGCTGCCGATGGTCCCCGAGGACTACGTCCATCGAATCGGGCGGACCGGGCGAGCGGGCGTGGACGGGGATGCCGTCTCGCTCGTCTGCGTCGACGAGCTCAAGCTCCTGCGCGACATCGAACGCGTGCTCGGTCACGCCATCCCGTCAGAGGTGATCGAGGGCTTCGAGCCCGACCCGCGCATTCGCCCGGAGCCGATCCTTCGCGGTGGTTTGGGCGGCGCTCGGCCGATGGGCGGCGCTCGGCCGATGGGCGGCGCTCGCCCCGGTAACGGCGCCCGGCCAGCCGGCGGGCAGCGCCCGATTGGCGCACCGCGGCCAAACGGCGCACCACAGCCAAACGGCGCACCGCGGCCAAACGGCGCACCACGATCCGGAGCCTCGTTCCGCCCGGCACCGACGCGTGGTGGGCATGCAGCCCCGCGACGACCTGGCCAGGGGATCGGCAACCAGCCCGTCGGCCGCCCGGCGCAGGGTGCCCGACGGGGCCAGCATTCGGGCCCACATCCGGTCGGTGGGCCGGGACGGCCCAACCCGGCGCAGCCCGGTCGGTTTCAGCGGCCTGATCCGAACAGAGTCCTGCCCGGCGAGCGACTTGCGCGATTCGAGGGTGCCCGCTCCGGTCGCTGATCTCTCGGCTGGTGCGCCTGCCGCCATACGCGCACCGGACGAACGTAAGCACGGTACCGATGCGGATCCATGCCAAACCGCGCACTCCGTGCGCGATACCGGCTCGATTCGACGATATGGTGGCCGCGCATGTCGCTACCGCTCACCTGGTGCGCAGATGGGACCGCGGTCCCCGTCCAGGGGGAGGGCGGTGGGATCCGCCCGCCGCCTCTGCCTGGTTGCAGGCCGGCCGGCCCTGGCGACGGGTCCATGGCCCGGGCCATACTCGCCGGGTGCTCGACAGGTTGGCGCCGGCGGTGGCGCCTCGACCATGACCTCGCCTCGACCATGACCTCGACTCGACCATGACCTCGCACCGGCCCACGCGTCCGCCCGGCCGCTTCGTCGCCCTTGTCGTCGCCGCGTTGATCGCGAGCGCCTGTGGCTCGTCCAACCCGCCGGCCAGCCCGTCGCCCAGCGCGGCATCAACCGCCTCGAACGGCAGCTCGACGAGCGGTGTCGACCACCGCGACCGGAACCTCGCGCCGGAGGTCCGCGCCGCGGCGCTCCTGGCCCGCATGACCATCGACGAGAAGATCGGCCAGATGACGCAGCTGGAGAGCGACTCGGTCGATCCGGCCGGCGTGTCGCAGTTCCTCCTGGGATCCGTCCTGAGCGGAGGCGACGGTACGCCGCCCCGGAACGATCCCGACGCCTGGTACCAGATGGTGCACGCCTACCAGGAGGCGGCCCTCGGGACACGCCTCGGGATCCCGATCCTCTACGGCATCGACGCCGTACACGGCAACAGCAAGGTCGTCGGCGCCACGATCTTCCCGCACAACGTGGGTCTCGGGGCTCTCGACGACCCCGCGCTCGTCGAGCGGATCGGGCGGGCGACCGCGGTCGAGATGAACGCGGTCGGCGTCCGCTGGGACTTCGGACCGGTGGTCGCCGTGCCGCAGGACGTCCGCTGGGGGCGCACGTACGAGGGCTACAGCGAGGATCCGACGCGGGTCGAGCGCCTCTCCAGCGCCTTCATCACGGGACTCCAGGGCGCCGACCTCGCCGCCCCGGGCAGCGCGGTTGCGACCGCGAAGCACTTCGTCGGAGACGGCGGCACCGCCTGGGGCTCATCCACCACGCCCGGCTACTCCCTCGACCAGGGAGTCACCGAGGTGGACGACGCCACGCTTCGCGCGATCCATCTTGCCCCGTATACGGCCGCCATCGACGCTGGCGTCCGCGTCGTAATGGCCTCGTTCTCGAGCACGACGGCCGGCAAGGTCCACGGCGACCACCACCTGCTGACCGACGTGCTGAAGGGCGAGCTGGGCTTTTCGGGTTTCGTCGTCTCGGACTGGGGCGGCGTCGACCAGGTCGATCCGGACTACGACACCGCCGTTGCCACCTCGATCATGGCCGGCATCGACATGGTCATGGTTCCCTACGACGCCGCGCGGTTCCAGGCGGCCGTCAGGCAGGGACTGGCTTCCGGTGGGATCAGCCAGGAGCGAATCGACGACGCCGTCCTCCGGATCCTCCGGGTGAAGTTCGAGATGGGCCTCTTCGAGCAGCCGATGCCGCCGGCCGGTCGAGACGGTGACGTGGGTTCGGCCGCCGATCGCGAGCTGGCGCGGGCCGCGGTGGCGGGCTCGGCGGTGCTCCTCAGGATCGGGCCCGGCGTGCTGCCGATCCGGTCGACCGACACCGTGCTCCTCAGCGGGTCGGCGGCGGACGACATCGGTCGCCAGTCGGGCGGCTGGACGATGACCTGGCAGGGGGGAACGGGCCCGATCACGCCCGGCACGACGATCGCCGGCGCGCTCGGCGCGCGGCTGGGGCCGCACCTCATGTTCGATTCCGGAGCGGGGTTCGGCCCGGATACGCGGGGCGAGACGGGGATCGTGGTCGTCGGGGAGATGCCGTACGCGGAGGGCCGGGGCGACTCGGCGACGCTCACGCTGCCTCCCGACGACCTGGCACTCGTCGCGGCGATGCGCCCACGCTTGACTCGCCTCGTCGTGATCGTGCTGTCCGGACGACCGGTCATGCTCGATGGGATCCTGGACGAGGCCGATGCCGTCATCGCGGCCTGGCTACCAGGCACCGAGGGAGCCGGCATCGCGGACGTGCTGCTCGGCGACTCGCCATTCCGGGGTACGACGCCGTACACGTGGCCGGCGACGCCGGGCGACGCGCCGAGGACGGGTCGCGCGGCATGCGACGGAGCGATCTTCCCGCTGGGCTTCGGACTCGACACCTCGGGCCGGCTTCTCGGGCCGGCCGCCTGCGCGACGGCGACCCCGTGAAGGCCGAACATGCCGCCGCAAGGTGGCTCGAGCTGTTCTATTTCGCCGCGCTGCCGTTCCAGGTTCAGCGGCTTCCTCGGCGAGTATCAGCTGTCGAGCGACGGAGACGAGGCGCCCTTCCGCCTGGAAACGGCCGGCGTTAGCGCCATCGACGTGCGGCTCGGGGATCGGGTGGACCGCGCCGGCTGATCCGGTCACCGCAGGCGCAGTACCATCACCTGGTTTCCGCGGGGGCTTGGCACGTCTCGCCCGGCTGCGGTCCAGGCGGTCCGCTCGCCCCGCGCCAGCCCGCCGCTGTTCCGGGGGTCCCACCGCTCGCATGGCGCTCATCGCCCTCGATCGACTGACCAAGCAGTTTCCCGGCGTGACCGCGCTGGACGCGCTCAGCCTCGAGCTCGAGCCTGGCGTGATCGGGCTCGTCGGGTCGAACGGGGCAGGCAAGAGCACGCTCCTCAAGATCCTCCTCGGCCTGCTTCCACCGACCAGCGGCAGCGCCACGGTCATGGGCCTCGACACGGCCCGCGAAGGGACACGGGTCCGCGAGCTCGTCGGCTACATGCCCGAGCACGACGCCCTGCCGCCCGACAACTCCGCGACCGAGCTCGTCGCCCACCTGGCCCAGATGTCCGGGCTGCCGCCGGCGGCGGCCCGCGAACGAACGGCTGACGTCCTTCGCCACGTCGGGCTGTTCGAGGAACGGTATCGCGCGATCGGCGGCTACTCGACCGGCATGAAGCAGCGAGTGAAGCTGGCCCAGGCGCTCGTCCACGATCCACGGCTGCTGCTCCTCGACGAGCCGACCAATGGCCTCGATCCGAGCGGGCGCGACGAGATGCTGGCGCTCGTCAGGCGGACCGGCACCGAGTTCGGGATCGCGGTCATCGTCGCCTCGCACCTCCTCGGCGAGATCGAACGAGTCTGCGATTACCTGGTGGCGATCGAGGCCGGCCACCTGCTGAGCGCTGCTCCGCTCGCCACGTTCACCGGCCGAACGGGCGTCCTCGCCGTCGAAGTCGAGGACGGCAGCGACGCCCTCGCCGCGGCCCTCATCGCCAGGGGCATCGAGACTCGCCAGGACGGCCGCGCCGTCCTGATCGGCCTCGACGGGCACGGTCCTGCCGACGATGCCTACGACATCGTGCGCGACGCGATCGTCGATCTCGGCCTGCCGCTCGTGCGCCTCGAGCATCGCCGTCGCTCGCTCGAGGACCTGTTCCGTGATCGCCCCGAGGACGAGCCGGCGGTGAGGCCGTCATGACCCCCGAGCCGCGCCCGGCCCCGGAGACGTCGGCACGCGACGTCCCGTCGCCGCCGCAACTTCCGACCACGGCATCGTCGGCGACCGGCAGCATCTTCGACCTCGGGTATCGAGGGTACGAGGGGCCCCGCCTCGGCCGCCGGCACGCCATCTACGCCCTGTTCGTGTACAGCCTGCGATCGGCCTACGGCATCGGCCGCAGTGGGCGGGCGAAGATCGTCCCGATCGGCCTGGCGATCCTCGCCACGCTGCCGGCGGTGATCAGCATCGCCGTCCGTGCGTTCGCGGCGCAGGCAGGTGCGGGAGCGGAGGTCGAGCGGATCGACCCGATCCGCTATGACTCCTACTACGGCTACGTCTCGACGATCGTCATGCTGTTCGTGGCCGCGCAGGCGCCGGAATTGCTGGGACGCGACCAGCGCTACCACGTCCTGTCGCTCTACTTCTCGAGAGCCCTGCTGCGGACCGACTACGTCGTGGCGAAGGGGGCAGCCTTCGCCACCGCCATCCTCATCCTGATCCTCATCCCGCAGGCGGTCATCTTCGTCGGGCTGGTGATCTCGAACACGGACATCGTGGCGGCCCTCGGCGACAACGTCGGATCGATCGCGCCGGTGCTGGCGGTCGCGGCCGCGATCGCGCTCCTGCTCGGATCGATCGGCCTGGCCGTCTCCGCGTTCACGCCCCGCCGGGCCTACGCGACGGCCACGATCATGGCGATCTTCATCGTCCCGGGTGTCGTCTCCCAGATCGTGCTTCGGTCGACGACGGGCGGCCTGACGCGCTACATCGTCCTGGCGGCGCCGGAGGCGGTGATCGACGGCGTGAACGCCTTCCTGTTCGGGGTGAAGCCGTCGTCGCGTGAGGTCGTCCGGGCGGACCTTGCCGGCGAGCTCTATCTCGTCGTCGTCATCGCGGTCGTCGTGGTCCTGCTCGGCGCGCTCGCGCGCCGCTACCAGAGGATCGAAGCGTGACCGCCGGATCGAGCACCACCACCAGCCCGCGCGCCCCGGCCTCCTCCGGCCCCGCCATCGAGCTCAGCAGGGTCTCGCGCTGGTACGGCAACGTGGTGGCGGTCAACGAGGTCTCGTTTGCGCTCGGACCCGGCGTGACCGGCCTGCTGGGCCCGAACGGCGCAGGCAAGTCGACCCTGCTCCACATGATGGCGGGCCTGCTCAGACCATCCCAGGGCGACGTGAGGATTCACGGTCGCCCGACCTGGCATGACCCGGCCATCTATCGTGAGGTGGGCCTCGTTCCCGAGCGCGAGGCCGTCCACCCCTACCTGACCGGCTGGCAGTTCGCGCTGCTCAATGCGCAGCTCCAACGGCTGCCCGACCCCGCCGCCGCGGCCGCCAAGGCTATCCAGACGGTCGATCTCGGCGACGTCCAGCATCGCCAGATCGGGACGTACTCGAAGGGCATGCGCCAGCGAGCCAAGATCGCCGCCGCCCTCGTCCACGAACCGGCGGTCCTGTTGCTCGACGAGCCGTTCAACGGCATGGACCCGCGACAGCGGCTGCACATGATGGAGCTGCTGCGATCGATGGCGGCCGCCGGCCGGACCATCCTGTTCTCGTCGCACATCCTCGAGGAGGTCGAACGGCTGGCCGAAAACGTGCTGGTGGTCTACGCGGGACGCCTGGCCGCGTCCGGCGACTTCCGCGAGATCCGCCGGCTCATGACCGACCGCCCGCACACCTTCACCGTCCGCTCGAGCGACGACCGCCGCCTCGCCTCCCGGCTCGTCGCGAGCCCGTCCGTGTTCGGGGTCGAGCTGGTCGACGGGATGCTGACGGTCCGTGCCTCGGAGTTCGCGGCGTTCACCGTGCTCCTGCCCCGCGCGGCACGCGAGTCCGGGATCACCCTGTTCGAGCTCCGGCCGACGGATGAGTCGCTCGAGAGCGTCTTCGCCTACCTGGTCCGCCGATGAACTGGCCGATCGTCGTGGTCACCCTTCGCGGCGCCCTGGGCCGGCGACGCACGTTCCTGGTGGCGTTGCTCGCCGTGGTGCCGGTCCTCATCGCCGCCATCATCCGGGTCGGCGGAACCTCGACTGATGGCGCGGCGCTGACTGCCGGCCTGCTCGATGCCCTGCTGGTCACGACGGTGCTCCCCCTCGTCGCGCTCGTGTTCGGAACGGGCGTGCTCGGATCGGAGCTCGATGACGGCACGGCGGTCTACCTGCTGCTGAAGCCGATCGAACGGTGGCGGATCGTCGTCTCGAAGGCCGCGGTGGCTGCCGGCATCACGATGGCCCTCGTGGTCCCGTCCACGCTCCTGGCCGGTCTCGTCGTCGGTGCCGGTCGGGGCGGCGAGGCGATCGCGATCGGCTTCACCGTGGCGGTGCTGCCCGGGTCGCTCGTCTACGCCGTCGGCTTCGTGGCGCTCAGCGTGGTCACGAGCCGGGCGCTGATCGCCGGGCTCCTGTACGTCTTCATCTGGGAGGGGCTGCTGGCCGGGCTGTTCGCCGGCACCGCCCTGTTCAGCGTCCGCCAGTACGTCCTCGCGCTGGCCGGCTGGCTTGCCGGCAGCGACGGCAAGGCGATCAAGTCGTCCGTCGATGCGCAGACGGCGGTCATCCTGGCGGTCGTCGTCCTCGCCGTTGCAACCGCGATCGCGATCCGCCGCCTGGCCTCATGGGAGGTTCGCACCGCCGAGTGAACGGCGCGGGTCCGGCCGACGACCCGTGGTAGTGTTCGAGCGCACGGACATGCTCGCGGTGCCGACCCGGCGGGAGTAGCTCAGTTGGCAGAGCGGCAGCCTTCCAAGCTGCATGTCGCGGGTTCGAACCCCGTCTCCCGCTCCACTATCCTCAGCCGATGCCAACGCTTTCAAGGCTCGCGACCACCCTTGGGCGCAGCACGGTCATCACCCTCCTGGCCGCCGCGGCAGCCAGCGTCGTCGCCTTCGGGCTCGATGGCCTCGGGCTCAGCCAGACGGCCGTCTTCCTGGTCAGCGCCGTTGCGCTCGCCGCGCTGGCGGTCCTGATCGGGCAGGGGACCGACCAGCTCGGCCACCGGTTCGGGCCCGGTGCGACCGGCATCCTCCAGTCGGCGCTCGGCAACCTGCCGGAGCTGTTCATCTCGATCTTCGCGCTGCAGGCCGGCCTGGTCGTCGTGGTCCAGACCGCCCTGATCGGGTCGATCCTGGCCAACACGCTGCTTGTGCTGGGCCTGGCGTTCCTCGTCGGCGGCCTGCGCCATGGGACGCAACGGTTCCACGCCCCCTCGGTCCGGACGATGGCGACCCTCCTCCTGCTCGCCGTCGCCGCGCTGGCCATCCCGACCCTCGCGACCGCTCCCGGCGAGCCCGACGCGGGTCACCAGGTCGACCTCAGCGTGATCGTCTCGATCGTGCTGCTCGCGGTCTTCGCCGCATCGGTCCCGTTCTCGCTCGGCGGCGGCCCGGGCGCCCACGTCGAGCTGGAGGAAACCCTGATACCGGCCTGGCCGTTGTCGCTGGCGATCGCGATTCTCGTCGTGGGCGGCGTCGGCGCGGCGCTGACCTCGGACCTGTTCGTCGAGGCCCTCAAGCCGACGATGGCGAGCCTCGGGTTGTCCGAGGCGTTCGTCGGCCTCGTCGTCGTGGCTGTCGCCGGCAACGCCGTCGAGAATGTGGTCGGGATCCAGGCCGCAGCCGCCAACAAGACCGACCTGGCAACCAGCCTCATCCTGAACAGCAGCCTGCAGGTCGCGATCGCCCTGACGCCGGCCCTGGTGCTGATCTCGCTCGTCGTCGGTGGCGGCGCCCTGACCCTGGTCCTGACGCCGCTCCTGCTCGGCGCCGTGGTCCTGGCCGCGATCCTGGCTGCGGTGATCGTGTTCGACGGCGAGAGCAACTGGCTCGAGGGGCTGGCGCTCCTCGGCCTCTACGTCATCATCGCCGCCAGCGTCTGGTACGGCCCTCCGATCCAGCCCTGACTTGCGGCCGCGCCGAGGCCGGCCGGAGGTCTCCGGGGTGCGGCTCCCGAACCGTACGCAACCTGCCTCGCCGGCGCTGATGCTGGTGGGCATCACCGTCAAGCCTTTCATGCGCGGCACCACCGCCGAACCGCCAGAAACGACCGGGCGCTGAGCGTGAAACCGTCGCGGATGATGCAGCAACGCATCACGGTCATGTTCATGGGATCAGCCTCCGCGGGCGTCGCTTGACCGCCCGCCGGCGGCTCGCTACAGTCGCCACCTGACAAGCTGCCTTGCATCGGCACATCATGTGCCCTTGTGACTCGTCCCGACACCTTGGAGACGCAACCGGCATGGACCTCGGAGGTTTCTCGAGCGGCACACTGACCGGCCTGCGCGAAGGCGTCGAGGCAGCGCTCATCGTGAGCATCATCTGCGCCTACCTCGCGCGCACCGGCAACCGGCGGCAGTTCCCCAGGGTCTTCCTCGGCGCCGGCGTCGCCGCCGTCCTCAGCGCGGTCCTGGGCGTCGCCCTCTATGTCACGGTCGGGAGCTTCCGGGAGCCGTACGAGCAGCTCTTCGAGGCGGGAACGCTCCTGCTGGCAGCCGGTGTGGTCACCTGGATGCTGTTCTGGATGCGGCGTCAGGCGGCCAACGTCAAGAGTGAGCTGCAGGCGGCGGTGGACCGGGCGCTCGACGAGGGATCGGTGACCGCGCTCGCGGTGCTCGCGTTCGTCGCCGTCGTCCGGGAGGGGATCGAGACCTCGCTCTTCCTGGTGGGCCAGGCGGCGTCCGCCGATCAGGGTGCGCCATCGGTCGTCGTCGGCGCCGTGGTCGGCCTGGCCATCGCCGTCCTGCTGGGTGTCGGCTTCTACCAGGGTTCGCGCCGGATCCATCTCGGGACGTTCTTCCGCTGGACGGGGATCGGCCTCGTGTTCATCGCCGGCGGCCTGGTGGCCAAGGCGGCCCACGAGCTGATCGAGATCTCCGTGGTCACGGTCGGCAACCAGACGCTCTTCGACCTGAGCCGCGTCCTGCCGCACGAGCCGGCGGGCGGCAACGTCCTCGGCCAGTTCCTCCACGTGGTCTTCGGCTACACGGCCACCCCCGAGATGACCACGTTCGTGGCCTGGCTCGCCTACATCGCGGTGGTCCTGACCCTGTTCCTCCGCCCGGTTCGTCGCCGGCCGCCGGCCGGCGCGCCGGCCCCGGTCCAGTCCTGATCGCGAACGGGTCAGAACGGGAGGGCGTTCCCCAGGTCGGGGAGTCCGCCGTTCAGCCCGAGCAGGAACATCGCGCCGACGACCAGGCTGAACAGGCCGGCCACGCCGCCGAACGCGACGTAGACGCGCTCCCTGGCCTGGCTCGACACGAACCCGACCGAGCTCACGACCACGATCGCGAAGTTCGAGAGCAGCAGGCCGATCACGAACGCGGTCAGCATCGGCACGCCGAGGCCGGCACTCGAAGCGCCACCGACCGCCGCGATCAGCAGGACCTGGCTACCCGTCTCGGCGCCGATCCCGTGGATCATGCCGACGCCGAAGGCGGTGCGCGGTCCATACGAGCTCATCTC
>Ga0153915_10006145_pt1 | contig 11231 bp, 8 predicted proteins | sample Opewatmetagenome_2_FD_107003 | JGI IMG/M metagenome (GOLD analysis project Ga0153915, IMG submission 107003) | Freshwater wetland microbial communities from Ohio, USA - Open water 3 Core 3 Depth 3 metaG | ecosystem: Environmental > Aquatic > Freshwater > Wetlands | place: USA: Ohio, Lake Erie...
AGCGGCCAGTACGGGTCGCGGAGCAGCTCCCGCGCCAGGAGGACGAGGTCGGCCTGCCCGCTGCGGACCACGTGGTCCGCCTGCTCCGGCGCGGTGATCATGCCGACGGCGCCGGTGGGGATCCCCGCCTCGCGGCGGATGCGCTCGGCGAAGGCCGTCTGGTAGCCGGGACCCGTCGGGACCGTGGCCGTGGCGACGAGGCCGCCCGACGAGCAATCGACGAGGTCCACGCCCAGCTCCTTCAGCCGGCGCGCCAGCTCCACCGACTGGTCCGGATCCCAGCCGCCCGGGACCCAGTCGGTGACGGAGAGGCGCAGGAGCAGCGGCAGCCGCTCCGGCCACTCGCGGCGGACCGCCTGCGCCACCTCGCGCACCAGGCGCGTGCGGTTCTCGAAGGAGCCACCCCAGCGGTCCTCGCGCCGGTTCGAGAGCGGCGAGAGGAACTGGTGGAGCAGGTAGCCGTGGGCCGAGTGGATCTCCAGGGCGCGGAAGCCCGCGGCCAGGGCGCGGCGCGCCGCGGAGACGAAGGCCGCGACCACGTCGGCGAGCCCCTGCTCCGAGAGCACCTCCGGCGCCGCGTAGCCGTCGGCGAAGGGCAGCGCGCTCGGCGCCACCGGGCGCCAGCCGCCGGCCTCCGGCAGCCGGGGTCCGCCCCCCTCCCAGGGTACGCGGACGCTCGCCTTGCGGCCGGCATGGGCCAGTTGCAGGCCGGCCACGGCTCCGTGCCCCTCGACGACGCGGACCACGCGCGCCAGCGGCTCCACCTGGCCGTCCTCCCACAGCCCGAGGTCGCCGGCCGAGATGCGCCCCTCGGGCCGGACGCCGGTGGCCTCGAACATCACCAGGGCGGCGCCGCCGACGGCGCGGCTCGCCAGGTGCACCAGGTGCCAGTCGTTGGCCCGCCCGTCGCTCGCCGAGTACTGGCACATGGGCGAGACGGCGATCCGGTTGCGGAGGGAGACGGATCGGAGGGCGAGGGGCGAGAAGAGGTGCATGGGAGGTCGCTCCGTCACTGCGTCATGGCCGCGAGGGCCTGCTCGGCCGCGCGCAGCAGCGGGCGCGTCGAGACCGGCTCTCCGGTGGCGTGCTTCATCCAGAGGTCCGGCGTCACCGAGCCGAAGGTGGCCATGCGCTCGAACTCGGGCCCGAGCCGGCCGGCCTTCCTCACCTGCTCCTCGATCTGGGCGGCGATGAGGTGGCCGATGGGGTAGTCGGGCAGGTACAGGAACGAGTTGACCATGTGCGAGTAGATGGCGAGGAGGGGTACGTCGCGCACCCCGAAGATCCCGGCGCAGTGCGTGTTCCAGACGTCGCGGGCGATGCCCAGCGTCGCCTCCCGCAGCTCGGCCGGCGTGGCCTCGGGGTGCTGGTACATCCAGCGCCACATCCCCATGTCCACCAGGGCCACCCCGGCGATCTCGAAGGTCGCCCAGAGGTCGTTCAGCGCCAGCAGCCGCCGCTCGGTGGCGTCGGGCCCCCCCAGCCCGAGGACCTCCAGGTCGCGCCCCTGGAAGACGAAGGCCAGCGCCTCCGTGAAGGCGGTGTTCGGCACGCCCTGGAGCAGCGTCGAGTCGACGCCGTAGAGGGAGAAGACCTGCTCCACGTTGTGCCCCAGTTCGTGGATGTCGATGTTGTACCCCTTGTAGTCCATGCCGTCCTTGCCGACGCGGGTGCGCAGGTGGGGCTTGTCGCCGCGCCTGGCCGCGCCCAGGGCGTGGCCGGAGCCCCGGGCCGGATCGACCGCGATGCGCTCGGCCAGCCAGCGGGCCTTCTCGGGGGAGAAGCCGAGCCTCTCCAGGATGGCGGGGACGTCCCTCTGGAAGGACTCCACCGTCGGGTAGCGCTTGCGCGTCATGGCATCGAGGTCGGCCTCCTTGAACCGGGAGCGCGGGCGGAAGCCGTCGTACCAGACGTCGAACGGCTCGAGCTTCCTCCCGAGGCGCTGCTCGATGACCTTCGCCACCCGTGGCACCAGCGGCGAGTCGAGGATCTCCCGGAACAGGGCCACCGCCCGCGCCTCCGGGATCTCCCGCTCGATGTCGAACTTCCGGGCGACGTACGTCGGCGCCATGGGCGACCAGGGGTCGGCGAGCCTCACGGCCCGGAAGTCGGCCAGGATCCTGGCGTAGCGGGTGTCGGGCTCCCGTGCCGGGTCCACCCGGGCGGCTCCCTTCGCGGCCCCCTCGACGGTCCCGGGAGGCGCCGGCCGGACCTGGTTGGCCCAGGGGTCCCAGTCGACGCCCGGGTCGTTCACCACCGCGGCCGGGATGGTCTGGGTGACGATCCGCTCCATCACCTTCTGGATGGCGCGCTGGCGCTCCAGCCCCTGCTTGCCGGTGGCGTAGTCGGCCTTGATCTGGTCGCGCAGGTTCCAGTGGCTGAGGAGGCGCATCCCCATGGGGAAGAGGCGGACGGGCCGGCTGGCGTCGCCCGCGACCACGTGGTGCATGAAGACGTTGTAGTCGGCGATGTACAGGTCGGACTCGGCCTGGGCGCGGGCGATCCGCTGGTTCACCTCGGCCGGGACCCGGCGGGCGAAGCGGCCGGCCAGCCTCACCCCGGCCCACTGCTGCCGGGACCAGGATTCTCCCCTGGCCAGCCGTTCTTCCAGCGTGGTGAGCGGGAAGTTGAGCAGCGCCGCGAAGCCGATCTTGGCGTCGAAGAGGTCGTCGACCTCGTGGGCCCCGAAGTCGATGGCCGCGAGGAGACGGTCCACCTCCACCATCGGGCCGATGTCGAGCTGGGCGTGACGGGACAGGGCCCGGTTCACCTCGACCACCGCGCCGTCGATCTGCTCCAGCGCCTCCTCGCAGCGGTGCAGCAGCTCCTCGAGCGGGGCGCCCCCCGGCACGAAGTTGGCGACGGCGAAGGCCTCGAAGGCCGCCGCGTCGCCGTCGGAGGGGCGCCACAGGGAACGCATCTGCGTCAGGCCGCGCTCGATGCGCGGTCGCTCCACCTCCCCGTGGCGGGCGGCGAGGGTGGCGCGGGCCCTGGCGACGGCGCCGTCGAGCGCCGGGTCGGCCGGGGCCGCCGGGGAAGCGGCGAGCAGGGCGGCGGCAAGGAGGGAAGGGCTCATGATCGGGACCTCGCAGGCGGCGCATGCTACACCGCCGATCGGAATTGTTGAACAGCGCGGGACCGGGCGTGCGGCCGGGAAGACGATCGCGGCCGCGAACGGAGGGGCCACCGCTGGTGCTAAGTTGGCCGCGGCGGACCCCTCATCAGGGCGGTGGTCGATTCCCGGTGACGCCCGCGGACGCTTGCGGTGTCGAACAGCGTGGGAGGCTGCTTGGCCATCGAACTGGAGGACGTCTACGGGAGGTATGGGCCCATGGTCCTGCGCCGCTGCCGCCGACTCCTGAAGGACGATGGACGGGCTCTCGACGCCATGCACGACGTCTTCCTGCAGCTCCTCCGCCGCCGGGAGGAGATCGACCCCCAGAGGCTCGCTCCGCTGCTCATGCGCATCGCCACCAACGTCTCCCTGAACCACCTGCGGACCTGGCGCCGCCACCCCGAGGATCCGGGGGACGAGGCGCTGCTGCAGATCGCCGACGCCGGGGGCGGAGGGCAGGGGCTGGCCGCGGCCAGGCTCATGCTCGGGAAGATCTTCGCCCGCGAGCAGCCGTCCACCGGCGAGATCGCCGTGATGCACCTCGTGGACGGCATGACGCTGGAGGAGGTCGGGCGCGAGGTCGGGCTCTCGGTCTCCGGCGTCCGCAAGCGGCTGCGGACGTTGCGCGCCCGCGTCGCCGCGCTGGAGGAGGTATGACCATGTCCACCCATCGCGCGGCGGTTCCGGATCGGGTCCTGGAGCTCTTCGCCCTGGGGGAGCTGCCGGCTCCCGAGGCCAGGGCCCTGGAGGAGCGGATGCGCCAGGATGCCGAGCTGGCGGCGCGGCTCGAGGCGCTGCGCGCCTCGGACCGGGAGATCCTGGCGCGTCACCCTCCGGCCGCGGTCGCCCGGGAGGTGCGGCGCCGGCTCGACACCGGGCGGCCGGGGCGCTGGCGCCTGCCGATGCTCCTGGCCGGCCCGGCCCTGGCCGGAGCGCTGGCCGTGGCGCTGCTGGTGAGGCCGGCCACGGTGGAGCAGGCCGGCGGCGACGACCGGATCAAGGGCGCCCGGCCACAGCTCGTCGCCCTGGTGGTGCGCGGCGGCCGGGCGGAGCGGCTCGCCGACGGCGCCCTGGTGGCGCCGGGGGACGCGATCCAGCTCGCCTACGCGCCCGCCGGCATGCGCTACGGGGTGATCGTCTCCATCGACGGCCGAGGTGGGGTGACGCTCCACTGGCCCGAGGATCCGCGAGAGCCCGCCCGGCTCGAGGCCAGCGGCCATGTGGTCCTGCCCCACGCCTTCCAGCTCGACGACGCCCCCGGCTTCGAGCGCTTCATCTTCGTGGCGGCGGCCACGCCCATCGACGTGACGCGCGTGGTCGAGGCCGCCCGGGCCGCCGCCCGCAGCGGCTCGTCCGCCGCGGCAGATCTCGATCTCCCGCGCAACTGGATCCAGTCCCGCATCGAGCTTCGAAAGGCACAGCGATGAACACCATCTCCGCAGCCCTCCTGCTGGCGGCGCTCTCCGCCTCGCCCCAGCCCGGCACCTCCATCCGCCGCTTCGGCCTGTTCGTGGGGTCGAACGACGGCGGGCCGAGCAGGGTCCGGCTCCAGTACGCCGCCAGCGACGCCCGCGGGCTGGCCCAGGTGCTGGAGCGCCTGGGCGGCATGGCGCCCGACGACACCGCCCTGCTGCTGGACGCGACCCGCGCCCAGATCTCGGCGCAGCTGGAGCGCTTCCGCCAGGGCGCCATCCGGGCACGCGCCACGGGCGCGCGAACCGAGCTCGTCTTCTACTACTCGGGGCATGCCGACGAGACCGGCCTGCTCCTGGGGCGGGAGCGCATGGCCTACCAGGAGCTGCGCGCGGCCATCGACGCGCTGCCGCTCGACGTGCGCGTGGCCATCCTCGACTCCTGCTACGCCGGGTCCTTCGTCCGGCTCAAGGGAGGCAAGCGCGTCGCCCCGTTCCTGGTCGACGCCTCCAGCGCGGTGCGGGGGTACGCCTTCCTCACCTCCAGCTCCGCCAACGAGGCGGCGCAGGAGTCGGACCGGATCCGCAGCTCCTACTTCACCTTCGCGCTCCTCAGCGGCCTGCGGGGCGCCGCCGACACCTCGGGCGACGGGAAGGTCACGCTCACCGAGGCCTACCAGTTCGCGTTCCAGGAGACCCTCGCCAAGACGGAGCGGTCCATGGCCGGCCCGCAACACCCGGCCTACGACATCCACCTGGCGGGTACGGGCGACCTGGTGATGACCGACCTGCGGGCGCAGACGGCCGGCCTCGTCATCTCGCCGGATCTCTCCGGCCGCTTCTACGTGCGCGACGACTCGGGCCGCCTGGTGGTGGAGCTGCGCCATGCCCCGGGGAAGGCGCTCGAGCTGGGCCTCGAGCCGGGGACCTACGGGATCCGGCTCGACACCGGCTCCGCCCAGCTCGCGACGCGCGCCGTCCTGGCGGAGGGGAAGCGCGTCACCCTCCGCCGGGCCGACTTCGGCGCCGCGCCCGCCGGCGAGCCGGTGGCCACGCGGGGTGACGCGCCCATGCGCTCCGTCCCCTTCAATTTCTCGCTGTGGCACCCGGTCAGCATCGTGGGCGAAGGCGAACCCGCCGAGGTCGCCCTCTCCCTGAACTTCTTCTACGGGCGGATCGCGGAGCTGCGGGGCTTCGAGCTGGGCCTGGGCGTCAACCAGGAGACGTGGGACATGACGGGCGCGCAGGTCGGCATGGTGAACGTCGTCGGCGGCGAGGTCCGGGGGGTCCAGTACGGGCTCGCCAGCTGGGCATCGGGCGACGCCGTCGGGTACCAGGCAGGCCTGCTGTCCAATACCGGCGGCCGGTTCAGCGGATACCAGGAGGGGTGGGTGGCCTCGCTCGCCGGCGGCGACCTCGAAGGGCTCCAGCTGGCCGGCGTCTTCGCCTACACGGCCGGAGAGGTGCGCGGCGTGCAGCTCTCCCCGGTCACCATCGCCAGCTCCCTCCAGGGCGCGCAGGTGGGCGTGGTGAACGTCGTGGACCGGGCGGCGCCCGTGCAGGTGGGAGTCGTCAACGTGGCCGGGAGCGCCGGCGTGCCGGTGGGGGTCGTCAACGTGGCCGATCACGCCGACGCGCCCATCGGCCTCGTCAACTGGGTGAAGGACGGCTACCGCAGCGTCGGCATCTGGGCGAGCGACGTGGCTCCGACCAACGTCGGGGTGAAGCTGGGCGGCCGCTACGTCTACACGCTCCTGGCCGCCGGCCTGGGGCGCTCCTCCTCCCTGGACCGCTACCTCGCGACGTTCGGGCTCGGGCTGCACCTGCCCATCGGCGGCTGGTCCCTGGACGTCGACGCCAGCATCTCCTCCCTGGCCACGCAGAAGAGCATCCAGGAGCACCTCACCCACACCACCCTGCGCGCCATGGCCATCGTCCCCCTGTGGCGGGGCCTCGCCCTGCAGGCCGGCCCCACCTGGAACGTGACGGTGGGGACGGACGGCGCCGACGTCAACCTGGCGGTCCTGCCGCAGACCGTGGACCGGCGGGGCGCCACCACCGTGCGCCAGTTCCCGGGCTTCGCGCTCGGTCTGCAGATGCAGACGGGCGGCTGAGGCCGAGCCGGCCGGGCCGGCACCATCGACGGAACGTGAAGCAGACCGGCGCGCCCACCGCCGGGACGGGAAGGGTGTGGGCCGAGACCGGCAGGACCCCCTGCGCTCGAGGACGAGAAGCGGCGCCCCGGCGGGCTCCGCCAAGGAAAGGAAAGGCACATGACCAGGCAGCTCTTCGACACCTTCACCCGCACCGGCGCCGAGTGGGTGATGTACGCACTCCTGGCGCTCTCCGTCGCCTCGGTGGCGGTGATCCTGGAGCGGGCCGTCTTCTACTGGCGCCGCGGCCGCTCTCGCGCCTGGGAGCTGGAGCCGCTCCTCGCCGCCGGAGACCTCGACCTGGCCCGAGAGGCCATCCTGGGGCGCCGGGGCCTGGAGGCAGAGGTCGTGGAGGCGGCCCTCGACGCCGCGGACGGCGGACCGGCCAGCGTCGCCGAGCGCGTGGCCTGCACCGTCCGGCGCCAGCGGCAGGCCTACGAGCGCGGCATGAGCTTCCTCGCCACGCTCGGCTCCAACGCCCCCTTCCTCGGCCTCTTCGGAACGGTGGTCGGCATCATCAAGGCCTTCGCCGACCTGGGCGTCGGCGCCTCCCAGGGCGCGGGAGCGGCGGCGGTGATGGCCGGACTCTCCGAGGCCCTGGTGGCGACCGCCATCGGCATCTTCGTGGCCATTCCGGCGGTGGTGGCCTTCAACACCTTCACCCGCCGCCTGAAGACGCTGGTCGCCACCTCGGAGGCGCTGGCCCACGCGCTGGCGTCGTACCTCGAGCGGGACGACGTGCGCGCGGCGGCGCTGGCGCGCGCGCGGACGCACCGGCCCCTGACGAGCGCGCCCGACCGCGCCAGCGCCTGAGGGAGGAGCCATGGCACACCCGATGGAAGAGCAGGGCGACGAGACCATCGCGGCCATCAACGTGACGCCGCTCGTGGACATCACCCTGGTGCTCCTCATCATCTTCATGGTCACGGCGAGCTACGTCGCCAGGAGGGAGATCGCGGTCGACCTGCCGCGCGCCGCCTCCGGCGGCGAGACCCTCGCACCCACCCTCGCCTTCACCGTGGACCGCGAGGGACGGCTCTTCGTCGACGGGGCCCCGGCCAGCGCCGACGAGGCTCGCCGGGCGGTGCGGGCGGCGCTGGCGCTGAGCCGGGAGGCGCGGGCCCTCATCAGCGCCGACCGGGCCGTCTCCCACGGGCGCGTGGTCGAGCTCATCGACCTGGTGAAGGGGGAGGGGCTCGCCCACTTCGCCATCGACGTGGCCGCCGCCGAGAACGCGGGCGGGTAGGCGATGGAGGCCGGCATGTCCCCCGCTGCCCGAACGAGCCCCATGCGATCGCCGCTGCTGGCCACGGCCGTGCTCTCGCTGGTCCTGCACGGCGTGGCCTGGGCCTCGGCGGTCCGGACGCACCGGCCGCAGAAGATCGGCCGCATCGAGTTCGACGTGGTACGGCGTCCCAGGCCAGAGCCGAGCCCGGCCCCGCCCCCGCCTCGACCCCCGCCGCGCGTGCGACGCGTCGCCGCGCTGCCCGCGGTCTCTGCTCGGCCGCTCGCTTCCCCTCCGGCGCCGGCGGCGCCGAGGCCGCTCCCCAGGGTAGGCCTCTCGCTCGGCTCGACGGTGAGCGCCGGCGTCTTCGCCGTCGGGGTGGGCAACACCACCATGGGAAGGCCGGCCGAGGTGGCCGCCGACCCCGCGACGGTGCGCCCCCTGCCCCCGGCCCGGCTCGCGTCCGCCCCGCAGCCCATCGAGCTTCCCCGCATCCCCTACCCGGCGGAGGCCCGGAAGGCGGGTGTCGAGGGCCGGGTCCTGCTCGTCCTCCGCATCGACGCGCAGGGAGCGGTGACGTCGGTGCGCGTCGTCGACGCCCCGGCGCTCCTGGCGGCGGCCGCGGCCGAGGGGGCCAGGCGCTTCCGCTTCACGCCGGCGCTGGTCGAGAGCCAGCCCGTCGAGACCGAGATCCGCTTCACCTACACCTTCCTCCTGGAGTGACGAGGCTTCCCATGAATGGCTTCGCGAAGAACGACGTTCTCTCCCGGGCCGCCGCGATCCTGACGGCGGCGGCCCTGGCCGCGGCGGCCGCGGCCACCGGCGCCGAGGAACCCCTCGCCGGCGCCCTCACCCGCGCCCCGGCGGTGATCGAGCGGGTGGCACCCGAGTACCCGGAGGCCGCCAGGGCCGGGGGCCTGTCCGCCGAGGTGCTGCTGGAGCTCGACCTCTCGGTTGAGGGTCGGGTGATCGACGCCCGCGTCGCCCGGCCCGCCGGCCACGGCTTCGACGAGGCGGCGCTCGCCGCCGGCCGCAAGCTCCGCTTCTCACCGGCCGAGATCGACGGGAAGCCCTCCGCCGTGACCGTCGAGTACCGCTTCCGCTTCGAGGCTCCGGCTCCCGCGCCGCGCGAGGCGCTCGCCACCCTCAGGGGCGTCGTCCTGGAGCGGGGGACGCGCGAGCCCGTCGCCGGGGTCCTGGTGGCCGCGGGCGAGAAGAGCGCCCGCACCGACGCCCAGGGCCGGTTCGATCTCGCGGACCTCGCCTCCGGCAGGCAGGCGGTGGTCGTCGCCGACCCCACCTACCGGCGCTTCGAGACCGAGGAGACGTTGGAGGCGGGGAAGGCCGTCGAGGTCCGCTACTACCTCCGCCGGGAATCGGTGGGGCTCTACGAGGCGGTTGTGGTGGGCGAGCGCGACAAGGAGGTCACCTCGGTCACGGTCACCGCCGGAGAACTGTCGCGGGTGGCCGGCGTCTCCGGGGACACGGTGAAGGTGGTGCAGAACCTCCCCGGGGTGGCCCGCGCCCCGGGCGGCTTCGGTCTGCTGGTGGTCCGGGGCGGCAACCCCTCCGACACGCGCGTCTACGTGGACGGCATCGAGGTCCCGAACGTCTTCCACTTCGGCGGGCTCACCAGCATCGTCCCCGGCGACCTGGTCGAGGCCGTGGACTTCGAGGCCGGGAACTTCGGCGTTCGTTACGGGCGCGCCACCGGCGGGCTCGTGGACCTGCGCACCCGCGACCCCGGCACCAAGCGGCTGCACCTCGTCGCCGACGGCAACCTCTACCACGCCCTGGCCATGGCCGAGGGGCCGGTCCGGGACGATCTGTCCATCGCCATCGGCCTGCGCCGCTCCTACGCCGACGCCGTCATCAACGCCGCCGCCAAGACCAGCGACTCCTTCACGATCGCAACGGCGCCGCGCTACTACGACTACCAGGCGAAGGTCACGTGGCGGCCCGGCCCCGACGACGTGCTGCGCCTCTCGGCCTTCGGCTCCGACGACCGGATGGCCTTCGCCGGCGTGGACACCGGAGGAACCGAGCGGCCGGACGACTTCCGCTTCGGCAATGCTTTCGTCCACGCCGCCGTCTCCTGGGAGCACCGCTTCTCGGAGGCGGCCCGGTCTCGCATCTCGGTGGCGCAAGGGTACGTCGACGTCGCCAGCCAGCTCGGGAGCTTCGGTCGCGAGAGCGACCAGTTCCACATCACCAATCTTCGCGCCGAGGTTTCCCGCGACCTCGGCGAGTCGTTCCGCCTCGCGGCCGGGATCGACGCCCGCTTCCTGCCCTCGTCTTCCCTCCAGCTCGAGTACCCCGCCATCCCGCCGCCGAACCAGGTCCCGAGCCCCGACCCGCCGAAGATCCGCACCCTTCTCCACCTCACCGGCGTTGAGGCCGGCGTCTGGACCGAGGCGGTGTGGCGGCCCATCGACCGGCTGGCCATCGTCCCCGGCCTCCGCGCCGAGCGGGCCAGCGTCCTCGGCTCCATGAACTGGATCGACCCGCGGCTCTCGGCGCGCTTGGCCGCCTGGGACGGGACCACCTTCAAGGGCGGCGCCGGCCTCTACCACCAGCCCCCGCAGGCCGTCTACCAGTCCCGTGAATGGGGGAACCCCAGCGTCCACCAGGAGGGGGCCTGGCACTACATGGTCGGGGTCGAGCAGCGCCTGGCCGGCCCGCTGACGCTCGACCTGCAGCTCTACGCCAAGCGGCTCTTCGATCTCGTGATCCCGACCGACGCGGTCACCCAGCAGGACGGCCGCCCGGTGGCCCAGCGCTACGTGAACGGCGGCACCGGGTCCTCTCGCGGCGTCGAGGTGCTGCTGCGCTGGAATCCCGGTGGGCGCTTCTTCGGCTGGCTCGCCTACTCCCTCTCCCGGAGCGTGCGCGACCAGAACGTGGCGGGAGGGACGCTCAGGCCGACCGGGGACGCCTTCGACCAGCCGCACAACCTGACAGCGCTCGGGACGGTCGAGCTGCCGGAGATCTGGGACGGGCTCTCGGCCGGCTTCCGCATGCGGTACACCACCGGCAATCCCTACCGCAGGGCCGTCAACGCCCTCTACGACGCCGACGCCGACCTCTACCAGCCGGTGACGGAGCTCTCCCCGGGCGCGCGGGTCCCCGCCTTCTTCCAGCTCGACCTGCGGGTGGACAAGCGCTGGACCTACCGGACCTGGATCCTCTCCGCCTATCTCGAGGTCCAGAACGCCACCAACCGCAAGAACCCCGAGGACGTCGCCTACAGCTACGACTACTCGCGGCGCGGCTGGGCCACCGGCCTGCCGCTCTTCCCCTCCTTCGGCATCCGCGCCGAGTACTAG
>Ga0153915_10006146_pt1 | contig 11231 bp, 11 predicted proteins | sample Opewatmetagenome_2_FD_107003 | JGI IMG/M metagenome (GOLD analysis project Ga0153915, IMG submission 107003) | Freshwater wetland microbial communities from Ohio, USA - Open water 3 Core 3 Depth 3 metaG | ecosystem: Environmental > Aquatic > Freshwater > Wetlands | place: USA: Ohio, Lake Erie...
CGCTTGCTAACGCCCGTGAGCTCGAGCATGGCATCGTCGGCGCTCTCGGTCCGCGGCGGCGTCACAATCCCGTAGGCGCGTCGACGAACGTCGATGTCATGTCGAAGTGCGCCGCGAGCGCTTCGCCCAGCGCGCGAACGCCGAGCGTCTCGGTCGCGTAGTGGCCGACGTATAGAATGACGATCCCGAGCTCGCGTGCTTCGACGGCGGTGTAATGCGGTCCCTCTCCGACGATCAGCGTGTCCAAGCCGCGCTCCGATGCCTCGCGAAGCGTCGACGAATCGGCGCCGGCTCCGGTGCATACGCCCCAACGGCGGGTCATGCGATCCGTCTTGAATGGAGTGGTAACCAAGGTACCGCGATGTTCGTTCGCGAGCGCTTCGGCGCGCGCTGCCAACACGTGCGTCGGAATCGAGGCAACTCCGCTCAGCCCGACGTCGATCGTTTGATATTTCGCAAATCCGCCCGACGGCTCGAGACCGAGACGCTTGGCAAGCAGAGCGTTGTTGCCGAGCGTCGGATGCACGTCGAGCGGGAGATGCGCTGAGTACACCGCGATGTTGTGAGACAAAAGCGCGTGCAGGCGCTCGCGGCGCGTGCCGACGATCGACTGAACCCCGGACCAAAACATCCCGTGATGCACGAGCAGCAGGCCGGCGCCGGCGCTGATCGCTCCGGTCACTGCGTCGCTTGAGAAGTCCACCGCCGTGGCGATGCGCTGAATCTCGCCGGTGTTGGCGAGTTGAACGCCGTTCACCGCATTCGGGTAATCGGGAATGGCGGTGATGTTCAGCGCCGCATCTAGAAACTCGGCCAGCGGGGAGAGCGTCGGCATGATCAGCGTTTTGTTGCAGCGCCATCATGAGGCGATGCGACGGAGTATTCGCCTCGGAGCATCAACGATTGAAGCGAGTCGATGCGGTCGCGGGCCGCCGCTGGAATCTTCGGCGACAAAGCGGAGTTGAGCACGAGCGTGACGACGTGGCTCTTTTCGCCAAGCGCGAGGACTCCCGGTGTGAATGTCCCCGCTTTGATTTCTCTCGCGATGGTCACGAACGCCAGGGGTAGATCGATGACCACGCTGCCGAGCGTGACGTCAGGGGCGACTGCGTTTTGGTTCGAGTTCGATCCGATGACAAACGCGTCCGTTGTTTCTCTTGCCGCCTGAAAGACACCTAGTCCCGCGGCGTCCGCATTCTGAAAATTGATGTCAACGCCCTGCGACAGCTGGGCCAGCGCCTGCTCCTTCCCGGCGCTGACGTCGTCCCAGTTACCGATATACGACGTAATGACGGTGATCTGTGGGTTCACGGCGTGCGCGCCCTGCTCGAAGGCGCGAAAGCTTTCGACGATAGGCGGTAGCGCGGTTCCTCCGATCGCGCCCAACTTGTTGGTCCTCGTCACTGATGCGGCGAGCATCCCGGCAAGGTACGACGCATCGGCGAAGCCGAAGGCCATGCTGGCCAAGTTGGGACCAGCTACGGTTCCCGAGGTCGTGACATATATCGCTCGCGGAAACTCGGGCGCAACCCGCTTCGCCGCGTCCTGGAATTCGTATCCGTGGCCGAAAACGAGTCGGTGTCCCTGAACCCCGTACTGGCGAAAGTTTTCGTCGAACTCGGCTGGCGTGCTGGTTTGAATATGGCTTATTTCGGCTCCGAGACTGTCTCGAATTCGCAGAAGGCCGTCGTACGCAGCCGCGTTCCAGGACTGATCGGAGATCGGGCCGGGAGTCAGAAGGGCAACCTTGAATGCTGCCGCGTTGCCGCTATCTCTGGATCTCTGTTCGCGGCCTGGCGCGCATGCTCCAGACTGAACAAGCACGGCCGCGATGAGAATTGTGGAAAATGTGCCAGACGCTCTCGTACTGTTGAGCTTAACCCATGACGAAAAAGGGCTTGGCAAATTGTGGAGCCTGTTGATAGGTGCGAACATTTCGTCGAGCGAGGGCGGGCGAATTAACCAGGGGGCCAGAAAAGGCTGGGCCGGAATTTCGCGAAACAGTCGCAATCCTGTCGCCATACTGTCAGAAATCTCGGCGATTTTGTCGAAGAATGAGCTCAAGAATCCTTTCCAAGTCCTCAGCATTATAGAACGCGACCTCGATTCGGCCTTTCGTCGCGCCGCTCAGTTGAACGCGCACATCTGTTTGCAGATATCGGCGGAGGTCGTCCTCGATGCGAACTACTGCTGAGTCAGGTGTCAAAGAGGCGCCACGCGGGGGGCGACCGGATGGCTTGCCGGGAATCGGAGCGCTGGGCTTGCTGCTGAGTTCCCGCACTCGTTGCTCGAGCTGCCGAACGCTGAAAGCGCGATCCGCCGCTTCACTCGCGAGCTGCGAGACAGATGCTTCCCCATCGAGCGCCAGCAACGCACGAGCGTGACCTGCGCTCAACGTTCCCTGCTCCACCATTTGCTGGACAGCCTCGGGCAGAGATAGCACACGGAGGAGGTTCGTAATCGTCGTCCGATCCTTGCCAACAGCCTCCGCGATCTGCTGTTGTGTCAGCTTAAAATCGTCAATCAGCCTGCGATAGCCCCGAGCTTCCTCGATCGGATTTAGGTTCGAGCGCTGTAGGTTCTCGACGAGCGCGAGCACGAGCATTGTTTGATCGTCGAAATCACGAACTATGGCGGAGATTTCTGTCCATCCAATGTTCGTGGCAGCACGCAGACGGCGCTCGCCAGCGATGAGCTCGAACGCGTCCCCACGCCGGCGAACGGTGATGGGCTGGAGCAGCCCGCTCGCGGTTAGGGAGGCTTCGAGCTCGGCAAGGCCAGCCTGATCGAACTCGCGGCGGGGCTGAAACGGGTTCGGTCTGATTCGCGAAACTGCGATCCGCTGAAGGTCGCCGTCTTGAAGACCCGCCGATCCCGGGGTGGCGGAGATCAGCGCCTCCAGTCCCCGTCCAAGTCGCCTAGGTTTCTCCGCGCTCATTTTCGCCTCCGCAGCAATTCCTTGGCAACGTTCATGTAAGCTTGCGCGCCAACCGAGGCGACATCGTAGAGGATAATTGGCTTTCCGAAACTCGGGGCCTCGGCAAGTCGGACGTTCCGAGGAACGACTGTCTCAAACACTTCAGCTCCAAAGTATTCTCGGGCCTCAGCGGCGACTTGCCGAGACAGGTTGAGGCGCGCGTCGTACATCGTGAGTAGCACCCCGTGAATGGTTAGCTCTGGGTTGATGCTTCTTTGGATGAGGTGGACCGTGTTCAGGAGCTGGGAGAGGCCCTCGAGCGCGTAATACTCGCACTGCAGCGGTATCAACACCGCATCCGCAGCCGCGAGCATATTCAAGGTGATAAGCCCGAGGGACGGCGGACAGTCGATCAAAACGAAATCGTAATTCGACCGAATGGCCGATATCGCGGTTCGAAACAAGCGCTCTCGATTGGGGCGCTCGACGAGCTCAACCTCGGCGCCGGCTAGATCTGGGGTCGCCGGAACTACGTCGAGATGTTTAAAGTGGACCTGCCGGATCGTCGCGTCTTCGATCGAGCGATCCCCGATCAGTACGTCGTAAACCGTGGCGCGAATCTGGTCTGGTTGGACGCCTATTCCGCTCGTTGCATTCCCCTGAGGGTCGCCGTCGACGAGAAGCGTCCGTTGCTCCGCGGCGGCGAGGCTCGCGGCGAGGTTCACGGCGGTGGTGGTCTTCCCGACGCCGCCTTTTTGGTTCGCGATCGCTATGACACGGGCCACTATTTCGTGATTTGCGGGGGATGTCTGGTGAGGCGCCGGGTGCAGCTAATCCGCGCAGGCGTTCTCACCGACGGCCGCCAATCTATTCCGGGGGGCTGTCAGGAACAACGTGCCACGTGACACATTCCTCCGACCTTCGCCAATGCCCCACGGTGCCACGTGGCACATCGAGACCCATCGGATCCTTGCGGCCAGGCCAAATCTCAGCGAGCGACGAATGCCCACCGCGTCATCACCGTGGCCGTAATCGATTGTTGGCCGGGTTCAATGGGAGTCGGCGCCCGCGCGGCCATTCCGGCGACACCGAAGCTTTCCGACATCGGTCGAATCGAAGAGGTTGTCGACAGTTCGAGCAGCGCGCCAAGTGCGCCGCCGGCGGCTTTTGCCAGAGTCTCGGCATCTGCCCGAGCATTCGCGACCGCGATGCTCATCGCAACTCGTCGAGCCGAATCCGCCTTTGACGAGTAGAACTGCAAGCCGGAGATCTCGTTCGCGCCCTTTGCAAGCGCTCCGTCGATGAGCCGCGCGACATCCCCCAGTTGCCGGACATCGGCCCGTACGGTGTTCGTAACCGTGTACCCGGTTACCCTTGGCGGCTGATTGTTCGGGTTGTATTGGATTTCCGGGGCGACGTTGTAATTCATCGTCGAAAGTTGATCAGATCCAAGCCCGAGAACCCGCAACGTGTCCAGAATTGCCCGCTGTCGCCTCGCGTTGTCGGACGAGGCTGCGGCCGCTGTCGTGGCGCGACTCTGGACGCCGACGAAGATCGTCGCGCGGTCGGGAGCAATGCGCACCTCGCCCGTCCCGGTCGTAATGATCTGCGGCGGAGCTGACGCGCCACTAGCCTGGGCGTAAACACCTTCCGTCGCCAACAGTGCTGCGGCGGTATAGAACGCAATCCCAACGATCGACTTTCGCACAACGAACCTCCGATTGACGCGGCCGTTGATCAGGCCGCAAAGACCGTGCTCACGTTGAATAGTACCAGAGTGATACTTATTCAGACATGGTGTTGAATAGTATCATCATTACAGAACACTAACTCACCGAGCGCTCGCCTGCCGCCGACGCTTCTCGATCTCGAGCACGAGATTCTGAAGGTCCGTCGGGCTCACTCCAGGAATGTGAGCTGCCTGGGCAAGGGTGGTCGGGCGAATCGCCGCCAGCTTCTGCCGAGACTCCAACGACAACGACTGCATCTGCGTGTATGGCGTGGTGTCGTCGAGGGCGAACTGCCCCATGCGCCGCAGCTTGGCCGCTTGATCCCGCTCGCGGGTGAAATACCCCGCGTACTTGAGCTCCAGCTCCGCCGTGATTACTGCGTCGCGAGCCAGCTCGCGACCGACGCCGACCGACGCGAACAGCTCGGCCAGCCCCACGTTTTGCCGCTTCGCTACCTCGGCGATTTTGACCGACTGCGACAACGGCGCACTCGTCGCCCCGGCGAGCAGCGCGGCGATCTGCGCGGGTAGCACGCTCGTGGTCTCGGCGAGGCGTCGGGCGTCGTCTTCGTCGCCGAAGCGCTGGTCGATCATGGAACGTTCCTGATCCGAATAGAGTCCGAGACCGGCGCCGATCGGTGCGAGACGACGCAGTGCATTGTCCTGTCGAGCCGTAAGACGAAACTCAGAGCGAGAGGTGAAGAGGCGATACGGCTCGTCGACGCCGCGCGTCACGAGGTCGTCGATCAACACGCCGACGTAGGATGTCTCTCGGCCGAGCACAACGCCGGGTTCTCCCTGCGCCAGACGTGCAGCGTTCAACCCGGTCACGACGCCCTGCCCCGCCGCTTCCTCGTACCCGGTGGTTCCGTTGATTTGGCCGGCAAAGAACAACCCTCGGACCGACTTGACTTGAAGCATCGCGTCAAGCTGCGTCGGAGGGTAGTAGTCGTATTCAATCGCGTATCCGGCCCGCGTCATTTCCGCGCGCTCGAGCCCGGGAATCGAGCGCAGAACCTCGAGCTGAACCGCCACCGGCAGCGAGGTCGAGAGCCCGTTGACGTACAATTCCGCCGTTTCCTGACCTTCGGGTTCTAGGAAGAGCTGGTGCCGCTCGGCCGCGGGAAACCGAACGATCTTATCTTCGACCGAGGGACAGTAGCGCGGGCCGCGAGATGCGATTGCACCGCCGTACATGGCGGACTTGGCGATGTTTTCTTGGATCAGTTCCTTACCCGGCGAGCCGAGGAATGTGATCCAACAGGGAATTTGCGCCGGATGTCGAGTTCCACCGGGCGTTCGTCGTGGCGTCGACCAGAAGTGCGACCACGAGAAATCGAACATGTCGATTTCGCTGGTCTGCTGCTCTAGTCGCGCAAAGTCGACTGAGCGACCATCGATGCGCGGAGGCGTCCCGGTCTTGAACCGCTCGACGGTCAGACCGACACGATCCAGCTGCTCGGCCAAGTGAGTTGCCGCGGACTCACCGGCGCGGCCACCGGCGATTTTCGTCTCCGTGCCGATATGAATCCGACCTCTCAAGAACGTGCCGGTTGTGATCACGACTGACCGTCCACCGAACCGGCGACCTTCGAGCGTCTCGATGCCGGTGACCGAGCCATTGCCTTCATCGAGCAGAAGTCGCGAGACCGTGCCTTGGATTGTTCGGAGCGTCGGATGCTCTTCGAGCAGCGATCGCACGGCGCGCCGATAAAGGCCGCGATCACACTGCGCGCGAGGAGCCCAAACGGCCGGACCTTTGCCGCGGTTAAGCATGCGAAACTGAAGGGACGCCAGATCCGTGGCGCGTCCCATGATGCCGCCCAGCGCATCCACCTCGCGAACAACGGTTCCCTTTGCGATGCCGCCGATGGCGGGATTGCAGGACATTTGGCCAATTGTCTCGAGCGCGCTCGTCACAATCGCGACGCTCGCGCCGCAACGCGCCGCGGCGACCGCGGCTTCGGTCCCGGCGTGACCCGCGCCGACGACGATCACATCGAACGTCGCCTCGAGATTAGAGGAGCGGTGAACGGTCATGTTGGAAAAGGTACGGACGTTCTCCGCGGCGGGGGAGCGTTGGCGGCGGTCAACGCGATGCGTTCGCGATATATTGACCACCCACCATACCGCTCTGGAGTCTTACGATGCCGCTTCCGGTTGCGACTGGCGCGCCGACGCTCTTTCTTCGTCGTGCGGCCTACGAGTCCAGTGGGTTGACCCGTGCAGCAATAGACGAGCGCCTTGGCCTAACCTCGGACGAATTCCGCGTCGAAGAAGACCTCATTGCGATCGGACCGATCTACGAGGGTGAGGGCGACGTCCTCAGCGACTTCATCGCCGAGCTCGAACGTGTTGGTCTCGTTTACTTCGATGACTTCTTCGAGCTAAGCGGCAATTGGCCTGCGTGGCTTCGACTCCACGCCTCGACGCGTTGACTCAGCGCGAATGTTTGGTCAATTCGGCGGCCGTCGGCTTCGGGGAGAGCGGCCCGTGGCGCAGCAATCCGTGCCAGCCGCACTCGTAGCACCAGCTCGTGCGAAACATCGGGAGCAGTCGATTCCAGGCTCCCGATTGCACTCGTAGCGTGGCCGCGTCGCAATTCGGACAGCGATCGCCTTCTGGAAGCAAATAGAAAAAAAAGACTGTGGCGAGGATAGCGCGAAGCACGAAAAACCCGCCGATAATCACGATGCACAAAACGGCGTCCCACATCGCACCTCCTCCAGCAGCTACAGCCGCTTCTCGACTTCCGCCCAAGCCTCGACGTATGCCAGATCGTCCTCGATCCGTTCGATCACGACATCGGTTCCCATCGCGAGCGCGCCTTCGTCCAGACTGCGCGCACGCAAGACGCGACGATCGTTCGCAAATTCGAAGCTGACTTCTCCTTCAACACCCGCTTGGATCGGTTTCGTCACACGAGCGAGATGCCCCTGCAGCACATAGCGTTCGTCGTCGACATCGTGCTCCGGTGTAACAGTCCACCATCTGCTCACGAGGCGTGCCGCGACGAACGCAGCGAGCGCGCCGAGCCCAGCGGAGATCAAGAGCCGGGATAGGGGACTGCCAGTATCTCGATTGGTCAGCGCATAGCCAGTTGCGCCGAAAACAACGGAAAAGGTGGCGATCAACGCCGGCGAGAGTCGAAACGAACGCTCGCCCGATGGGTGAGCCTCGCGGGGGCGCTCGACCCCGTAGATCATGATTCGGACTGTCAGCAACAGGCCGCCGATAAAGCAGGCGAGAAAGAGAACTGTCATGTCCCAAGGTACTTGCGGAACCGGCCGATGGTCAGCGGCGTTGGGTATTTGCCGATACTGAGAGGTATCGATCCAGCCATGTTACAGCGTTCAGGATTCCAGTGCGATACTGAGGAATTGGCACGCCCGCCACTCGGCGTAGTAGAATGGCCGCCACGGCCAACGACCCGCGACAAATCCGACATGTCCCCCGTGCGTCGTGAACTCGAGCGTCAGCGCCGGATTGCCGGCCGCAACCGCGCGAACCTCGTCGAGCACCTGAGGCGGGAGAAATGGATCGTCGACGGCACTGAGGAACAACGTCGGCAAACGGATCTGCTTGATCCATCCCAGCGAGCTCGAACGCGAGTAATAGTCGTGCGCATCGGCAAATCCGTGGACCGGTGCGGTGACCGCATCGTCAAAGTCGTAAATCGACACGGCCCGCTCGAGCCTCGATCGATCGAACAGGCCTGGGAATCGTTCCAGCTTGGCCATCGCCTTTGGTCGCAGCGTGCGAAGGAAATGCCGATCGTAAATACGAGAGACCCCGGTGGCGATGAAGCGTGCGCCGCGCTCCAGATCGAACGGGACGGATACCGCGGTCGCTGCGCGCAACTGGTGAGGCAACTCGGCGGCGCGCTCGCCCAGGAACTTGAGTAGCACATTTCCGCCGAGCGAGACGCCGGCGAGCACGACAGGCGAGAGGGGATGCTCCTGAAGCACGCGATCGAGGACGAACGCGAGGTCTGTGGTTTCTCCGGAGTGGTAGAAGCGCGGAGCTCGGTTCGGCTCGGAACCACAGCCGCGGAAGATCATCAGGTCGGCGGCCCATCCTCGTCGTTCCGCTTCGGCAAAGAATCCGGCCACATAATGTGAACGAACGGTGCCCTCGAGTCCGTGCAGAAAGAGGAGTCGCGGTGCGCCGACAGGCCCCTCGAGACGATGCACGTCGATGAAATCGCCGTCGGGGGTGTCCCAACGCTCGATCCGGGTCGGAAGCGACGGACGCGAACGAAAAAACTTGCCCCAGAGAGTTTGGGCATGTGCTCCCGGTACCCACCATGCGGGGCGGTAGGTATACTCGCTTCTTCGGCGGGATGACACGAAATGCAGTCCGGGCGCAAAGGGTTGCCTGCGATCAATAACGCCAGAGCGGGAGCGATGGAAGTTCAGGTATTCGGGACCAAGAAAAGTGCGGACACGCGAAAGGCGCTCCGTTTCTTTGCCGAGCGGCGGATCAAGACGCACTTCGTCGATCTGAACGAGCGCCCGGCATCGTTGGGCGAGCTGAACCGATTCGCACAGAAGTTCGGCCTCGATCGGCTCATTGATCGAGAATCAAAGCGCTTCATCGAGCTTGGACTCGGACACGCGCGGCTTTCGGATCAACGCTGGCTGGAGAAATTGATCGACGAGCCCCTCTTGCTGCGGACGCCGCTCGTGAGGAGCGGAGGTCTGTTGACAATCGGGCCCGCGGAAACGGATTGGAAGACCTGGACGGGAAAGTGACTCAGCTAGCAGTGTCTGGAGTCGCCGTCGAGTTTGGGGCGACGAAACTCTTTGAGGACATCACGTTTACCGTTGCAGCGGGTGAGCGATGGGGAATCATTGGCCGCAATGGTACCGGAAAGACGACGCTGTTTCGCCTCCTGACCGGCGAGATGGGGCCAACCCGCGGCCAAGTCGCGCGCCAACCCGGAATTCGTGTGTCAGTACTGGAGCAGCATCGTGACTTTGGCGATGCCGCGACGGTCTGGGAAGCCGCGGCGGGGCAGTTCGCTGACCTGTTGGCGCTCGAGCGCTCGCTCATGGATCAGGCGGCACGGCTCGAGCAGGACGCGAGCGAGATCGCGCTCGATCGTTATGGACGAGACCTCGAGCGGTTCGAGCGTGAGGGTGGCTACACCATCGCACCCCGGGTCGACGCCGTTCTGCACGGACTCGGCTTCGATCCGGCAGCGGCGCGCACGACACCGGTCGCCGTCCTGAGCGGGGGCGAGCGCGGTCGGCTGGGCGTCGCGCGGCAGCTTGTGAGTCCCGCGGACGTACTGCTCCTCGATGAGCCGACCAACCATTTGGATCTCGAGACGACGCAGTGGCTCGAGGACTATCTCGCAACCGTCAGCTCGACGGTATTACTGATCTCGCACGATCGGGCATTTCTCGCTGCGGTCGTCGATCATGTGCTACACTTCGAGGGTGACACGGCGACCGCGTACGACGGAGGCTACGCGTCATTCGTGGAGCAGCGAACGCTTCGCCGACTCACGCAACTCCGTCAGTACGAGCAACAGCAGCGGAAGGTCGCAAGCGAGCGAGACTACATTGCGCGCAACCTTGCGGGACAGAACAGCAAGCAGGCGAAGGGTCGGCGCAAGCGCCTCGAACGCATGCCAAGACTCAGTGCACCGGTCTCGGACGAAGCCACGATGGCGGTCCGTTTCGAAGCCCCGGATCGCGGTGGAGACCGTGTCGTGATCGCCGAGCACGCGACGATCTGCGTTGGCGACCGGGTTCTCGTCGAGGATTTGACAGCGACGCTCATGCGCGGCGACACGCTGGGCATCCTTGGGCCGAATGGGTCGGGGAAGTCGACGCTGATCAGGGCGCTCGTCGGGATGCATCCCATCGCGGCAGGGGAGCTACGGCTTGGCGGCGGCATCGTCGTCGGGTATTACCGGCAGGATCTCGCGCAGGTGCCGCTGGACAAGACGCTCTACGAAGTGATCAACGACCTTCGCCCGACCTGGGATCGACGCTTGGTGCAAGGCCACCTTGGGCGGTTTGGATTTTCCGGCGACGAGGTGCAGCGACGGGCGGATACGCTATCGGGCGGCGAACGCGCTCGCGTTGCGCTGGCGATGTTGATGCTCAGTCGCGCGAACCTTCTCATTCTCGATGAGCCGACGAACCATTTGGACGTCGAATCGATCGAGGCGCTCGAAGACGCGATCGACCAGTATGAAGGCACCGTCTTGCTCGTGAGTCACGATCGAGAGCTCCTGCGCGCGCTCACGACTCGTCTCTGGGTGCTGCATGACCGACATGTTACCGACTTCGACGACAACTTTGCCGCATGGGAAGTCGTGTCCACCGAGCGCCAGCACGCGGCATCGGTGAAGGCGGCAGAAGAGGAGGCGTTGCGCCGAGTTCAGGAAAAGAAGAAGACGGCGCGACGCGACGACGCAGGCCGCGACGAACGAGAAGCGCTTCGTTCCGCGCGGAGTCGAGTGGCCGAGCTCGAGACCGCGATCAATTCCCTCGAGACGCGGATCGAAGAGCTCACGCGCACGCTTGAAGATCCGGAGCTCTACACGCATTCGAATGGGCCGACGCGCGC
>Ga0153915_10006147_pt1 | contig 11231 bp, 11 predicted proteins | sample Opewatmetagenome_2_FD_107003 | JGI IMG/M metagenome (GOLD analysis project Ga0153915, IMG submission 107003) | Freshwater wetland microbial communities from Ohio, USA - Open water 3 Core 3 Depth 3 metaG | ecosystem: Environmental > Aquatic > Freshwater > Wetlands | place: USA: Ohio, Lake Erie...
GCCACCGTAACCGCTCCACGGCCCGGGCCGCAGGCCGGGCTGCTTTGCTTGTCCCGCCGGCGCGGCGGTGCGGGAATTCCGGCGCGATCCTTTCTACTGCGGCGGCTTGACGCCGTCCTTGCTCACCTGGATGCGCGGCGCGGTCATCGTGCCGTCGGGGGCGACCTGCGCGGGAATGAACACGTAGGCGCCGGGCACCAGCAGCGAGCGGTCGGCCGGAACGGTGGTGACGACAGGTATTCCATCCGGCACCAGGATCTTCTGCGAACCACCCTTGTACTCCAGGGTCAGTTCCTGCCCGCCGGCAGCCTGGACCACCGCGGCCACATTGGCGTTGGTCATCATCGATCCGGGCTGCAGATCCCAAGCGATGTGGCCTTCGGGAACGCTGGGCGCGATGGTGTGGACTTCAATTGCGACGAGCGTGCCATCGGGGCGTTTCATCGTGGTGGAGCCGACGTATTGGCCCGGCTTGAGCTCGGCGAGCGTGATCGCCTTGGCGGCGGCCACGGTGGTCTTGTCCGTCACCTCGAGCCTCAGGTCCTTGCCGTCACGGGATTTTACCGAGAGAACGTTGCCGTCGAAAGCGGCAATGGTGCCGCGTACCCGCATGCTGGTCTGCGCGTCGGCAGCGGCGCTCGCGAGGGCGAAGACACCGGAGAGCAGCGCAACGAAAAGTTTGGTCATGTTTGTCTCCCGGGAATTTGTCGGACGTAGGTCGGCCAAACGCCTGAATCAGTCACAAGGCAACCGTGACGCCTCGCCAAGCTTGCTGCGGCTACCTGACCGGGCTCACCTGGATGCGCTGCGCGGTCAGCTTGCCGCCGTCGCCGGGCGCGGCGGTAAGGTTCACCGTCGCGCCGGGCACCAGGTGCGAGCGCTCACCGGGGACGAGCATCGAGATCGACGCGCCTTCCGGCACCATGATCTTCTGCGAGCCGCCGTCGTAGACAAGAGTCAGCTCGCGGCCGCTGCCGGACTGGACCATCGCGGACACTGTGGCATTGGTCATGGTCTGATCGTCCCGGCCATCGAAGGGCCGGTGGCCCGGATTGACCGGCTTGGGCATCCGGCGCACCTCGAAGGCGGTGAGCGTGCTGTCGTTGCGCTTCATCGAGGTGACGCCGAGGAAGTCGCCCGGCTTGATGTCGGCGAGCGCGATCGGCTGGGTGAAAACGATGACGGTTTTTTCGGCAAGCTGGATGTCCACGTTCTTTCCCTCGCGGGATTTCACCAACAGCACGCTTCCGTCGAAAGCGGTAATGGTGCCGCGGACCCGCACATTGGTCTGCGCGTGGGCAGCGGCGCTCGCGAGCACGAGCGCGCCCAAACACGATGCAATTTGAAGTTTGTTCATGTATGTCTTTTCACGAAACGGATCCGGCCCCCGACTGCCTTGGGAGGCCTTGCGTTAACACGCCGGAGCGCGATTCTATTCCTGAATGGGGCCGGAGTCGAAATTTCCGGGCGATTCGTTCGTCCGGCGCGGCGCAGACCCCGGATGCGCCCGGTTGACGCGCAAGATGGTAAGGTAGCGGTATTGAATATCAAAATTGGCAGGACACTTCGGAGATGAATGATGATGAACTTGTGGCATGGGGCGGTCCATGGCTGAACGCAGCACACATAGGCGCAGGGCGCCGGGAGCGGCCGCGGCGGCGGAATCCCCAGTGATGCAGGGCGGGATGGCACGCTCGCTTGGCGTGCGCTTGATTTCCCTGACCCGGAAGAAGGTCATCGCCGAGATGCCCATCAAGCCGATGCACCTCAACCGAGCCGGCCGCGTCAACGGCGGCGCCATCATGGCGTTTGCGGACGCGGTGGGCGCCGCCGGAGCGGTCTACAACCTGCCGCCAGGGCATCGCAGCGGAACGATAGAATCGAAGTCGAATTTTTTTGCGCCTGGGGAAGGCCCGGTGCTCAAGGCGGTGTCGATCCCGCTGCACATCGGCCGCACCACGTCCGTGTGGCAGACGACGATTAAGAATGTGGACGGGGGTGTTGCCGCGATCGTGACCCAGACCCAGATCGTGATCCCGGCGAAGTCAAGCGCTGCATAGCGTCGATCGGGTCGGAGCGTGGTCCGGGCTTCAACGTCCCTTTTCTGCGCGTTCATGTGGCTTGACTTAGGTCAAAATGGACCGCCTCCGGGCGCAGTATAGTTCTGCCGCAACAGCGCAATCACCCGGGCCGGTCATTCGCCTGCCGCGAGGATGACGTGAGCCGCGGCCGGTGAAGCGTTGCGCTTATTCTGTAGAATGACTGAAATCGGGCCGGTTCCCAGCCGGCAATCCAAGGGGAGCAGATCATGAAACTCTGGTGGCAGAGCAGCACGCCGATCCATCGCTTGCACGACTATCGCACCACGCTGACCGAGCATCTGAACAGCGTGAAACGTCCGGAGACGGAGGTCCATGTCAGCGGCGTCGATGATGGTTCCATGGACCTGCATTACAACGCGGTGGTGGCCATCAACAGCTACGCTCCGGGCGGGGTTCTGAACAAGATCATTCAGGCGGCGGACCAGGGCTACGATGCGGTGGCAATCGGTTGTTTCCTGGACCCGGCCATGCAGGAGGCGCGGGAGGTGGTGCCGATTCCGGTATTCGGTTTGGGCGAAACCTGCATGCTGATGGCCTGCATGTACGGGCACAAGTTCTCGGGCGTGGCGTTCCATTCCAAGCAGGCGCAGTATTACGATCGCAAGGCTTTTGAGTACGGGTTGGCTTCCCGGCATATTCCGTTCGGCGAACTGGGTATCGACTTCAACGAGGTGCAGAAAGCCTTCGCGAGCCCCGGTCAGATGACCGAGAATTTCATCAAGGAGGCGCGCCGTTTGTCCGCCCAGGGCGCCGAGGTGATTCTTGCCGCGTGCGCCACGGTCAACGCCATCATCCGCAGGGAGAAAATCTACGAGGTCGATGGCACGCTGATCCTGGACTGTAACGCGGTGCTGCTCAAGACGGCCGAGGGCATGGCGGAACTGTCGCGCAGCATCGGCCTGCGGGCGAGCCAGCGGCTGCTCTATCAACGGCCGAATCGCCGCGCACTGGACAACTGGATGCAGACCTACGGTTTCCGCTCAAGCCCGCAACTGAAACCGTGACGATGCCGAAATGCGGTGAACAGTGTACGGTGACCAGTGGACGTGAAGGAGCGGGTTGAGTGAGACCAGTACGAGTTGCCTTGTTTGCGCCCGGCAGCAAGGAGCGGGTGATGGCCAAAGCGCTGGAGAGCGGCGTCGATGCCGTCCTTTTCGATCTTGAAGATTCGGTGGCGATCGCCGCCAAGGCGGAGGCGCGTTCGTTGGTCGCGAAGGTGATCGATGGCGTGGCCGCTGCGGGAGCGACGCGCTCCGGGCCGGCGATTTTCGTCCGGGTGAACGCTACCGCGACCGGGCTGCTGGACGACGACCTGGCGGCCATTGTGCGGCCGGGCCTGGATGCCGTATTTCTGCCGAAGGTGGAAAGCGTTTCGGAAGTGCGGAATGCGGACGCCGCCGTGGAACGGCTGGAATCCGCGAAGGGCATGAAAGCCGGCGCCGTGGAGATCGTCCTGATGATCGAGAGCGCGCTCGGCGTCTACCGCTGCTTTGATCTCATCAAGGCCTCGCCACGCGTAGCGAGCACCTGCATCGGCGTCGCCAGGGATGGGGATTTACAGACCGATCTTGGCTGCAGTTGGTCCATCGAGGGCACCGAATTGTTGTATGCGCGCTCCAAGGTGCTTCTCGATACGCGCGCGGCCGGGAAGGCCTGGCCTCTCGACGGCGTCTTCAGCGATCTCAGCGATGAAGAAGGTCTGATCAAGGACTCGACGCTTTCCGCCCGCCTCGGCTATGTCGGCCGCACGGTGATCCATCCCAAGCAGATCGCGCCGGTGCGGCGGGCCTACGCGGTGCCCGAGGCCGATGTGGCCTACTACCAGCAAGTCGTCACTGAATTCGAGGCCGTCGAAAAAACGGGCGCGGCTGCCGCGATCACGGTGAACGGCAGGTTGGTGGACTATGCGATGTACCAGCGGGCGAAGCGGGTGCTCGATCTGGCGAAACTGGATCGATAATGGATTTTTCCTTCACTTCCGAGCAGGAAACCCTGCGCGCGCACCTCCAGACGCTCCTCGACGAGGTTTGCCCCGCCGAGTACGCCGAGCGTTGCGACCGCGAGGCGCACCCGCCGCGCGAGGCGTACGACGCTCTGGCGAAGCATGGCTGGTTCGGCCTGATTCTTCCGGCCGAGTATGGCGGCACCGGTGGTTCTCCCATCGAACTTGCGATCCTGCTGGAAGAAGCGGGCCGGCATTTTGAAGAGCTGGCCATGTGGCTTTTCCGCACGCTGACCTACGGCGGCTACGCCGTGATGCTGCACGGGAGCCGCGAACAGAAGGAGGCGCTCCTTCCCAAGGTCGTGCGCGGGGAACTCTCGTTCTGCTTTGGCCTGACGGAACCGCAGTCCGGGTCCGACGCCGCGGCTTTGACGACCAGGGCCACGGCGGCCGACGGCGAGTACGTGATCAACGGGCAGAAGGTCTTCACGTCCGGCATGGATATCAGCGATTACTGCCTGCTGGTGACGCGCACATCGACAGGAGAGAAGAAGCAGCAGGGCATCACCAACTTCCTGGTCGATACCAAGTTGCCGGGGATCGAAATCCGCAAGATCGAGACGCTGGGCCAGCGGGCGATCGGCACGACGCAGGTCTTTTACACCGATGTGACGGTGCCGGCTTCCGCGGTGCTCGGACAGGTGGACCACGGATGGGACGCGGTCGATTCGTATCGGTGGTATGAGCGGCTGTGTCTGTCGGCGGCGCGCACTGGCGCGGCTGCCGCTGCTTTCGAATACGCGCTGGACTATGCCAAGACGCGCAAGCAGTTCGGCCGCCCCATCGGGCAGTTCCAGGCGATCTCCCACAAGCTCGCGGACATGAAGGTGATGCTCGATGTCTCGCGCACGCTGGTCTACCGCTTTGCCTGGCTGATGTCTCAAGGCAAGGCGACGCGGCACGATGCGGCGGTCGTCAAGCTCTACACCGGCGAAACCTACAAAACGGTATCGGACCTCGGGCTGCAAGTGCTGGGCGGCTACGGTTATTGCATGGAGTTTCCGATGCAGCGGTTTTTCCGCGACTCGCGCCTCGCCACCATCGGCGCCGGCACCTCCGAAATTCAGCGCAACATCATCGCCCGCGGCCTGGGACTGTAAAGGACCGATAAGGATGTCCCATCCGCTCTCAGGCGTGCGCATACTCGAGCTGGGCCAGATCATTGCCGGCACGTACGGCTCGCAGATGCTCTCCGACCTCGGCGCGGAGGTGATCAAGGTGGAAGCGCCCGAGGGCGATCTCGGCCGCATCCCGTCGGTGGCGCCGTACAAAGGGATCAGCACGCTGTTTCTCACGTTCAACCGCAACAAGAAGAGCGTCGTCATCAATCTTAAAACCGATGCCGGCCGCGCGCTGTTCTACGATCTCGTCAAGGTGTCGGATGTGGTGATCGACAACTTTCGTGCCGGCGTGCTCGAGCGCCTGAAGGTCGATTACCCCACGCTGTCGGCGATCAACCCGCGCCTCATCCAGTGCTCAGTCACCGGATTCGGCGGCGAGGGCGCCTACAAGGATTATCCGGCGCTCGACATCATCATTCAGGCGATCAGCGGCTATCTGGCGATCACCGGCGAGCCGGGCCGCCCGCCGGCGCGCGTGGGCATCCCGCTCGGCGATCTGTGCGGCGGGATTTTCTCGTGCGAGGGGATACTCGCGGCGCTCTACGCGCGCGAGCGCACGGGGCGGGGCTGCCGGGTCGAGACGTCCATGTTCGACGGCATGCTCAATTTGCTGAGCTACATGGGCACGCACTATCTGAGCACCGGCGAAGTGCCCACACCCCAGGGCTCGGCGCACGAATTCACCGTGCCGTGGCAGGCGTTTCAGGCCAAGGACGGTTACGTCGTGATCGCGACCCGGCAGGAGAATTTCTGGCGCAAGCTGTGCGGGGTGCTGGGCGAACCCGGGCTTGCCGGCGATCCACGCTTCGCCACCAACCCGAAGCGGCTGCAAAACCGCGCGGTGCTGGTACCCATGATCGAGAACATCGTGCGCATGCGCACGGTCGCTGAGTGGCTCGAGAAGCTGCGCGCCGCCGAGGTGCCGGCCGCGCCCGTGAACAATCTGGACGGCGCCTTTGCCGAGCCGCCGGTCGCTGAGCGCGAAATGATCGTCGAATACGACCACCCCGAGGCGGGACGCGTGCGGCTGCCCGGCAATCCCATCAAGATGTCGGGCATGTCGGGCACGATCTCCAAGCCGGCGCCGCTGCTGGGGGAACACACCGACGCGGTCCTGAGCCAGGTGCTGTCGTTATCGGCGGACGAGATCGCGAGTCTGCGGCGACAAGGCGCGATTGGCTAGGACCGGTGAGCGGTGAGCAGTAAGCCGTGAGCGGTGAACGGTGAGCAGTGAGCAGAAAGCCCGTCACGGTTTCAGGCTTCTTCCGCTTACCGCTCACCGCTCACCGCTCACCGTTTACCGCTTACCGCTTGCTATGTCGGCGTTCATCTGTGGCTAAATGTTTTGGTTTTCGAAATGAGTTCTGATCAGGAGGGTGTGCAACCGTGAGAGGTTTATATTGGGAAGAGTGGGCAATCGGCGCGGAATACGAGAGTCCCGCGCGAACCGTCACCGAGGCTGACATCGTCGCGTTTGCGGGATTGTCGGGAGACTACAACCCGCTGCACGTGAACGAGGAGTACTGCAAACAGACCATTTTCGGCGGACGCATCGCCCACGGGCCGCTGGTCTACGCCATCGCGGCGGGTCTCCTGTTCCAGCTTCATCTCTACGACGACACGCTGATCGCATTTCTCGGATTCGAGAATCTCAAGTTCACCAACCCCGTTAAACCGGGCGATACCATCCATGCCCGGATCAAAGTGCTGGAGAAGCGCGAGACCTCCCGCCCGGACCGCGGGGTGATGAAACGTCAGTTGCAGGTTCTGAACCAGCGCGGGGAGGTGGTGCAGGAAGGCATCCAGGCATTCCTGCTCAAGCGCAAGCCGGCCGGCTGATCCTTGCGTAATCGCATGATTAACAGGCGTCGTCCCCGCGAAGCCTGCCTGCTTCTCTTGTAATTTCCAAATTGCGAAAACCGACGGGCGTACACGCTTGACTCCCGGCCGGGCATGGATGATGCTGTTACGCACCGCGGGGTGGCGATGCGGGAATGAAATCAAGGCCGTCCCGCGCCGGGAGTTAAAATAAATGGCGGGTCGCCGGCCTTTGCCCGACGACTCGCCGAATAGAGGAGACATTGTGATGCGTGCGGGAAACTCAGGCAATCGCGCGGCAATTGCATTCGTGGCGGGGGCGCTCGCTTTGGTTTCGGGCGCAGTGTCGGCGCAGGCCCCTTCGACGGGCTCCGGGCAGCCTTTTCCCTCGAAGCCGATCGAGTTCGTTGCCCACGTGAACCCGGGCGGAGGCACCGATGTCTTCGCGCGGTTGATCATGGAGATCATCGGCAGGGAGAAGCTGGTCTCGCAGCCGATGATCGTCTCGAACCGCGCCGGGGGAGCCGGCACGGTCGCGTTCAGCTACGTCAAGGGCAAGCGCGGCGAGCCGCACACGGTGCTGACGATCGCGACCGGTTCATTCGTGACGGCGATTTCGCGCACCGACCTCGATCTCGGGCTGGAGCATTTCACGCCGCTCGCGTTCTTCGCGCGCGACCCGCAGGGCGTGATCGTCCCCGTCGACTCGAAATACAAGACCTTCAAGGACCTGGTGGACGACGCCAAGGCGCAGGCGGAGGCCATCGTCTGCGCCGTCACCTCCGCCACCGGCACCGGCCGGCAGACGCTCTGGCGCATCGAGCGCGCGACCGGCGCGAAGTTCAAGTTCGTTACGTTCAAAGCCGGCTCCGAAGCGGTGCTGTCGGTGCTGGGCGGGCACGTGCCGTTCACCACCGAGAACGTGAGCGAGGCCTGGGCGCACATCGAGGCGAAGAAGATGCGGGTACTCGCGGTGACGACCGAGAAACGCATGCCCGCCCTGCCCGATGTGCCGACGCTGACCGAGATCGGCTACAACGTCCAGATCGGCACCGGCCGCGGCTTCGGCATGCCCGCCGCAGTGCCGAAGGAGGCGGTGCTCGCCATGGAAGCGATCCTGGAGAAAGCGCACAAGAGCGCGCTGTGGAAGGACTACTCGCAGAAGAACATGTACGAGGATCGCTGGATGGGCAGCGCGGAGTTCGCCCGATATCTCACCGAGCAGCGCGCGGCGCAGAAGGAGTTCATCGACTCCATTGGCCTCGGCAAGAAACCGTGACCGTCTGAAGTCCGCTGTCAGTTCGTTATCGGCGGCCGGATGCGGCGAGCCAGCGCGGGGGACCCGGGCGCGTGAACCGGTTTCCGCACGACCCGGTCGGTCCAGGCGTCCATCTCCGGATGCGAGCGTTGGTGACGGATGAAGTGCTCGTTCCCGGCCGCCACCGACGTAAACTCATAGAGGATGCCATGCTTTGCCCATCCGGAAAGCGCTTCGGCGCTCAGCGAAAGACGGCGTTTGCCGATAACCAGGAGGAGCTATGAAAATTTCGTTGATGGCCATCCCTTGCGCTCTCGCATGGTGCGCCCTGATTGCCGGCGGCTGCGCCATGCCGGCGGCGGCGCAGGATCAGGCGAAGCGACCGCTGCGCCTTCTGGTCCCTTCCCCGCCGGGAGGGCCGTCGGACTTTGCCGCCCGCCTCATCGCGCCGAGGCTCAGCGAAGCGCTGGGGCAGAACGTGGTCGTGGACAATCGCCAGAGCGTCAACGGCATCATCGCGACGGAGATCGCTGCAAAGTCCTTGCCCGACGGCAATACGGTGGTCATCGGCAACAACGGCACCATGGTCATGAACGTCGGGCTTTACAAGAAATTGCCCTATGATCCGCTGAAGGACTTTGTGCCGATCAGCCAGCTCGTGTCCGCCGGCACAGCGCTGATCGCCAGCCCGAAATTTCCGCCGAACACGTTCAAGGAATTCGTGGCCGCGGCGAAGAAGGCGCCCGGGAAAATCAACATCGCGGTGGCCGGCGCGACCGGTGCGGTCGCCACCGAAGTTCTGAAGTTCGCGGCCGGCATCAACCTGAACAACATCCCCTACAAGGGAAGCTCGCCTTCGGAAGTGGCCGTGATGTCGGGCGAAGTCGAGGTGGTGCTGCTGTCCATTCCGGTGGCTACCCCGCACGTCAAGGCCGGCAGGATGAAGATCTATGGCGTCACCACCGCCCGGCGCTCGTCCATGCTTCCCGATGTGCCGACGATCCAGGAGCAGGGTTTGGAAGGATACGAGTTCGGCAACTGGCACGGGCTGCTGGCGCCCACCGGAACACCGGACAAGATCGTGCGCACGCTCCACCGGGAAGCCGTGCGCATCCTGCAGAGCAGGGAAGTCAGGGACATTGTCACTACGCGCGGCAACGAGATCATCGCGAATTCGCCCGAGGAATTCTCCGCCCGGCTCAAGCGCGACATCCCCAGATACAAGAAGATCATGGCCGCGGCGGGGATCCAGCCGCAGTGAATAAAATGAGTGAAATAGACTTCAGGCCATGACCGACGCCAAGCGCGGCTATCCCGACCTTCACGAGCATCTCGAGGCGCTGAAGAAGCGGGGGCTGCTGCTGACCATCGACCGGCCGATCGACAAGGACGCCGAGCTGCACCCGCTGGTGCGCTGGCAGTTCGTCGGCGGCATCGAGGAACATGAGCGCAAAGCCTTCCTCTTCACCCACGTCATCGATGGGCGTGGGCGCAAGTATGAATTTCCCGTGGTCGTGGGCGCGCTCGCCGCCAACCGCGCGATCTACAGCGTCGGCATGCGCGCGCCGGTTGAGGAGATTCAGGCGCGATGGGATAACGCGATCGCCAACCCGATCCCACCCCGCGTCGTCGAGAAAGGAATCTGCACGGACATCGTCATCGAGGGCGCCGCGCTCCAGGGCGAGGGCAACGGCCTCGACAGCCTTCCGATTCCGATCTCGACGCCGGGATTCGACAGCGCGCCGACGCTTACCGCCACCAACGTCATCACCCGCGACCCGGAAACCGGCGTGCAAAACCACGGCACCTACCGCGGCGGGCTCAAGGCCCCGGACCGGCTGGTCGTGCGCATGGCCACCCGCCTCGGCGGCGCCGGCGGCTACCGCCATTACCTCAAGCATCAGCAGCGCGGCGACAAGGAGATGCCGTGCGCCATCGTCCTCGGCGGCCCGCCATTCGTCGCATTCGTCGCGCCGCAGAAGCTGCCGATCGACGTCGACGAGATCGGGGTCGCCGGCGGTCTTGCCGGCGAGCCGATCAACGTGGTGCGCGGGCGCACGGTCGATCTCCTGATCCCGGCCGAAGCCGAAATTGTGATCGAGGGGTTCATCGACACCGAATATCTCGAGCCCGAAGGCCCGTTCGGCGAGTCGCACGGCCACATCGCGCTCGAGGAATTCAACATGCCGATGCGCGTCACCGCGATCACCCATCGCCGCAACGCGATCGTCGCTTCCTACATCAGCCAGGTGACGCCGAGTGAATCGAGCGCCATGAAGCGCGTCGCGTACGAGCCGATGTTTCTCGCGCACCTGCGCAACACGCTCGGCATCCGCGGCGTGAAGCGCGTCACGCTGCACGAGCGGATGACCGCGCTGCGGCGCCTGATGGTGATCACGCTCGAAAAGGGCACGCCGCGCACCGAAATCTGGCGCGCGCTCTACGGCGCGACCTCGTTCAGAGCCGACTGCGGCAAGATCTGCATCGCCGTCAACGACGACATCGATCCCGACAATTCGGACGCGATCTTCTGGGCGCTCGCTTTTCGCATGAACCCGGTTGAGGACCTGCAGGTGTTGCGGCACCGCAGCGCGGGCCATGGACCGGAACGCGAGCAGGATCAGGATGAGGAGGACTCGACCGTTCTCATGGATGCGACGATGAAGCAGGAGCTGCCGCCTTTGGCGCTGCCGAAGCAGGAGTACATGGAGCGCGCGAAGAGGGTGTGGGAAGAACTCGGCCTGCCGAAGCTGCGCCCGCAGCCGCCGTGGTTCAGCTCGCCGGTTGGCGGCGACTGGCTGCCGACATGGGACGCGGCGGCGAAGAGCGCGGTCGAAGGCCGCTACCTCGAAAACGGCCGCATGAGCGGGAAGCTGCGGCGCAAGGGTTTGAAGCCCGAGACCCGGTTCCGGCCGGATGAGAAGCCGTGA